>Ga0105240_10000263_pt1 | contig 103973 bp, 86 predicted proteins | sample KBSC54metaG_FD_80426 | JGI IMG/M metagenome (GOLD analysis project Ga0105240, IMG submission 80426) | Corn rhizosphere microbial communities from Kellogg Biological Station, Michigan, USA - KBS C5-4 metaG | ecosystem: Host-associated > Plants > Roots > Rhizosphere > Soil | place: Michigan, USA...
CTCGTACCGGCTCTTGTCAACTTTATAGGTCGGCAGGTGAAAAAGATCGTTCAGATATTTTTCCCGGTCCTGATCAGAGACCTCATAAATAAGCCCATGAGGTAATTCCTGCCGGGTACCCTTATAGGTAGTCGTTACATCTGCATCCAGGTTGCCTTCCGCACTGATCGTGGCGTTGATAACGCGGCTTCTCGTATTATCTGCCGGCGAATAACTGGGCGTCTTTACGATATGGCCGCCTGTCTCATCGACGAGGATGGCCTTCCGGTCGCCGGTGAAACTTCCCATATAGCCCGGGGACTCGGTCTGGCTGGTGCATTCCAGCCAGATAGTGTCTTTTTCCAGGGGAACGCAGGATATGACATGGTTGCTCTGAAAGGAGGGGAAATCTTCCACCAGCTGGGGATGGTCCGCCCCCGCATAGATCTCCACATATTTTCCTTGTATGCCTGCTTCTTTCAGTAATGCGACCATATAGTTGGACAACGCCTTACAATCCCCATATCTCTTTGTCGCCACATAATCCGCGGGGAATGGCTGCCAGCCGCCGATGCCCAGCTGGATGCTGATATAATGCGTGTTCTTCTGCATAAAATCGTAAAGGGCATACACTTTTTGCCGGGTATCCTTCAGATTGTCAGTCAGCTCATGCACTTTCTTTTTGATGTCCTCCGGCAGCACCTCCCTGCCTGACCTTAGCTGGCTGATGAATTTGCCGTAACTTTCCCATGTGGACATATTGCCTTTATATCCCTGCGCTTCAAAATCAGATGGAGCAACAAGCACATGGGGAGCAATCTCGCTCCATCTTGGACACGCATACTCCCTGTGCCGTACCGGTAGGTTGCTTGCCTCCCAGGTATATACTTTCCTGTCTCCCGAAGTAGTGATCACAGGCTTGAGATCGCAATTCACAGGCTTGTACCGCACTTCATAATCCTTGGGTGCAATGATCACATATTTGCTGTGCTGGGTGGAAATGCCGGAATTCAGCAAAGGGTCCCAGGATGGGAAATGCAATATCCCGTTGTATTCATCTTCTTCATCATATGCCACCGTATAAGGATAGACCTTATAATAGAAGTTATATTCCTTATAGCGCTCATCATCCATCAGCGTGCCTTCGCTGACATAGCTTTTGTCCTCCATGTCTTTCTTTTTGACACGCTTCAGTTCTTTGCCCATGGCATCATAAAGCCCCAAAGTGACCGAGTTGATGGTGTTGAATCTGCCATACCATGTGGTAAAACCCCCAAAATTATCGCCATTCTCATTCATAATAGTATACACGTGATGCTCCCGTATAATGTATTTTGAAGGCGACCTGATCTCCAATACAGTCTCATCCTCCCTGACCACCACCCGGGCCTCCTTTTTCAGACTGTCAGGGATCAGCAGTACATTATAGGATTGTGCCTGTAGCCGGCACCCAACCCCCAATAACAATAAGCTTATCGCAATTCGCATAGGATCATTTTTTCTTTTTCAGCACGATCTGTTCGCTTTCTTTTTTGACGATGAATCCATAAAAGTCTCTCAGGCTCGCATAATCATCCGCGGTAAAATAAGCGCGGTTCAGCTTCAGATGGCATCTCATCTGGATCATATTTTCCTGTTGGCCGATGAGATACTCGAATGACCCCTGATCGCCATTATAAGCTACCCTGGCGGACTTGGGTATTTCTTCTACAACATATCCCTCCGGTATCTCCAGGTTGAACAGGTATGTCTGGTCGGTAGCGTGGGGCATTTCCACAGGATATTTCCTGTCCGCGGCTTTGAACGGATTTTCCCGAAGGGCATCTCCGAAAAAGGGATTGAAATAGATCATCGATGCGCCGGTGGCCTGTTTTAATTCAAATACATATCTGACCGTAACCGGCTCTTCTTTTTTATCCAGTGAATCGATGTGCGTCTGGCTGATGTCCGCATCTTCTCCGTAGGATGTTTGTATCCTTGAAAAATATTCCTTTTCCCCGGTTTCACCGACGCTCTCGCGGATATTATAGGATTCGAAAGGACCTTTTTGAGATTGGTAAGACCCTTCCAGCCCCTTCTCTCCATTGGACACAAACACCATGGTCATTTCTTTTTCCCGGAGAGAGTCTGCTTCGAAATACACTGATCCCGAATCAGCTTTGCTGATGATACGGGCGTGACCGTTGTAACAGTTGCCGGCCAGTTGCCCAAAACCCAGCTGGGGATGCGCAATATCAAGATAGTAAACAGTATCTCTCAGCTTCAGCCGGCCTATGACGTAATTCAGCCTGTCCAGGATAGGGTATTTTGCAAGATTGAAGCCATATTCCCGGGTACTGAGCAGGACGGGGTCCGCAAAGAACCCTTTCTCCCGCAGCATGGCCACCAGCAATAAGTTGAGATCACCCACGGTCCCGCTGTTCTTTTTCAACACATCCCGGAGATTGGTCTTTATATATTTATCGTAATGATTAGTACAGGTAAGATGCTCCTGCAGATAATAATAGATCGCCTTTGCCTGCAGAAGAGGGTCTGTGATGCCTGCCGTGATCTTTTCCAGCCATGGGTCCAGCCAGTCGGTGTTCTCACTCAGGGGTTGTCCAAAGTCCTCCCGCTTGAGCAACTCTTCGGTAGCGGTTTTCCAGGTGTTCATAACATCGCGGGAATCCTGGCCATTGTAAGTTTTCGAAAGCTGAAGCTCTATCCTGTCAAGATAATTATAAGGGGTGGAAAGATATCCCTCTTTTCCAAAAGAAGGAACGTCCTTTATAACCCAGCGGTGCTTCACCGTATTGGCATTGACAAAAAGATCATTGCTGGTCGTTATGAGACTGGAATTCTCTTTCTGCACCACCCGGTAAGAGCCATGTCCTTCACTGCCCTTATCCACTGAAAAAGGATGGATACCCTGCCTGACCACTACATAGGTCAACGTTTGCGGTATCTCCACCTCATATTCGCTGGACAGACAGGGATAATCGATGGATTGAAATTCCCAATCAGGTAAATGGAAATTATAATCCGATGTGATCGCATACGAATATTCAATGATAGAACCTTCCCGCACCGCGGGCAGCGTAAATCTTTTGAAAATATGGTTCTTATCCTTCCTGTCTTCAAAGATGTCGTTCTTATCCAGCCTGGTCTCCACCACTGCCCCGTTTTCCACATTATAGGTGGAGGCGGTGATATTATCGGCCTTTTCTGCGTCATCGTCCCTCGTAAAAAGACGTACTTCCACCGTAGCAAGCTTAAGCGCCTTTTTATTGAGTATCCTGATGCGGGTATGCCGTTGGAATACGTGGGAGAACCAGCCCTTGTCGTTACCGATGAAATGAACGGAGCCATAGTCGGACAGGATGACCGCACCGGTACTGTCGGTGCCGCCGGATGTCTTAAATTCACCCTGTGCGGGTTTGCTGAACTGAATTTTTGATTTGTCCTGGGCAGCACAATACCTTTGCGGTAGACATAGAATTAAGGTAGTGATGATCAATACAATCGGTCTAAGGAGGGGTATCATGTATATCTGTGTTACGACGACAAATTAGTAAAAATGTCTAATTTCGGCTACCATCCCAGGATTAAATTAATACACTTGACAAAAAGCGATCATACGAAATGCATCAAGGAGCTCACCAGCCAATTGGGATTCGACCACTGCGGCATCGCAAAAGCCGAACGGCTGGATGAAGATGCACGTCGGTTGGAACAGTGGCTTAACAAAGGCATGCATGGCTCCATGCACTACATGGAGAAACACTTCGATCTCAGGATCGACCCCTGCAAGCTGGTGCCCGGAGCGAAATCTGTCATCACCCTTTTATTAAACTATTTTCCGGGTCGCGAATCATTGCCGGATCCCGGCGCAGCATTTGCACCTCGCATAGCCAAATATGCATATGGAAAAGATTATCACGAAGTTATACGCGATAAGCTCAACCATTTATTGAAGCAGATGCGGGAACACATCGGCGAGATAGAAGGCCGGGGATTCGTAGACAGCGCCCCTGTGCTGGAGAGAAGCTGGGCCGTCCGTAGCGGACTGGGCTGGGTAGGCAAAAATGGCAACCTCCTGCATAAACAGGCAGGGTCTTTTTTCTTTATAGCTACGCTCATCGTAAATCTGGAGCTTGACTATGACGTCCCTTTCGCAGGAGATTATTGCGGCACCTGCCGGAAATGTATAGACGCTTGTCCCACCGGCGCCATATCGACAGACAAAGTAGTGGACGGCAGTCAATGTATCTCCTATTTTACCATCGAGCTGAAAGACTTGCTGATCCCGGATACGATGAAAAGAAAATTCCAGGATTGGCTGTTTGGTTGTGACACCTGCCAGGATGTGTGTCCCTGGAACCGCTTTTCCAAGCCCGCTACAGAAGCGGCATTCTCCCCTATTCCTGCTATTCTTCACTTCCGTACAGCTGAGTGGGAAGAGTTGACGGAGGAAAGTTTTAAAGAGATCTTCCGGCATTCCCCATTGAAGCGGGCCCGCTATTCCGGCATCCGCAGGAACCTCCGGTTTATCACACCGTCATCCGGTGATTGAGACCGCATTATTTTCCTTTTCCCGGTAGCAATACCAGCCGGAGTCCTCCATAAAAAAGATGTTGCCCGTTGGCTCCCCCGTTATTTTGCAGACTGGTGAGCCCATACTGGATCTGTGGCCCCGCCTGAAGACGTATGCCTCTGACAGGCAGGCCCACCATCAATGCTGTAAACAGATTGAACTGGGTCTTATTGGTCATGCTGCCATCCTTATAAAAAACAGCTGCCTTCTGATTATAGTAAAGGGCATTTGAGCTTATCAAATAAGAGAGAGAGCCCCCACTCTCCAGGAACAAGGGCAGATTGCGGCTGTGGTTCAATTTCCAAAGCACGGATACCGGCAATTCCACAAAATAATAGCGGTTGGTATAGGTAGCATTGTTGCCTACAGAATAATAGGGATATGCCGCCGCCGCCGTGGGCGTCGCAGTCGTGAACAGGGATTGAGCATAATAAGAGCTGGGTGGAGAAGTCACCTTTTCGCCGATCTGGATCTTCGTGGAATAATAATGGAGATCAAATCCAAGGGAAAGGGCAAGGCGTTTGTTCAGCGGTTTTTGTCCGATAATACCTGCCCAAAATGAGAGGTCGGGCTGTATCCTGGAAGTATAAGACTTGGGCCCTCCGGCGATATTTGTGGCAGAATTGGGATTCCGCACATCGGATGCCACAGTCGACGGTTGCTGGAACAACGTGTTGTTCAGGGAGGACATTCCTATCCCACCCGCAAAGCCCGCTTCCCACGTATGTTTAGGTTCAAGCTGTATCGGCGCCTTTGCAGCCGCAGCGGTCTGGTTCAGGGAGGACAGACGGGCAGCCCGGACGGAGAAACGATGATCAAAGACATTCAGCCCGGGCAGATTTGCCCGTTCCGCCGCTGCTGCTGTAACTGTATTGGATGCTGAGATTGTTCTATTTGAAGTGATCGTCCTGTCCGAGGTGATCGTTCTGTCTTCGGCAACATTTACTTCCTTTGTCTGCGGCAGACCTTCGACGGTAGCAGCATCGACGGCCGAACCTTCGGTGATTGAACGATCATGAGATAAATGCCCCGTCTTCAGCTTCCCGGGGGCCGTAGTTTTATTACCCGTTCCGGAAGACGGTTCGGTGGTGACGGCTCCCGTTGCTGCATTGGTGATGGCTCCCGTTGCTGCATTGGAGTGGGTTACTTTTACAACCGCTTTATGCGTTGTACCCGTCCTGGCGGAAAAATAGACAATCCCCGCACCTGTCAATGTGAGCGCAGGAAAAAGGAACAGCCAGAAGATGGGTATCCTGCGTTTTTTCTCACCGTTGACGGCCCGCGCTACGTTGGTCCATACAGCTTCCGAAGGGCTGAACGACAGCTCCTGCAGTTTTTGCTGTACTTCTTTCTCAAATTTAGGGTCGTGCATACGTCTCGTTTTTGGTTACGGCCGACATTTTTTTTATCCAACTGATCAGCAAGGACCTCGCCCTGGCATATTGACTACGGGAGGTGCCTTCATTGATGCCTAATATCTTACCGATTTCCACATGACTATAGCCTTCGACGGCGTGCAGATTGAATATCGTTTGGTATCCGGGTGGCAGCTGACGGATCAGGTCTGCCAGTTCCTTGGTGCTCAATGATACTTCCGGGTCATCATCAGAGACGGGATGAAGCACGCCCTCCGTAAAAAGCAGCTCTGTCTGATAACGGCTGTGCTTTTTGAGATAATTGATCGCCGTATTTACCATGATCCTCCTTACCCATCCTCCCAGCTCACCCGTAAAATTGAATTGATGCAGGTTTTTAAACACCATTATAAACCCTTCTTGTAGAACGTCTTCTGCATCAACCATGGATTTGGTATACCGATAGCACACCCCCAGCATATTTCCTGCGAAATGCTCATACAGCTGCCTTTGAGCAGCCGAATCCCCTCTCAAACAGTCTTTTACCAGCTGGTGATAATCCATTCCTTATTTGTTACATCTGTTGACAATGAAACCTTATCTACCGTTGCATGAAAATCCTCCCAACCACCGTAAATTTGCCCCTCATGCAAACGAGATCGTTAACCGACAGGGACCGCCGGGTGATCTGGCATCCCTATACCCAGCATAAGCATATCCAACCTCCCATCCCGGTGATCAGGGGCAAAGGTACCTTGTTATTTGATGACAAAGACAAATCTTACATCGACGCCATCAGCAGCTGGTGGGTGACTATCCACGGCCATGGGCATCCTTATATAGCAGAAAAGATCTATGAACAGGCCCTTCGGCTGGAGCAGGTTATCTTCACCGGATTTACCCACGAGCCGGCCGTAACGCTGGCCGAACGGCTGTTACCCCTGCTGCCGGGAGATTTCTCGCGCGTGTTCTACTCCGACAACGGTTCTACAGCCGTTGAAGTGGCGATAAAAATGGCCGTTCAGTATTGGAAAAATGACGACCATATCCGCCGCAAAAAAATACTTGCCCTGCGCAACTCCTACCATGGCGACACTTTCGGATCGATGAGCGTCAGTGAACGTAGTTTGTTCACCGCTGCTTTTCAGGACTACTTGTTCGAGCCGGTATTCATCGATGCCCCTGCCGGCGGGAATATGCAGCAGCTGCAGGCTTTTCTGCTGGAGCGGGGAGAAGAGATCGCCTGTTTTATCTATGAGCCCCTGCTGCAGGCGGCCGGAGGCATGCACATGTACGAAGCCTCTCACCTCGACACCCTGTTGAGCATGGTAAAGCGACAAGGTATCCTTTGTATCGCCGACGAAGTAATGACGGGATTCGGTCGTACAGGAGAATTATTTGCCGGCAACTATCTCAGTCAAAAAGCAGATATCATCTGTCTCAGCAAAGGGCTCACCGGAGGAACAATGGCCCTGGGCGTCACGGCAGCCACGGAACAGGTGTTTGAAGCCTTTCTCAGCGACGACAGACGAAAGACGCTTTTCCATGGACATTCCTTCACAGCCAATCCCCTGGCCTGCACAGCCGCCCTGGCAAGCCTCGATCTGCTGCAACTGCCGGACTGCATGCAGCGCGTTAGGGACATCCACAGCCGGCATAAGAGCTTTGCAGAAAAGATCAGCGCCTATGACACCGTACGTGATGTGCGCATACTGGGCACCGTCATCGCTTTTGAGATCCGTGCAGGAGAAGACGGCTATATCAATGCCATCGGGCCTGAGATCACGCAGATGGCCCTGGAACAAGGCATTTACCTCCGACCGTTGGGAAACACGGTCTATATTATGCCGCCGTATTGTATCACGACCGAAGAACTGGAGAGGATATACAATTTCCTCGAAGAATATATCGCAAAAAAAACAGCCCGGTCGTAGACCGGGCTCATGCATCCGAATTTCTTTTCTTTAGCCCTTTATAGGCACATTTACTTCCGTCTTATCCCAGGCGATCGTCAGACCCGATGCCGGACGGGAAATGGTCAGCTGCTCAACAGGCGCAGACAACATTTTCACGGGAACCACCGTCTGCAATACATCCTTGTCCTTATTCTTATCATAATCATACGCGCCCCATTGACCCAGCTTGGAGTTGAGGATAATGGTCCATTGCTTTTCCTCGGGAATGACAAAAAGGGTGTACGTACCGGCCTTGACAGGCTTACCGCCAAAGGTCACATCCTTGTTAAACGTGATCTGGGTGGCTTCATCGGCGCCGCAACGGTATACCTTACCATACGGCTCCAGCTTTCCAAAGATCTCCCGGCCCTTCTTATAGGGACGGCCATAAGTGACAGTGAGGTCCTTTGCACGCAGCGTATCATGCGGGCTGGCGCGTTTTTTGGCTTCCTGGCTAAAGGCTGCCAGTCCGATAAACAAGATCGTAGACAGAAAAAGAGCTTTTTTCATACTTGCAACATTTGATGGTTAAAAATGTCAATGGTGATATACAAACATATTACATTGTCACAAAAACCTATCTACCGCACATAAAGTTATGGGTACTTTCCAGATAATGTTTCAAATCCATCAAAGTTTCTTCCATCAGCGGGCCAAATTGTTTGTCATATACCAAAATCCCCAATTTTTCCCAGGGATACCATCGAAAATGAAAGTCGAACCAGGATTGGACAGTGATGCTGTCCCCGCCGTTCCCCAGGATATTATATCCTCCCATAAAATGTTTGCCGTTGGACAATCGCCATTCGACCGCTACGGAATCCGGCGTTGCCGTCATGACCTCCAGCGACAGCTGATCCGAATGCAGGAATGCCGCCCTGCCCGAACCAGGCGAAGAAAAAGTTTTCCCGGTCAAAGGAGTAGCATGCACGAATTTATTCCACTGATCCCATGTCCGCAGATCACTGACGGCAGCATATATCTTTTCCCGGGGGGCCGCAATATTGATGGCGCGGGACAAATGCAGCCGGGAAGGGAATAAGAAGGAAAGGATCGTCAGCACGCCAAAAAGGACAATGGCGCTGATAAAAAGCAGTTTTATAACACGCATTATTCCCATTTGAATACTTTTATGGCGACAGCATACACAGCGATACCCCAGAGCGCAAGGATTCCCAGCTGTTTGCCGCAATCGGTGATGTGCGCTCCTTCAAAAGCCACATTACGCATGGCGTCGTTCAGCTGTTTCAACGGCAGGATCTCGCATATCTTCTGCAGCCAGCCGGGGAATACTTCTATTGAAAAAAAAGTACCCCCCAGCAGGAATTGGGGAAGTGTAAACAGGTTGGCAAAAGGAGGGATCGTGCTTTCACTTTTTGCCACGCTGCTGATGATAAACCCAAAGCCCATAAATACGATAAGACCAAATAAGCTCAACATCAGCATCTCCAGCAAGGTGATCCAGCCATGCACCAGCGTGAAATGAAAGGCCACCTTACCAATGACGATGATGACGACTGCGGTTATCAGCTGGAACAATACCCTGGCCAGCCCCTCTCCCAGAACAATATACTTCTTACTGATAGGCGTAGCGTAAAAACGCTTCAGCACCAACTGCTGACGGAGACTGAAAAAGAGAAAGGCCACGCCGAAGACAGCCGCGCTCAACAATGAAAAACCTAACATGCCCGGGAGGATAAAGTCGATCATGGCATACTTCCTTCCGTTGATCATAGGCAGCTCGTCCACACTGATGAGCCGGTATTGCGGTGGTATATTGTCCTGCTCCGCCTGTTGTATCACCTGCGCCAGGGCCATCTTTACAATGGGATATTTATCGCCGCTGGCCGATGATGTCAACAAATGAATATGATACTGGGGAAACCCCATTGCCGACCTGCTGGAATCGATGGATAGAACGGCGCCGATCCTGCCCTTTTCCAGGTCCCGCAGGATGGAAAGAGAATCTGTACTCTTCGACAGCTTGATCACCTGGTGGGACAACAATCCTTTAATCACGCCGTTGGCCGTATCAGCCCTGTTAGCCAGCGCTACGCTGACAGTGGGCCCGCCGCCATTGATAAACCCAAATACGAGGATAAAAACGAGGGGAAAACCAAAACTGAAGGCTACGGAAGAAGGACTTCTAAAAATAGCTTTCAGACTTCCCTTGGTAATTGCCAGCATCGCCTTCAGCTGACTATATTTTTCTGCCATACGGCAAATGTCGGAATAATTATGATCCGCTTTATTCGATCGTGAGATCAAAAGGCAATTTTGCCTGGCTCACTCCTACCAGCGCCTTTACTCTTTTGATCGTATTCCAGGTCTTATAGCCGTCCTCTCCCAACTGCTCCTTCATGGCCTTTGCACTCATCGTTTTTTTATAACCGCCCAATAGCTGGTCGAGGAAGCTTTTCGGCTCGGGGTATTCTTTTAGCCTGTAGTTGCTGGTCTTAGCCATGCGGGCAGCACAATCGATGGCATCCTGCAGCGTGCCGATACGATCAACCAGCCCCAGGTCAAGTCCCCTGACGCCACTCCAGACACGCCCCTGGCCGATGCTGTCTATATAATCGATGGACTTGCCCCGTCCATCAGCCACACGGGTCTTGAAATCCAAATACGTACTGTCGATATTATCCTGCAAATACTTCCGCTGGAAAGGCGTCAACGGCCTGGTGACGGTCAACGCATCGGCTTCGGGCGCGGTCTTTACACCATCGAAGGTGATACCGAGCTTATCCCTGAAAAAGTTTTGCATATTTGGCACCACGATAAATACGCCGATAGAGCCTGTAATCGTCCCCGGCATGGCAAATACGCTGTCGGCGCTGCAGGAAAAATAATAAGCCCCTGAAGCTGCCACATCTCCAAAACTGATGACAACGGGTTTTTCTTTCCTGGCCAGGGATATCTCCCGCCATATATTTTCACTGGCCAGTGAGCTGCCGCCGCCTGAGTTTACGCGGATCACGATGGCCTTTACATCCTTGTCAAAACGGGCTTTACGCACCAGCCAGCGATAGGTGTCTGAACCTATCTCATCCCTGGAGCCCTTGCCGTCCACAATATCCCCCTCCGCATAGATCAGGCTGATCACATCCTTCCCCGTAGACTTATAATCAACTGCCTTTGCATACTTGCCCAGCGGTATAAAATTGATCATATCATGCTTGTCAATCCTTAAACGCTGCCGCAGCTCATCCTTTACTTCATCGTCGTATCGAAGTCCATCGATCAATCCGTAACTAACTGCATCCTGCGGACGCTGCACCAGGCGCTCATTGACACATTTACGCAATACGGTTGTATCCAGCTTACGCGCTGCGGCAGTTGTGTACAGCAGCCGATTGTAAAAATCATTCAGCAATTCGGTAAGCTGAAGACGATTCGCATCTGTCATCCTGTCTTCTCTCAGGGGCTCGGTAGCGCTTTTGAACTTACCCGCATAAAATATCTGCGGCTGGATGTCCAGCTTCTGCAACGCGCCCTTCAAAAAGGTCATTTCCACGGAAAACCCCCTCCAGTCGATGCTGCCCTTGGGACTGCAGTAGATCTTGTCGGCGATATTGGCTACATAATAGGCTTTCTGCGGGATGGCATCGCCATATGCATACACGAACTTACCTCCCTTTTTAAAATCTATCAGGGCATTACGGATCTCCTCATTCGTGGCAAACCCGTTGCGGTCATCATTGCATTTTAGAAAAATACCTTTAATGGCTGAATCTCCTTTGGCATACCGTAGCAGCCGCACGAGGTCATAAACCCCGGGAACGTCGTATTGATCTTCCGAACCCAGCCCGGATAAAGGGTTATCCTGCACTTGCTCATGCAGCGATTGAGCGAGATCGATGACGAGAACGGATTTTGCTTCTACATCTGGTTTTTTGGGGGATATAAGTCCGCCTACGATACCCGCCAGGATAAACACTGCAATCACCGCAAAAACGACCAGTGCCAGCAAGGCAGCGAAAAACGATTTAAAGAAACCTCCCATGTGTATGTTTATTTTGTAGCTGAGAACCCGTATTCATTCGTGTTAAAATTCTAAAATTATAAGATATTTGGGCCCCCGAAAGTACGGAATCTATGAACATAGCCTATTTATTGATAGGTGGCAATCAAGGTGACAGATTAGCTTATTTGCAGGAAACAATCCGGCGAATAGAGGCCGCGGACGCCAGAATCGTCCGGCAGTCGGCTGTATACGAAACTGCCGCCTGGGGTAAGACGGACCAGCCGGCCTTTCTCAACCAGGCATTGATCCTGGAGACCACGCTGGACGCCCCTATCCTGCTGAAACGGCTGCTGGCGATAGAGGAACAAATGGGACGCATACGGATCGAGCGATATGGCGCCCGGACCATCGACATCGATATACTTTTCTTTAACTCAGCCGTCATCCGGCTGCCTGAACTGACCATCCCTCATCCCGAGGTTGCCCGCCGGCGCTTTGCCCTGGTGCCTATGGATGAGATCGCCCCCGGCTATGTACACCCCATCCTGCAGAAAACCATACATGAACTGCTGGACCAATGCCCCGATAGACTGGAAGTAAAAAAACTAATTATAAACGAATGAACTATCATTTTATCACGATAGAAGGTAACATCGGAGCCGGGAAAACGACATTGGCGCATATCCTGTCCAAGCATCTCAACGCAAGACTGATACTGGAACAATTTGCCGACAATCCCTTTCTTCCTAAATTCTATGAAAACCCGGGTCAGTATGCCTTTCCCCTGGAGCTTTTCTTCATGGCCGAACGGTACAAACAGCTAAAAGAGCAGGTATACACGAAAGACCTGTTCCAAACTATCACCGTATCCGATTATCTCTTTACCAAATGCCTTTTATTTGCTAAGGTCAATCTCGCCGAGCAGGAATTCCGCCTCTATCAGAAACTGTTCGACATCATCTATTCCCAGCTGGTGCAACCCGACATTCTCATCTATCTCCACGCTCCCGTCAGCAGGCTGCAGCAGAATATAAGAAAGAGGAACAGACCCTACGAGCAGGGCATCCCCGACGAATATTTATTCAATATCCAGGAGGCATATACCAGCTATATACGACAGCATAATATAAAGACCATCTTCATAGACGTAAGCAATGCAGATTTCTTAGGCGACAGCAGGCATTTACAGGTGGTATTGGACGCATTGGAAAAAGATCTGGACGAAGGACAACATTATTTTACATTACCATGACCCAGGAAGGCAGACAGACAGCATTGGAAATATTACGTCTCCCCGAATACCGGAGCTTCATCATCGCCCGCTTTTTTTATATCATGGCCCTTCGCATGGTGACTACCATCGTAGGATGGCGGATCTATGAGATCACGCACAATGCCTTTGCCATCGGGCTTATCGGGCTTTCCGAATTTCTCCCTGCTTTTTGCCTGGCTCTCTACGCAGGACACGTCATCGACAAAAGCAATAAGCGTAGCCTGCTGCTGATCACCACCAGCTGCTATCTCGTCTGTGTGGCCGGCCTGATCACCATCTCCATCGGCCCCCTCATACGGTTCTTAGGCGTCCACTGGATACAATGGCTGACCTATACCATCATTTTTACCACAGGGGTGATCCGGGCCTTCGCGGGCCCCACACTCAACGCAATCATTGCCCAGATCGTACCCCGTGAACAGCTGCCGTCAGCCGTCACGCTCAATACCAGCGCTTTTCTCCTTGCTTCGGTACTGGGACATGCAACGGGTGGATTTCTCATTGCCCATACCACCTATCTTTATTCTTTCATAACGGTGGCCGTATACGTTTGTATCGCGCTTTACTTCCTCTCCACCCTTCAACCCAAAAAGGTCCTGCTGGTAAATGCCGAGAAAAAGACCCTGGACAGCATATTGGACGGTCTGCGATTCGTCTTCAGGACCCGGGAAGTGCTGGGGGCTATGGCGCTCGATCTGTTCGCCGTTCTTTTTGGAGGCGCCGTGGCCATGATCCCCGTTTACGCAAGGGACATTTTAAAGATAGGCCCCATCGGTTTCGGATGGCTGAATGCCGCCAGCGACATCGGATCGATATGTACCATCTTTTCCATGACGCTGTATCCACTTCGCCGTAAACAAGGACTGACGCTGATGTACGCAGTAGCCGGCTTTGGGGCCTGCATCATCGTATTCGGGCTTTCCCGGTGGTATCTGCTCTCTTTCATCGCCCTGCTGGTCAGCGGTATGCTGGACGGCATCAGCGTAGTGGTCCGGGGCACCATCCTGCAGCTAAAGACACCGGATGTCATGCGGGGACGCGTGTCTTCCGTCAATTCCATGTTCATCAATTCCAGTAATGAGCTGGGACAGTTCGAGAGCGGTGTGATGGCCCGCCTGCTCGGAGTGGTGCCTTCCGTAGTATTTGGCGGATGTATGACCATGGCCGTGGTGATCTTTACCTGGCTCAAAGCGCCTGCCCTCCGGAAAATGGAATATTGATCGCCCTCAGTCGGTCAGGGCCGCATCCAGCCTTTCCAGCACAACATACACAATAGGGCAAAAAGTGGAGTTCTTTTGCGTAAGGGCAGGTCTTTTTATCAATACATCCTCATCAGTATAGGGAAACCGTTCACAATCGGAAGGACGGACTTCATAGATGCTGCAATAGTTGTCTGCCCCCAGAAAAGGACAGGGAGTCGTTTTTACCACATAATCCCCGTCTTCGTCCAGGCGCAGATAGGTATCGATAAGATCGCTCTCCTTCATCCGCAGGTGCCGGGCGATACGTTTTATGTCGGGGGTTTTAAACCGGGGTGAATAGTTCTTACAGCAATTGGCACACGTAAGACAATCCACCAGTTGGAAAGCCTCTTCATGGAACGCAGGCAGCAGGGATAGCACTTTATTCTTTTCCTGCTTCCTGTCGGCCTTTTGGAGCAGACGCCTATAGTCCTTTTGCCGGGAGGCTGACCTTTTCTCCCAGTTATGTAATATATCTGTCATTTATATAATATACCTCATCATTCGTTACCGATTAACAACTACACACTACAAAGGTCCGTTTTTTCGTTTACTTTTGACCATCGTGCATAACCTGAAAGAACAAATATTACTGTTGATCTCTACCCCCGTGTACCTCATTATCATCGGCCTGGAGGTGCTGCTGAGCAATTACAGGCACAGAAAACTGTATACATGGCGGGATACCCTCACCAACATCTACCTGATGTTGCTCAACGGAGGCATCGATCTGCTGTTCCGGGCTACTTACCTGGTAATCCTGGATCTATGCTACCGGCATCACTGGATATCCATTACCAACGTGTTCTCTTACTGGTTTCTCCTGCTGCTGGCAGAAGATTTTCTTTACTACTGGCTGCACCGGTGGGACCATGAGATCCGCCTGTTCTGGGCCGTCCACGTTACCCATCATTCCTCCGAACACATGAATTTTACAGTGGGTTTCCGGAGTTCGGTCTTTCAGCCGCTGTACCGTTTTATCTACTTTATTCCACTGGCTTACCTGGGGTTTAAGCCCCTGGACATCCTCTTTATGTATTCCGTGACCCAGATATGGGGCATCTTTGTACATACAGAGCTCATCGGCAAAATGGGCTGGCTGGAATACATACTGGTGACCCCCTCCCATCACCGGGTCCACCACGCTTCCAACCCCCGCTACCTGGATAAGAACATGGGCATGTTCCTTATTATATGGGATCAGCTTTTCGGGACCTTTCAACCCGAACTTCCGGCAGAAGAGTATCAGGACGTAAAATTCGGGCTGACAAAACAGCCGGAAAAGACCGACCCCGTCAACATCATCTTTCATGAATGGAACAGCATCGGCAAGGACCTTTCCCGTGACGATATAGGCTGGAAAGAGAAATGGTTCTACCTGTTCGGCCCTCCCGGGTGGAGCCATGACGGCAGCCGGCAAACCAGTGAACAAATGCGTGAGGCTGAATCCGGTGTATATGGCCATCCTGCGCCGGAACCAGGTGGACGAAGTCGATTTTAATTGAGTTTTAATAGCCCCTGACTTTTATTCCCGCGATTCCTGACTAATTTTAGGGTGTAATTAGTTCATGCTTACTCACGAGCAATAAGTTTTAGCATTAAGTTTTAGGGTTTAGGGGTTTTTAAGAGAAAAAAGGCCAGTCCCATTGGTGTCAACTTACGGGACGGCCTTTTTTCATATCCGGCCGGGCGATAATCACCATATAATCACCTTTTATCCACGCTATTAGCCGGTGTGGTCCTAACCCGCTGTTTTCTCCTGTAAGGGCCGTAACTTTGCACATCTTTAAAAACGGTCAACCCCATACTTGTATGAATTTATTCGAACAACAGGCTAGTGAGTTCCTCGGCCGCCACATCGGTCCCAATGAAGAAGAAACGGCGCAGATGCTGAGAACCATCGGCGCAGGGTCGTTGGAAGAGCTGATTGACAGGACAATTCCGGCCTCTATCCGTAGTAAGGAAGGACTTGCCCTTCCCGGTCCTATCAGTGAGCACCAGTACCTGACAGAGCTGCGGCAGCTGGCAGCACGGAATAAGGTATGCAAATCCTACATAGGCCAGGGCTATTATGATACGATTGTCCCCAGCGTTATCCTGCGGAATGTTTTCGAAAATCCGGGTTGGTATACCCAATATACACCCTATCAGGCCGAGATAGCCCAGGGTCGCCTGGAAAGCCTGCTGAACTTCCAGACGATGGTGGCCGACCTGACGGGCCTGCCCCTGGCCAATGCCTCCTTACTCGACGAGGGCACAGCCGCAGCAGAAGCCATGACGATGTTCTTCAACCTGAAGAATAAGGATCATGACCACATCACTACTCCCAAATTCTTTATCGATAGCAATATCTTCGCTCAAACGAAGGATATCCTGCTGACCAGGGCACAACCCGTAGGTATCCAGCTGGTCGAGGGAGACTATCGCCGGACCAGCATCGACAGCTCCTATTTCGGCGCGATCATACAATACCCGGCCGGTGACGGCGCAGTGGAAGACCACCGCGGGTTCATACAACAGGTACATGCCGCAGGCGGCTATGTGGTAATGGCCACCGACCTGCTGGCGCTGACCTTGCTGACACCTCCCGGCGAACTGGGCGCCGACGTAGCCATCGGTAACTCTCAACGTTTTGGCGTACCGATGGGATTCGGGGGACCCCATGCAGCCTTTTTTGCCGCCAGGGACGATTTCAAACGGAATATCCCCGGACGTATCATCGGCGTAAGCATCGACGCCCAGGGCAACCGGGCATTACGTATGGCGTTGCAGACCCGGGAGCAGCATATCAAACGGGAAAAAGCCACTTCGAATATCTGCACGGCCCAGGCCCTGCTGGCCAATATGGCGGCCATGTACACGGTCTATCACGGCCCGGCCGGTCTTACCAACATCGCCAAACGCGTGAGTCTCCTGGCGCGAACCCTTTCCCATGAGCTGGAAGAGCTGGGTTACACCAACCTCAATGCAGCCTATTTCGATACCATCCGGATAAGATCCACTGACTCCATCACCATCCGGGAACTGGCAGAAGCCCGGGGGATCAATTTCCGGTATTACGGAGACAACATCGGTATCAGCCTGGACGAAACAACCACGCAACAGGATGTGCTCAATATCCTCAGCGTCTTCCAGGCTGCCGCAGGAAGTGATATAACCAAGGCTACTTTTGAAGTATCGGACCCCTCGTTGGATAATATTCCTTCCTCCCTCACCCGTACTTCGGAATTCCTTACCCATCCCGTCTTCAATACTCATCACAGCGAGTCGGAAATGATGCGCTATATGAAAAGCCTGGAGAACAAGGACCTTTCTCTCAACACTTCCATGATCTCTCTGGGCTCATGCACCATGAAACTGAATGCCGCCACCGAGCTCATCCCCGTCAGCTGGCCGGAATTTGGAGGGATACATCCTTTCGCCCCGGCTGATCAATGGAAAGGTTACCGGCAGATGATCACCGAGCTGGAGGATGCGTTGAGCGAGATCACAGGATTTGCCGCTACGTCCCTTCAACCCAACAGTGGGGCACAGGGAGAATATGCCGGTCTGCTCGCCATCCGAGGCTATCATGCAGCCCGTAAGGAAGCGCACCGGGATGTCATGCTGATCCCCATTTCCGCACACGGCACCAACCCTGCCAGCGCCGTAATGGCCGGTATGAAAGTGGTCGTCGTAAAAAGCGATGAGGATGGACACATCGATGTCGCTGACCTGAAGGAGAAAGCAGCCCGGTATAAGGACAAGCTGGCCGGTCTGATGGTAACCTATCCTTCTACACACGGTGTATTTGAAGAAAGCATCAGGGACATCTGCGAGGCCATCCATGACAATGGCGGGCTGGTATATATGGACGGGGCGAATATGAATGCCCAGGTGGGACTCACCAGCCCCGGTCTCATCGGAGCCGATGTATGTCACCTGAACCTGCATAAGACGTTTGCAATCCCTCATGGCGGCGGTGGTCCGGGCATGGGCCCTATCTGTGTCAACGAAAAACTGAAGCCTTATCTGCCCGGCCATGTGACGCTGGAAGCAGCAGCAGCCGAAGCCCATGTAGCCGCCAACGGACATGACAGGCATACAGCAAAAGTGCATGCAGTATCCGCAGCTCCCTATGGTTCGGCCAGCATCCTGCTCATCAGCTATGCCTACATCAGGCTGCTGGGCGCAGAAGGGCTTACCCGCAGCACGAAATATGCCATCCTGAATGCCAACTATATGAAGGCCAGGCTGGAAAAACACTATAAGATCCTGTACAGCGGCAGCAATGGCACCTGCGCCCACGAATTCATCGTCGATCTGCGTCCTTTCAAAACCAGCGCCGGCATAGAGGCGGAAGATGTGGCCAAACGCCTGATGGATTATGGATTCCACGCTCCTACCCTCAGCTTCCCCGTACCCGGCACCATTATGATCGAACCGACGGAAAGCGAAGACAAGGCAGAGCTGGACCGCTTCTGTAACGCGCTCATCGGTATCCATGAAGAGATCGTCCGCATCGAAGAAGGCAAGTCGGATAAAACAGACAATGCCTTGAAGCATGCTCCCCACACGCAGCATGTCATATGCGCCGACGAATGGAACCATTCTTACAGCCGTACACAGGCAGCTTTTCCCCTGCCTTATGTAAAGGAAAATAAGTTCTGGCCAAGCGTGGGACGGGTCAACAATACTCATGGAGACCGCAACCTCATTTGTACCTGCGAGCCGGTGAGCTCCTACGAACTTGCCTAAAAAAATGCCCCCAAAAAGTTAGACACTTTTTGGGGGCTATCTCCTTATACCAGCTTCGGCTACTGCCCAAAAATCCAAAACTGCTCATTTTTCGTAAATATATATAGCTGAAATAGGATATTCTATCATTACCATCACAGGCTTACCAATCAGGCTTTATTTCCATATCGAAGTAACTTCCTGCGTCAATCACAAACAATGCTATGCATATACCTCAGCACAGGGGCAGTGGATTAATGAAAAGTATATTCCTCGAAGAAGGACTCTATCTGAGATATACCCGTCTCAGATACTATGAGGACATTGAGAGCATACGACTTTCGAAACCGCCCGACAGCGAGATCGTCTTTGCCTTGTGTTTTCTCCTGACCCCGGCTTCACTCAAACGGGTCAAACCGATCTTCAAATTTTCGCCCCAAACAGGCTATCCCAACAACGTATTCTTAACGTCCAACAATAGCCGGCTTTCCGCCCAGATACCGGAGGGCGTGCTGTCGCATACCATCGAGCTGCTGTTTTCCCGGGAATGGCTATACACACACCTGGCCGGAATGGAAGATAAGATCTCATCCATCATCCTGGCCCTGGGAGAGGAAAGCCCTGCCTCTGTGATCGCCGAGACGACACATTCGGGCGATGATTATCTGCTCAGCGAAATAGAGTTCGAGTTGCATAAACCCATATTCAATCTGCTGATCGTGCGTTCCCGGGCACTGATGTTGCTGGCCGGCATCATCAACCGTATTCCCGGCCATCTATGGGAAAACCATGTATGAATACTATGCCTCCATCACCGTCTTCAAAAAATATCACAACATCCTTCCCGGCAGCTTGAAATGATCAATAAGCCGCCTGCAATATATTCACCGATATGGGATTGGTCGTGCTGCCCTTTTTGCCCGACAGGAATATGGTATAAGCGGCCCCGGCCTGCAGGGTCACGCTGGATTGAGTCGCAATGACGGAATCCTTTCCGGCACTTTTTACCGTCACACTATAGCTCCCCGATGCTATAGCCTGGAAAATATTTAAAGAGCCCCCGTACTCATTGTCTGCTGTCTGACGTCCCGACTGTACAGCGGTGGTATTCAGAAAAAGATCTACAGCCGGCGCATCAGGGCAGAAGTTGAAAAACCGGTAGTTGGCATTGGAAAGAGATAGCGTGGAAAAGTCATCGTTTATCTTCATGGAACCTACGCTACTGTCCGCCCTGTTAAACAGAACAAGGGTATAGAAACCCAGGGAATCATACGTATCAGAAGGTATCGCCGAGAGTATACTGTCCGAACCCGCCACCTTGAATGTTACTGCATAGCTGCCCGGAGTCACCTGCCCATAGTTGGTGGAAAAAGTTCCTGCCGTAATGGCAGATGTCTTCTTATCATTATTGAAATATACTTCCGTTGAAGAAGAGTAAGGCGCCATATGCATCAAAGTGACAAAACTGACATTATTGCTATTCTGGCTCCCCGTACCCGTTTTCATACAGCTGGCGAATATTCCGACTACCAGCGCTACTGCCAAAACACGAAAAAAATTACCTGCAAGCTTGTTTTTACTCATGACTTATTTTTTTAATATATCTCTGGATCACGTTCTCTCTTCCCTTGACAATCTCTACGGCTTTTCCGTTGCTTGGGTTGTCTGTTCAAAAAAATGCCTGCCTCCCCGGGGGGAAGGCAGGCTAAAAAACGTTGATCTTACTTCACATTAACCTTGATGGTAGTAGCCAGCTTGCTGCCATAGCTGCGGTGGATGCCGTCGGCAAATTGCAGGGTCAAAACGTGTTGACCGGCTGGAAGGGTCACTTCAGTGCTGGTCTGGGCTTTCCCAAAATGCAGATGAGTAGAATCTTTAGGTACGACCATCCCGGCAGGGATCGAGTCCCCTGCATCGATCAGCAGGTGATGATGACCCGAGCCGGATACAATGGCGCCTGCCGTATCGACCCGTAAGCCATCCATACCCATTTCCACCTTAAAAGGAGACTTCACCGTCTGTCCATCCTTCAGGTTTTTAAAATAGACCTTTGCCCCGGCCGGTACTTCCGGCAAAGGAGTGATAGCCTTGCTGCTGTCCATCTTGTGATCCATTGCCATGGTGTCCTGACCCGCCTTTTTGGTAGAGTCGCCGGAAGAAGCAGCCTGATCGCCCGCATTGTTACAGGCGGCAAGCCCAATAAGCAGAGCCGCAGGAAGAAAATAAAGCTTACGCATGATTGGAAATATTTTTATCCAGGAAAGGTACATAAATCCACCTTCACTAATCCACCTTCACTCTTTCACCCAGGTAGTTTTCTCCTTTACAGGCCTCCGGGATCCCGCCACGGAAGGCACCCGGACATACCCCAGATAAAAGAACCCCATCAGCCTGTCCCCTTCTTCCAGACCAAAGAATTGTCTGGCTGCAGGATCATAGGTAGGCCCTCCCGTACTCCAATAACCTCCCAACCCATACGCCGTCACCGAAAGATATATATTTTCTACAGCACAGGATACAGCTGCAATCTCTTCCATCTCGGGGATATCGGTAGCCGTGCTGCGACGAAGGATAATGGCAATAATATGCGAGGCTTTCAGGGGATTTTCCAGCAGCTTGTCATATTTATCCTGCCTGAGCTTTCCACCGGACACCTCCTGGTAGCGTTCCGCCTGAAAGGCGGCGAATCTTTTCAACCCTTCCCCTGTAAAGACGGTGAAATGCCAGGGTTCGGTGTGCTTATGATTGGGAGCCCAACTGGCATTCTCCAGCAATTGCCAGACGATCTCATCTTCTATCCTGCGGCCTTTCTCAAACTGATCGGGAAAAGTGCTCCGCCGCTGACGGATAAGCCGGTTAAGCTGGGCGGGGGACACCGTTACTTCATTGATTGTGGACATAGCGCAAATATAAATAAAACCCCGTTCCGGACTTGCCGGAACGGGGTGTAAGTAATTTACCATAAGAAGGACGTTTCTTACAGTGAGCCCTAAACAGGACAGGACATTGGAAATTGCTGGTTTTTCAGAGGTAGTGGATCTTAAGCCTTACTTGGTTTTTCATAACGATACGGATCTATCATTCATTCATGTGGACAAAGTTCCGCCAGTCGTAAGAGAAAACAAATTTTTCATATGATCAATCCATTACCATTTGTGGTTATCTTATGTAGGGGTAAAAGCAAACCCTTACACGTCTCTATGCAGGTTTTGCAGCCTCGTAAAACCCACAAAAAGCGTATCGTATATCACTCATACCGCCGCCGTAAATTCCGAATCGACACTGCCCGAAAAAAAGCATATCTTGCGTCCTCATTTTATTACCAATACAATTAATGATGGACAACAAGACAACAGGCACCGTGAAATTCTTTAACACCGAGAAGGGATTTGGTTTTATCAAGCACGACGACGGCAACAAAGAGACCTTTGTGCATGCCAGTGGACTGATCGATCAGATCAAAGAAAACGATCGCGTGGAGTTTGATCTCCAAAATGGCAAAAAGGGCCTGAATGCAGTAAATGTAAAACTGGTCAAATAAAAGGAAGGCTGCCACAGGGCAGCCTTCCTTTTTTACATTAAATTTGATCATGCGTCTAATTCTTCTCCTCTCCATCACATTGTGCTCCCTGTCAGGCTTTGCACAAAAATTCCATCTGTTCGTAGGCACCTACACCGAAGGCACCGCCAGCAAGGGTATTTATGTCTACCAGTTTGATGCTGCCACCGGCGACGCCACTCTCGTCAGCACCACGGCAACGGTAAACCCCTCCTATCTGGCGCTGGCGCCGGGGGGAAAATTCCTGTATGCCGCCAACGAGACGGACGAAAAAGGGCAGCCGGGAGAGGTCAGCGCCTTTGCTTTTGACAAGGTCACCGGCCAGCTGCGCTTCCTCAATAAGCAGTCCAGCGGCGGAGGCGGCCCCTGCTATATATCTGTCGACGCGGGCCGTAAATGGGCAATGGTAGCCAACTATGGCGGTGGCAGCCTGGCAGCCCTGCCCATCCACGCGGATGGTACACTGGGCTCATTGACACAACAGATCCAGCACACAGGCAGCGGACCTAACAAAGATCGGCAGGAGAAACCACACGTACATTCTGTGACCTTTTCTCCCGACCAGCGATATCTTATTTCGGCTGACCTGGGACTGGACGATCTCTCCGTCTACAGGTTCAACGCTGCCGCAGCAACTCAACCCCTGTCCACATCGCCGGTCTCTTCCGTACATACCGGTCCAGGCGATGGTCCACGCCATATCAGCTTTTATCCCGGAAAACCCTATGTATACGGTATGATGGAAATGGGAGGCGCTGTGGACTTTTTCCACTGGACCAACGGTAAGCTCGTCGCCATACAGCGCATCAGCTCACTGCCGGAAGACTTCAAGGGAGACATCGGTAGCGCAGACATCCATGTGGCGCCAAAAGGGAAATTCCTCTACGCATCCAACAGGGGCGATGCCAACAGCATAGCTATTTTTTCCGTCGATACAGTTACCGGTAAGCTCACGATAAAAGGATTCGAGTCCACACAAGGTAAAACGCCCCGTAATTTTATGATCGATCCGACAGGACACTGGCTGCTGGTGGCTAATCAACGCAGCGATAACATCGTCATCTTCAGCATCGATGCAAAAACAGGACTCCTGAAAGCCACAGGCAAACAACTGAACGTTCCCGCCCCCGTCTGTCTGAAGATGTCCCCCCGGTAGTCCGCAACCATCTCAAACAGCATGCGATGACCAACTAATCCCAGGCCCGGCGCAACAGACGAAGCCAGTTGCCATGCATGATATTCCCGATGTCCCCATCACTATACCCTCGCTTTGAGAGTAGAGCAGGTATTTTCTGCAAGTCGGTAATCGTTTCCAGGTCATACGGTGTCTGTTCTTTTCCAAAAGCCCCATCCAGGTCAGTGCCGATACCCACATGAAGCGTATTACCCGCCAGCTGGCAGATATGGTCCAGGTGGTCGATCATTTTTTCCAGGTTGCAATCCATAGTCTCCGGTGTAGACCTGCCTCTTACCCACCCGGGAACCATCATCCAGGCATCCAATGCCCCACCTATGACAGCGCCTTTCCCAACGAGGGCCCTGATCATATCGTCGCTGAACTGGCGGTTATGATCTACCAGGGCGCGGCAGTTGTTATGACTGGCCCAAACGGTCCCCCCAAACAGTTCCATAGCATCCCAGAACGCATCATCGCAAAGATGAGTGGCGTCCAGGATAATGTTCAGCCTTTCCATGATCCGCAGCAACTCCTTCCCTTCGTCATTGAGACCTCCGGTAGCATCCGTGCCGTTGGCATAACGCCCGGGACCATAGTGAGCTGGCCCCACCGCCCTCAACCCATACGCATATGCCTCTTCCAGGTGTCCCGGCGTGATGATGCTGTCCGCGCCTTCCAGGCTGAGGATATATCCTATAGGCTTCACCCGTTCCGGCGCCGTATCATCCTGCCATAAGGAAATGTGCTTTTCCAGAGAAGCTATATCTTTTATCATCGTCATTTCCCCCGCCTCTTCCATGGCCTTGTACCAGGCCAGCTGACCCTGGGTCTGCGCCCAGGCCTGCCAGTGAGAATGCCAGCCGGGCAAAGGATTGCCGGGTGCTACATACCGGGCTATTTGCGTAGCCACCACCAGACCGATATTACCTTTTCGCAGCTCGGGCAGCGACACGGTGCCCTTACCCCTGTCGGGCTTATCGGAAAGACCGCTTTCCCTGTCTCTTATTGCCTGTACGGGAAGACGAAGATCCCTGTTCCACTCCATAGCATTCATGCTCAGGTCCAGGTGCGCATCGATAATAAACATAAATAAATACAATTTGTCACCGGATGATCCGGCCGGTGGGACCGTTGTGAATGAATTGTTCCAGCTCAGCCTTGTTCACCAGCGCCCAGTCTCCGGCAATACTCTGTTTGATGGCGCCGCAGGCAATGGCAAGATCGATGATCTGCTGAGGTTCGGCCTCCGTCATCAATCCATACAGCATCCCTCCTGTAAAAGCATCTCCGCTGCCGATCTGATCCGTAACAAACGGCAGCTCATGCCGGGGGGAAAAATAATAAGCGCCCTTATATAAAAGGGCGCCGGAATAGATATGTTGAATACCCTGCGTTTTGCGAAAGCTCATAGCCAGGACCTCCAGTTGCGGCAACCGCTCCTGCAAAGCCTTGCTGCATTGTATAAAACGTTCCTCCAGACTGGCCGCAGGGTCGGTCTGTATACCAAAATAAACGGCTGCCGAGTCCAGGTCCGCCACAGCCACCTTTGTGTATTGCAACAAGCCTGGCATCACCTCACGGGGATGCTTACCGTATTTCCACAGCGTAGTCCTGTAATTGAAGTCCGTAGATATCAGCATACCCTGTTTACGGGCCACATCCAGCGCTTCTTCACAGACATCGGCTGCCCCCGGAGTGACGGCGGCCGATATGCCCGACCAATGAAAATAAGGGATGCCTTCCAGACTGCTGTTCCAATCTATAACGCCCCGCTCCAGGCGGGCATAGGAAGACCCGTCCCGGTCATAGATCACACGCGTGCTGCGTATGCCATTACCCTGCTCCGTAAAGTAAACACCCATCTTATCGCCTCCATAGACGATCCGGGATGTGTCCACCCCCTGCCCTCTCAGCTCCTGGATACCAGCCTGGGCAATGTCATTGTCCGGCAGGCGGGTGATATACCGTACAGGAATGCCCAGACGGGACAGCATGACACACGTGTTTGCTTCAGCGCCCGCATAATATGCCTTGTAAGACCCTCCCTGTAAAAAACGCTGGCCTTCCATGCAGTGCAGCCGGAGCATGAACTCGCCAAATGCGGCTAATAATGGTTGACCAGGGGAGGTTTGATGAAGCATGTCAATTTGGTTTTATTGCAATTCAAATATAGCTTCAATTTCAACAGGAATATTGTCCGGCAGTGAACCAAATCCAACGGCGCTGCGGACCCCTATCCCATTTTCCTCGCCCCATACGGCAGCAAAAAGCTCACTGCACCCATTGATCACATAGGGATGACGTTCGAATTCCGGAGTACAGTTGACCATACCAAAAACCTTGATCACCCTTTTGATCTTGCTGAGCTCCCCGACATGCGTGCGGATAGTGGACAACATAGTCAATCCCACCTGGCGGGCAGCCATTTTGCCCTGCTCGATATCCAGTTCCTTACCGATCCGGCCGATGATAAGCGATCTGTCATTTTGCACCGGTCCATGTCCGGACAGGTACAGGTATTTACCTTCTATCAGACAAGGTTTGTACACCCCTTTTGGACTGGGTGCCGGGGGTAAGCTGAGCGCTAAGCGTACGAATTGTTCTTCGGCATTGTTGATCTTCATATAATATACGTTGTAGTGTTAATTAAATCGGACGGACGAAGGCCGGTACACCTTGTCTTCCCCATTGATCTCTATCCGGCGGTATTCCACAACAGCCCGGTATTCATATTGTTTGCCCGTAAGAGTTTTCTTTCCCCTGAGACGAAATGTTCCGTCAGCTTCAATGTCCGTCCATTCCGTAGCTGTCCAGGGCGCTGAGTATAAGGTCTCCACCTGCCCTGCATATGGCCGGTAGTAAAAACGTCCCCTTTTAGCCAACTTTCTTTTATTGCCAAAAACCTGTCCCGAGAAAAGAACGCCGTCACTGGTGCTCCTGCTGTCCAGTGTGCGCACATCCACAGCCTCATCAAAAGCAGGACGGATATTCTCCAGCTTGATGACAACAGGATTAGGCCAGCGATGATCATCATAGATACGCTGGGCCTTTACCACCGACAGCTCCAGGCTTTCTCCCACCTGCCTGAAACGGCAGCCCACATCCTCCTGCTTATATTCGATGATCCGGCTGTTCTGTCCCAGCACGCTGACCCGTGTACCAGGGGTGGCTTTTACTGAATGCAGGCTAAAGGTCCTTCTTTCCCCCTCTTTCCACCCACTGGTGACAATGGCATAAAGCGTATGCGTATCCCGGGCAGTGAACCAGGTCTCGCCCTCCCGGCTGACCACCCAGCTGCGGACACTGTCCATGCATTCGTGGTTGATAAAATACCAGGCTGCCATTTCACGCAGCCTGTCCTCCTGTTCGGCAGGCAGCGAGCCGTCGGCTTTGGGACCTGCGTTCAGCAGCAATGAACCTCCTTTGGCCCTGGCTTCGATGGCCAGCCGGATAAGCTGATTGCCCGGCTTGTATCTTTCGTTGGTAGGCTGATATTGCCAGGCCGTACCCATCGTGATGCAGGATAGCCATGGATCGGTGATCCTTTCCCCCGGCAGCACCTGCTCAGGCGTCTTCATGGCGCCACGGGTGATCAGCAGATCAGGCTGCAGCCGCCAGCAAGTACTCTTTACCACTTCCTTTGGCGTGCCGTCGATAAACAATACATCGATCTTCCCATAGCGGGTCATCAGCTCTTCACATTGACGCCGGGTATAATCATCATACACCTGCCGGACGCTATCTGCCATCTTCACATCAGTACGGCTGATGGGAATATGATGCTGGTGAAGGAACCAGAAGTCCTCCGGGGAAAAATACAGTCCCACACCCAACCCCTCAGCACGCGTGGCTTCTGTAAACTCCTGCAGCAGGTCTTTGTGATAAGGGGTGTTCATGATATTAAAGGGACTGGTCCTGGTGTCCCACATACAAAAACCCGAATGATGCTTCGTGGTAAAGACGATGTATTTCATGCCGGCCAGCTTCGCCAGCACGGCTATCTCACGGGGTGAAAAACGGACAGGATCAAAAGTTTGCGGCAGCTGGTTGAAATATTTTTCTACATAATCATCGGAGGCGCCCACCAGCGAGTGACTGATAACGATACCCAGCTGAGCGTCCACACTGAAATGAATAAAAAGACCTGCCCCGGTGTTGCGAAACCATTCCACGCGCTCAGGCCGGTTCAGATTATAGTCGCTGGCCTGGTCGTCCCGGACAGTGTCGTTCTGCGCAGAGGCAGCCAAAGAGGACAATAGAAGAAAGAGGGCAGAGAACTGCCCCCTTTTACCAAAACTCAGCTTGCTTTTGTTTATGAGAAAATAAAAAAGCCTTGTCATGTGCGAGCGTATCATTATTTATCCCACCAGATATGCGTCTATTTATCCCACCAGATATGCGTCATCAGGTCGTCGGCGCCCTGCCGGGCGATCGCTGCTTTTAAAGCATCTCCATTCAGGTTCTGCTCCGATACAGGATAAAGACATCTCCTGAATATCTGTCCGCCCGTCGCATTGCCGGGGTAATTGTTACCTACCAGTGCCGGATAGCCGGTGCGACGATAGCTGCTGTATGCCTCCGTGGCATCCGGGAAGATGCTCACCCAGAATTGCGTATATATCTGCTGCATCTGCTGGTCGAGGGTGCCGGACGTGTTCAGCTGGTTGGCCGATACATAGGCATCGAAGGCAGGGGAATTGATCGTACCCGCAGCGCCTGCGATGATCGACCAGTGACGCAGGGCCGCCTGCACGCCGAGCGTATACAGGGCGGCAGCCGTCGAGCCGCTGTACCAGCCGCGAAGCGCAGCCTCCGTCAGCAGAAAATAGGATTCAGCCGCGGTGAACACCAGCTGGTTCGAACCCAGCAACAACACGGTCTTCGGGTTGGGTTCCGAATAAGTGCCGAAGTTGGCAGGCTTGGTATATTGGATATTGGCAGGCATACCCTGTTGCAGGGCTACGGAGGTATCCGTATGACCGGGTGAAGTATATACCACCGAGATGATGGGCAAACGGGGATCATTCGTGGATTTAAGATAATTGATCCATACATCCTGATATTTGCCTCCCTCCGCATTGCTGACGCCATCCTGGGCAATATAGTCGGCATTCCACAGGTTATAGGCCATGGGATTTTGGTTGATCACCTGGCCCGAGGCCGCATACGGTATTTTGGCGATGTCGACATCCTGTGTGATCACACCTCCGGCAATAGCTTTGGTCGCCCAGGTCTGCGCCGAGGAAATATCCACCTTGGTCATGCGCATGGCCAGTCGCAGCATGAGAGAATAAGCAAACTTTTTCCATTGAGCGGCGTTGCCGTTGTAGATCAGGTCAGCCTGGCCGACACTAGCCTTCGATGCGTCCAGGCTTTGCGCCGCAGCATCCAGCTCCGACAACATGTTTGCATAGATGTCTTTCTGAGCATCATATGCAGGCTCATACAGGGAAGAATCATAGCCCAACCCCGCCTGGAAATAAGGGATGTCACCATAGAGATCGGTAAGACGGGAGAAACAATAAACCCTCCATATCCTGGCTGACGCCAGCAGGTTCACCTTAGCCGGGTTGTTCTTCACGGTTTTGATCACGATGCCAAGCTCATTGATCTCATCGGGATAAGCCGCATTGAAAGCGCCGTAAGTCTGCTGGACCTGGGCGGCCACATACTTGGAGCCAAAACCCGCCACATCATTGTAGCTGGTGGTATACTGCATGGTGCCTTGCAGGAGATACATGGTGCTGCCGCCATAGGTACCAGAGGCATTGCCCATGCCGTCATACAATGCCTTGGTAAAAACATATTCAGGGGTGGCTGTAGAGACGGCATCCGGGTTGGTATTCTCAGCCACAAAGTTCTTGGTGCAGGATGTCTGCGCCAGGATACTTACTCCGAGAAGAACACTTATATATAGTTTCATATTCATTGCTGTTTAAGTGATCATTTAAAATTTCAACGACAGGTTGAGGCCATAAGTCCGCGTCCTGGGCAGACCGATGGATTCGAAACCTTGTCCGTTGCTGTTGGTAAAGCTTTGTTCCGGATCGAAATTCTTCGTCTTCCTGTACAGGATGAACAGGTTGCGGGCGACAAAAGCGATATTGGCCGACTGGAGCCTGCCGAGATGCCATTTGCTTACAGGCAGATTATAGCTGGCGATCACCTGGCGCAGCTTGATAAAGCTGCCGTCATGCACGAAAAGGTCTGAATAGGTTTTATAGTTGTCGTAATAAAGCCGGAGACCGGAGACAGGGACAGTCCTGCTGTATTTATTGCCCGACTGGTCTACGCCATTTACGGTCAGACCATTCTCCCTCCCCTTCAGGGTGGACTTAAGCTTGCCCATACGGGTGGCATAAACCTCGAAGATGGAGAATATCTTATTTCCGAACTTGCCGTCGATGAGGAAGCTAAAGCCAAAGCGTTTGTAATGGAATTCGTTGGTCAGCCCCATGGTCCAGGGCGCGACGCTGTTGCCGAGCTTATGCGCCGGAGCTATCACGGGCAGGCCGCTGGTAGCATTGAAGACCGTGTCGCCATTGGCATTTTTCAGCATGCTGGTGCCCCAGAGTACGGCGAAGGGCTGCCCAACGATATGCTGAAGGGTGGTATAGCCGTTTACACTGGCGGCAACCTGGTAAGAGGTCAGACCCGGCGCCAGCTGTATCACTTTATTCTTGTTGTAAGCCACATTGTAGCTCACATTCCAGCTGAAATCACCCCTTTTTACAGGCGTGCCCGTAAACAACGCTTCAATTCCCTTATTATTCAGCTCGCCTATGTTTAGATATACCGCGCTGTATCCGGAGGTGGTAGAGATCGTCGTCGGCAGGATCTCATTGGTGGTCTTCCGGTTGTAATACGTGACGTCCAATCCCAGCCTGTTCTGCAGCATGCTGAGCTCAAAACCCGCTTCATAAGTCGTAGACGTAAAAGGCTTGAGATCAGGATTGGAGATGATGTTCGTACCGGTAGTCGGGTCCTGCGTGACGTTCTCCAGAGGCTGACCCGAGCTGGCAACGATGCTGTAAGTAGGGTTGATGACATACGGGTCAGGCGCTCCACCACCCACTTTCGCCCAGGAACCCCTGATCTTCGCCAGGTTGAAAATGGCAGGAAGCGTCATCGCATCCGACAGGATAAAGCTGCCGCCGATGCTGGGGTAAAAAATACCGTAATGCTTTGGGCTCAAAGTAGAAAACCAATCCTTACGTCCGGTGAAGCTGAGGAAGAAAACGCTTTTATAATCAAAGTCCACGGCTCCGAAAGCCGAATTCACAGTAAAATGAGAAGTATAGGGCTTGGTAACGGATGTAGACAGGTTGGAGTATGAATAAAAGAAAGGAATGGTAAAGTTGCTCCCCGAAAGATTCAGCTGCTCGTTCCGGAACTTACGGCTGTTGAGACCACCCATGACGGAAACACCGAAATTCTCACCGATATGGGTATTGTAGGTAGTTAGGAACTGGGAGTTGGTTTCCGAAACATCGGATTTCTTCGCTTCGTATTGACCCGTGGGCACATACCGGGTGCCGGTAGGCAGGACATTGCTATAATTGTAATTGTAAAAATCCCGGCTCACCGTACCCTTGAAGACCAGGTTCGGCAACAGCTTATAGGCAATCGAAGCCTGCCCTAAAAAATGATTCTTTGTATCGTTCTCCTGGTATTTATTCTGGACAAAATATCCGTTGGATGCAATGTCAGCATCGTTCCACGCCATTTCTTTGCCCGTTGAATCGTAGCCGGGCTTGAGCCAGCTTACGTCGGCCGTATTGGCTATTTCCAGCGGCGTCCAGTTGGGATTGCCAAGCGCGTCACCTGCGCCCGTGCGTTGATGAGCCGTTTCCAGGTTATATTGGGCAAGCGCATCCACGGAGAGCTTGTCGGTAAGCCGGCTGTTGACGGAAAGCTGGAAGGTCTTGCGGTCATAGGTCGTCCTGGGCAGGATACCCTTGCTGTTAAGATCGGATGCGCTGAACCGGTAGGTCGTATTCTCGTTGCCGCCGGACAGCGCAATAGTATTGGTGACATCGCTGCCCGTCTGGTAATAATTTTGAAGATTCTTCTTTTTTGCCGTATAAGTATGTGTTTTACCATCGACGCCGACATAGTCCGTAGACCCGTCGATCTTCGCACCCCATGACCGGCGCCCCGTAGCGATGGAAGAGTTTAGATCTGTTGGCTTTACACCGCCATCACCCTGCCCGTATTCAAATTGAAAATCCGGGATCACCGCAATATTTTGTAATGTTCCTGTGGCATTGTATTCGACGCCGACACCTCTTTGCGCCCGGCCTTTCTTGGTAGTGATCAGGATGACCCCATTGGCGGCGCGGGAACCGTACAAGGCAGAGGCTGTACCGCCCTTCAGGACACTGATCGATTCAATGTCATCCGGATTAATACCCGCAATGCCATCACCACGGTCTACATTGAAGGTAATACCATTGACCGTTGGAGCGCCGCCGGGCACGGAATTATCGATGGGCATCCCGTTTACGACATACAACGGTTGATTTTCCCCAAAGCTGCCATTACCCCTGATCGTGACACGGCTGCTGCCGCCGGGACCCGTGGAAAGCCCAGCAGCATTGACACCGGCGACCTTACCGGAAAGCGCATTGGCAATATTGTTCTCACGGGCCTGGGTGAATTCAGAACCTTTGACCTCGGTGACCGAATAACCCAGTGCTTTCTTTTGACGGGTAATACCCAGCGCCGTCACCACCACCTCATTCAGACTGGCCTTGCTGTTCTCCAGGACAATGGAAAGCTGGGCCTGTCCCGGTTGAACAACCACCTGCTTTTTCTCGTACCCGATAGAGCTTATCTCCAACGTAGGATTGCTATTCTCCGCAGCGGAAGGAATATCCAATGCAAAACTTCCGGCGGCATCGGTGGCAGTAGCGATCTTTTTGTCGGAAAGGAGAATAACAGTGGCGCCGGCGACGGGCGAACCATCGGATTGGCTTCTGATGGTACCCCTGATACGCAGAGACCTCGGCGTCTGAGCCTGGCTGGAGAAGATCACCAACAGGCAGCAAACCAAAAGGCTGCCCAAGGCTTTCGGGTGGAATCTTTTCATGTGCAGTTGTTTTAGTTAGTTAGTAGAATAGTTGCGACTATTTTGCAAAATCCTACCCGAATGTATCGACTTTTATTTTAATTGCAAAAATTGCTGCAAATATTTTGCACACATATTTGTAATAATAGAATGTCACCTGTTTAATCCCCTATTTTATCCATTCATTTTCCGAACAAACTTTAAATTTTTGCCCAAAAACCCGTATTATTGCAGATCGGAAGCGGGAAGACCGAAAAATCGTTTGCAAATACTGCAAAAAACTATCATGACATCAAAGATCAAAGCCAATGGGTCGGTGGGTGTATCTCTGCCAAAAAAAGAGCGGAAAATGCTGATCCTCAAGCAAGTGAACATACATACCCGGCTTATGTTCAATGATTTGGTCAACCTGATCGATGTCTCAGAGGATACCATCCGCCGGGATGTCAACGAACTGGCGGAAGAAGGTCAGGTCATCCGGATCAAGGGAGGTGTCATGTCGGCAGCCTACCACATCGGACATGATTCGGAAACCTATGCACAATCAAATAAATTGATGATCGCGGAAAAAGCGGTGGAATTATTGCGCGATGATATGATCGTCCTCATCGGTGGCGGCACCACGATACGTGAATTCATCAAACGTATTCCCGGCAAGCTGCGGGCTACCTTTATTACGGTGAATGTGCTTACAGCCGTCGAATTACTGGACAAACCCATGATCAAGACCATTATGATCGGGGGACAAATATCCGCCTACAGCCAGATGACTGTCAGCGGAGAGGTCTTCGAATACCTGGCAGGTATCAAAGCCGACCTCTGCATCCTGGGCACCAACGCCATTGATTATAGCAACGGCCTTACAGACTCCGACTGGGAAACCATACAAGTGAAAAAAGCAATGATCAAGGCAGCTGAAAAAGTAGCGATCCTGGCCATCTCTGAAAAGCTGAATTCTTCCATGCAAATGAAGATCGCAGACATCGACGAGATCCATTATCTCATTACAGAGCTGTCGCCCGACAGCGCAGATCTGCAGGCTTACCGGTCGAAAAATCTCACTATTCTTTAATAGTCTCTCTTTACAGGACGGTGCATGACGGTTCAGCAGTTATATTTGCTGACTCAACTACAGCGCCATGAAGTATATTGCTTGCACCCTTACAGTCCTACAGCTATTTTGTATCTCATCCATTGCACAGGTGAAGGTAGGCCATCTGCTTACGGAGAACCTCGTCAACCCCATTGGGCTGGACACCCGGCAGCCCCGGTTCAGCTGGCAGCTGTCGGCGCCGGATAGAGGATTACAGCAGACGGCCTATGAGATAAAGGTCAGCACGCAGGCTGGCGGAAAGAACGAAGTATGGAGCTCGGGGAAAATAAACTCCGATCAGTCCTTGTGGGTGGCCTATGAAGGCAAGCCCCTGCAATCCGGTACACGTTATTACTGGCAGGTACGCATATGGGATAATAAGGGACGCAGCTCGGGATGGAGTACGCCTGCTTACTGGCAGACAGCTTTGCTTGCACCCCAGCAGGAATATACAGCCAAATGGATCAGCCCCGGTTTTGAAGAGTCCCCGTCACGCCCCAGTCCCGTATTCAGAAAGGAGTTTACCGCCACAGGGCAAATACAATCCGCTACGGCGTATGTCACCGCCCATGGATTATATGAAGCTCAGCTGAATGGTAGTCGCATCGGAGACGGTTGTCTGCAGCCGGGGTGGACCTCTTACAATAAGCGCCTGCAATACCAGACCTATGATGTCACCAACCTCATACACAACGGAAAGAACGCACTGGGCGTCACACTGGCCAGCGGCTGGTACAGGGGACACATCGGCTGGGAAAAAGAAAATGGTTTTTACGGCAAGGACATTTCCCTCCTGCTGCAGCTGGTGATAAAATATAAGGACGGTTCCACAGCGACGGTGGTATCGGATGAAAGCTGGAAATCTTCCACAGCAGAAATAAGGTATGCCGAGATCTACAACGGAGAAACCATCGATGCCCGGGAGGAGAAGAAAGGATGGGCCTTGCCGGGTTACGATGACAAAGAGTGGAGCGGTGTGCACGTGGCATCTTTTCCCATGAATAATCTCGTGGCCACGTATAATGAACCGGTGAAAAAACAAGAGGTCTTTCATCCCCAACGAATTTTCAACAGCCCGGCGGGTGAACAGCTGGTAGACTTTGGTCAGAACCTGGTAGGACACGTAGTGCTCAAGGCCCGGGGCAAAGCGGGAGATCGCATTGTCATCTCTCACGCCGAAGTACTGGACAAAGAAGGTAATTTTTACACGGAAAATCTTCGCAGCGCCAAAGCCACGGATACCTTTATTTTAAAAGGCGGCGGAGAAGAAACCTTCGAACCACGGTTTACATTCCACGGATTCCGCTATATACGTATTGAAGGCTATCCCGGTAAAATAAAAACGGATGATCTGCAGGCAGTAGCCTTGTACTCGGATATGTCCAGGACAGGTAGCTTTCAATGTTCGAATCCCCTTATCAACCAGCTCCAGCACAATATCCAATGGGGCCAGCGGGGCAATTTCCTGGACGTGCCCACCGATTGCCCCCAGCGGGACGAAAGACTGGGATGGACAGGCGATGCACAGGTATTCTCCCGCACGGCGGCTTATAATATGGGCGTACACAATTTCTTCTCCAAGTGGCTGAAGGATGTGGCGGCGGATCAATCGCCTGCCGGAGCCATACCGTTCGTCATCCCCAACGTGCTGGGCAACGGCGCCAGCGCGGGTTGGGCGGATGTCGGCACCATCATTCCCTGGAACATGTACCTTGCCTATGGCGACCGCCGCATACTGGAAGAGCAATACCCCAGCATGAAATCCTGGGTGGAATATATTCGGGCACAGAGCAAGAACGATCTCTGGAATACAGGATTTCATTTCGGGGACTGGTTATTCTACCGGCCTTTTGATGACAATGACGGGCGCTCAGCCGTTACGGATAAATACCTCATTGCACAATGTTTTTATGCCCATAGCACTCAGCTGCTCATCAACGCCGCAAAAGTGCTGGATAAAAAAGAGGAGGCCGCTGCCTATGAACAGCTGTTAAAAAGGATCAAATCCGCCTTCGTAAGGGAATATATGACGATGAGTGGAAGACTGGTCTCCAGTACGCAAACGGCCTATGTGCTGGCATTGCAATTCGATATGTTGCCGGACTCATTGCAGGCCCAGGCAGCCAGGAGACTGGCCGATAATGTAAAGGACTATGGATTCCACCTGACCACGGGTTTTCTCGGCACCCCCTATCTCTGTCATGTGCTGAGCCGCTGGGGTCATACGGACATCGCTTACCGGCTGCTCATGCAGGAAAGCTATCCATCCTGGCTCTACCCGGTGAAGATGGGCGCCACGACCATCTGGGAAAGATGGGACGGTATACGACCGGATAGCACCTTCCAAACACCCGGTATGAACTCCTTTAACCATTATTCATATGGCGCCATTGGCGACTGGATGTACCGGGTCGTTGCCGGTGTCGATACCTACGAGGACGGCGTTGGCTACAAGCATAGCAGGATCTACCCGCACCCCGGAGGAGGTCTCACCGAAGCCGAAGCCAGGCTGGAGACAGGCTATGGCGAGCTGGCCGCTCACTGGCGCACGGAAAAGGATTCTTTACTGCTGGACATCAATATACCTGCCAATACCAGCTCTACCGTCTATATTCCCGCACCCGAAGGAGGACTGGTGACGGAAGGCGGACATCTGCTGGGAAATGTAAAGGATATCCAGGTAGCCGGCGTAGGCAGAGGATACCTCATGCTCAACCTGGGATCCGGACATTATCATTTTGCCGTCAAACAGGAAGGATCGCAACCAGCCCCCGAAAAAGGTAAATAAGTCAGGTCCGGAAAAAAACAAAAAAACTTTAAACCAAAACCTCCCCATCACTGTTGTATATACAATAATTGTCAGAACATCAATCATGCCCCCTGAAAAACCCATACGAACCGAAGAAGAACTACCGTGGAAACGGGCTGTGACGAATATCCTAAAAACAGGATATTGGATAAGCGATCGTTTGAACGATACGCTCAAACCTTTCGATATCTCCGAACAACAGCTGAATGTCCTGTTCATTTTAAAAAAAGGCCCCGCCAACCTTTGCGATGTACAGGAACAGATGTTCCACAAAATGAGCAATGCCACCAGGCTGGTGGAAAAACTGAGATTGAAGGGATTCGTCACCAGGGAGACCGATGAGGATAACCGGAGGCGGGTGGATATCGCCATTACCAAAAAAGGATTGTCTTTCCTGGAAAAAATAGAAACTAAACTAAAGGAAGGGCATCATTGTTACTATGAGAACAAATTGAGCGAAGAAGAATTCCTATTACTGGCTGACCTTTTAGATAAATTAAGAAAGTAGACTAATAGACAAGGCTTTAACGATGCAGCAATCAATCAAAGGATCAAACATGACAGGCTATGAGACAATTTTTACGTTTCCAGGTCATCCTGCTATTGGTGGCAGGATGCAGTACAGGTGAGGCGCTTCTCGCGCAGAACTTCAACGACAAGTCTCCCGTAAAAGGAGAAGAAGCGCCCACCTTTTTATTCCGTCTATACGAGGACAACGACTTTATCAACATCCGGGGACTAGGTACCGACGATGCTTATACGAATGGGACCCGGCTCGATCTTTTCTATACAAAAAAACAACCCGGACGTCACGGCCTGTACAGGCTCCTGCCCAAGGCGGGTGAGAACAGCACGGACACCTATGGATGGGGACTCATGCAGCTGATGTTCACGCCAAGAGATATCAGCCAGGCCGCCTATCAACCGGATGACTATCCTTATTCAGGCGCCCTTGTCGTCACCCATACCTTGTATTCCTACAATCCCGTGGAAAAATTCGATTGGCAGACAGAACTGGTGGCAGGTGTCATCGGACCGGCATCTCTCGCAGCCCAGACACAGCGGATCGTACACAAGCTGATCCATTACCAGCGCCCCATGGGCTGGGACCATCAGTTCAGAAATGACCTGCTGCTCAATATCAATATGACCGCCGAAAAACAAGTGGCAGCCTGGGGACATACATTGGAAGTCATTGGAGGAGGACAGGTCTTTTACGGTACAATGCTGAACGGGATAACATTCTACCCCCTGATCCGGATAGGGAAAATGACACCCTACTTCCAGGGATATAGCAGCCAATACAGCGGTAAGAAATGGCAGTTCTATTTTGTTATCAAGCCTGAAGCGCAGATCATCTTCAGGAATGTGATGCTGCAGGGCGGCATGTTCACCCATAATCCCAATCTCGGGGCCGGCTATGCACCCGACCCGAAGGGACATGCCGCAACTATGGCTACGACCACCGCAACCATGACTGCCGCCACGGAGACATCCCTACCCTACCGCGGACTCGAACATTGGGTCTATTCGTTGAACTATGGAGCGGTCCTCTCCCACGGAAATTTCGGTATTTCTTTTATACAAAATACTTCTTCGGCCATGATGAAAGGTTTATACAGCCACGAGGTCGGAAATATTTCATTATATTTTTCCTGGTAGATTAAACTTTTTTTACCCGCTATCGTTAAATATGTCTACTACTACCACCTATAGCACAACAGACAGGAACAGATAAGCATTTAGAACCATAAAACAATAGAAAAATGAAAACGAAACACAAGGTCGGTCTAGCCGCATTGGCATTTTTAGTTTTTTTAGCGTACGCAGGAAAGACAAAGGCGCAGGACGCCCCCACTCCCAAACCATCATCTAAACAGGAATTCAGGTTAAGTGTAGGCCCCGATGCCGGTCTCCCGGTAGGAGATCTCAAGGATGCCTATAACTGGATGATCGGTGGCTCGGTACAAGCTGACATCCCGGTCATCCAAAGCCTGTATGTCACCGTTAACGCAGGGTATAACAATTTCTTCATCAAGGACGAGTTAAAGCAACAGGGTGGTAAGAACATGCAGCTGATACCCCTGAAAGCAGGATTGAAGTATTTCCCCGTAGGAGATGTCTTCTACATCCAGGGACAAGCAGGCGTTTCCCTGCTGGCTAACAAGTCCGACCTGAACGCAGACAAATCGGCCGCATTCGTCTACGCCCCACAGATCGGGGCATTGGTAAAGCTGGCGCCAAAGAACTATCTCGACATCGGTTTCCGCTGGGAAGGTACATCCTCCTTCTATGACGGAGGCTCTTCCGCCAATTTCCTTGGACTGCGCGTAGCCTACGCTTTCGGTCTATAACAGTTTGATAACAATTAAATAAACCCTGTCCGACCTTATCGGACAGGGTTTTACACGATTTTTCTTAACTTAGTGTTTAAACATCAAAACTATGGCTACAACCAAATGGATACTCGATCCCACGCACTCTGAAGTTGAATTCAAGGTAAAACATATGATGATCTCCACCATCAGCGGAAAGTTTACGAAATTCGACGCCGAAGTCACGACGGAAGACGAGGATTTCATGACCGCTAAAGTCAGCTTCACCCTCGATGCGGATTCCATCACCACCGGCAACGAACAACGCGACGGCCATCTGAAAGCTTCCGACTTCCTGGATACCGCCAATTTCCCGAAGATAAAATTCGTGGCCACTAAATATGAGAATGTGGATAACGACGGTTCCTACGAAATATATGGTGATCTTACCATCCGTGGCGTCACAAAACAGGTAAAACTGGATGCAGAGTTCGGCGGTGTGATAAAAGATCCCTGGGGCAATACCCGCGCAGGCATTACTGTCAGCGGTAAGATCAACCGCAAGGAGTTTGGCGTGCAATTCCATGCCGTAACGGAGACAGGCGGTATCGTCGTCAGTGACGAAGTCCGTATCCATGTTGCGCTGGAATTCATAAAAGCCTAGCCATCCAACGCCGGGCTGAAGCGAAAGTCCGTACATTTGCGGCATGCATTATGTCTCTGTCGAAGGTTTGAACAAATCGTACGGCGTAAAGCCCCTTTTCACCAACATCAGTTTCCATATCGAAGAGGGCGATAAAATAGCCCTGGTAGCCCGCAACGGCAGCGGCAAATCTACCCTGCTGAAGATCCTGGCCGGCAAAGAAACAGCCGACGCCGGCACCGTGTGGATACACAAGGATGTCACAGTGGCGCTGTTCGAACAGGAGCCGGTGTTCATGGAAGAAAAATCCATTCTGGACAATATCTTCCATCATTCCCATCCTGTCATCAACGCTATCCGGGAATACGAACGGATCAGTGAAGAAGAAGATGTGGACAAACTGACGGCCGCCATCGTAAAAATGGACGAGCTCGGCGCCTGGGATTTCGACGCAAAGGTCAAACAGATCCTGGGTAAGCTGAACATCCATCATCTGCAACAGGCTGCAGGTACCTTGTCCGGTGGTCAGCGCAAACGGGTGGCGCTCGCCAAAACCCTCATCGACATCGGTTTTGAACATAAGCACGTGCTGCTGATCATGGATGAACCCACCAACCACCTGGACGTAGAAATGGTGGAATGGCTGGAACATTATCTCAACCAGGAAAAGGTCACGCTGCTACTGGTGACCCACGATCGCTATTTTCTGGACAACGTATGTAACGAGATCTGGGAAATGGACGGCAGCGACCTCCATACCTATAAAGGCAATTACGAAAACTACCTGGAGAAAAAAGCAGCCCGGATAGAGAATGAGTCCTCCAGCATCGAAAAAGCCCGCAATACCTATCGTAAGGAGCTGGAGTGGATGCGCAAACAACCCAAAGCCCGGACCACCAAGAGCAAGAGCCGCCAGGATAACTTCTATGTAGTGGAAGCAAAAGCCAAACAACGCATAGAAGACCAGCAGGTAGAGCTTCAGGTAAAGATGAACCGGCTGGGGGGAAAAATCGCCGAACTAAAGAAAGTCTACAAAAACTATGGCGAAAAAATAATCCTGAAGGGGTTCGACTATACTTTCAAAAAAGGCGAGCGACTGGGTGTCGTGGGTAAGAACGGCGTGGGCAAATCCACATTCATCAATATCCTGCAAGGCATCGAACAGCCTGACAGCGGTAAGGTCAACATCGGGGAAACCGTGATCTTTGGCAATTACTCCCAGCAGGGACTCACTATCAAAGAAGATATGCGGGTAATTGAATACGTGAAGAATATTGCGGAGGTATTCCCTCTCGCATCCGGCGGATCACTTAGCGCAGCCCAGTTCCTGAATCTCTTTTTATTCCCGCCTGACCAACAATATACCTACATCTCCAAGCTCAGCGGAGGCGAGAAACGAAGGCTTCATCTCCTGTCCATCCTTTTTCGCAATCCTAACTTTCTCGTGCTGGACGAGCCCACCAATGACCTTGACCTGCCCACACTGGGCGTACTGGAAAACTTTTTAAGCGAATTCCAGGGATGCCTGCTCATCGTATCGCACGACCGTTACTTTATGGACAGGCTGGTGGATCACCTGCTGGTGCTGGAAGGCGACGGCGTCGTCCGGGACTTTCCCGGCAATTATTCGCAGTACCGTGCTGCGGAACGGGACCTGGGCACGACCTCAGTGGGCCGCGATATCACCAGTGAAAACGGCATGAGAACCGACCAGCCGCCGGCCGCCCCCACACCCGCTCCCGAAAAAAGAAGACTGTCCTACAAAGAAAAACGCGAACTGGAAAACCTGGATAAAGAGATCGCCCTTCTCACGGAGGAGAAAAAACTCATCACCGAAAAGCTCAACAACGGCGATACTCCCTTTGATGAATTACAGCGATTGTCCATTCGCATCGGGGAGATCGGTCAGTTGCTGGACGAAAAAGAGATGCGCTGGCTGGAGCTTAGCGAGGCGGAAAACTAGGTATCAGCATGGGCGTGCGTCTCCGGTATACCGCATACGCTTCACCAAATATCTTTAACAGCTTTTGCTCTTCCAGGCGTATACCGATGAGCGTGTACACCGTAATGGACAGGCATGCCAGCAGGTTGCTCAGCAAAGGGAAAAAAAGCCACAGCGACCACAACGTAGCCAGCGTCCCCAGGTAAAGCGGATGCCGTACATATGCATGAATACCCCCGGATTCCAACCTTGCATCTTCATTTCTCCCCAAAAATGCTTTTACACCGCTGAGATCAAAAAAATACTTCCATATACAGACAATCATCAATATGACTCCGGGCAACCCAACGAGCAGCCCCACCAGGTATTTCAATAAAGGAAAGGAAGCCAGGTAAAAACTTTTTATGGAAAACTGGAAAACAATAACGAGTCCCAGATGCAGGAATGCAAACAGGGAATACAACGGGCGGTAATACCTGGCGCGACGCCCCAGCAGGGATATAAAATATCTTTTAACGCTCCCCGCGGCAAACAAACTGTGTAACAGGCCGAATGAGCCCCACAACAATAATAATATCCAGTGATCTCTGTTCATAGGCCCCGACACATAAGCGAATATACTTTATATTTGGATCTATGAGATGCCTATTGTCATTGCTTCCGGTATTGATAGCCGCTATTGCCAATGCCCAGCAAATACCAAGCCCCGCGCCCTTCGCAAAAGAGATCACCGCCGAAGGCTTAAAGACACACCTTTACCGCGTGGCCAGCAAAGAATTCGAAGGCCGCGAAACGGGCACGGAAGGTCAGCGAAAAGCCGCTGCCTACATCGAAGACGAATTCCGGGCATTGGGATTACAGCCGGGAAATAAGACAAGCTATCAATTATATTATCCTATCTTTCGCGATTCCCTGACAAAAGCTTCCATCGAGGTGGGCGGACAGGTATTCCATAATTACGATGACCTTTCCGTCGTCACCTGGCTCAACCACACTGCCACGATCTATGGCAGCGAAGTGGTGTTCGTGGGCACAGGCGTCAGTGATTCCACAGGGGACGATTATAAAGACCTGGACGTCCGCGGTAAGATCGTGCTCATGCAAAATGGCATGTCGGGATCCCGTCCTGCGCTCAGCGGCAGAAGAGCCCTGGTCAACCGGCAGGAGACAGCATTGCAGCATGGAGCAGCCGCCATACTGGTCATCCAGCAGGGATATCCGCAAAGATCCCATAGCCCCATCAGCGTACCCTACCTGGACGGATTCAAGAAAGTTATTTTACCCAATACATTCTTTATCTCTGAGAAGATCGCAGAAGCCATTATGGGGAACGATTACACGGCCGTCAAAGCCGGTAAAGCGAGTCCAAAGTCCTATCAGGCCGACGTGGTGCTGGATTTCGCCAAGACCATCTCCACCGACCAAAGCAGCGATGTGCTGGGGCTGCTGGAAGGCGGAGACCTGAAAGATCAGTTTGTCGTGCTCTCGGCCCATTATGATCATCTCGGACGGCGGGACAGCGTCATCTATTACGGCGCAGATGATGACGGATCGGGCACTGTAAGCATATTGCAGCTGGCAAAAGCTTTTGCAAAAGCCAAAACAGATGGTAAAGGTCCACGACGCAGCGTGCTTTTTCTCGCCAATTCCGGGGAAGAAAAAGGCCTCTGGGGATCGGAGTATTATTCCGAGCACCCCGCCTACCCACTGGAGCAGACGACGGTAGACCTTAACATCGACATGATCGGACGCATCGATCCGGGACGTAAGAAAGGCGATTCAACTAATTACGTATATGTCGTAGGAGATGATAAGCTAAGCTCGGAGCTAAAACCTATCAGTGAGACCCAAAACAAAAAATTCACCAAACTTGAATTAGACTACAAATTCAACGACCCGGCCGACCCACAGCGGATATACTACCGCAGCGATCACTATAATTTCGCCCGCAAAGGAGTGCCCATCATTTTTTACTTCGATGGTATCCATAAAGACTACCATCGTCCCACAGACACCCCGGACAAGATCAACTACGATCTCATGGAGAAAAGGGCCCGGCTGGTATTCTATACTGCCTGGGAGATGGCCAACAGGAACGATATGCTGAAAAGGGACATCCCTTTAAATTAGATCCCTATTTAATAAGCTTGTAACACCAGCGAAACAGCTTGCCCTGAAAATCGAAGGGGGTAGTTGCATTCGTAATATCCCTGACGGAGGAAGCGCCGATCTTTTCCGCCTCCAGCCGAAAAGTTCTCGCATTGGTGCTGAAGTACAATGTCCCACCCGGTCGCATGGCATGCAGCGTTTTGTTCAGCAGCTCCGCATGATCACGCTGGATATCCAAAAAGTCCTTCATCCTTTTGCTGTTGCTAAAAGTGGGCGGATCCATCACCACCAGGTCGTAAAAGCCTGCAGGCGCCTCATCCAGCCATTGCTTGACATCCGCATGGATAAAATTGCATAGGGCCCCTTTGCCCGCAGCCGGCGCATTTAACGCCATATTTTCCTCCGCCCATTGCAGATAGGTCTTGGAAAGATCGACGGAGTCCACCTGGACACCGCCTCCTGCAGCAGCATAGACGGAAAAGGAACCTGTATAACAGAAAAGATTCAACACACGCTTATCTTTCGACTCATCTCTTACCATCCCCCTGGTAACACGATGGTCCAGGAACAATCCGGTGTCCAGGTAATCGGTCAGATTGACCCTGAAAGAAAGCCCGGCCTCCTTTACAATAAAGAAATCCTGCTCACTGGCCAGTTTTTCATATTGTCCCTGACGACCAGCCTTACGCTGGCGCTGCCGCCAATAGATGGCTTCATCCGGAATACTCAGTATCTCGCTGATCACGGGCAAACAGGATTCCAGCCAGGCTTCATGTTCTTCTTCCGTCATGCCATGACGGCGGCGATATTCAGCCAGGTACACCTTATCCTCGTATAATTCGATACAAAAAGGGAATTCCGGGAGATCATGATCATATACACGGTAACAGCTGACCCCCTGCCGTCCAGCCAGTTTGGAAATATGACGGAAGGTCTTGGTCAGCCTGTTCCGAAACATCTGTAATTTTTCGGGCTGCTCCATCCCGGAAGTTACATCTTCCTTATTTGCCGCCGAATACTTTTTTCAGCAGGTCAGTCACCTGCGCCGCAGGATTCGTCCGGATATTCTTTTCCTCCTGGGCTACGTAATAAAAAACACCATCCATTGCCTTGCCCGTAGCATAAGAGGACAGGTCTGGATTCACCTTTCCACCCCCGAACGAGCTTATAAGAGGAAGTTTATTATAAGTTTCAAATACCGTCTTCCAATACTTCGTAGCGCCCGTCTTCTGTAAGGAAGTATCGATCACGGGGCGAAATGCAGCCGTCAGCTGAGATGTGGTAGCCTTACGAAGATAAGACGTAGCAGCCGTATCGGGGCCTTTCAGGATACCCACACCATCCTGTACGCTCATACCCTTGATGGCATTTAAAAAGATAGGAGCGGCAGATTTGGCAGCGTCCTCCGCAGCCCGGTTAAGGCTAAGAATGGCGTCATCCACCTGCTTGCCAAAGCCTGCGCTACGCAAAGCCTTTTCCACCTTCGCCGCTTCGGGAGGAAGCAATATCTTCACAGCGGCATCTTTAAAGAAACCATCGACGGCAGAAAGCTTGCTGGCGCTTTTTTGAGCCCCCTGCGACAAGGCTTCTTTCAATCCCGCTACAATGTCATCCGAGCTCAATGATCCGCTTTTGCCGCCTTTCAGGGAGTTCAAAGCGTTCTTGGCGCTACCCAGCAGGCCTTGCGCATTTACCATGACAACCGAACAAAACAAAAACAGGACAGCGAAAGTAATTTTCTTCATAGATGGATATTTTTTTTCAATTTCTAGTGGTTAAATCCTAGTGGTCAAAAATAACTCGACAAACTGGTAAAGTAATGTTATATTAGAGTGCCTGAGAACAACCCTAACCATATTGCTCCTCCTCTCCTGGCTCTTGTTCCAGTACAGCAGGATACTGAATTATCAGTCCTGCCGGATCACCCCTTTATCCTCTACACCTGCCATGGCCTGCGATTGTCAAAAACAAGCCTCCGAAGCTACCACAGGCGACAGACAACACAATACAGAAAACGCCGCCTATAAATCAAGACCCGAAGAAGTCTTTCTCAACATAACGCTTTCTGCATATGGCTACCCTGTCACTCTGCTCCCAACGGACAAAACAGACAGGATTCCATTGACCGCTGCCGGCAGTCCGGCGGGTATCTTCCAGCCTCCACGGGGAAACGTCTTCCTTCCGCTATTTATTTGACGTGATCTCAACAATTTTCACCTGCGCCCGCGCAGATGTCGCCGTGCGCGCCTGCTAATTAAAAACTCATTAATTATGAACCGCTCTTTTGCATACATAAGCTTATTTTTTTATATTCTTTTCTGCATTTCCTGTCATCATCATCTCACTCCGCAAAGTTCAGCCGTCTCCAACATGGAAGTAAAGGATCACAACGGCAACTCCCAATTATTGGGCAAAGCCACCCGGGAAAAACTGAGACAAACGCCTTACGGAGATTGGTTCAATAAAAACTACGACGCCTATCCTGTCGATTCAGCTACCCTCGGACAACTCCGCACAAGCCTGACAGGCAAACACCTGATGGTCTTTCTGGGCACCTGGTGCGGAGACAGCAGAAGGGAAGTGCCGCGCTTTTTGAAAATATTGGACTGCTGTGGAATAGACCCGGCATCCATAGACATCATCACGGTGAGCAATGCGGATAGCCTGTATAAACAAAGCCCCGGACATGAGGAAAGAGGACGCGATATATTCAGGGTTCCGGATTTCATCGTCTTTGACCAGGGAAAGGAAATGGGCAGGATCGTGGAGTCCCCCGTAACCTCACTGGAAAAGGATCTGCTGTCCATTGCTTCGGGTGCATCTTATACACCCCATTACCAGGGAGGCGCACTGCTCGCGGAAGTCTTCCACAGGGAAAAGGTGGGAAAAGTAAAAAAACACCTGTCTCAGCTAACCGGGAGATTAAAACCCCTGGTCAGCACCCCCGGTGAGCTGTCCTCCTATGCCAAAGTGCTGCTGGCGGCAGGACAGCCGGAAAAGGCAGATATCGTCAGGGAGCTGAATGCCAGGCTGTTCCCGGCGGGGAAGTGAGCATCTCCTTTTGGGAATAAACTGCTATCTTGCGACTCTGAATCCTTAAAAAATCAAAATATGATCGTAAGCAAGAAAATTGTTGTGTCGATGCTATCCCTGTCCGCCTGTCTGCCGGTGGTTGCACAGGTAAAAAAGACTACTACGGCTGGTGGCGGCGCCAGGACAGCCAGCGCCATTCCCGCATCCCTGAAAACAACACAGGACTCCCTCAGCTATGCCATCGGGCTTAGCGTGGCGAATTTCTACAAACAACAGAACATTACCAATATCAATACCTCGCTTGTCGTAAAGGCCATCAATGATGTGAATAAGAAAGGCAAGCTGCTGCTGGACGAACAGCAGGCCAATCAATGCATCGTCAATTATATGCAAAAGGCCAAGGCTGAAAAATCCGCCGGCACCAGAAAAGCAGGCGAAGAGTTCCTCGCCGCCAATAAGAACAAACCCGGCATAATGACTACAGCCAGCGGTCTGCAATATCAGGTATTGAAAGAAGGTACCGGCCCTAAGCCCGGCCTGACCGATAAGGTAAAAGTGCATTATCATGGCACACTGATCGACGGACGGGTATTCGATAGCTCCGTGGACAGAGGACAACCCATCGAACTGTCCGTCAACGGGGTCATACCCGGCTGGACAGAAGCCCTGCAGCTGATGCCCGTCGGCAGCAAATGGAAGCTCTTTATTCCTTCCAACCTGGCCTATGGAGATCAACAGGCCGGCGCACTGATCGCGCCCGGTTCTACCCTGATCTTCGATGTGGAACTACTGGACATCGTTAAATAAGTAAAAAAAAATCCCGGCGCTGCCGGGATTTTTTTTAAGTGAGCACCAATATCCTCACCCCAGGCGCGATGATAGTCGTATTATCATCCAGGGTGACCAGGAAATAAAACCGCAGCGCCAGCTCGGTATCAGCCTTTGCCGCCGGATTGGACCCACTGACAGGATTCTTCGTAAAATATTCCGTTAGCGTAGTTGTGAACGTCACCGTGGTGCCGCTGCCCGCAATGATCCCACTGGTGTACATGCCTGTCGCCCCTTGTATCCTGGTATAGGAAGTGGAAGTCGCCACCCGGGTGATCTCCCTGATGGTCCTTTTGCTATTCGCAGGCAGGGACAGCACGATCTGGATATTGCCACCCCCGCTCAGGGAAGTCGTTACGGTCGGATCAGGCCGCCAGTCTGTTGCATTCTGCACGGAGATAGCATTGCCCGGTATATTGTCGGATTTTGGCCCAAACCCTTTTTGCTTGGTGCAGCTGAAAAGAACAAGCAGCACCACGAGAAAATAAGAAGATGTTTTTTTATAGCTGAACATAATTTGCAAATTTTATAGTAAGAACTTATTTAGCCCACCAAAGCTTTACATCCACCAGGGGCCGGGGATTCGGCGCACGGGGATTGCGCGATAGCTCCTGGTTGGTATAAGGCAGCCGGGTCGGGATCACATTGGGATCATCACCCGTCGTATTTTGCGGCAGCGCCAGTACGGGATAGCCGGTCCTTCGGTAATCATTATACGCTTCGATACCATTCCCGATCCATGCAATATACTTCTGCGTGATGATCTGCTGTATCTGCTGTTCGGTAGTACCCGTCAGGTTGACCACAGTAGGATTGGTGGCAAAATAGTTGCTGATAGCGCCCGTATCTATACCCACTTTCTGCATGGAGGCTCTTATACCGGCCTGGTAATAAGCGTTGGCATCTCCCGTGATGCCCAGCCTGACGACAGCTTCGGCCAGTATAAAGTTGACCTGGAAACAGGTCAGCAGCTTGACCGAAGAATCCCCTCCCCCAGCCTTGCCGCTGGCAGCTTCGCCCGAACGATCCCCCGTCAGATAGGTATTGTAGCGGGACCGGCTGGCCTGCGTAGGAGGAGCCGCCGTAGACCCATTGTCGAACGCCACGAATTTGCCGGTGGGTCGGGTGAAGAACTTAGCCAGCCGGACAGTGTCATTGAGCCCTCTCATAAGAGTAAGCAGCCGTTGACTTAGCATCTGGTCGCTTGCCCTGTTGACATTGTTGAACGTAAAGAGTGGGTTCTGGTTGCCCACGGTTGTGCTGAATGGAACGGCAAAATCCAGACCGCTGTTGTTGATATAACCATCGGGACTGCCCAGTACTTCATTGATGACAGAAGTCGCCAGTGCCGGGTTCACGTTAGTCAGCTGGATGGCAAATTTCAACAGCAAAGAATTACCCATCCTTTTCCATTTGCCCACATTACCTCCATAGACGATGTCATCTCCACCGGGCTTATACAAGCCGCCGCCGGCATTCAGATCGGCGATGCCGGACCTTACCAGGTCGAAAAGACTGGTGATACCCAGGCTGCTGTTGCCCTGGTAGATATCCTGTACCTTGTCAAAACGCGGTTTGAGGTTGGCAAGCCCCTGTCCTGCTTCCGAATAGGGCGCATCTCCCCAAAGATCGATCACCATGGAAAAAGCATAGGCCAGCTCCAGTTTGGCGATGCCGGTGTAAATAGGACTGGCCGTATCATTCCTGATCATAAGGAGCAGGTTGCTGATGGCGCCGTCATAGAGCTCCCCCGTCCATGAATTATCAAAAAAGCTTGCCAGATCAAATCTGTCGTATTGCTGAGCCTGGTTCAAAGTCCCGGCAGTGTGCTGTACAAGTACCGAAGTCACTCTGTCCAGGTCATTGGAGCTGGCAAAGGCGATGGCGATAGTAGTATTCGGCAATTGCACCGCCGGTGTCACCGATATAGGGTTATTCGGCGTGTTGTTCACATCCAGGAATTTCTTACAGGAAGTGAACAAGGTCAGTAAAATAATGAATGCTATGATTGTCCTTTTCATTGTTCGATTTTTTAAACGCGTTATAATGATACTTTAAGGTTAGCCCCGATCGTCCGTGCATTGGGTGCGCTTTGCAGATCCAGCCCGCGGATGTTGCCCGCCCCCTGGGTATTCAGCTCAGGATCCATGATGGAGTTGGGAGCGACATAAAATACATTATTCGCAAATACGGAAAGGCGTACATAGTTGAGATGCAGGCTACGGATGACGGAGGCCGGCAGGTCATAGCCCAGGGATACCTCCCTCAGCCTGAATACCGTAGCGTCATAGACATTGAATTCACTTTGAAGACCGCCCATCGCCTGCCAGTAAGCCTGTGAAGAGATCTCGATATTGTTGGGAACAGCCTTACCCCCTGCTACAGGTATTACGCCCGGCAGTATACGCGGTTTTTCTCTGTCTACACCCGTCGGCGCCCAGGCTCCCCTGGATTTGAACGCGGCGGACGTAAAGGACAACACCTGCCCGCCTTTGGTAAAGTCAAAAGTGAAGCCTAAGGAAACGCTTTTATACTTTACATTGTTGGTAAAACCCAGCGAATATTCCGGGTTGGGGTTGGACAGCACCTGGTTGGCGATGACGTTGGCATATAGACCGGTAGACGGGTTGATCAGCCGCTGACCCGTTGCGCTGTCCCTCGGTATCACTCCGCCGATGATCACACCATAAGGGTATCCTATCTTGATGGAAGGAATAGAGCCCGTAAAAGCGCTGCCTGGAATAGCAAAATTGTCCGTGCCGGGCGCAATGAATACCACCTTGTTCACGATCTTCGTAAAATTGCCGGAGATATCCCATTTAAGATCCCGTGTAAGCACGGGTGTTATATTGATCAGCAGCTCTACTCCTTTGTTCGTCATCTTACCACCGTTGATCGTCATGGTATTCCATCCACTGGAGGGAGAGATACCTACATTGAATATCTGGCTCCTGCTTACGGTATTGAAATAGGCTACGTCGATGGAGGCTCTGTTCTTGAACAAACCCACATTGGCGCCTACCTCATAGGCCGTGGTAAATTCGGGAGCAAGCGTCACAGGCGCAATCCTCGTACTATTGCCAAAACCCGCGGTAATGCCGTTGGCGGTGGTCAACGGGAAGTTGAAGCTGGCTACGTTGTTGCCATAGGAACCCGGTGCATAGGTATTTTGCAACAGGTAGGGCGGAGCGTCGCTGCCCACTTTCGCTACGCTGGCCCGCAGCTTACCATAGCTAAGGATGTCCGAAGTGATCCCAAATGCATCAGTAAAGACAAAACCCGCATTTGCTGAAGGATAGAAATACGTGTTCTTGCTCTGCGGCAGCGTGGAAGACTGGTCGGCCCTGCCGGTCAGCTCCAGGTACAAATACCCCTTATAGGCAAAGGACAATTGCGCATAATACCCCACCAGCCTTTGCAGGGTGTTGGTTTCATTGGTGCCTACGCTAAAAACAGTGGCGCTGTTGAGATTGTAATAAGCCGGTATGGCCAGGGCATCCCCCTGCGCCTGCACGCTCTGGAAAATACGCTGGTTGATATTCTGCCCCAGCAAGCCTGTAATATCCAGGCCCTTTATAAAAACATCGCTCTTATGCGCGGTAATGATCAGGTCGCCGTTGATCTCGCTGCGGAAGATAGTATTCTCCAACACCTGTCCCGTAGGCACCCTGGCAGCCGAGACGGCAAATATCTGCTTGCGGCGGTCATTGTACGCGTCTATGCCAAGCCGGTAGCTCACATTCAGCCATGGCGTGAAGTCGTAACCAATGGTAGCATTACCCAGTATACGGTAAAGATTGCTTGTCAACGGGTTCGCATAAGCCCCGAAATAAGGGTTATCAGTGCTTGGAATGGGAAAATTATTGGTCCCGTCGATATTTTTATAGGTACCTTTCTTTTTGTAAGACGTCAGATCGATGCTCCTGGCCATGCCCCAGAGCACACCCAGCGAACTGTTGCCGTTGCCGCCCAGGATCCCGTTCTGCAGGGTATTGGTAAAGGTCATCGACGCCCCGGCCTTGATCTTGTTACGAAATACGGTATTGCCGGCAAACCGGACAGTGCTCCTTTTGACGGAAGTATTCGGCAGGATACCCGTCTGGGTGAGATAGCTGCCGGAAATAGAAAAATTCTGTTTCGGATCGCCGCCGCTGATGGTGATATTATTGTCCGAAATATGCCCCGTTTCAAAGAACTCCTTCACGTTATTGGGATAAGCGCGATAGTCGGTGGCTGCGGCAAGATTATTCGCCGCCGTCGGTGCAGTACCGAACTTCGGTCCCCAGGAATTGTTGGTGGTGGGGTTATATATCCCATTGAGCCCCTGCCCATACAGGTTTTGTACCTCGGGCAATCCGGCGGCAGTCTGAAGGCTGTACGATGTATTGGCTGTGATCTCTGTCCGTCCGCCGGGGCCGCCGCCTTTCCTGGTAGTGATGATAATGGCGCCGGCTGCTGCCCGCGAACCATAGAGGGCAGAGGCCGCCGGTCCTTTCAATACATTGACGGACTCGATATTGTTGAGGTCAAGATCCAGGGCCCTGTTCGGAGGCTGATTATCACCCAGGGTACCGTTAGGCCCGCCATTCGTGCGGTCCACATCATTGCTGATGGGAATACCGTCCACCACGAACAGCGGCTGGTTGCTTTTGGTAAAAGAAGTGATACCGCGGATATTGATGTTGACGGAGGCGCCTGCGCTGCCGCTGGCGCCGGTGATATTTACACCGGAGACCTTGCCCTCCAGGGCATTCACCAGGTTGACAGATCCCTTGTCGGCCAGCTGATCTCCCTTGAGGTTTTGCGTGGCATAACCCAGCGATCTTTTATCACGGACGATGCCCAGGGAAGTCACTACTACTTCGGACAACGTATTCTCTTTTATGGAAAGTGTAACGGTAATGACTGACCGTCCACTGATGGCCACCTCCGCATTGGTCCAGCCGACGGCTGAGATCACCAGCGTTGAGGCGCTTTCCGGTATATGCAGGGAATAGCTGCCGTCAGCTGAAGAGCTCGTGCCTGTTTTTGTTCCTTTGATGATGATGGATGCGCCTGGTATCGGCTTTCCTGAGGGATCGAGGACCTTGCCTGAGATAGTTCGATCCTGTGCGAAGAGGAGATGCGTGCATAGCAATAGCAATGCACACACCGGAAGATGGTGTTTTCTCATGTTCAGTTAGCTGTTGGTTAATAGTATTGGTTAGCGTTCTCGAAAGGAAAGCTACAAACTATTCGATCGCCCCTGCAACTAACAAATCGCTTGGTGTCAGGAAAGGCCGCATTGCGGCCTTTCCCTTTAATTGATATTCACAATTTTATCTTTGGGATATTTGATGCTGTAACTGACACGGTATTTTTTCGTTTCGCCCGGCGCCAGATCCATCTGCCAGGTGAGCACACCGGTTTCCGTATTCACTGCAGCGCCGCTGCTTTCCAGCAGCTCTTCCTCGATGTCCTTACTGGAGCTGATGGGATATTGATCTTTCAGCAACATCTGCACTTTTTCTTTTTTATTGTTCCGTACAGTAAGCTCATAAGTAAATACCTGCTTCTTATTGCTGCCGAGAAATTTCACACTGCTGTAATTCATCAATTTTTCTTTCTTTACTACAACCCGCTTATCACGGCCCAATGTGAGGTTCAGCGTATCCTGCGTGGAAGCCGGATCGATATAGGATTTCCCGATATTGGCCCCCTCCACAATGATATTGGCTTCGCCCGGCAATAAGTTGAGCTTTCCCCAGCCGGCAATACCACCCAGTAAATAAGCTTCCTTATCCATCCGCGGAGCAGAATAATATTGATAAAAGCAGGGGACTTTGTACTCTTTTAATACGACACCCTGCTCCTTTCCGTTGGCGGGCACATCGTAGGGCAGATCTATATCGAAGGTCACATCCATTTGATTATCGTTGACGGAAACATAGTCCCCCAATTCGTCTTTCAATGTGATGATCACAGCGCCGGCGGCAGCACGGGAACCAAAGAGGGCGGTGGCTTCCGCATTTTTCAGCACATCGATCTTCTTTATAGCCCGGGGATCGATCTTTTTATAGACATCCTTATCCACTGGATTGCCGTTGACTACATACAGGGGTTCCGTGTTTACTTCCTTATCCTGTTCTCTTCCTCCTCCCCCATATCCTGTAACCACTACTTCGCTCAATGGACTGCTGCTGACATCCAGACCAGCTGCCTTGCCCGGCAAGATATTGGAATAGCCATTCAACGAGCTTACTCCACGGATACGAATGGCAGGATCGACAAATTGCAGGAACCATGTCTTCAATATAGGAGCGTTGCCTCCCTGGCTGGGTTGGGAAGTGGAGAGGGTCAGCTTTACTTTCTTCCAGTCCAGACCCGTCGTCTGCATGATCCTGGCTTTGTAAAGGATATGCAGCGGATCATTGACACCATCTACCTTAAGATCATAGAAAGGTGTCCAGGAAGCAGCCGTCGTCAGATAGCTAACGGTAAATTCGGCAGTACCTGACAGGGGACTTTGCAGCTGCAGCGTGAGCCGGCCTCCGGTCTTACCGTTCTTTTTCTCCTCTTCCTTCACCTGGCTCTCCAGCTTGTCGGCCAGCTGTTTCCATTTATCGCTTTTTTCACGGTAACCATTTATCTCTGAGTTTAATTCGATGGTCTTCTGCTTGTAGTAATCCACCATTTTCGACAGTTCGGCAACGGTGAGACCGCCCGTACCGGCAATGGCCTTATTAGCCTCCAGCACTTCCAAAAGCTTCTGGTCACTGCGGATCAGCACGTCCAGCCTGGCCAGCTCTTTTTTTACCGTTTCCACAGAGTCTTGCAACCGCCGCACAAAGGGACTGACCGTTTCCGGCTTCAGGTATTCGGTGGAGTAGGTAACAGACATGATAGTGATGTTGCCGGTGCAGCTGACGCGGAGACTGGCTGCGTCGATAGAGCTGCTGATATCTCCGATGACAAGCTCGCTGCTGCCCTGCTCGATCGTAGCAGTGGCCGTATGGATCAGCTCGGCGCCACTACGGTAAATAGTGGCCGATTTGAGCCTGGAAGGGACAATATTCTTTTCCTCGGCGGCATAGCCCGGCAGGAAATACATGGCCAGGGCAAATAGTAGGGCGGAAATTCGATGCATATGGTTGACTTTTTATACCAGATGCACAAATCCGCCGGATTACACAGATTATTCTTCTTTTGCTTTTTTACGCAATTGTTCCAGTAACTGCAATCCCAGTAACCCATTGATGGAGCCATTGCCATTTTCGCCCCCTCCGCCGATGAGGACGTCGGGCATGATCCGGATATGCTGGGCGCCGATGGCTTCCATTACCTTCAGCTGGGTAAAATTGTCGCCGCCCATCGCCTCAACAGCCAACTTATAGGACTCTGCTGACGATTTCCCGATAGCAAGCGTTTTTTCCGCCTCGGCATTACCGGTAAGTGATATTTTTTCCGCATCCGCTTTCGCCAGCCATTCGATCTTTTCAGCCTCAGCCTTTGCAAGCAACCTCGTCTTCTCGGCCTCGCCGCTGGCCAGCAGCTTTAGCCGGTCGGCTTCCGCATTGGCCTGAAGACGGACGCTATTGGCATCCCCCGTAGCCTTTTTAACGGAAGCGTCCGCTATGCGTTCAGCGATCAGTACTCCCTGATCCGCTTTTACGATCTCTTTCTGTATCTCAGCGATAGCCGTCTCCTTTTCCAGGCTCTGTCTCGTCTCCTGCGCCTTTCGCTGCGTCTCATAAGTGACCTTCTGCTCCTCGGCCAGTTTCCTGTCGGTCAAGGTCTTCATAAGACTTTCCGGAGGAACGATGTCCCCTATCAGCGTGTCCACCCCAAACACATTATACTGCTCCAATACCTTGCCGATATGCTCTTTTGCAGACTCCTGTCTCTCTTTTCTGGTGCCTAAGAAAGCGATGACATCACTGTCCTGCGCGGAATTACGGAAATAGTTCCCGATGGTAGGCTCCAGCACCTGGCTGACGAGGTTCACCATGTTCCCGAACCGTGCGATCACCTTCGGGGCCTCCGTAGCAGGAATGTGAATGATCTGGGCGACGTCCAGGTTAAAAGGGAAGCCGTCCTTGCTCCGCACAGTGATCGTGGAGAGGTTCTTGTCCAGCTGGTGCGCTTCGCTCCTTAAGCTCGCCCAGTTCAGCACCAGGTTGGTCGTGGGCACCAGTTCTACCTTCAGGATAAAGGGATTGACAGGGTATTTACCGGGTCCTAACGGCTCCGCCCAAACGCCTTTTGAGCCTTTCGCCACTATATTCCCATGCTTGAACTCTATACCGCTGAGGTCCACACCATCGGTGCCCACATAAGAGATGACCACTCCTACATAGCCAATGGGGATCTCCGTCATTTTTACCATATCCACTTTAACAAACCAGGGATTAAGAAAGTAGGAGCCGGCCAGTATCACCTGCTCCTGAAGCCCCTTGTATCCCCCACTGTTGAGAAAGAGGTCCGCATCCTGGAATTTATTATGATCCCCGATGATCTTCCCCGCGATCTGCCCTTCTTCCAGGGGCTTGCCTTCCAGGGTTGTCACAATACCCACGGCATTATCCGGAACACTGATCATATCGGTGATCTCCACGTCGAATAAAAAAGTGTTGATCCTGTAAGAACCCGGTGTAATGATCCCCGTCTGGCGTCCCTTGCGCCCCCCATTCTTTAGAAAAGCTTCCGCATCCTGGAAAGAATCACAGGGCACTTTCCGGCCCAGTATGGCGCCAGTCTCCAGTTCAGCGCCATCGCGGGCCAGTACGAGACCGATCTTACCGGTAGGAACGATCGTAAAAGATTGGAAAGCGATGTCGTATTGCCAGTACCATTTCCAGAAATAAACACCTGGGGCCAGTGTTTGTGCTTGAAAGCCGGCCTCTCCGCCCGTGGCGATGATACGCCCTTCCGGTAAGGATTGTTTCCCCACCAGGACAAACTTTTTTGTCACCAGGCCGATCTTGTCCTCAGGCACGATGACCAGTCCGAAAAACACACGCAGGATAAGCTTGTACAGCAGCAGACATAACAGGGGGATACCTATGACAAGGCCCCATTTGATAAGAGCAGACGATTCCATGAGATCCAGGTTAAGGGGTTTTCTATCTATCTATTTATACAAGTGCTCGTAGTATTCATGGGCCATCCTTCCTGCATCGAACTGGTAACGGACATCCCGCATGCCATTCTTGGCAATCTGCCGCCAGGTGTCATAGTTATCATAATACAGGGGGAGTATTTCTTTCTGCAATATCTCGTAAAGCTTGGAAAAATCATAGTCGTCCTGTTCTTCAACATGCATACTGGCATAATCGCTCTTCGGTACGACAAAGCCATTGTTGCCATGATTGACGAACTCCGGTATCCATCCATCGTCCGTGGAGAAATTTACAGCCCCGTTCATGGCTGCGGTCATCCCACTGGTGCCGGATGCTTCACGTGGTACCCGCGGATTGTTTAACCAACAGTCGGCCGCCTGCTTAAGCCGTTTGGAAAGCGCCAGCTCATAGCCGATGACCACAGCAATATTCTTATACCCCTTGCTGAGATGCACCAGGTGATTGAACTCATTGATCGCGGGATAGTCCATGGGATACGGCTTCCCCCCCCAGATGATCTGAACAGGGTATTTGGTATCGTTTATCAGTTTGTTGAACCGGTCCATGTCACGCGTAAGGAAACTCGCTCTTTTATAACCGGCAAAACGGCGGGCCCAAACAATGGTAAATACCTTCGGATCGAAGATCTTACCAGTCTGATCGGCAACGATCTCAAAGGCCCTTTTCTTCATGTACCGCTTGCGGTCATCCCACCAATAGTCATTGCCTTCCTCCATTTTCCGGTACAGCTCTTTATCCGCCCAGTAACGCCAGTTTTGAGCATTGGTAATGGAAATGATGGGGCATATATTACTGTATTTGCTCCACATGGCCCTGGACACATCCCCATGCAGTCTGGACACTCCGTTTGCCAGATGGGCAAATCGCAGGGCCACCAAAGAGTGATTGAATGCATCGTCCTCGATACCCGTCAGTTTGCGGACCTCATCGATGCTGAGACCACAGAAATAGCTCATCTTATGACAGAGATAGATATCGTGCTTCTCATTCCCCGCTTCCTCGGGCGTATGAGTCGTAAACACCAGTTTTTTCCTTACCCCGGCAATGTCACGGTTGTACTTGTTCTGATAAAGCCAGAAGGCCGCGCTGATACCATGCGCCTCATTGAAATGATAAAGGTCCGGATTGAAACCCAATTCCTCCACCAGCATTGCCCCCCCTACTCCCAGCAATATGAACTGCGCTACCTTCGTCGCGACATTAGCGTCATATAAACGATGAGTGATGGTCTGGGAAACATAATCATTTTCCGGCAGATCCGTGCTCAATAAGAATAAAGGAGCGCTGTTAAAGGTCTCCGGGTTGAGATACCATGCCTTTACCCACACAGGATGTTCATGGATAGTTACCTGGAATTTTATCCCTGTATCTTCCAGGAAACTGTATTGTTTTTCCATCCAGGTAACCTGCAACGTCTGATCCTGGTTGCGGGCCTGATCATAATATCCGTATTTCCACAGGATGCCTATATTGATCATGTTTTGACGCAGCTCATAAGCGCTGCGAAGGTGAGAGCCGGCCAGAAAACCCAGACCGCCGCTGTAGATCTTCAGCGGCTGGTGCACGGCAAACTCCATGGAGAAATAAGCCACTTTCTTCGAATAGCGCTCGTCTATCGCATAAGGAACAGTAAAATTTCTAAAACTCATAACAATCCCAAATTATATTTATCATGGTTCATCGCCTAATGGCAATTATCAAACTTTCTGCCAAATTGGGATATATTTTTCATCAGCCCAATTTGGCACAATATAACGGATAATCGTCAATTGAATTGTCTGCCTGTGTTCTTTGCACACTAGCTCTTTTTCTTTGATGGTTTGGGCTTAGGTTCTTTCCGCCGATCGAAATAACCTTCAAAAAAACATTTAATATCACGGTGATTGCCACATCCTTCCACTTCCTTCATGGAAACGCCGGAAGGATTGAAAGTAAAGTCCACCGTGCAGGGGTCTCCGCCCGACCGGAAACGGGCAGTATTGGCGGAAATGAATCTTGCCTCCCCTTTCAGTTCGCCCTTACAGGTCCCTTCCGCTTTTTCAAAGTGGACAAAGAAAAGAATGCGGGAAGGGTCTTTCCCGTCGCGGACGGACACGATATTCCGCTTGTCCTGCATATAGTCTCCTGTAAACTTATGTTTGCGTGGAAATGTGTCAATAGGATTATAAATAGGCTGGATTTTTGTCTTTCCTTCATTCGATTCCGTCAGGATAAGCCTGAATCCTCCGTCCTCATTGAAGATATAGGCATCCCTTTTATAATACACCTGCCCGTCGGACCCCTTCCGCTGATGAGTGAGTGTAAGGGTATATTTTGCATCCATGGCAGCCATGCCGCTGGCGCCGGATTCATTGTCGGAATAGAGGATGGGACGGGCCGCGGCAAATGTATGCTGGCGGGTAAAACAGACGATATACAATGCTTTCCTGGACGTCGTAGCCGCCTTGATAAAAAGATAGGATTCACTTTTGGGCACGCTTACCTTGCCGATGGCATATAGCTTCGGCTTCAGCTCCCTGCCGAATAATTTTGCCAGAATGCTGTCAGGGACAAGCTGCGTAAATACCTTATAACTGATGATAGAGCCTTCGGCTTCTTTCCGGCGGAGGATGGTGTCCGTCACCTGCCAGGGCAGCTTCAGAGGTTGAAAAAATTCTACAAAATCGTGCCCGTCCACTTTCTCATCATCCCCCGAAAGGGAGGTTGGTTTACTCTTACAGGAAAAGATCAGACCTGTCAACACGATCAGCAACAGGGATTTATTCATACTAACTATCATATGATCCAGTGTTAAAAATAAACATTCGCAGCAACAAGGCCCGATTTTTTACATTATTTATGGATTTTTAATTTTAGATTTGTCTAAATTTATTTTTAGACCAAGTTAAATATGAAATATTCGGCCAGTAAGGAAAATCATCTGAAAGCCATTTTTCACCTTCAGCACGAGCAGGGGATCGTCACCACCAATGCATTGGCTGCGGCTTTGCAGACCCGTCCCGCTTCCGTGACGGACATGCTGAAAAAGCTGAAAGAACAGAAATTGTTGCTGTATGAGCGGTACAAAGGGTTTCGGCTCAACAATGAAGGAAAAAAGGCCGCTATACAGGTGATCCGTAAACACAGGCTGTGGGAATATTTCCTGGTAAAGAAATTGCAGTTCGGCTGGGACGAAGTACATGAAATAGCCGAGGAGCTGGAACACATCAGCAGCAGGAAGCTGGTCGATCGCCTGGATGCTTTCTTAGGATTTCCCGACACAGACCCGCACGGAGATCCCATTCCCGACAGCCAGGGCAGGTTCCTGCAACGAAGACAGATCAGCCTGTCGGAGCTGCCCCTGAACAAACAGGCCCAGGTGTCCGCCATTGCCAGCCAGACCTCCGAGATGCTGGAGCTGCTGCAGCATAAACACATACAGCTGGGCACCAGGCTGCTCATCAGCAGGAAATTCCCCTTTGACAATTCCCTGGAAGTAAAAATACGCAACCGGCCGCCGGTGACGCTCAGCGCACAGGTAGCTAAAAATGTTTTAGTAAAAGATGACGAATAGGCTTTTCAAGGATGTTAGCCTCAGCGAAGTGCACGGCAGTGTAGATGCCACGGGAAGAGGCCCCTGGTGGCGGCAGATATTTGTTTTTTTCGGCCCCGCCTATCTCGTCAGCGTCGGATATATGGATCCCGGCAACTGGGCCACAGACCTTGCCGGAGGAAGCAAGTTCGGTTATTCCCTGATCTGGGTACTATTGATGAGCAACGGCATGGCCATCCTTTTACAAAACCTGGCAGCCCGCCTGGGCATCGTCAGGGGCAGGGACCTGGCACAGGCCAACCGGGAAGTATATCCCACCTACGTAAACATCGCCCTTTACATACTGGCCGAAATTGCGATTGCCGCCTGCGATCTGGCGGAGGTGCTTGGTATGGCCATCGGTATCCAGCTGCTGACGGGTCTTCCCCTGGTATATGGGGTCACCATTACTGTGCTGGACACCTTTTTGTTGCTGTTCCTGCAAAAGCTGGGCATGCGCAGGATGGAGGCCTTTATCATCGGCCTCATCGGCGTGGTAGGGTTGTCCTTCCTCGTAGAGATCCTGCTGGCCAGGCCCGCGCTGAAAGAGATCGCCACGGGCTTTGTACCCACCCTGAAAGGGAAAGAAGCGCTCTATATCGCCATCGGCATCATCGGGGCCACTGTCATGCCGCATAATTTGTACCTGCATTCGGCCCTCGTACAGACCCGTAAGATACGGCCTGGAGAGGTCCATATCCGCAAAGCGTTAAAGATCACATTTTTAGATAGCGCCATCGCATTGAATCTCGCCTTTTTTGTCAATGCAGCCATCCTGGTGCTGGCGGCCACCGTCTTTTTTAAGACAGGCAAAACAAATGTAGCTTCCATCAAGGAGGCCTACCGGCTGCTGCCGATGCTGGGTACAGACCTGGCGCCCAAGCTCTTTGCCATTGCGCTCATCGCCGCCGGACAAAGCTCTACCATCACGGGAACGCTGGCAGGCCAGATCGTGATGGAAGGATACCTTCAGCTACGTATCAACCCCTGGCTGAGACGGCTGCTTACCCGCTTGCTGGCCATCATACCTGCCGTAGCCGTTATCCTTCTGATGGGCGAAGCAGCCGTGGACGACCTGTTGGTATTCAGCCAGGTCATCCTGAGCGTTCAATTAGGATTCGCCATCATTCCCCTGATCCATTTCGTCAGCGATAAAGGCACCATGGGTACCTTTGTCATCAACCCCTATATCAAGGCGCTGGCCTGGGCCGTGGCTGCCATACTTGTCTACCTGAACATCAAGCTGGTGGTGGAAGAGACCAGCCCCCTTTTCGGGATGGCAGGACACCTTCTTTCAAAAACAGCCATTATCGCCGGCAGCATCGGCGCCGTCCTGCTGCTCGCCTATATCATTTTACACCCCTGGCTGACCCGCCGGCCACGCAGGGCTCCCGCCCAACTGCACCCCCAGCCTGATCCGCTGACAGACTGGACACCACCCGCCTTCCGGCATATAGCCATCGCACTGGACTTCAGCGCCCATGACGAACGGCTGCTGGCCTATGCACTGGCCCAGGGAGGAAAAGACAGCGATTACCTGCTGATCCACGTGGTGGAAAGCGCTTCCGCCCATATGCTGGGCAAGGAAAGCGACGACTATGAAACAAGAAGAGACCAGGAACGGCTGGACCTCTACAGGGAAACCCTCCGGCAAAAAGGCTATCGGAGCCGGACAAGCCTGGGATTCAAACACCGCAGCCGGGAGATCGCCCGCCTTGTAAAAGAGGAAAAAGCCGATATGCTGGTGATAGGCTCCCACGGTCACAGAGGCCTCCAGGACTTTATTTATGGCGAAACAGTGGACGCAGTCAGACACGCACTGAAGATACCCGTGCTGATAGTAAACCTCTGACAAACATTATCCTTTCTTCTGCTGTATCAAATGCTTCAGCCGGCTGAAGGTCTCCGGCTTGATATTAAGATAGCTGGCAAGATATTTCTGCGGCACCCGCTGCAGCATATGGGAATGGGTCCTGATATAATCCAGAAAACGTTCCCTGGTGCTTTTCCGCAGCTGGTCAAAATAATGAAGGTCTTTCTTGACAAAAAGGTCCGTTACGATCAGCCTGCCCAGCCGCTCGATCCGGGGAAATTGTTCGTACAGCTGCTCCAGGCTGTCATAGCTGATGGAAAGAAAGACAGTCGGCTCAATAGTCTCCACGACGGAATTGGAAGGGGTACGGTAAAAAAAGGAAAGCTCCGAATGGATAATATGCCCTTCCACCGCCAACTGGATGGTCTGCTCCCCTCCCCTAACGGATAAGTACTTGCGCACCAGCCCCCTGGCAACAATATTAAAATATCGCTCGACCTCGCCCTCTCTCGTAACCTTTACCTTCTTGTCGTATTCCCGGATCTCTAAATACGGCAACAGAAGCTGAAATTCCGCCTTCGAAAGAGGAAGATACCTGGACAGATAATGATGTAATCCATCCAGAGCCGTCTTATACGAGGACTTTTGTTTACCCATGATCTCGGATCTATTTTTCCCGGACCGTAGCCCGCGGCCGCTGTAGTAAATGTTTCAAACGGCTGAATGTCTCAGGCTTCATATTCAGATACGAAGCCAGGAACTTCTGCGGAACCCGCTGCATCAGGTCCGGGTTATTTTGTACAAAATGCAGAAACCTCTCCCTTGTATCCAATCGAAGACATTCATGCTCCCACTCCTCCCGCTGCAGAAATAAATGTGTGATGGCAATGCGTCCCAGCCGCTCGATCCGGGGACTGTTCTCATAAAGCTTTTCCAGCTGCTGCCGCGTGATGGAAAGAAACGTGGACGGCTCGATGGTTTCCACCAGGTAAGGAGACGGCGTGCCGGATAAAAAAGATGCGGAAGAATTGATGAGCTCCCCTTCCCTTGCAATCTGCGTGATGATCTCCGCCTTATCTTTATAAAAATATTTACGGGCCAGCCCTTTAACGAGAAAGTTCAGATAATTTTCCACCTCTCCCTCCCTGATCAGCAATTCTTTCTTCTCGAAGCTCCGGATCACCAACATATCCGCCAGGGACGCGAACTCTTCATTCGTCAACGACACAAAGCCGGATATGTATTGTCTTAAGGCGTCTAACATCCGAAAAAGGTTGGGATACAAACATAAAAAAAAACCGGGGGTTAGCCGCCCAATTTGCCTCATTTCTTGTAGGTTTGCTCTCTTTTGTATATAAATTAAGTAGAAATATGGCCAAGAAAATCAAAGTTGCAAACCCGGTAGTGGAGTTAGATGGGGATGAAATGACCCGCATTATCTGGAAGTTCATAAAAGATAAATTAATTCTGCCCTACCTCGACGTGGATATCAGGTATTTTGACCTGGGTGTGGAATATCGTGACGAGACAAACGATCAGGTGACCATCGATGCCGCCAATGCCATCAAACAATATGGCGTGGGTATCAAATGCGCTACCATCACCCCCGATGAAGCACGCGTAAAGGAATTCAATCTTAAACAGATGTGGAAGAGTCCCAACGGCACCATCAGGAATATCCTGGACGGCACCGTATTTCGCGAACCCATTGTCATGCAGAATGTCCCCAGGCTCGTCACCAACTGGACAGCGCCGATCATCGTAGGCCGTCACGCATTCGGCGACCAGTACCGTGCGACCGACACCGTTATCAAAGGCAAAGGCAAACTGACCATGACCTTTACCCCCGAAGACGGCAGCGCCCCCCAGACTTTCGAAGTATTCAACTTCAAGGGAGATGGCGTCGCCCTCTCCATGTACAATACGGACGAATCGATCAAGGGTTTTGCACGCAGCTGTTTTAATATGGCATTGAGCAAGAAATGGCCCTTATACCTTTCTACAAAGAACACCATCCTGAAGAAATATGACGGACGCTTCAAGGACATCTTCCAGGATATCTACGAAAAGGAATTTGCGCAATCCTTCAAGGAAGCCGGCATCGTATATGAACATCGCCTCATCGATGACATGGTAGCCAGCGCTTTGAAATGGAACGGGAATTTCGTATGGGCCTGTAAGAACTATGATGGAGACGTACAAAGCGATTCCGTGGCCCAGGGCTTCGGCTCACTGGGTCTCATGACCTCGGTGCTCATCACCCCTGACGGGAAGATCATGGAAGCAGAGGCAGCCCATGGTACAGTGACCCGCCATTACCGCGATCACCAGGCCGGCAAACCGACCTCCACTAACCCCATCGCCAGCATCTTCGCATGGACAAGAGGGCTCGCTTTCCGCGGCAAGCTGGACGGCAACCAGGAGCTGATCGACTTTGCCAATGCATTGGAAGCGGTGTGTATCGAGACCGTCGAAAGCGGAAAAATGACCAAAGACCTGGCCATCTGCGTACATGGCAATAAGGTCGAACATGGAAAACACTTCCTGTATACAGAAGAGTTCCTGGACGCCATCGACCAGAACTTACAGAAAAAACTGAAATAACAGTTTGAAATAACAATAAGACAACGCCGGGCCTCCCGGCGTTTTTCTTTTATAGCGTATTTTCAGGAATGCGCTTTTTAAAATGGACCTTATTCATAATGGCAGGGATCTATGCGGCCGGATGTTTTACACCCTTGCGTCTATACTATGATACGATCCGGTATTTCAATATAAAAGATTGCATCGAATACGGATGCTCCCCTGATTCAGCAGCCGCTAAAGACTTCCTCCCCTACGGTTATCCCATCCTGCTGGCAGGCCTTTCCAGGCTGGGGATCCTGCAGTCCTTCACTATTGTGCTGATCAACTGCCTATACGCTTTTATGGGACTTTATCTGCTAAAAAAAATATTCAGGGAACATATTTCATCTGTATTGTTTGCCGTCCTCGTGCTGTTTAACTGGACATGGATCACCATCGTCACCTGTCCTTTATCAGAAATGCAATATTTCTTCCTCTCCTCCGCCAGCCTGTACTGCTTTCTCACCTACACCCGTAAAAAGAGCTACGCTTCTCTCCTTTTGTCCTTCCTCTGTTGCATACTCGCTATCCTTACCAGGACGGCCGGTGTAACACTGGCAGCGGCGCTGATCATAGGACTGCTATGGCATCGCAAGGACCTTATCCGTCGAATACCCCGCCGTTATGTCCTGCTTTTTATCACTGTGCTGGCCCTGGGCGCTATTTCCCTGTTTTTTGTACGGCGATTGAGGGTCGGCGATTATTCCAGCTATTTTTACACCTATTTTAAAAAAGACACAGGCCATTTTATCCTTAGCAACCTCGACAATCATCTCACCGAAACCGGCGAGCTCTTTCTGAATGTACCCCTGACGACAGTAGCGTCGAAATGGCATATACCGTCTATCCGGATCTTATATATGGCGGCGGGATTGGTTTTCTTTTGCATCTTTATTCACAGGCTGGTCACCCAAAAAGACCGCCTCCCCTTTTACATCAAAATATACCTGCTGCTATATTCCCTGATGATCTTCAACTGGCCTTATTACGATCCACGCTTTTGGGTGCCCATCTTTCCACTGATGGTCATCGCGCTGATGCCGCCCCCGGTCACCCGGTGGGCCCCTCTCTTCAAAAATTTCTTCATAGCTTATTTTGCAATAGGGACCATAACCGCAGCCCTCTGGCTATACACCTGTTTCAACAAACAAAGGTTCGCCAGGTCGCAGGCAGGTGGTATTTACCGGAGAGAATACGAGACCCATTTCTTTGGAAAACCGCAGACAGACAGCGCTCATTATAACCAGGACGCCATCGATATACTCAGACGGTACGACAAATATGGCCGGTGATCACATCGTATTATAATTCCTGAAAGCTTCGCTGTTCGGAAGATCGAGCGCTTTTGTTCTTCCCACTCTGAGCAGGCCCTGCAGGCTATTACCCCCCAGCGCCCCTTCTAATCCAGCGACCGTATAAATAGCACAAAAGGGCTGATAAAACCCTTCATCATAATACGCAAAGTAGACATACGGCCCACCTGTACGATAAGCTTCCAACAGCCCGCCGATGGTATCCTGGTCCATGTCCACCATGTCACAGGCCAGCAGCAACAGATCTTTATCCGGGATTTGTCGATGTACACTGAGCAGCCCCTTCAAAGGGCCGGGAACATCTACCTCATCCACCACCAGCCGGATACCGGGAAATTGAACGGTATAGTCATCCACCTGTGAGGCATTCACCGAAAAGACTACCGGCAGACCGAAAGGCGCCAGCTTATCCGCCATATGAAGCGCCCAGGGGGTACCATCTTTTAAGATACGCCCCTTATCACGGCCCATACGGCTGCTCTCGCCACCACACAATATGACGCCCACCAGGTTGCTCATATCAGGAATTGCGGCCCGTATCCCCTGCCGCAGGCTTATCAGCATGTCCCAGACTTTTTTCAGGGCAGACCTTGTCCCGCACAAGCTGCTTCAATTCCTTGATCTCGGGAAACCGTCCCTCCCTTTTTCTGTCAAAAAGCACTTCCCCTCCGACATAAATGATATAGGAGCCGGAATGGTCGGAAGGCTTCAGGCTTACTGCCTCCAGATCTTCCGTAAAAGTGGTCAGCAGCTCCTGCGCCATATAGGCCGCCCGCAGCATCCACCCGCATTTGGGGCAATATTCGATGGTAATGGAAGGCTTCATGACGAGTTAATGTCTTTTCATTGGAGTCATGCAGTCGCTGCGCTCGTGTCATGCTCAACAGTTGCAGTTGTTACCCCATTGGTGGGTGCCATCGGAGAAGTATTCACACTTCCAGATGGGAACTTCATGTTTGATACGGTGAATAATATGCTGGTTGGCCTCGTAAGCTTCCCCCCGATGGGCGGCAGCCGTAATCACTACTACAGCCGATTCGCCAATGTCCAGCTTTCCTATTCTGTGCTGGGCTATCGCCAGCTGTAACCCCCATTTTTCCTTTGCTTCTGCCAGTATCTCATGGATCATCTTAACAGCCAGCGGAGGGTAAGCTTCATATTCAAGATATGCCACATCCCTGCCCTTGTTATGGTCCCGCACCTCACCGCTGAAAAGGACGACAGCCCCGGCAGCCGGATGGTGGGCATTGCGCAGCAGCTCTACAATATCCAGCGGCTCGGAGGAAATAGCTTCACAAACCCCCAAAGGGGGCTCACTAACCCCCACTGGAGGGAGGGATGACGATGACCGTATCATTTTCCTTCAATTTATATTCATTGTCGATAAACCCCTCCTCTACGGCAAACCGGCAACTGTCCAACAGCTGCCGCGCCTGCCCATTGATATCCGCGAGACATCGCTTGAGCTCATCCGTATTATGGGCGACAGCCTCCAGCTCGAACTCGGGGGAGAAATAATCTTTCAATGTGGCATATACATGGATTCTCATAAATTCATTTTTTGCTTGGTCACCCCCGGTCACCCTCCTATGTGCAGCATGCTCAGATCGCTGCCTGTAAACCGCAACGGTTGCTTCTGCAAAAGCGCCTGCTGCAGCTTTTCCGCCCAGATCGTTTCATCCTCCTCCCGTCCCAGCGGAATGGGATGATTACTGCTGAGACAACCATACATATTACCGCTGCTATCCAGCCGCAGCCGGTCGCAATCCCTGCAAAAAGGCTCGGTCTCATTGGCAATGATCCCAAATTGATGACCTTCGTCTGTCTGCCAGTACCGGGCTGTCGCCGAAGCCATCCGGTCCAAAGGCTTACACCGGTGATGCTTGCCGATCACAGACAGGATCTCCTCCCGCGTAACAAGATACTTCTCTGCCTGATCATGCAAATGTCCCATGGCCATTACTTCCAGGAAACGGATACGGCAATGGCGGGAAAAAGCAAAGTCCAGCAACGGCAATAGCTGCCCGTCATTGATACCCCGCATGACAACGGTATTGATCTTGACATCCAGTCCGGCATCCTTTGCAGCATCGATACCCCGGATCACCCGTTCAGCAGAATGACGCCGGCTCATCTGGTAAAAAACATCCTCGTCAACGGCATCCAGGGAGACATTGATGGATGCCATGCCCGCCTCCTTCATGGGTACAGCCAATCGCTCCAGAAGAAAACCATTGGTCGTCAGCTTGATGGACGGTATGCCCAGCTCCCGGATACCTCTGATCAATTCCACCAGCCCATGATACAGCAGCGGCTCTCCTCCCGTAAGACGAATGGTTTCCAGCTGCAGCTGCCTATGCAATCGCCCAATGATCTCCAGCAAAGCAGTTACGGGAAGGGAAGTACCTTTTCCATGAGCGCCCGCAGCCCTCGCCTCATCATCCCCGGTCACACAGTATACACAGCCCAGGTTGCAATGATTGAGCAGACTTACCCTCAAGGTCTTGAACCTTCTTCCATATTGATCCTGAATGGCTGCCATATACCAAAGTTACGATAGTCAGCCTTTAATAAGGGTAGTTTTTTCGACGGGTCTGAAGTCGGCTTTATCGCTGCCGCAGACAGGACAGACGTAATCCGGGGACGTCTCCGCAAAAGGACGGCCCGGCGGCTCCCCTGCTGCCGGGTCGCCGTATTGTTCGTCATATACCGTGAAACAATGACGGCATTCGAATACCGGCTTTGCACCGGCTGTGACAGCCTGCGACGGGATCTCTGCTCCCGAAAAGCGCAAACCTAACGGCTCTTTCCTGCTTTGCTGCTCGTAAAAAGATTTACACAGGGAGACAAGATAGACGGAGAGATTTTCTTTTTCCAGCCCCTCCCTGTAAAGGACATATTCCTTTGAATTGGCATTAAAATCAGACGTATGTAAAATATCGTACCGATCCAGCATTTTCCGCTTTCCTGCAGCGCCTTCTTCCTGCTTACGGATAATGACGGAGCCGGACAATCCCGACTTGGGCCGGGTCTTGATGGCAAAGCACAAACCTTCCGTACGAACGTCCTCCAGGTCCAGCTGGCGTACCAGGTAACGCTTTAACCGCAACCCCTCTTCATTCAGGTCTTCCACCTGCCAGTTCAGCTCATTGCTCGCATGCCGGAGATTGATGCGGTATTTTCCCATTATATACTCCCAAAGAACCTTGTCTTTTTCTTCAATGCCTTTTATGATAAGGGACTTCCAGGGAGTGGTATACAATTGCCCGATGCGTGTCTCCAGGCAAATACGACCAATGTCTTTCAGAAATGGCAGGGGAAACAGCTCCTCTCTCCGGTAGATCCCCAGCCATGTCTTATTCTCCCAACGATTGAAACCTTCATAATAAGGCAGGTCGAAAGTAGTGCCCTGCAGCGCCGATCTCACCGGGATCGTGGCAAAGGGGCCTTTCTGAACAACGGCTGTATACAGCTCTTCATAGGAGGATATCCGCATATGCAAAATTATTTCCTCGATAAGCTGGCTGATACGGGGTATATCCTGAGAACAAACGAGATCTTTCCAGGCATGCAGCTGAGTGGTCTGCGGCCAACGTACATACAGATACCAGTAGTTTCCGGTATCCGAGCTGATAAAGTTGATATTACCCGTGAAGAATGGCACAAGGGACTGGTTACGCTCCACCAGGTTGATCTTTAAACGGGGCTTGAAATCAAATGCGTCAAGAATGTCTTTGTAAAGTCCTTCGCTAACCCAGCTCTGTGTGGTGAAAATGCTTTCCGTAACATAAGAGCTGACGATGTTGGGATGACGTTCTTCATTCACCTCGAAAGGAACGCCTGCCTGCTCCAGCTCCTGTAAAAACTCCGGACCATATTTATCAGCCACCTTACAGAACAGCTGTTGCCGTGTACCCAGCTGCATATTGACTACGCGGGCCCGTTCAGCCGCCGTCACGATGGCATACAGGTCCCCTGCGGCGACGATGCCCCCGGAAAGATTGATCTTGACGTTATAGTTCTTACGAAACATGGACCTTCATCTCCTGTAATTTCTTTTCCAATATCTTTTTTATTTCGACCCGGCAGGACCCGCAACCGGTGCCCGCTCCCGTGGCAGCAGAGATCTCCGACAGCTCCGTACAGCCCGCCGCTATCCTGTTCTCGATATTACCGCTGCCCACATTATTACAGCTGCATACCAGCCTGCCCGATACCGGTTCCGCTTTTCCGCCGCTGCGCAGCAGGCCGAGACGCTTCTCATTCAGCTCGACCCTGCCGGCTATCAGTTCCCTGAACTCCTGGAACTCATCCTTGTCGCCGATGAGGATCGCTCCCACCAACCTGTCCTGGTGAACGATACACTTCTTATAGCTGCGGCGGGCACGATCTATAAAGACGATCTCTTCATAGTCCTGCTCATTAGGCCGCTCGGGGATGCCGATGCAGCAAAGATCAAAACCATGGATCTTGATAATGCTCATCAGGGTAGTGCCTTTATAGTATGTGCTGATATCTCCGCTGAGATAGCTGGCAAACACCCCCGCCTGCTGTTCGGCAGCCGCGGTAAACCCATACAGCATACCGTCGAATTCCGCGATCTCACCAACGGCATAGATATCCGGGTCGCTGGTCTGCAGGTATTCATTGACCATGACACCCCGCTGGCAATGCAGTCCTGCCGCCGTAGCCAGCTCTATATTGGGCACGGTGCCGATGGCAAATACCAGCGCATCGCAATCGATCTTCCTGCCGCTCCTCAAACGAATACCCGTCAGCTTCGGATGACCATAGAACAGCTGCACTTCGTCGGTATAGTATATCTCGCAACCCTGGTCGATCATCTCCTCATGCAACAGCTGGCTGCCAAGAGCATCCAGCTGACGGTCAAGGAAACGTGAGCTGCGGTGTACGATGGATACCTCTACCCCTATTTCCCGCAACGAGGCAGCCAGCTCCAGCCCCAACAATCCGCCGCCCACGATGACCACATGGCCTCCGGCGGGTAACGATCCTTTAAACCGGTCGGCATCCGTGCGGCTGCGCATAGTGAAGATGCCTTCCAGTGCAGGAACGTTCTTCGGAAGAGCCGCCCTGCTGCCGGTGGCCAGCAGCAGCTTGTCGTAGTAGGTCTTTATGCCCCTGGAATCCATCACATATTTCTCTTCCCGGTTTATCTCTTCGATGCTGACACCCCGGTGCAGCCGGATGTGATAGTCGGGCTCTTCCTCATCTGTCATTTTGATCAGCTGCTCCCAGCTTTGCGTGCCGCTGATATAATCCGGCAGCTGTACCCGGTTGTAAAAAGGGAAGTTCTCCTTGCTGAAAATGACGATCTCGTCTTCTTTATTCAACCCACGATAGGACCCGACAAACCCAAAAGCGCCGGCGCCCGCTCCCACCACGACAATCCTTTCCCTTCCTTTCCTGTATTTCAGGACACGGACGGCAGAGAATTTGAAATCAGGCTCTTTGGATACAGGGTCTACCAGGTTATGGGTGACATTATTGGCCCTGTTCAGATCATTACCAACGATCTTCCCCCAATGCATGGGCAGGAATACCACCCCTTTCCGGATGGTCGTGGAAAGCCGGGCCTTCACACGCACTTCACCCCGCCGGGATTGCACCAGCACAACATCGTTGTCGGAGATACCCAATGCGCGGGCATCTTCGGGATGTATCTCCAGGAATGCCTGTGCTATATGTTGTTTTAGCTTGTTCACCTTGCCCGTCTTGGTCATCGTATGCCATTGATCACGGATACGGCCCGTGGTGAGTATCAGGGGGAAGTCGCCATCCGGCATCTCACTGGAAGGTGTATCCGCTACAGGGTGAAAGAGCGCTCGACCGGAGGGAGTGGAAAAACGGAGGTCTGAAAAAGGTCGATCGCCCTGCCCCCTGCCTGTCCCTGCCATTCCTGTTCCTTCCTCCGCGCCCCTTCCCTCCGCCGGATACGGCCACTGCACGGACCGTTTCTCCCGCAGCACCTCGTGGCTAAGACCGCTGACATCGATGGATGTACCCGCCGTCAACTGCACGTATTCCTGGTATATAGCCGCACTATCGTCAAAGTCAAAACCCGGGTAACCCATTTTCCTGGCCAGCCGGCAGATGATCTCCGCATCCGGCAGGGCCTCTCCGGGAGGATCCACGATCTTATGAAGATAGCTGATCCGTCTTTCAGAATTGGTCATCGTCCCATCCTTTTCCGTCCAGCCGGCAGCAGGCAGTATAAGATCGGCATAGGCCAGCGTTTCCGGCTTGCTGCTGATGTCCTCCACCACGACAAACTTTGCTTTCTTCAGCGCTGCCTCGGCCTTTCGCACATCAGGCAGGCTTACCAGGGGGTTGGTGCCCAATATCCAGATGGCTTTCAACCGGCCATCCTCCAACGCCTCGAATATCTCCGTGGCGGTAAGCCCCGGCTGTGGAGAGATAACCGTGCCGCCCCAGAATTGCTGTACTTTCTCACGGTGAGCTGGGTTCGTAAGATCAAGATGAGCCGGCAACAGGTTAGCCAGACCACCTACCTCACGACCGCCCATGGCGTTCGGTTGACCGGTGAGAGAAAAAGGTCCGGCGCCGGCTTTGCCGATGTGTCCCGTGGCCAGGTGCAGGTTGATCAGCGACAGGATCTTGTCCACACCGTTCACACTTTGGTTGAGCCCCATCGTCCACATGCTGATAAACCCTTTTGCATCGGCGATATAGCCGGCCGCCTGGTATATTTTATCTTCGGGTACCCCGCACAGAGAGGCCGCCTCGGCGACCGTCCGGCGAAATACAACATCTTTATATGCTGCAAACCCCTCCGTATGATGCTGGATAAAACCCGGGTCGATAGCTCCCTGTTCGATCAATATCCTGCCGAGAGCATGATGCAGGATAATATCCGTACCCGGACGGATAGGGAGATAACAATCCGCCAGAGCGGCGGTATCAGTCTGCCGGGGATCTGCCACGATGACCTTTACCCGCGGATGAGCAGCCTTATGCGCCTCTATCCTTCTCCAAAGGATGGGATGACACCAGGCAGGATTGGCGCCCGTGACAAAAAAACAGTCCGCCGCCTCGATATCGGAATAATTCATGGGAACGCTATCCTCGCCCAAAGCCTTTTTATAGGCCGCGACAGCGCTGCTCATACAAAGACGGGAGTTGCTGTCGACATTATTGCTGCCGATGAACCCTTTCATCAGCTTGTTGATGACATAATACTCTTCCGTCAGACATTGACCCGAAATATAGAAAGCCACTGAGTCCGGTCCGTATTTTTGGATAAACGTCCTGAATACGGCAGCTGCACGGTCCAGCGCTGCATCCCAGCTTACTCTTTCCAATGGCATCTGCCTGTTGTAACGCATCTGCGGATAGAGCAGGCGGTCGCTCCTATCGTTGACGGTGTAATGCAGGTTGAGCCCCTTGCTGCATAGCATGCCCTTGTTGACAGGATACGCTGTGTCTCCTTGCACGGTAATATTTCCTTTTTTATCCTTGTGCACAGTGACCCCGCAGCCTACGCCGCAGTAACAGCAGGTGGTGGAAAAAGACTGGGTTCTCGTCATGAAAATGCCGTTTCTGTCATCATTATTTCGCCGGTAGCCTCCGGGCGCTTGCGCATGCGGGTGACCAGGATCACCAGGGAAACGACCACAACCGCAATGCCTATATAGCTAAATGCTTGTCTATAACTGATGGATTCGGATTTAAAAAGGAATCCGAAGAGCATGCCGCCCAGGTTGCCGCCGGCGCCTACCACCCCGCTGATAAGCCCGATGTTCTTTTCATTGATAAACGGTACGATACCGTAGGTTGCTCCGTTGGCCATCTTTAAAAAGAGGGCGAAAGAAAGCATAAAGACGATGGCCATGGTAAAAGATCCCGCGGCAGCAAAAGCCATCAGCCCAATGCCTTCCAGCAGAAGCACGCCCGCAAGCAGCAATCCCTTGCCCCGAAGTCCCCAGCGGGCGCCCACTTTGTCGGATACAATGCCGCCCAGCGCACGGGCGAACAGGTTCATTCCTCCGAAGATCCCCGCCCAGAAGCCTGCACTACTCTGGGACAGCTTGAAAGAATCCACGAAGTGAAGAGAGGCGACATTGTCAAAAGTGATCTCCATACCGAAGCAGCAGCCATAGGCCAGTGTAAGCGCCCATACGCGCCAGTCAGCCAGCGCGGACCATTCGGTCTTTCCCGAAGTCGCAGTACGGCCGATGTCTTCAAAATTACCCGCCGGTGTATCCTTCGTATAACGATGATAGAGAAAGGCAATGATAAGCATCATCAGGCCCGGTACGATCATGGCATACCGCCAGGCTTCATGTTTGGTATACCCGAAACCTACGATGGCCGCGAATATCAGCGGCATTACCATATTGGTCACACCCCCGCCCAGGTTACCCCAGCCGCCGGTGATGGCATTGGCTGTTCCCTTTATTTTTGCCGCAAACATCATCGAGGTATGAAACTGGGTGATGACAAAAGAAGCGCCGATGATCCCGATAGCCAGTCTGAATAACAGAAAGGTCGTATAATCTTTGGCAAGTCCCACAAGAAAAACAGGTATCGCACCCACCAGCAAAAGCCTTATTGCTGTTTTACGAGGGCCCCATTTATCACAAAGCCGGCCGATGATGAGCCTTGCCAGGATAGTGGAGGATACGGACGCAATGATGATATTACCTATTTGACCCTTGGTCAATCCCAGGTCGGCCCGGATGGTCGGCATAAGCGGGGCAAGCCCGAACCATCCGAAAAAACACACGAAAAACATCAGCCAGGTGATATGAAAAGTGCGCATTTGAATGCTTCCCAGGGAGAAAATCTTTATGGAGTTCAGGGGCTGGTTGTTTGTCGGAGGAGTCATGAGAATAATTTTATGGAGGATGGATGGTATTATTTGCTGAAAAAGTCAGGGCGGATATTCACCTGCAGATAGGCCCAGTTCGCAGTGAGTCGGGCCGCACCGTTGGCAATACCCTTTGCATATTCCATGCTGTGCGTAGCCGCCATCGTAGAAGCACCCAGCTCTATCGTGGTAACCTTATTCAGGCCATAATTGAGCGTGGCGTCTACCTCGCTGCCCAGGTATTTGGAGACTGTATTGCCCTTGGTGTCCTTTGCGTCATCCGCCAGCCCGAAGTAATGGTAAGCCACCTCTGCGCTGAACCTTTTTCCGGGGGAAGTATATTTCGCTTTAAAGAAGGGATTGTTCAATCCTGCCGCAGGCGATCCCGAGGCTGCATAGAAATAGTCCATAGTACCCCAGAATTTATGAGGGGTGCCGTACAACGGGTCGAAACCGCCTTTCAGATAGTCCCATCCGGCGATAAAGGAAAAATTACGCAGCGCATAGGAAAGTGACAACGTGGTAGTATATGCGCCTAAGCTCACGCCATCCCGGCTTTTCCCTGTCTGGTAATAATAGCCGGCTTGTAAGGTCCATTTTTTTTGCAGCCCCAGCTGGCTGGTAAGCAGAGCGCCTGCCGTGAGACGGGTATTCACGCCGCTGTGGTTGAACCGGCGGCCATATATATAGCCTGTGTCCGCACCGGCTATGTTCCGGACGGAATCGAGGCTGTATTTGCCGAACTCGTCGGCCAGCGCCAGACCCGTGATCCGGGTGTCGCCGAATTTTTTAGCCAGGTAGAGAAATTGCATGGACTTATACAGCTGGTTCATACCGTTGGTACCGGCAGCGCTGGCCAGCAAGGGAGCGCCATTCCTCGTACTAAGTCCGGAGCCGTTAGCCAGAGGTACCATTCCGGCAGGCGCAGGGGCGAGATTGCCTTTACTGTCCTTTACATAAGGCGGCACATTCGCAGGCGTATAAAACGTACCATTATAACCTATCGCGTCGGAATTCTGATTGAATGCCGTACCCAGATCGGCTTGCCAGCCTTTGTGCAGCAGCTTGAATACGACGGCATCATGGCGCCTTGCCTGCTGCAGCCAGTCAAGGTTGCCCAACAGCCGCTGATCGTCGTACACCAGCTCCTGGCGACCGATCTTGATGCTGAAATATTCCACGGCGCTTTTCGGCAGGCTGCTGTCCTTTGCATTGGCAAGTATCAGGTCCGCCCATGCTTCGTGCAGACCGAGACGGCTGCCGTCGGCATTGTTGATGGTGGAAGCGTCGGCTCCCCACACCCTTACATCCTGTAAAGAAGCCTGGAAGACCACGCGTGAAGAACGATAGTTGAAATTAAGCCTTGCCCGCTGGGAAGTAAAGAAGGCCGGTGTATTGCCTTTTGTCTCCAGGGTCCCATACCCGTCGCGGAGTTCGGTACGCGTTCGCAGTTGTCCTGTGAGGGAAAATTGAGCCGTTCCTAAGAAGGGCTTTCCCAGCATCAGCAGAATTGCCGATGCTGCGATGAAATCTCTGGTTTTCATCATACATTTGTTTTGGTTTAAAATGAGCCATCATTTTATCCTTCGGCCCCGGACAGACTGAACCTCTTCCGGGGCTTCATTTATATACCGGTAGGTGCCGGCGATTTCATAACAGCAGACAATCGAAAGATAGGAAGGCGATCGTAGACAGGTCAGCTTTAAAACATATTAAAAAATATTACATTTAATACGATCAGCTGATTTCGAAAATTAATTTTCATCGTAAACCTTGCAGGTATCATAAAAATAAGGTTTTTACAGGTTATTTTTGCTTATTAATTAGGATATAGAAATATATTTATTTTCACAATATATCATTTAAACGGTAATCGGACCTACTTTTACCCCGGCAAAAACGCAAAGCACTGGATATGAAGAAAATTACTCATGCATGTGATCTGAAAAGCTGTTTTCTCTGTAAAAAATGTTTACCCGAGTGGTTGCCTGCCATCGACGCCAACAGAAAGACCTTTCATTATAAAAAAGGAGAATTGATCTTCCGGGAGGGGGAAGAAGTAAAAGGCATCTATTTTGTATACAGCGGGAAGGTAAAGGTGCATAAAAAATGGGGGGAAGAAAAGGAGCTCATCATACGGTTTGCCCAAAAAGGAGATATCCTTGGACACCGGGGCCTTGGACATCATGTGGTACACTACCCTATTTCTGCCACCGCCATTGAACCCGTGCAGGTATGTTATATCGACCTGCAATTTTTCCAGTCAACCCTAAAAGTAAATTACGAATTCATTTACCAGCTGTTATTGTTCTTTGCAGATGAGCTGCAGGAGTCTGAGCGGAAGATGCGTAATCTCGCACATATGCAGGTCAAAGGACGCATCGCCCAGGCGCTGGTAGCGCTACGGGACAAGTTTGGGACCACGGCCGATGGGTTTATCGGCGTATCGCTCAGCCGGCAGGACCTGGCCTCCTTTGCCGGTACCACCTACGAGACAGTATTTCGCATCATCAACGAGTTGACGGAAGAACAGCTGATCCGGACGGAAGGCAAGAACATCGCTATTCTCGATGCGGACAGGTTGCTGGATCTTACCAGGGAAACGGAAATATAACGACTTCGGCGCCGGGGGGGAGGTCGCCTTCAGCGGCAGGATGGAGGGCCAGCGCACTCGCCTGCATGCCCAATCGTATATCGCCGGACCCATTGAGCGTCACTTCGCGCAATTTCGCCGGAGCGCCATGAAGCCGGACGGGGAAGAATTCGTCGAGGGAAGTCTTTTTCTTTTTTAAAGATGCCAGCGGTAAACTCAGCGGGACAGGCGCCGGCAAACCAAAGCAGGCTTGCAGGTACGGCTGGATCAGTAAGATAAATCCCACCAGGCAGGAAAATGGATTACCCGGCAATGCAAAGACCATGGCGCCATCAGCCGTGATCCCACACCAGGCTGGCTTGCCGGGTTTGATAGCCAGCTTATGAAAGAGACAGGTAACACCCGATGCCTCCAGCATTTCCGGGACATAGTCGGCATCCCCGGCAGAAACCCCTCCGCATAAAATAATGATTTCAGCTTTCAATGCCTCACCTAACATCGCCTTCAAAGACATCTTATCATCACGGGCATGTCCATAAAACCAGGGGGCTATCTGCCATTTTTTTAACAGGGATTGCAGCAGCCAGCGGTTGCTGTTGCGTATCTGGGCAGGACCCGGCTGCGTCTCCACCGGGACCACTTCATCCCCAGTGGTTATCAGGGCCACCTTGGGGAGGTTTGCCACTGTCAGTTCCGTTTGCCCGAGGGATGCCAGCAGCCCAATGATCGGCGGTTCACAGATACAGGGGCTGTCGATGACGATGTCACCGGCACGCAGGTCCTCTCCACGCCGGGCAATATTGAGAAAAGGTCTCCCGGCATCGCTACGCACCCGCACCATGCCCCCTTCTTCCACCGTGTCCTCCCGCCGTATGACCACATCAGCCCCGGCAGGTACAGGTGCGCCGGTCATGATCTTATAGCATTCGCCGGCAGATAGCTCTTTACGGGCAGTTCCACCGGCAAAAATGGTCTCTGTCACCCGGAAATCCCTGACACCCTGTTGTAAGTCTTCCGCGCGTAGCGCATATCCATCCATGCTGGCACGGTCGAACGGGGGATAGTCCCTGTCGGCCTGGACTACACCGGTCAGCACCCTGCCATCAGCCCGGTCCAGGGGAATGGTCGCTGTCCCAAACGAGTGAGCCTTCGACCTCACCATTGTCTGCGCTTCTGCATAGCTGATCATGGCTAGTGCCCCCCTCCCTTCATCATCTTACGTGCATGGAATACGGCCGGCAGGATAGCTTCCAACGATTCCCGGGCGCCGTCGCTGCTGCCAGGTAAAGTAACGATGAGGGTCTGCGCGATAGATCCCGCCACGGCCCGGCTCATCATAGCCATGGGCGTACGCATCTGGCCATACACCCGCATGGCTTCCACAATACCGTCCGCATCTCTTTCCAGTATTTCCTTCACCGCACTGACGGTGTTGTCACGGGGACCAAGGCCTGTTCCCCCTGTTGTAAATATGAACTGTATATCCTCGGCTACCCATTGACGTATCTTTTCCTGGATAAGCGATTTTTCATCCGGAACGATATCGCAATATTTAACCCGGGCGTTCACCGCCTCCAGCATCTCCTGTATGATCCTGCCGCTTTTGTCCTCTCTTTTTCCTTCTGCCGTGGAATCCGAACATACCAGCACGGCACAGGCAGGCGGCGTAGCGAAGTATCTTTCCCTGTCGCTCTTCCCCCCTTTTTTCTCCAGCAGCCGGATATGCCCGATCTCCAGTTGCTTATCCACGGGCTTTAGCATATCATAGATCTCCAGGGCGGCCACGGACACACCCATCAATATTTCCATTTCGATACCGGTACGACCGATACTCCGGGCCTGTCCTCTTATCAGGATCCCCGTGCGGTCGAAAACTTCAGCGCCCAGCAATTCGCCATGCAACCCGCGGTCAAGAAACGCAAACTGCATGTCCATACCGTCGATAGACACGGGATGACAATGGGGAAGTAATTGTGGCGTGCTCTTGGCGCCCAAAAACGCGGCCGCCCGTGCTACGTCAAAAAGATTGCCCTTGGGCAGCTGGTCGTTACGAATGAGATCGATGGTGGCGGGAGAACAAAAAAGGACGCCCATGGCGTCGGCAGTGCGGAGAGTGATCTGTTTGTGGGAGATGTCGCGCATTTCCTTGTTTATACGCAAATATACACCTTCCCATCCTTCACCTTCACCGGATACGTCTTTATCCTATACTGCTCCCCTGAGAGACATTCCCCCGTCACGAGCGAAAAAGTTTTTTTATGGAACGGACAAGCCACCTTCGGCTCACACTGCTCACCTGCACTACCCGTCATCCCACGGGAAAGCGCCATCTGCTGCTTATGCGGACACCGGTTCTCCGTAGCAAACCACTCCCCCCGCCGGGAAAAATTAAAAATAGCTATCTGCTCTTCCCCGAAGCTGACACAAGCGCCGCCATCGGATGGGATATCCGCCACATGGCAGGCCAGTCTCCATTTCACATTGGGCTCCATATAAAAAAGATTATACGATGAATATTTTATTTACCACTCCTTTGCCTTGATCTGCCCCCGCATGGTGTCGAATGCAACGGTAGGGTCCTTTTTACGGGGTGCATTTACGAAGTGGACAAAACGCTGCCGCAGAGCAGGGTTCTCCACTACTTCCTTCCACTCGCATTTATAAGTGTCGACCAGCTCCTGCATCTCCGCTTCCCATTGCGCTGCCATCCCCAGGCTATCTTCCACCACTACATTTTTCAGGTAGGTCATACCCCCATCCATTTTATTTAGCCAGGTAGCCGTGCGGGTCAGCGGGTCGGCCGTCTGTATATAGAACATAAGAAAACGATCGAGATAACGGATCACTGTCGCCTGGTCGATATCCGTCGCCAGCAGCTGCGCATGCTGAGGTTTGGAGCCTCCATTGCCACAGACATACAGGTTCCAGCCTTTCTCCGTCGCGATGATGCCGAAGTCCTTGCTCTGCGCTTCCGCACATTCCCGGATACAGCCGCTGACCCCACCCTTGATCTTATGGGGCGCACGGATGCCCCTGTATCGCTCCTCTACTTCAATAGCAAAGGACACACTGTCATGAAGTCCGAAGCGGCACCAGGTGCTGCCCACACAGCTCTTTACCGTACGAAGAGCCTTCCCATAGGCATGACCGCTCTCAAAACCCGCAGCGATGAGCTCCTCCCAGATATTGGGAAGATCGCTTACATGCGCCCCGAAAAGATCGATGCGCTGTCCGCCCGTGATCTTGGTATAGAGATTATACTTTTTGGCGACCTTGCCCAGCACGATGAGTTTTTCAGGGGTGATCTCTCCACCCGGTATACGGGGCACGACAGAATAGGTACCGCCTTTTTGGATATTGGCGAGATACCTGTCGTTGCTGTCCTGTATGACAGCCTGCTCCTGGATATTGTCGTTCCAGCAGCTGGCCAGTATGCTGGCAACAGCAGGCTTGCAGACCTCACAGCCATCGCCTTTTCCCCAACGGCCTAAGACTTCATCAAAAGTCCTCACGCCATGCAGCTTTACCAGGTGCACCAGCTCCTGCCTGGATTGATCGAAATGTTCGCAGATGACATTACGGATGTACTTTCCATTCGCCTTCAGCGTACCCGAGATGAGATCTTTTACCAACGGCACACAGCCGCCGCAACCTGTACCCGCCTTGGTGCATTTTTTCATGCCGTCGATGGTCTCGATGTCTTTTTCCATCACGGCATGACAGATGGCCGCCTTGGTCACGGACTCACAGCTGCAGATGAGCGCTTCATCCGGCAGATCCATCACACCGGCGCCGCCGGTAGCTCCGCCCCGGCTGCCAAGGACCAGGTCTTCCGGGTCAGGTGGCAGTGGCAACCTGTTATTGACGGTCTGTAGTAATATATTGTAAGCTGCGGCATCTCCAATGAGAATACCGCCTAACAGGCGCGTTCCGTCACTGGTGATGTTGATCCGCTTGTAAATGCCTTTATGCCTGTCCTCGAATACGATGGTCCTGCTGTCCGGCTCACTGATAAAAGCATCCCCAAAGCTGGCTACATCCACGCCGATGAGCTTCAGCTTGGTGCTCATGTCAAATCCGTTAAAGGTCTTGTGACCGCCGGCCAGCTGAGCAGCTACGACATCGGCCATCTCGTATCCGGGCGCCACCAAACCATAGATCATCCCGGCGACCAGTGCACATTCGCCGATAGCGAAGATCCGGGGATCGCTGGTCTGCATCTTCTCATTCACCAGTATCCCGCCCCGGGTACCCACCTGCAGACCGGCGAGTCTCGCCAGCTCGTCACGGGGACGAATACCTGCTGAAATGACCAGCATATCCAGGTCCAGGGTAGTATCATCGGCAAAACGGAGACGGGATATCTTCCCCTCCCCTTCCACTGCCAGGGTGCTCTTGTTGAGATGTATCTGTAACCCCAGTTTGGCAAGCCTCGACTCCAAAATATGACTACCGGCACTGTCGATCTGCCGGGGCATGAGACGGGAGGCAAATTCAATGACGTGCGGCTGAGGAAGGCCCAGGTCCAGCAAAGCCTTGGCAGCCTCCAGCCCCAGAAGGCCGCCCCCCATGACGGCGCCATGGCGGGCTTGCTTTGCATAAGCCTTGATAAGATCCAGATCCTCGATCGTGCGATATACGAATACACCCTGCTTTTCGACACCAGGGATATCAGGGACAAAAGCCCCTGAACCCGTAGCCAATACAAGAAAGTCATACGGCTGGACAATCCCCTTGCGCGAATGCACAACCCGTTCCGTCCGGTCGATCTCCCTGACAGGGTCGCCGATATGCAGCACGATGTCCTTTTCGGCATCAAACCAACCCGCCATGGAAAGACTCAGGTCACTCGCTGTTTTACCATTGAAATACTCACTCAGGTGTACCCGGTCATAAGCGGGCCGGGGTTCTTCGCCAAATACAACGATCTGAAAATCATCGGAAGCAGCCATCAATTTCTCACAAAACTTATGGCCAACCATGCCGTTGCCGACGACAACTACCACGGGTTTGTTGGAGGTGCTCATATATCACATTTTTAAGGGGATAACCCCAGTGGGATGGCAGGCAAACGTCAGCAGTAAGTTAATATTACATTTATTTACATGTAATATTTATTTACAAGTATACGGAAAATTTTTACTAATTTGTATGATATAAACATATATAAATTTGTATTATATGCATATAATTTCAAATAACTCACCTGAACTGATAGTCCTTGGCGCCGGTCCGGGAGACCCGGAACTCATTACTTTAAAGGCTTATCGGGCCCTGCAGGAGGCGCCTGTCATATTATATGATAATCTCGCCAATACCATCCTTCTGGACTGGGCCCACCCCAATTGCGAAAAGATATATGTAGGCAAACTGCCCTATGGAGCCTATACCCCCCAGGAAACTATCCATGCCCTGATAAAAGAAAAAGCCTTTGCCAAAGGAAGGGTGGTCCGGTTAAAAGGAGGCGACCCCTTCATCTTCGGACGGGGCTTCGAAGAGATCATCTTTGCCCGCGAACAGGGTATCAACGTATCCTATATCCCGGGCATCAGCAGCATGCAGGCAGCAGGTCTCTCAGCCATCCCCCTCACCCACCGGCATGTCAGCGAAAGCATCTGGGTCATCACGGGTACAAAAAAGGACGGCACCTTGTCTGCCGATCTGCAGCTCGCCATCAAAAGCAACGCCACCGTAGTCATCTATATGGGCATGAAAAAATTAAAGGAAATAGCGGCAGCCTACCTGGCAGAAGGAAAAGGGGATATGCCGGCAGCCATCATCCACCAGGCCTCCCTTCCCGGGGAAAGAATGGTCCGCGGCGCCGTGGCACACCTGCCGGAACTGGCATCGGAAAACCAGCTGACACATCCTTCGATCATCGTAATAGGACCGGTAGTGCAGCTGGGCATGGACATAAAAATGCAGGCTACAGGCAATCTCACGAACGCCCATAGCCTGCAGCTAAAAGTTATTTGATATACGACTATTTGAAAGCCTTCGCATCGGCCAGGAACTTGGCCAGCCCGAGGTCGGTCAGCGGATGCTTCAACAATCCCAAAATAGGCTCCAGCGGAGAAGTGACCACGTCAGCACCTGCTTCAGCGCATTTTACGATATGTAAAGCGCTGCGAATAGAGGCAGCCAGGATCTCCGTCTCATATCCCTGTATTGAATAGATCTGCGCTATCTGTGCGATCAGCTCTACCCCATCCCAGTTGCTGTCATCGATACGACCGATAAAAGGAGATACGTAATTGGCGCCGGCCTTGGCAGCCAGAATAGCCTGTCCGGCAGAAAATACCAGGGTGCAATTGGTCTTTATGCCGTTGTCGGAAAACCATTTCAAAGCCTTGATACCATCCTTGATCATCGGTACCTTCACCACGATATTGGGGTGAATGGCCGCCAGTTTCTTCCCTTCTTCCACAATCTCTTCAAACGTTGTAGACACCACCTCCGCACTTACATCGCCATCCACCAGTTCTGCGATCGTCTTGTAATGGTTGGTAACAGCTGCATCACCCTTGATGCCCACTTTGGCCATCAGGGAAGGATTAGTGGTTACCCCGTCTAAAATCCCTAAGTCGTTTGCTTCTTTGATTTGTGCCAGATCGGCGGTGTCAATAAAAAATTTCATGATATTAAATTTATCTTTTAATCGAAATGCGAATCGATTTTTGCCAATAAAAAAAGGCAAGTTACTTACATCGCACCGCTGCGACCACTTACCCTTGCTGCCTTCCGGCCCTGGGGGGGTTCAGCGGGAGCTGGTCGTATAAGACTTGCCGGCCACAAAGGTACGGATAATCGAATAACGGTCGTTTAAATATTTTTAAAATTTTTGGCCTATTTCATACCAAATTATGCTACATCTCAACGAAAAGTATTATTGCTGCTCGCCGACAAAAGTCCCACCAGCTCATCAGCCCTGGCGCCGGGCGCCCTGTAATAAACAAGGATGGTATAGGTATTCTCAGTCTCTATATGGTTGCCCTCCGTAAACTCAAAGGACGCCCTGCCCCCGGGATCCGCCTTATCCACCGTGACATACCCATAATTATAGAATCCCTGTTTCAGTAAGAAAGACCTTTCATACCGCCCCTTCTCGGCATTGAATACCATCCGCGTGGAATCATTAAGCCCGCCGCCTGTAAACTGCCCCAGCAGATACAGATCCTTATCCGGCCAGGGAGAACGGTCTGGCGGCACATAATAAAAATGAACAGTGGCATAATCCGTCTGGAAGTATGGATTGATACTCTCGGTCGTCTGCGTAAAATAAGCCCCGTCATAATCCTTATAAAACAAATAAGGCTGCCGGCTGCGGTCACCATCAGGTCGCAAAAAAACTTCTGTAGTAGTCTTGCCGTAGTTGACATTCTGTACCCTGTCACTCTGATAACGGAAGCTTTGCAGATCCACCCATCGCCATTCACTACCTCCCGGAAATACAATATCATCCGAGGTATTGTTGTACTCCAGGGTATTGTTCACCACAAAGGTCGGTTTGACGTCCCTGATGGGGTTATCCCAACGAAGGTTTTGCAGGATCACCACTTTTATCTGCTCAAGGGGATTCGTGGGATTTACATTGCTCGTATTCAGCTTGAACAGCATTCGTTGATGCGTATGCGCAAGATCGAAATTCAGCGGCTGCAACAATTGCACCCCTCCCGAAATTTTTCTGTCCACCACCAGCATACGGCGGGTAAATACCAGTTTGGAAGTATCCGCGTCGAGGAAAACCTTCAGCAGGTAATTCCCCGAATGAACAGGCAGACAATTCTGATCCGGCAACAGTGCCTGGTAATGGGTATACCGCGTCAGCGCTACCGACGAATACTGGTAATTGGCGATACGCACCTGGGCAAAACCCTTGATATAGTCGAATATGCTGACAACGGCAGGGCTCCAGTCGGCATTGCACAATTGATAGGTGTAGTAATAATTCTTCACATCTGCGTCCAGATCGTCAAAATGAAGCTCCAGCTGATCATTGCCGTTCAATTGCAAAACAGGATATCCCAGCTGATTGCCCGCCTGATAAAGCTGCGGCGTCCTGATATTGGACACATAGATCGAGTCGGGCGACTGGGCTTTTACAGCAACAACGATCAGTCCGGCGAAAAAAAACAAGAGAAGGTGCTTCATGGGAAAAGAATTGCACGACAATGTAGCACAAAAATGGAAAAAACTTTTATAGTTTTGGCCACTAAACGACACACTATTTGAATGTAGCAGCATTTATCGCCCGGCGCGTGGCTTTCAACAGAGAGCGGTCTTTTTCCCGATTTATCATCCGGCTGGCAATTACGGCTACTGCCATCAGCGTGGCAGCCATGCTGCTGACCCTGGCCTTTACAAAAGGTTTCCAATATACCATCGCCCAAAAGGTCTTTAGCCTCTGGGGGCATATCCACGTACAGTATGCAGCACCCAACCGGTCAGCCGTCGCCGAAGAGCTGCCCATATCCTCCAATGATACTGTATGGCGGGTGCTACACCAAAACAAGGACATCCAAAGCATCGGCGCCTATGCAACCAAAAATGCAGTCCTGCGCAGCCGGGAAGGCATCGAAGGCATCCTGCTGAAAGGCGTACAGAAAGGCTACGACTTTAGTCACATGGACGGCTTCCTGAAAGCCGGACATTGGATCAATTTCCCCGACAGCGGGTACAGTAACGAGATCAATATCTCCCAGCCCATGGCCAATCACCTGAAACTGAAAGTGGGCGATAAGGTGCTGATCTACTTTATCCAACAGGAAGGCGCTCCAAGGGTAAGATCCCTGACGGTAGCCGGCATCTTCAAGATAGGCATCGAAGACTATGATATGCTCATCGCCATCGGCGATCTCCGGCTGATACAGCGATTGAACAATTGGGGACCGGACCAGATCGGGGGATACGAGGTCTTTGTCAAAGATTATCGCCGTATAGACACGGTCAATTCGGTCATATATGACCAGTTGCCGGCCGCCTGGAGCAGCCGCAGCATAGAAGAGATCAACCCCAATATCTTCGACTGGCTGAACCTGCAGGACACCACCATTCTTATCGTGCTGATCATCATGATCGTCATCGCCACGCTCAATCTCGTCACCTGCCTGATCATCCTGGTGTTGGAGCGTACACGGATGATCGGGATCCTGAAAGCTGTCGGCGCACCCACTTTCCGGGTCCAGCAGATATTCCTCTACCAGGGCGCGATCATCACCCTGTTCGGAATGGTCATCGGCAACGCTTTCGGCCTGCTCATCTGCTGGCTGCAAGACAGGTATGGCTTTATCACGCTGCCGGAAGACGCTTATTTTATCTCAAAAGCGGTAGTAAAGCTGGAATGGTGGCACATCGTGCTGGTGAATGCCGGCACTTTCCTCATTTGTTTTCTCATATTGATGATCCCCACGCTGGTAGTCCGGAGAATGCAACCTGCCAGGGCCATACAATTCCGTTAGCCCCCGCCCACCAAATGCGATAGGATGATCCCTGTCGCTACAGCCGCATTCAGGGATTCGGCCTGCCCGATACGGGGAATAGTGATGGGATGAGTGGACAGTTCCAACAGCTGCTGCCGGACCCCTTTCGACTCATTTCCAATGATAATCCATCCGCTGGTGATCCGGGATTGCTGATAGATGCTTTTCCCTTCCAACACAGCTGCATAGACGGGAATATCCGGGTACCGGCCCATCAATGCAAACAGGTCTTCATACATCACCTGCACACGGCTGATGCTGCCCATCGTGGATTGAGTGGCCTTGGGGCTGAAGACATCGGCGCTGTCCGGAGAGCATACAACCTGGCGGATGCCAAACCAATCTGCGATACGAACGATCGTTCCCAGGTTACCGGGGTCCTGGATACCGTCCAGCACAAGGGTGACCCGGTCATCAAAAACAGCCTTCGTAAAAACAGGTTTCTTAAATACAGCCAGCACCTGGTTAGGCGTTGACAGGGAAGACAACCGCCCAAGCTCACTCTCCTTTACTTCCATAAAAGGGATGCCTTCCTCCCTGAAAGAAGCAACTCCTGCCAGGTACAGTAACTCCAGGTTCGACGCCCCCAACAGCTCCTTCACCATCTTCGGGCCTTCCACGACAAATGCCCCTTCCTGATCGCGGAATTTTTTCTGGCCTAAACTTTGAATATATTTGACCTGCGATTTTATCAGCATTGTTTTCGTTTATATACAAAAGTTCACCCGAAACCGGGTTCGTTATATCTCTTTATGCTAAACCGCCGGCAAGTTAGTATATCTATCCTTTACCCAATGTATGTATTGTCGGCGGTACTCTCCCTGTCCTCCTGCTCCATCCTCCATTTTTCCGGTTTCCACCATGTCTCCGGCTATCAATATGGAAAACCCTTTGTTTTCAGCACAAAAATAAAAGTAGAGGGGAATATCCCCGGCAGCGAGAAAAAAGACCTCTCCCTTCGTCTGGCCAATCAGTTGGACGATAGTCTTCGTTTACAGGAGACCTCCATCGCCGGTGTCTATAAAAAACTGGTCAATCCTCCTGTCTACGATTCCGCCAACGTCCGCCGTTCCATCGGCTATATGGTAGCCCTCCTGAATGCATCCGGCTACTATACGCCGGTGATAAAAGATACGGTTCAAATCGTTAAGAAACCTAAACATAATCATATAAAGGACCAGTACCGCGTCAACATCGAATTTACCGTCTGGCCGGGCAAACAGATGCGGCTGGATTCCATAGGCTATGACCTGCGCACGCCCGCTTTGCAGGCAATAGTTCTTCGGACCAGGGGAAGCTCCGTCCTCCGGAAAGGACAACCCTACTCCAACAAGAACCTCTCCGACGAACTGGACAGGCTGGTGACACTATTCCAGGACAGCGGCTACTATAGATTCTCAAAGGAAGACCTTGTCATTATCAAGGATACGGTGGTGGCGGGTCTTATCGATCCGACACTAGACCCCTTCCAGCAGGCAGCCCTGCTGGAAGAGCTGCGTAAGAAAAGGGAGAACCCTACCGTCAACGTCGTAGTCGAGCAGCGTCCTGTCAGGGATTCGTCCCACATACAGAAATATTATATCGGGCATGTCACCGTCTATCCCGACCTGCCGATCCTGGAAGATACCATTGCCGTCAGCACCATCGATACCTCTACGACGAAGGGTTTTACCATCATCTCCCGTACAGACAAGTTTAAACCGTCCTTTATCACCAACAACGTATACCTGCGCCCGCAACGACTGTACAGAAAAACAAACTACGATCGCACCATCAACCGGTTTGGCCAGATGGGAGCCTGGCAGCAAGCCACCATTGGCTTTACACCTTCCTACCAGGCCGACTCCCTCCTGGATGTCGATCTGCGGCTGTATCCCAATAAAAAATATAAGCTGGACGTCGGCGTGGAAGCCAGCCGTAACACCGCCGACATCATCACGGTGGGCAACCTCTTCGGGGTTGGCGCCAACCTGGGACTGCTCAACCGCAATAGTTTCCGCCAATCCGTGCTTTCCAATACCGCTCTGCGGGCAGGCGTAGAACTGGGCAACGATTTTATCCAGACCACCCAGGGTAGTATCGCACACACCATTTCTTTTCCCCGGCTGATAGCGCCCCGCTTCATCGCACACCTCATCACAAAAAGAGAAAGACGGCTGGACAGCCTGCGCTCGGTGCTTAACCTCAACGCCTCCTATACAGACAGACGGCAGTTTTTTACCGTGCAATCTTTTAATGCTTCCTGGGGATATCAATGGACGAAGGGTAACCGCTCCTATGTGGTCAATTTCCCCAACATCGAATACACCAAGCTGTTCCCAACAGACAGCTTCAACCGGTATCTGAATACCTTCCCTTCCCTGAAACTGGCCTTCCGCAGCGGACTCGTGGTGGGCACACAATTCGTATACAACAGCAGACGAAAGATCGGTATTCACACAAACCTCCTGCGCATCAGTGCAGAGGAGAGCGGAGCCTTGCTGGGACTCTTCCGGGAAGTGGACGAAGGGGACCTCTGGCGTTATGTCAAGGCAGATATAGAATTTGCCCATCACATCGACTTCAAACGCTCCCAGCTGGCCATGCGCGCCTATGCCGGCGCAGGATGGGCCTATGGCCGGGAAGGCAAAGGCACCGAGGAGACCCTGCCTTTCTACAAAGCCTTTTTTGCCGGCGGTCCCAACAGCATGCGGGGCTGGCAGATCCGGCAGCTGGGATTGGGCTCTTCTCCCTATTATGATACGGCTGCAGGTGGAAAGCTCGACCGGTTCGGGGACGTACAGCTGGAAGGCAATATCGAATACCGCTTCCCCCTGGGGACCATCTTCGGTGTCAAGCTGAAAAGCGCCCTCTACATGGACGCGGGTAATATATGGAACAGACATCTCAGCGACAGCCTTTATGGAAAAGACAAAGGCAGCGACTTCAAATTCGATCGCTTCTATAAAGAGCTGGCCGTGGATGCAGGCACAGGCCTCCGGCTGGACTTCGACTACTTCCTGATACGGTTCGACTGGGCCTATAAGCTGAAAGACCCTCAACTGCTGAAGAACAGCGAGAAATGGTTCCATGACATACAGCTGAAGGACGGTCAGTTCCAGCTGGGCATCAACTACCCCTTTTGACCTCAACTACCCCTTCTGATCTCCTGGGACCAGTCATTCCTACCCTGCTCCCAGCGTCTCCCGGATGTATACCCCCGCAGCCTCCATCGTCATAGCCTGCTCCAGACGGAACTCGCCGATCCTCGTACGGCAAAGACGGCTGAGATACCCTCCGCATCCCAGGGCGGCGCCCACGTCATTGGCGAGACTGCGAATATACGTCCCCGTGGAGCAGACAACCCTGAATTGTACTACAGGCAGACTGAAGCCCGTGATCTCGAATGCATGGATCGTCACAGGACGCGGATCCAGCTTTACCTCCCTGCCCTTACGTGCCAGCTCATATACCCTTTTGCCATCTTTTTTGATAGCCGAATGGATGGGAGGCACCTGCTGTATAAGGCCGGTAAACGTCTTCACCACCTGTTCAAGTATCTCCGGCGTAACACCAGTGCAATCCTTAAAATTTTCGGGATCGCTCTCCAGGTCGAAGGTAGGCGTGGTCGCCCCAAGGGTAATAGCGCCGGTGTATTCCTTTTCCTGCGCCATGTATTCGTTGATCTTTTTGGTATATTTCCCTGTGCAGACAATGAGCAGACCGGTAGCCAAAGGGTCGAGGGTACCGGCGTGACCGACCTTTTTGGTCTTTACCATACCTCTTATTTTTCGCACGACATCGAAACTGGTCCAATGCAGCGGTTTATCTATCAGCATCGCCCGGCCTTCGGCAAAGGGATTATTGTCAGTATTGTTTTGTTGCATTGCATGCAAAGGTACAGCGCTATATAGCGAGACGCGCCTTTATTTCCAGGTATTTGTTCACCGTCTGCACCGTAAGGTTCTCCGGGGCAGTGAGAATGGTCAGGATGCCATGCTTGTTCAGCTCTTTGACGATGAGCCTTTTTTCATAAGCGAACTTTTCGGCAATGGTCTTTATATATAATTCTTCTATGTCGTTGACCGCCGCTTCCCGCACCTGCTGCAAACCGGTATTCTCAAAGAACACCACCAGCAACAGATGATTCTTGGCAATGCCCCGTATATAAGGCATCTGCCGCTGAAGCCCCGAAAGAGATTCAAAGTTGGTGAACAGCACGATGAGACTTCTTTGGGTAATACGGGTACGGGTAAGCGCATGCAGCTTTTCATAGTCCGTCTCCAGGAACCTGGTTTGCTGGTTGTATAATATCTCCAGTATATTATTCATCTGCAAAGCCTTTCGGCCCGCGGGTAAAAAAGTGCCGATCTGATCGGAAAAGGTCACCAACCCGGCTTTGTCCTGTCTGATAAGAGCTACCCGGGCCAGGATCAGCGTGGCATTGATCGCATAATCCAAAAGGCTCATGCCTTCAAACGGCATTTTCATGATACGCCCTTTGTCGATAACGCAATACACCTGCTGGCTTTTCTCATCGGTGTAGTTATTCACCATCAGCTGTCCTCCCTTACGGGCCGTGGCCTTCCAGTTGAGACTACGGATATCGTCCCCAGTGACATACTCTTTTATCTGCTCGAACTCGAGACTCTGCCCCAGCTTACGCATCCTTTTATTGCCGCTCTCTGCCAGGTTCGTCGCATAAGCTTTCAGCTCATATTGACGTAAAGGGAAGTAGGAAGGCAGCACCCTTACCATTTTTTCCGAAGGTAGGATCTTACGTCTCACCAGCAACCCAAAAGGGCTTTTGATAAATACATTGATGTTATGAAAAACATACTCGCCCCGTTGCACTGGTCGTAGCTGGTACATCAGCGTGGCAGTCTCTTCCGGCTTCAATACTCCATCCAGGTAGAAATCCCTTCGCTGGAACTGATCCGGCAGTTCATCGATGATACGATAAGATATCCGGAAAGGATATTGGTTGGTCACCACCAGGTTCACCGGGTTCTGATCCCCATTACTGAACCGTTCCGACATCTCGCGCAGCACCTGGATGGGGGCTTTACGGGAGAAGAGCACAACATAATCCAATGTGCTGGATACGACGAGAAAAAGGGCTACCAGCTGTGCCACGACAAAGAGAAGGGGGATCCAGTAGGCCATTACAAAAAGCAGGATCACTCCTACCCATAGCCAGTACCAGCGACGGGAAAAGAAAAGAGATATATAAAATCTGCGGATCATCAACGGGGTATTTCGGTGGCTTGAATGATCTCCTGTATGACGTCGTCCGCCGAAGCTCCTTCCATCTCTTTTTCAGGTGTCAGCACCAGGCGATGCCTCAATACGGCCGGCGTGACATAAACGATATCATCCGGTATGACAAAATCACGTCCCCGCATAGCTGCCAGGGCCTTGGAGCTATTGAGGATGCCGATGGAGGCGCGTGGTGAAGCCCCCAGGTAGATGGCCTTGTGATTACGGGTCGCCGCTACGATGGTCGTAATGAATTGTATCAGCTTTTCCTCTACGACCAGCCTATGCACCTGATTACGCAACGTGCCGATATTTGCGGCAGATAAGACTGGGCGGACATCGTCGATACGTCTGTCTGCCCGGGTAAGATGGTGGTCTGATACGATCCTGAATTCCTGTTCCGGCGTAGGATAGCCGACATTGATCTTGAAGAGGAACCGGTCCAGCTGCGCTTCGGGGAGATGATAGGTCCCCTCCTGTTCGATAGGGTTTTGCGTGGCCACCACCATAAAAGGAGACTCCAATACGAAGGTCTGCCCGTCGACGGTGATCTGGCGCTCCTCCATTACCTCGAAAAGAGCGGATTGCGTCTTGGCAGGGGCCCTGTTGATCTCATCTATCAGCACGATATTGCTGAAGATAGGTCCCGGCTTGAACTGAAAGGTATTCTCCCGGGGGTTGAAAATGGAGGTCCCTATGACATCGCTGGGCATAAGGTCGGGCGTAAACTGTATCCGGGAAAAGTTTACAGCGACGGCTTTACTCAGGAGTTTTGCCGTCAGCGTCTTGGCAACACCCGGCACTCCTTCTATCAATATATGCCCATCCGCCAGGATGCCCGCCAGCAATAATTCGATCATTTGCTCCTGTCCTACGATGATCTTACCTATCTCCTGTTTAAGTTCTCCGATGGCCTGCTGCAATTCACCCAGATCGGTGCGTTGTTCAAACAGATTTTCTTCCATTTTATGCTTGTTTATAAAATTCTTCCAGTTTCTTGTTAAGCGTCAGCAGCTCATCATCCGATACAGCATAACTCTCCTGCAGCCGAAGCAGGTCGCCAATCAGTACATACAGGAATTCCTTGGAGATCCCCGTCTTCCAGGACAGCCGGTCTGCAAACCCTTCATCCGAAAGATGAAGGGACAGGTTGTATTTTGTCCTGATATGATCCAGAAAATGCATGGCCATCTTGATAACCAGGTTCCGGTTGTCCCTTCGCTGATAATACAGACGGCCGATGGTCGTGACAAAGTCAAGGGAATTATTCCGCAAACCATCGATGACAGGCACGATCCGCTGTCTTCGCTTGGACTCGAACAGATAGATGATCAGCAGCAGGCCGAGCAGGAAAAAAAAAGCCATGCGCAGCGCATCATTGCTCAGGAGATATCTGAGAGCGGAGAAGCTGCTGCGGGGTCTGCCGGAACCGCCGCCTTCATCATAACGAAAACCTTCATCCCATATCACCTTACTCACATTGTCGGGAATGTAGGAAAGGACATTGTCGTAATACGCTTTGTTATGCTTGTGCAGCAGGAAAAAATTTGTAAAAGCCATGGGGGCAAAGTGAAGGAACAGCGTCCCGCCTCCCTTATAGCTGAATTTGACCAGGTTGGGCCGGCCTTTGATATCCCAGCCCAGTACGGTGGCATACTGGAGATCCAGGGAGTCGATCCAGTTATCATTGGCAGCGCCGGGATACGCAAAGGTCAACGAGTCATTGGTCCCCGGCTGCAATACGCTCACCCGGAGACTGTCCATATCATTCGATATAATATTCGAGAGCATACCCGGGCGGATATTCAATGTATGCAGCAGGGAATCCCCAAAATGCACGGCAGATAATAAAGCATGATTCCCTTCTCCCACAAAGCTCAATAAGCCGTTAATTTCTTCGGGGGACAGGTCCGCGTTGTGCCCGATGAAGATCAGGGCTTTTTTTCCTCCTCCATCCTGAGCCAGCCTGGAGAATGACACACTGCTCACCGTTATGTCGGCATTCGGAAAGAGATATGGAAGATTCTCATAGGCGATATAGGTCCCGTAAGGTATTTTATCTTTACGCCAGAATGTTACCCGCTTGTTGAACCTCCCGTTCGTTCTGCCTGGGTTACAGGCACAAAAGCACAACAACATAAGAAAAAGGATGATATGTCGGCTCTTTCTCATGCGCGCTTGATCCGATCGATGGAGGTATGAAAGTCCTGAAAATATTGTAACAACCGGGCAAACTGGTGGCCGGTCAAAGGGAATTTGCCATACCATACACGCTCATAGGCCCTCATCAGCCAACGAAAGCTTTCACCTTGCGGCTGCGGGTCCAGCTGCCGGGCATACTCCTCATCGGTCGTCTGTATGTGCCAGCTGATCAGTTGCCGGGCTTCCAGCATACGCAAGGTTTTCAGAAAGAGATAACGGACAGCCATGCGATGCGCCCCTTCATCCAGCGCTTTCTTCAACAGCTGGTCCAGATCCTCTTCAGGTAGTGCGGCCTCCGCGAGAGAACCTTCTCCGGTCCTGGAAGGCCTCCGGTAAAAGAATTGAAGATTATTCTCCGCAATGATCTTATACAGGGCATACAGCAGTACAGCGCCCAAAAAAATATAGATAAAATACCGAAAGCCTTTGCTGTCCAGCAGCGGGTAGAATGAACGGCCGGGATCATTCCGTTTTTGCGCCGTGGCATCCTTCCACCAGGACGGATCGTTGGCATAAGCAAACGCACGTTCTTTCTTCTGGCGATTAATGACACTGTCGGGAACGCTGCGTAACAGCAGCGGGGGCTCTTTCTCTTCGCTATCCGATGATACTGTAGTCGTCTGCTCCGTGCTGTCCACAGAAGGCGATTGCAGGGGACCGAGCTCTTCATCAGCCGTATTCACGGAGTCCGGCATACTGGCCTCATGACGCACATGACGCTTCCCATGCTGCTGCGCGGGGCTTTGCAGGAAGGCCACCAGAAGAAAAAAGGTCAGGGCAGCTGGAAGTCGGATGCCGTGTTTAATATGTAGGGGATTTCGGTTCAAATCGGAGTGGGTAGATAATAAAGTACCAGACAATGAAAGTTAACGAACCCGCCAATATTATAATGCTAACCCAGATAGGCATGGTAGCATACCGGGTGACAAACCCTTCCAAAAAGGCGGCTACAATGAATATGGGTACCAGGCCGATCATGAGCTTCACGCCGTCTTTGGCGCCTCGCTTTAAGGAGTGAAGCCTTCGATGCGTACCGGGAAAAAGAATGCTGTTGCCCAGGATAAATCCCGCACCACCCGCTATGATGATAGAGGATATCTCCAGGGTACCGTGTATCCAGATGACAAGGACAGACTTCCACCCCAATCCCTTCGTAAAGAAAAAATATTGGAATGCGCCCAGCATGACACCGTTTTGAAACAGTTGCCATACTGTGCCGATGGAAAGGATAAAACCGCTCACAAACACCATGAAGGACACCTTTATATTGTTCACGGCTATCCAGGTGAACATGTTCCACTGGTTGTCCTGCTTATAAACACCAAAAGGATCGCCCCTGGCAATGTTTTCCTCCGTCATATCCATATAGCGATCGCCCAGCACCCCACGCACAAAGGTCTCGTCATGAGCAGCCGAAAAAGCGGCAAGGACGGCAAAGAGCGTAAAGACAAGAAAAGAATAAAGCATCTCCCGGTGATATCTCCTGACCACCATGGGCAGCTCTTTCTTCCAGAAACTGATGATACGGGAAACCTGCTCCTTTTTATTGCGATAGATCCCCAGGTATATCCGGGAAGCCAACCCATTGAGATATTGGGTCACTTTACTTTGAGGATAGAAGGTTTTGGAATAACCCAGGTCATTCACCAGCTCGGTAAACTGGCCCGCCATTTCATCAGGATCAGTTGCAGGCTCGTACTGATACTGCTTCCACTTATCAATATTTTTTTTAATAAAGAGTCCTTCTCGCACTTGGGAAGATTTAGCTTTATATTTACCAATAAATATAGTAAGTTATTACTGAATTATATGGCATTAGTAAAACTTGACACAGGTTTCAACATCGAAGTGGAATTTGCTATCACTCCGTTTCACAAACGCTTTTTTGCCTGGATCATCGATATAGTGGTTCTGCTGGCTTATTCCCTGTTGCTGAACAAGCTTCTCAACAGTATGGATCCGGAGAAAAAGTTATGGCTCGTCGTATTGCTGGGTCTGCCTCCGCTGTTCTATCACCTCGTCTGCGAGCTGATGCTCAACGGACAGAGCGTGGGTAAAAAAGCAATGGCCATCAAAGTCATCACACAGGACGGAGGACAACCATCCCTGAGTCAATATTTGATCCGCTGGGTATTCCGGCTGGCCGATTTTCCCGTTTGGATCCTGCCCGCTATCGCTTTCAACGCCCTGCCGTGGTGGTGCGCTATATTCCTCTTCGGAGGTATCGCCTGTGTGATCTCAACGCCCCATACGCAACGCATCGGCGACCTGATTGCCGGCACCATCATCATTGACACGAAAACACATACGTCCTGGGAAGACACCGTATTCACCGAGTTGGAAACAAATTACCAGCCCAGGTTCCCCCAGGTGATGCAACTGACCGATAAGGACATCAATACACTGAAAAGCATCATCGGTACCGTGAGAAAAAAAGGCGACTATGACCTTTCCATGCGGATAGGCGAACGCATCAAGTCGAAGCTCCGGATCGAAAGCGACCAGGACTCCCTCGACTTCCTGGAAACCCTTTTAAAGGATTATAATTATTATTCCACGCAATGATTAGTGGAATGCCGCGGCAATGATGACAAAAATGATCGCAAGTGCCCAGAAGCACAGACCGATGACCATCAATATACCTAAAAAGCGATAGCATGCTTTCAGGTTCCTGAAGGATTGATTTAATTGCCCCTGGTCATTGCTGGCAAGCGCGACCTGCATTTTCTTTGCAAAATTGAAAGTATAAAGACAAGGGAAAAAATAAAGCAGCGCCACCAGGATATATATGATGGAAACAGCAGCTCCTCCAAACGCCCCTCCGGCCGCCTGTACGCCCATCGAGGAATACATAGTGGCGATCATCGATCCCGCAAACAACGCCATCAGGACAAAAAGTCCAATGCAGATAAATCCTACAATGGCCAGGAATTTAGCCCAGCGGGCAGCTTCTTTCAGATAAGCGGTTGACTCGTGATCCACCTGAAGTTCGAATAAGCCGGTAGTTGTGTTTGCTTCCATAAGAATTTTGTTTTAATCGTTAGTAAGTTGTGCCCCGGGGCTGGTTTGTCCACCAAATTACCCATCCCCGGTGCACCGCTAAAGATGGGCCTTCGGCCAGCGGATCTGTGATCCGCTCATACTGCGCGCTGAAAGTAAAAAAAATAGTCAGGTATCTATAACGATCCTGACCATTTCTCCCTCAAATAAGGCAATTTTTATGTAAACAACTGTCTAATAAGCAATTGCAAAAAGCACCCGCTGTTTGCTGGGTTTTCCCGTCAAAATGCACTTCCCTTCTTCTGCCGGGTTGTCAAGCGGGATACAGCGGATAGTGGCCTTGGTCTTTTCCTTGATAGCCTCTTCCGTCTCAGGCGTTCCGTCCCAATGCGCCGAGATGAACCCACCCTTTTCATTCAGCACCTTCTCGAATTCCGCCCAGGTGTCGACGCTGGTGATATGTTCGCTGCGGTAGGCCAGCGCTTTATTGAACATAGCCTGCTGGATAGTCTCCAACAAATTCTTTACATACACGTCCAATCCCTCCATCGGCACCGACACCTTCTCTTTCGTATCACGACGGGCGATCTCCACCACCTGGTTTTCCAGATCTCTCAACCCCATAGCAATGCGGACAGGCACCCCTTTCATTTCATATTCTGCAAATTTCCAGCCGGGACGGGCATTGTCGTTGTCGTCATACTTCACCCGGATACCGGCAGCCTTCAACCGGGCAGTCAGCTCCTTCCCCCTGGCATCGAGCAGATCCTTCTTCTCTTCCCCTTTATAGATAGGGACGATCACAGCCTGCAAGGGCGCAATACGGGGTGGCAGTATCAGTCCATCGTCATCGCTGTGGGCCATGACCAGTCCCCCGATGAGACGGGTGCTCACCCCCCAGCTGGTGGCCCATACATAATCCAGCTGATTGTCCTTATCGGAAAATTTCACGTCGAAGGCCTTGGCAAAGTTCTGTCCTAAAAAGTGGGATGTACCTGCCTGGAGGGCCTTTCCATCCTGCATAAGCGCCTCTATACAATACGTGTCCACAGCGCCGGCAAAACGCTCGCTCTCGGTCTTCACCCCCCGGATGACGGGCAGGGCCATATATTCTTCCACAAAAGTGGCATATACATTCAACATCTGCCGGGTCTCGGCAATAGCTTCATTCGCCGTAGCATGGGCCGTATGCCCTTCCTGCCAGAGGAACTCGGCAGTACGCAGGAAAAGACGGGTACGCATCTCCCAACGTACGACATTCGCCCATTGATTGATCAGCAACGGCAAGTCCCTGTAGCTGCGTATCCAGCCCTTGTAGGTATTCCAGATAATCGTTTCGCTGGTAGGCCGGACGATCAGCTCTTCTTCCAGCTTAGCCTCGGGATCCACGATCACACCTCCCCCATTGGGATCATTCTTGAGCCTGTAATGAGTGACTACAGCACATTCCTTGGCGAACCCTTCCACATGGGCAGCTTCCTTGCTGAGAAAACTCTTGGGTATGAACAACGGGAAATAAGCATTGACATGCCCCGTATCCTTGAACATCCTGTCCAATTGATCACGCATATTCTCCCAAAGGGCAAAACCATAGGGCTTGATCACCATACAACCTTTGACGCCGGAATGATCCGCCAGACTCCCCTTGATGATCAGGTCATTATACCACTGGGAGTAATCCTGTGCCCGGCTTGTGATTTCTTTGCTCATAAACTCTCGAATTAATCACCTTTTAACAATTCTTCGTTATATTTCCTTATGAAGGCTGATAATTTATCGTAACTTTACTTTAACATGATTGTAAAGATCTTGTTAAGTTGCGCAAGATAGCAACTTCATCCCGAAAAACACTAAATGCTTTCGCCATGAAACAGATAGTTCCCTTCCTGGCCGTTGGCCTTATCCTGTTCGCCAGTTGCTCTTCCTCCCGGAAAGCCGCCCAGACACCGGATGATGTATATTACTCTCCCGGTTCTTCCCGCGGTATGGTAGCAGCAGCCGACGATGGGGACGCAGGGTATTATAATAACGCACGTTCTTCCAACAATGGTGATTATTACAGCACACCTTCCAGCGACAACTACGTCCGCATGAAAGCGCAGGACCAGGCCCGCTGGTCTTATTTCGACGACTACAACGCATACGATTCCTACTATTATCCCTCCGCGATCAGCCCTTATTACGGCATGGGTTTCGGATATGGATATCCCATGTACGGATACGGACTTTCCTATGGCCTCGGTATGGGTTTCATGGATCCCTATTTCGGATGGAACAGCTATTTCCTCTGGAATACCTGCTACAACCCTTACTTCTATAACCCCTACTATGGCGGGGGTATCATCGTCGTGAAGGGAAGCTCTTATAATAACAACGTATACACCCACCTGCGCGCTTTCAACGGCACCAGCTACCGCAACAGCCTTACTACAAGGGTTACGAACAGCAACAACAGGGTCTACCGCCCTGCACCCAATGCTTATACCCGTGAGTTGAATGGCAGCAGCAATCGTTTCTATTCCACACAAAGCAGTAACAGGGGGACTTATTACCGTCCTGCTACTTCTTCCGGTAATAACGGTTATAACAATAACAGCTACTCCAGACCCAGCAGTTCCGGCTTTGGCGGTAGCCAGCCTGTAAGAAGCTTCTCCCCTGCCCCATCCGGCGGCGGCGGCGGCGGTGGTGGCGTCAGACCCTCCAGGCACTAATATATAGCACCAGCACCCTACACTACCTACATATCATTTCATGAAAAGAATTGTCGTTTGCTTAGGCATCCTGGCCTGCCAGCGATTGGCTGCCCAATTGCCTGAAGATGCCCTCAGAGCCTCATGGACAGTACCCAGCGGATCCGCCCGGCAACAAGCCATTGGCGGCGCCATGGGCTCCCTGGGAGGCGAGATATCCTCCAACTTCGTCAACCCGGCAGGGCTGGGCTTTTATAAGACCCGTGAGATCGTCATCAGCCCGGGATTCCGGCTTATGCAGGACAAGGCCGATTACCTCAATGCCCAAAACAGCGGGCATACAGCATCCAATTTCAACCTGGGCGCCAGCGGCTATGTCACCAGCCACATTGGCTTCAACGGCAATAACAGCGTCTTTTCCATTGCCGTCAACAGGACAGCCAACTTCAATAACCACGTTTATTACGAGGGAAGGAACGACTATAGCTCCGCCGCCGAACAGTATTCGGAGGAGCTGGCCTATTCCGGCTTTAACGGCGATATCGATGGGGCCATCAAGAGCGCTTCCCTCTCTTATGGTACCCGCATGGCATTGTATACCTACCTGGTCGATACGGCCACCATCAACGGAACACCACAAGTGATCGCCCGGTCGCAAAACGCGGGAGTGGTGCTCCAGCAAAATGACGTCCAGACCAGCGGAGGGATCACGGAGATCGCCCTCAACCTGGCCACCAGCCTGAAAGACAAATGGTACATCGGCGGCGGCCTGGGCATTCCGATCCTCAGCTACACCCGCCGGCAGACCTATCACGAATCCGATGCTTCGGGCAATACAGACAATGATTTTGACTCCTACACCTATACAGAGAAATATACCTCCAGCGGCTTTGGATTGAACGCCAAATTGGGGGTGATATTCAAGCCCAGCAACGCAGTAAGAGTAGGCCTGGCCATACATACACCCAGCCTCATCGGAGTCACGGATAAAATACATTCGTCCATGAACACCAGCCTGGAAAAATTCTCCGTCCCCCAGCAGGTGACCTCGGATTATCTCGACGCGAACTACGGCGGCGGCAATACCGTCAAATATAATCTGTACACCCCCTGGCGTTTCATTGCCAGCGGCTCTTATATATTTGGGGGTGGAGAAAGCAATGTAAGATCCCAAAAAGGATTCATAACCGCCGATGTAGAATATGTCACTACCAAAACATCTCATTTCAAACCGGAAAATACCGATGATGACTCCGGCAGCACGGACGACTATTACAATGCAGTGAATGCAGCCATCAAAAATATTTACAGGAATTATCTGGGATTACGCCTGGGCGGCGAAATGAAGTTCAACACCCTGTTCGCCCGCGCCGGCGCAGCCTATTATACCAACCCTTATCAGAACAGTAAAGAGCTGAAAGCAAACAAGCTCTTCCTCACTGCCGGTACAGGCTGGCGCAATGCAGGCATGTTCGTCGACATGGCCTTTGTGCTGGGCATTTCAAAAGATGTCAATTTCCCTTACGTTCTGTCGGATAAGAACAATGTGGTGTCTGCGCTAAAACAGACCAGCGGGACACTCATACTGACGGTGGGATTCAAATTTTAATAAAGACATTTTTAATGCAGCCCTTTTATGATGGGCGCCATCATCCCTGCCCAGATATCATATTCCTTTCCGGAAAAATGCAGACTGTCGGCAGCTATCAGCAAAGGATCATTCGACGCCTTGCGGCTTTCTTCCGTTATATCTACATATTGCGCCTGGTAAGCCAGGGCGATCTCCCGGTTGATGGCATTAAAAGAATCGATCTGCGCAGCAATATAAGCTGTGTTGCTGCCTCTGGCAAAAGGGGTCACTGAATAATCAGGAATAGACAGGACGATGACATGACCTGGCCGGTTCCCCGCCAGCCGGATGGCTTGCTGCAGCAGGGATGCGAACTGGCTTCGGTAATCCGATTGGCTCAGATGCCGGTATTGATTGTTCACACCTATCAGCAGGCTTACAATATGGTAAGGCGTAGACACTGACACCGGCATGGCCGCCAGCAGGTCGGCCGTAGTCCACCCTGTGACGGCAATAATATCGGGAGATCTGTAAAACAGGGTGTCTGCCCGTAATCTTTTCACCACCTGGTTGGGATACCTGTCCTCTGCCTCCACAGATTGACCAATGGTATAGCTATCACCCAGGGCCAGGTATGTCAGCGTATCCCCGGCAGGTACTCCCATCGCCATGACAGGATTGCTGTTGTGCTTGATACAGGTCAATCCCCAGCAGGCTATTACGCATATGATCAATGCTATTTTCTTAACCTTAGCCACACATTATATACGAAACAAAACGGATCACAGATCCAACAAAAAGGCCCGGCGGATGCCGGGCCCTTTCATTATTTGTATCAAACTGATTAGTAGTCCATTCCGCCCATACCGGGAGCGCCGCCGGGGTGAGCATGCCCTTCTTCCTTCTTGGGCTTGTCGGCGATGACACACTCGGTGGTCAGCAACATACCGGCAATCGAAGATGCATTCTCCAACGCGATACGGGTCACCTTCGTCGGGTCGATCACACCGGCCTTCAGCAGGTTCTCGTATACTTCCGTGCGGGCGTTGAAACCGAAGTCGGCCTTGCCTTCCTTCACTTTCTGCACTACGATGCTGCCTTCGATACCGCTGTTGACCACGATCTGACGGATAGGTTCTTCCAGGGCTCTTTTCACGATGGCGATACCGGTGGTCTCATCCTCATTGGCGCCTTTCAGCTTTTCCAGCGATTCGATAGCCCGGATATACGCTACGCCGCCGCCGGGAACGATTCCTTCTTCCACAGCAGCACGGGTGGCATGCAGCGCATCGTCCACACGATCCTTCTTCTCCTTCATCTCTACTTCAGTGGCAGCGCCTACATACAGTACAGCTACACCACCGCTGAGCTTGGCCAGGCGTTCCTGTAATTTCTCCTTATCATAGTCGGAGGTCGTCGTCTCTATCTGGGCCTTGATCTGGTTGACACGGGCCAGGATATCTTCCTTCTTACCCTTGCCACCTACGACCGTCGTGTTGTCCTTATCGATGGTCACACTGGCGGCAGAACCCAGGTAGCTGAGATCGGCGCCTTCCAGCTTGTAACCCTGCTCTTCGCTGATGACGATACCCTTGGTCAGGATAGCGATGTCCTGCAGCATTTCCTTGCGGCGGTCGCCAAAGCCGGGAGCTTTTACAGCAGCCACTTTGATCGTGCCGCGCAGCTTGTTGACTACCAGCGTAGCCAGTGCTTCACCTTCCAGGTCTTCTGCGATGATCAGCAGGGGACGGCCGCTCTGGGCTACCTTCTCCAGGATCTGCAGGATATCCTTCATCACGGAGATCTTCTTATCGTAAATAAGGATGTAGGGATTCTGCAGCTCTGCTTCCATCTTTTCGCTGTTGGTAACGAAATAAGCAGAGAGATAACCCCTGTCGAACTGCATGCCTTCTACCACGTCAACCGTAGTGTCGGTACCCTTGGCTTCTTCCACGGTGATAACACCTTCTTTGCCTACTTTGCCAAAAGCCTGGGCGATCAATTTGCCGATGTTTTCGTCATTATTGGCAGAGATGGAAGCCACCTGGCTTATTTTATTGTCGTCATTGCCGATGGTCTGGGATTGTTGTTTCAGGTTCGCAACAACTACTTCGACAGCTTTATCGATACCGCGCTTGAGGTCCATGGGGTTGGCGCCTGCAGCTACGTTCCTCAGCCCTTCGCTGATGATAGCCTGGGCCAGCACCGTGGCGGTAGTAGTACCGTCACCAGCGATGTCCGCCGTCTTGGAAGCCACTTCTTTTACCATCTGGGC
>Ga0105240_10000264_pt1 | contig 103844 bp, 84 predicted proteins | sample KBSC54metaG_FD_80426 | JGI IMG/M metagenome (GOLD analysis project Ga0105240, IMG submission 80426) | Corn rhizosphere microbial communities from Kellogg Biological Station, Michigan, USA - KBS C5-4 metaG | ecosystem: Host-associated > Plants > Roots > Rhizosphere > Soil | place: Michigan, USA...
CGAAGAGGGCGTTGGAGCCCGCGTCGGTGCCCGTTAAAGAGACTCCGACCCATCCAATGAGGGTTCCGAAAAACGGAAACAGGCGCCCGGTGTGGGTCATCGCGAGGCCGAGCACCGCATCCATGCCGCTGTAACGCGTGACATAGCCAAGCACCAGCATCGCCATGATTGCGAGCATGCTCTTGCGCATCTGGTAGCAGGTTCGAAAGAAGACGTGAAAGGTTTTTCTCACGCTGAGGCCCAGCACAGGGCCGGCGATCAGCCCGGCGAGGAACGCGGCAGTGCCGGAGTTGGCGAGGAAGGTCAAATCGAAAATTGCCGGTTCCGCGTGCGGCGCGGGAAAGACGGGCGGCATGCGGAACACCAGATTGTGGAGTCCGGGCACTGGAATGACGGGGCTGGCGGCGTTTAGAAACAGAACGACAGCGGGAACACCGCTCAGAACGACAAAGAGCGAGAGCAACAGAAAACCCGACCATGCATGCACGATTTCGGGAAAACGATACGAGCGGAGTTGAATTTTAGGAGCTGGCTCCTGCGGAAATCGCCAGATCTTCCCGGGCTTCCAGATTTTCAGGAAAAGAGTGAGACCAATGAGGGTCACCATTCCGCCAATGATGTCGACAAGACCGAAATCCTGATAGTTCGCCCAGTAGAACTGTACGCTTGCGAAGAGGCCGCCGGCGAGTAATAAGCCGGGCCAGACGGCGAAAACGTTCCTCCAGGAAGTAACCAGGCGGGTAAGCCAGAACGGCAGCAGCAGTGCCGTGAAGGGCAGAATCCGGCCCATCATGGCACTGATCTGCATGGCGGGCAGACCCGTCACGGCCACCAGTGCCCGAACGGGGTTGCCGACCGCGCCGAACGCCACGGGAGATGTATTCGCGATCAGGCAAAGCATAGCGGCGGCGAATGGCTGAAACCCGAGACCCACCATCATGGCCCCGCAGATGGCAACAGGCGCGCCGCCTCCGCCGGTGCCTTCCAGAACGGCTCCAAATGCAAACGCGATGAGCAGCGTCTGCAGGCGCCTGTCTTCGGTGACGCCGCCGATAGACTGCTTGATGACTTCGAAGTATCCGGATTCGACTGTCAATTCATAAACGAAGACAGCTGCCAGCAGGGTCCATCCGATTCGCACGGCTCCGTAGACCATGCCATTCGCCGCCGCGGCAGCGATCTTTTCTGCCGGCATGTGGAATTCAAAGGCAGCAAGGGCCATGCAAAGCAAAGAGGCGAAAAGCGCCGCGAGATGGGCCGGCATTCTGCGGATGGCGAGCAGATAAAAAAGGAGGCAGATGGGCAGAGCGGCGCTTAACGTGGAAAGCCACACGTTGCCAAGCGGGTCGTAAATTTGTTGCCAGGGCATTAAGATGAATTCGATTCAGGGGAGCAAAGGTTAGGATGTTATCACAGCGATGAACCGCATACTTTGCGTTGGCGCCGCCTGCGCTTGCCTGCTGGCGACCGGGTGCGGCAAGAAGAAAACGAAAGTGCATGTGCCGCCACCGCCCAGTGCTTCGGCCAAAGGGGCAGGACGCTCCGGGTCAGTGGTGCCACCCGTGGGAACGACAGAGCGCGGAGTCGCAAGCTGGTACGGAATTCCATACCACGGTCGTCAAGCCGCGGATGGCGAAATCTACGATATGGAAACAATGGTGGCGGCGCACCGGACGCTCTCTTTCCAGACGTGGGTGAGAGTGCGCAACGTATCAAACAACAAGACCGTCGATGTTCGGATTATTGACCGCGGGCCGTTCGTGGGCGGGCGTATCATCGATCTCTCACATGCGGCAGCCAGGCAGATTGAGTTGATCGGGCCGGGTGTTGCCGAAGTGGAAATTACGGTGATCGCGGCCCCCGCCCTTCCGGAACCGGCGCTGTTCGCGGTGCAAGTGGGGGTATTCCGCGAAAAGGGCAATGCGGACCGGATGCAGCGGACCATGGCGGCGGCTTACGGGGCGGCGAAGGCCGTGGAGCGGAGCGAGAGCCCCGGCACGTGGCGAATTCTCGCCGGGCGGGAATCCAGCGTGGAAGGTGCGGAGGCACTGGCGCGACGGGTGCGTGAGGAGCAGAGGATCCCGGAGGCGTTTGTAGTCCGGCTCGATCCGTAGTTGCGGGGCACGCGGTACAGGTTTTGCGCCCGAATGCCGAATTAAGGGATTGAGATGGCTCCGCTCTTCGGCATCATTATCGTTTGTTGCGCGGTGATCGGCGGATTCGCGCTTGAGAACGGCCGCCTTGCGCTATTGGTGCATCCTACCGAGGCTGTGATCATCGGGGGCTCGGCCATCGGGGTTCTCATCGCTTCAAATCCATTGGATCTGCTGCGAAAAACGCTCTGGGGTGTTTTGAGTATTTTCCGGCGCCAGACGCTGAACAAGGCATACTATCTCTCCAGCCTGGTTATGCTGCGGGCAGTGTTCGAGTACGCGCGGCGGAACGGCGCAACCAGATTGGAAGATCAGTTGGACCACCCGGAGGGAAGTACACTCTTCAGACGCCATGCGGCGGTCACCGGGGATCCCGCGGCATTGAATTTCATCTGCGACACGCTGCGGCTCACGAGCATGACCAGAATCGATCCGTTCGATTTGGAAGAGCTCTTCGAGCGGGAAATAGAGGCGCGCGAAAAGGAATTGTCGGGGCCGGCCGACACGATGGCGGCGCTTGCCGATACTTTGCCGGGCCTGGGAATCGTTTCGGCGGTCCTGGGGGTGGTAATTACCATGAATTCACTCACCGAATCTCCCGCGGTAATCGGGCAGAAAGTGGGGATGGCACTGGTGGGAACCTTTCTGGGTATTTTCCTGTCGTATGGCTTCGTGGGGCCGTTGGCTGCTCATTTGTCACGGTTGCATGAAGCGGAGGCAAATTATTACAGGGTGTTGCGCGCATCACTGGGGGCATTCGGAAAGGGCTTGCCCGCGTCAATTGCCCTTGAGTTTGGGCGCCGGTCCATCCCCCCGGAATTTCGCCCTGACTTCTCTGAGATGGAGGCTGAGTTCCGAACCACGGCGCGGGCACAGGAAAAACTCCTTGCAATGCCATGAGAATTTTTCGGTGAAACCGCACTATTTCTGTGCGATGAAATCTTCCGGGGAAGATCTCCCCACAGGTTTTTTGGGCCGGTCGGCACGTATTACGCAGATCCGGACACAGATTGAAAAAATCGGCATGGGCAGGACGCCCGTGCTGATTCAGGGTGAAAGCGGTACGGGCAAAGAGGTTGCCGCCCGTTCGCTCTACAACGCCAATCCGCAAGGCGTCTTTGTGCCCATCGATTGCGGGTCAATGATAGGAACTCTGATGGAGAGCGAGCTCTTTGGGCACACGCGCCATGCATTTACGGGCGCCGGAGAGAGCAAGCGCGGGCTGATGGAACTCGCCAATGGCGGGACCGCGTTTTTTGACGAGATCGGAGATCTCGCTCCGGAACTTCAGGTGAAGCTGCTGCGGGTACTGCAGGAAAGGGAATATCGGCCGGTCGGTTCGCTGCAGCGGATCAAGCTCGATGTTCGAATTATTGCCGCAACGCATCGCAATCTGGAGCGCGAAGTTGCCGCGGGGCGGTTTCGGGAGGATCTTTTTCACCGCCTGAACGTCATCCGCCTGACGCTGCCGCCATTGCGCGAGCGCAAAGACGATATTCCACTGCTGCTCGAACGCTTTCTCGCCCAAACTTCTCAGCGCTACAGCCTGAGCCATGAAGCGATGCAGGCAATTATGAGCTACGACTGGCCGGGGAATATCCGGGAGTTGAAGAACTGCGTGGATCGAATGATCGCGCTGCATAGCGGCCCGCTGCTGCACTTCACCGATCTGCCGTCAAACCTGATCTATCACGTAAGGGCGGGGACGAGTTCCGCAGTTGCCGCCACAGTGGGGGGCTTTGCGCGGAGTATACCTCTGCCGGGGCCGGTTGTATCAGCCGGTGGAGTGATACCTCTTCAGGAATTGGAACGACAGGCGATTGAGCATGCGCTGAGGCAGACGGATGGCGACAGGACACAAGCGGCCCTGCTGTTGGGAATTGGGAGAACGACGCTCTACAGGAAACTCAAAGAGTATCAGCTGACGCCGAACGGAACCTGTTAGTCTCGATCATTGAAGATCGCTCTGGACGCAACATACAGTGTTGGGGATGCGCTTTCGGGCGTGGGCGTCTATTCCCGGGAGTTGCTACAACGGTTGCCGAGGGCACATCCCGAAGCGGCTTGGGACTGGTTCTATCGGTCACAGCGCTATTGGCGTAGTCTGGGCCAGGCTAAGCCTCCGAACGTAACTCGCAGGTTCCTTGCAGATTCGTTTGGAGACCGCTCCGCCGAATTATTTCATGGATTGAACCAGCGGTTGCCGAAGCGCCGGTTCCGCCGTCAGATCGCTACGTTCCACGATCTTTTTGTTCTTTCCGGCGACTACAGCAGTCCCGAATTCCGAACCCGATTTGCTGCGCAAGCTCGTGACGCTGCGCAGGCGTCAGACCTGATCATCGCGGTTTCGGAATTTACGGCGCGGCAAGTAGAGGAACATCTGAGCGTTCCCTCTTCGCGTATCCGAGTTGTTCACCACGGGGTTGTGCCCCGCGAACTTCCGCCCCGCGAACTTCTGCCGTCGTCTGGTGAAAAGCTTCGTGAAAAATTGGTTTTGTGTGTGGGAGCGATTCAGCGTCGAAAGAACCAGGCCAGGCTCGTACGGGCGTTCCGCGCACTGCCCGAGGACTGGACACTGATTCTGGCCGGGTCAAGTGGCTTCGCCGCGGAAGATACGCTTCGCGAGATAGCCGAAAGCGGGTGCGCAAGCAGAATTCGTGTGACTGGCTACCTCTCCGATGCTGAGATTGCCGGGTTATATGCGCGCGCCTCGATTTTCGCGTTCCCGTCACTCGATGAAGGTTTCGGAATGCCCGTTCTTGAGGCAATGTCGGCGGGTGTGCCGGTGGTTACGTCTAACCGCTCCGCGCTGCCCGAAATCGCAGGCGGATGCGCGCTATTGATCGATCCCGAGCGCGACGAGGAACTTAGCGGTGCCCTGATTTTACTCGCTAAAGATGAAAAAATCCGCAAAGAATTCGCGGAGTTGGGAAAAAGTCACGCATCGGCATTCACATGGGCGCGGGCGGCTGAATCAACAGCAGCCGTCTACCGCGAATTGATTTAGCGTCAGACTTCTTCGTCTACCGTGATACGAAGAGCTTTCAGGAACCGATGATCCTGAGTAGTGAACCTGACCTTACCATTCGTTTCGATTTCCCGCGGTTCCGAAAGCAATTCTTCGTCCCCATCCTGATCGGTCTCATCGCGTTTGTTGAAGCCGATGGTTGCTTCGAGAACAAGAAAAACGTCGTAGCCTGCACGTTTGATCTCGCCGATCGCTTCAGCAATTCGCTCCGAGTCTGACAAAGATTCGTTAATTGCGTTGCCCAGATCCTGCATCAAGCTCTTCAGGCGTTCTTCCACGTTTTGCCCCTTTCATTTGGGCGCCAACCACTTTCTAAGATGCAAATTCGGGGCCATCGGTTCCCTGAACTCGAAAAATTTGCCGATGGTTCCCTTGATTGTACAAGCGGATACCGGCACGTACAAGTTCTCCTTTGGACAGTCCGCCTTTGATAGTACTAACAACGGTTTGGGACTTCGATTGATATCATTGGAGCGTGAGCAGCAATCAGGAATTCGCGCGAGCGGCGGGCAGGCTGGCGAGAAAGTGGCTTCCGGCTGCGAAGGCGTCGGGCAGACTTGCTTCCCAATCAGCCCGTCAGTGGGCGCCGTCAGTAAAACAGTCCGGCCTGTTCTTTAAGCATGTTGTGCCCGCTGCCGCGAAACCCATACATTCGCTGTGGCACGAGGTGCTTGGCTTTGTGTTTCTTGTGTTTGCGGGAATCGCCGCCTTCAAAATCTGGCGCTACCCCGGCGCTCTTCCGCCGATGCAGCTAATCCTCGTCAGCGTCTTTGCCGTAGTGATGGCAGCGTACGGGATCTCCTCTATTCGCAAAGCGCGGCGTATCTCTCGCTCCTGAAAATGGAGGCCGCCGGTCGTTTTCCGTATACGCGCGGGATCTATCCGGAGATGTACCGAAGTCGGCTTTGGACTATGCGGCAGTACGCCGGGTTTGGTTCAGCCGATGAAAGCAATGCGCGTTATCGGTACCTATTAAGCCAGGGCACCACCGGTTTATCCATTGCGTTCGACCTTCCCACCCAGATCGGACTCGATCCCGATCACACTCTTGCCGCCGGAGAAGTCGGTCGCACAGGGGTCTCGATCGCCTCACTGGACGACATGCGCCGGCTTTTCAAGGGCATTCGTTTGGATGAAGTATCGACGTCGATGACAATCAATTCGACCGCGGCCATTCTGCTCGCCTATTACGTTCTTGTGGCCCGGGAGCAGGGAGCCGATCTGGCGAAATTGAGCGGAACGGTGCAGAACGACATTCTAAAGGAATACATCGCCCGCGGCACCTACATTTTCCCGCCCCGACCCGCCATGAGGATCATCACCGACCTCTTTGCATGGGCCGCTCGCGAGGTTCCGGAATGGAACACGATTTCAATCAGCGGGTACCATATCCGCGAGGCAGGTTCCACTGCGGAACAGGAGGTGGCGTTTACCTTCGCGAACGCGATCGCGTATATCGAGGCCGCGATTTCGGCGGGAATGGATGTGGACAGCTTTGCCCCGCGTTTGTCATTCTTCTTCAACGCCCATTCGGAATTCCTGACGGAGATTGCAAAGTTCCGCGCGGCTCGCAGGCTCTACGCGCATTTGATGCGGGACCGATTTGGCGCGAAAGACGAGCGTTCCTGCCTGCTGCGATTCCATACTCAAACGGCGGGCAGCAGCCTGACCGCGCAGCAGCCCGACGTCAATGTGGTTCGCACGACCATTGAAGCGCTCGCCGCGGTTCTCGGAGGAACTCAGTCGCTTCATACGAATTCCAGGGATGAGGCTCTTGGTCTGCCGACGGAAGAATCGGCGCGGCTCGCATTGCGAACTCAGCAGGTAATCGCATATGAAACGGGCATTACCGATTCGGTGGATCCGCTGGGGGGAAGTTATTATATTGAAGAATTGACTGACAAAATCGAGGCGGCGGCGACCGATTACATCCGGCGCATTGATGAAATGGGCGGGGCGCTGCAGGCGATAGAAGCTGGTTTTGTGCAGGGCGAAATCCAGAGATCCGCCTTCGAGTATCAGCGCGCGGTGGAATCGGGTGAGCAGGTAATTGTGGGTGTGAATCGGTTTCAGGTGACTGAGGCGAGAAAGATCCCGATCTTCCGCGTGAATCCGGAAATTGAGCGCGAACAGGTTTTGAGAATTCGCGCCCTGCGCAGTGAGCGCGATTCCGTGGCCTGGAAAAGAAGTATTGAGCGGCTTGAAGCGGCCGCGCGTTCCAGTGAGAACCTGATGCCGCGGATTATGGCGGCTGCGGAAGCCATGGCGACGGTGGGAGAAATTTCCAACACGCTGCGAGGTGTTTTTGGGGAATACCGAGATGTTGGCTGATGGGGCCGGGACTGTTTCGCAAGTTGCGCATTATCCGACCGCAAACCCCCTGACCCTTCGCAAGTGAACGCCATCGCCTGTTGCCATTCCCCCGATATTGGTTGCCCGAACGGGATACCGGGCGCCGCGATTGGCAGGTTTTCGTAGGCTATGGTGCGTCGATGCCGGCATTGGACTGCGCCCTGGTCAGCGCATAGGGCGAGATGCGAGGCATGGCGACGCATTCGACGCGGGGATCACACAAGAGCTACAACGAAGCAGGTGGCCCGACATCGTGCGAGCCGCTACGAACGACAGGTCAGAATTTTGGCAACCGCCTTAGAATCTGCTTTCCGGAAGTCGGCCATATTATCGGTTACCGTACTGCCATTTCGGCAGGTAGCGCCGGAGCGAGACAGCACAGATATAATGAGCCCCAGTCCGTGCTGCTTCCGCGCAAAGCTTTCCTGATCTTCGGTGCCAATTTTCTGCTGCTTTCCACAGTCTTGCCTCTCAGCAGCGAGCAGGCCATCAAACCTGCGCCCCGGGAACCCGCGCGCGTGCAGTTCAACGAAGTTGCGGTGGAATCCGGCATTACCTTTCGCCACGAAAACGGGGCTTCGGCCGATAAGCACATGTTCGAAACCTTCGGCTCCGGGGTGGGCGTGATCGATTTCGACGACGACGGCCGGCCCGACCTGTTTTTCGCCAACGGAGCCGACCTTGCCCACGGCAGGCCATCGCCCGGCAATGCGCTCTATCGCAATTTGGGCAACGGCAAATTCGAGGATGTAACTGCCAAGGCAGGTGTCGCAGGCAATGGGATGTTCGCTACCGGCGTGACTGTGGGCGACTACGATAACGACGGCAACATGGATCTCTACGTCACGGGCTACGGCGGTAATCAGCTCTTCCGTAATAATGGCGACGGGACGTTCACTGAGGCGACAGCCAAGGCTGGAGTGGGCGCCGGCGGGTGGAGCAGCAGCGCCGCCTGGGTGGACTACGATCGGGACGGCTACCTGGATCTGTTTGTGGGACGCTACCTGGATTACGATCTGCGCAAGGGGCCGTACTGCGGATATCGAAAGCCGGGCTACCGCATGTATTGCGATCCGCAGACGTTCGACGGAACGCCGGCATTGCTGTACCACAACAATCGGGACGGCACGTTCACGGATGTGTCCCGCAAAGCCGGCTTGGCGAATCCGGCGGGAAAGACTCTGGGGGTCGCGATCGGCGATATCGATGGGGATGGATGGCCGGATATCTTCGTGGCCAACGACGGTGTGCGCAATTTTCTTTATCACAACAAAGGCAACGGCGCGTTCGACGACATTACCTACAGTGCGGGCGTGGGTTTCGATATGAACGGCAAAGCCCTGGCCGGAATGGGTACGGAGATAGCGGATCTCGATGGCGATGGCTTGCCGGACATCTTCTTCACGGCCTTTTCGGACCAATATAACCCGCTCTATCGCAACCTCGGAAAGCTGCTTTTTGAGGACGGCACGGTCAAAGCCGGATTACCATCCAGCGTGAAGACACTCGGTTTTGGCGCCAAGGTCTTCGATTTCGATAACGACGGTTATCCCGACATCTATGTCACCAACGGACACGTCACCGACAATGTCGCGCTCTTCGACCCGCGGCTTTCTTACCGTCAGACCGACCTGCTTTACCGGAATCTTGGCGGCGGCCATTTTCGTGAAGTCTCGGCGGAAAGCGGTCCGGCGTTTCGCATCCAGCACGTGGGCCGCGGTCTGGCTGTGGCGGATTTCGACAACGATGGCGACCTGGATGTCGTGGTGAGCGATGCCGGGGGGAGGCCGTTGCTGCTGCGAAATGACGGAGGCAATCGCAATCATTGGATAGCGTTCCGCGCCCGCGGTCGCGAGAGCAACCGTTTCGGGATCGGGGCGAAGGTGCGGGTGACCAGTGGCGGACGGACCCAATTGCGGGAAATCAATCCGTACGGAAGTTACCTCAGCACGAGCGACATGCGTTTGTATTTCGGACTGGGCAACGCTACGGTTGCCCGCGTCGAGATCGAGTGGCCCAGCGGGAAGAAGCAGGTGATCGACAGGGTTCCCGCCGGCCAGATTTTACAGTTCGATGAGGCCAATGCCAACCGTTGAGAGTCAAACGCTGAGAGCCTCAGATATAATCTGACCGTGCCAAGGCTCCGGATCGCTGTTGTCCTGCTCGCTTCGGCCATGGCTCGGGCGCAGATTGCTCCCACCGCTCAGCAGGGCGCGCAACTGGGCGCCGCCGCACAACACCTGCAACAGGGGAAAGCCGAACAGGCGATTCGTGAGTGCAAGGGCGTGCTGGCAACCGATCCGCGCTCGGCGCCCGCACACATGCTTCTGGGACTGGCGTATCTCACGCAGGGCGCTAAAGGCATGATGGCCGAGGCTAAAGCGGAATTGCAGCAGTCGCTCGATCTCGATCCGGAACTTCTGTGGGCGCGCTTCTACCTGGCTCGACTCTATCTCGACCAGGGCTTGAACGAAAAGGCCCAGGAGCAACTGGAGCGCGGTCTGAAGCAAAGCCCGGGTTTACCTCCTCTCCTTTCACTGCTCGGTGAAGTTCGGCGCAAACTCGGCGATCCCGCGGCCTCTCTGGAGTTGAACCGCAAGGCTCTCGCGGCCGAAGCCACAATGACCCCGGCGCATTATTTCCTGGCGCTTGCTTATTTGGACCTGAAACAGGATCAGGCCGCAATGACCGAGCTTGAAAAGGCCGTTCATTCCGCCGATGTCACGCCGGAGATGTACAACGCGCTGGCATCGTTGTACCTCAAAAAACAGCAGTTCGCCGAAGCCGAAGATTTCTGCCGGAAAGCCATCGCGCTGGATCGCTCGCGGCCCGACGCATACCTGAACCTGGCGCGAATCTATAACGCCCAGCACGCGAGTGACAAGGCACTGGAGGCTCTGAGCGCCGCGCTGCCGGACGGCAAGGAATTCTCCGTGTCCGAGTATTACCAGGGATTGCAGGCGGATCTCGCGGTGGAACGCGGCGTGGCGTACACGGCCAAGAAATTGTACGCTCTGGCTATCGGCGAGTATGCTCGCGCGCTCGATTTCGACCCGCGCCGCGCCATCGTCCACCGGCGCCTGGCGGAACTCTATCTGCAAAGGGGAGACCCGTCCGACGCCGCTCTCCACTCGAAGGAAGCGGACACGATCGAGCAAAGCCAAAGATAGGACTGGCGTTCCTTTGGATCGACCATTTAGGTCTGAGAGTCGTTCAGAACCGGCCCGAAAATTGCAGTAACATAAAGATCACGCGATACTTATTGACAGCCACGTTTCTGTGCGGTTCGGTCGCGCTTGGACAAACTGGCGACGCCTCGGGCCCGGCGAACGGTACCGGTTCCGCCATTCGCGGACTGCCGCCGCCGGCTCCTCTACCAAACGGCGGCGATAGTTCCGCAGGCACGTATCTTTCGGGACGCGTCGCTATTGAAGACGGGTCGGTTACGCCTGGCGGAGTCGCGATTGTGATGTCCTGCTCGAACTTTGCGCGAACGGTGGCGTCGACCGACAGCAAGGGGCGGTTCACTTTTCAATTTGGCGGCACTGCGCGTTCGGCTTCGGATGCGTCGGACTCGGGCCATCAAAGTTCTTCCCCCTTATTGGGGGTCTCATCGGGAGACGCGGCAACAGGGTTGCGGACAATTGTGAGTTGCGATCTGCGCGCAAATCTTCCGGGATACCGGTCGGATGAGGTCAGTCTCACGGACCGCCGCGCGTTGGATCACACGGATCTCGGCATCATCGTGCTGCATCGCGTTTTTGCTGTCGAGGGCGTGGCGGTAGGCAGCACATCTCTGAACGCTCCGAAAAAGGCCCGGAATGCATACGAGAGTGGTTTGAAGGCCATGCGTGCGGGGCGGATGGACGGGGCGGCGAAAGAGTTTGAACTGGCCATCGCGGCGTATCCGGCGTATGCGAACGCCTGGCTCGAACTCGGGCGGGTGAAGCAGCGCCTCGGTTCGGCCCCCACGGCCCGGCAGGCGTGGAAAAAAGCGATCGAACTCGACCCGAAGCTGATCGGGGCGTATGTTGAGCTCGGGCTGGACGCGGGATTGAGCCACGAATGGAATGTAGCCACGCGGTATCTCGAGCAAGGGCTCCGGCTGGACCCGGTGAACTACCCCGAGGCATGGTTCGGCGATGCGGTGGCACATTATTACCTCGGCGAATACGATGCCGCGGAGAAGAGCGCGCGAGAGGCGGTGCGGCTCGATCCGCAGGGGCGAAATCCGCGTGCCGGGTATGTGCTGGGAGTGACACTGGCAAAGAAGGGCGATCGCGAGGGCGCGGCGGCGGAACTGAGGCGTTATCTGAAGGCGGCGCCGCAGGCTCCGGACGCACAAACGGTGAAAGCTCAGCTCGCTGCGATAGAAAACAGCACGGTGAAATAATCCTCTCCGGGCTTTAGCTTAGTAGACCGCCTGTTCGTGACACGGCGTCAAGATGGTGGCACAGGCTTAAGCCGGGTTTAAACCTGTGATTCGCCTGTCGATCTCGTCAACCCCTCTTTGTATCCGTATTTTCGGTGAAACAGCTGAGACTCTTGGAAAGCGCCGCACCCGTAGCAGGCAGCAGGGAGTAGAGCCCGGACGTATGCGACACGTGCGTGGTGAACCTCGCGATTGTCGCGGAGCCGTCCATCAGTTGGCGCGGGAAGGCGGAGGTCGCAATGAAGACTTGCGTGCGTGTGCAGCGCCATTATCGGCGGACAGTTCCGAAAGAAGAGCGAGATCGAGATGACCGATGGCAATGGTCGCGGCGGCTGCTTGGCCAGCTGAAACAAATGGCCGGCTCGGCTCAGCACGAATTCGACTTCGGCAGCCCTCAGCGTTTTCGGAGCGAGGATTCAGGAGTTCCCGAAAACCGAGTGCCTGCCATTGCGTCGCGCAAAAAAGAAACGGCGCGCGCCTGGTTGGGCGCGCGCCGTTTTGAGTGAGACGACTAGCGGAAGGTGAGCTCCGGCCTAGAAGCCGACGCGAACCTCCAGCTGGATGCTGCGCATGTTCATGGCGCTGTTTACAGCGCCGAAGCCTGCGTTCTTCGGCAACGAGCGGCCCGAAGCGATGCTGCCGTCAGCATTGTACTGGCTGTTCTGCAGCGCCATGGCAGTCGGGTTGTTGAAGGTTGCCGTTGTGCTGCGACCGTTAAAGATCGCGGCGTTGAGGGTATTGAAGATGTCCGCCCGGAACTCGAAGCGCCGCGCTTCCTGGAATTTCCAGAAGCGGAATCTCCGCACGACGGAGTTATCCACGTTTTTGATGGGACAGCCGCGAAGGTAGTTGCGGCCTGATTCCAGTCCTACGCTGCCGTAGGTCGGCCCCGTTACTGCAGAAGCCTTGAACTGGTTGAAGGGGTCGCTCGAACATCCGCTGCCGAGGTTACTGCCCAGGACCACTTTACCGCTATAGTCCGGAGAACCGGTGATGTTCACGCTGTTTCCGCTGGCGTTATAGCCATAGCCCAGACTGTATGCCGTTCCGGAGGCTGCCGTCAGAATGCCCGACAACTGCCAGTCCTTCGTCAACTGATGAACGAAACCACCCATGGTTCTGAAGCCGGTCGGTTCCCACGTCGAGTTGACCTTCAGGAAGTGCGGCCGGCGGTCGAGGGTGTTATTTTGCGCTTCGTACTGCGCCTGGTCGGAGCGAACCGAAATCGTTCCATCGGCATTATGCGTGTAACGATAGATCAGACCGGTGTTGCCCGTCAGCGAAATCCCGTACGTGTAGGCCGCCGCGAACGAAAGCCCATGAGCGAATCGCCGGTTCAGGGTCACCTGCAGCGAGTGGTAGGTGTCATGGAAGGTAGTTGTATTCTGCCCAATGCCGCCGAGACCTACGAACGGACGGAGCAGATTGGTTGTGTAAGCCGACCCTCCGGGAATGCTCGGCGCGCCGAGCGTCGGGTCCTGGTACTTCGGCAGATACGCGGATCCAAGGTCAACCGCGTTCCAGTTTTGCGTGTCTCCTCCCTGCAAGGCGCCCAAGCGGTTGTACCCGTGGTTGCCCACATACGATACATCCGCGACGAGTGCCCAGGGGAGCTGTTTCTGAACGCCGAGGTTCCACTGTACCGACGACGGAACCTGGGCCTTGTACTGGTAAGTGACCAGTGACGGTATCGGCAGCGGGCTCAACCCGCCCGAACCGAGCGACGCCAAATTCCCGTTGCGCAAGTCCGAAGCCGTTGCGGCCGGTGGATTGCCCGGAATCGAGAAGACAGTGTTCCCGTCTGGCCGGTCATAGAACAGGCCGGCGCCGCCGCGGATGACCCAGTCGGATTTCCCTGTCACGTCGTAGGCGAACCCGAACCGCGGTGCGAGCACCACAGCAGGCCACGTGTAATCCGTCTTCGCGATCCCTTTACCAGCTGCCACGATCCCGTTCAATGTGGTGCCCGTGCCGGGAACCGGAGTGCCGATCAGGGCCTGCGTGTTCGCCGCGCCGGCCGCTGTGATGATTTGGCCGGTGCGCGGATCCAGTGCATTTCGAACGTTGCCCGAACAGGTCGCCGCGCCGTTGCTGCAGCCGGCCGTGTACAGCACGGGCGCCGCTGAAGCCTTCCACATTTCGGGGAAGAAGTTCGACATCGTCCCGTTAATGTCATACTGCGGGCCCTGATTCACAAGGCGCAGCCCATAATCCAAAGTCAGGCGATTGTTCACCTTCCAGTTGTCCTGCACAAAGCCTTCGATTTGGTTATAGACCATGTCGCCTTCGATGAACTTCGACGCCTGGAGGTACTGCTGGAAGACTCCGAGTGCCGCATTGGCATAACCGTATCCGCTGTCCAGCGTGTTGGTCGTGTCATTGCCGAAGTTCACGTAGCCCTGGAAGCTCAGGTTCGCGATGCCGCCAGCGCCTACGTTCTGCGCCTTGTAACTGTGGTTCACGTAGGCCCCTGCCTTAAGCGTATGTCGCCCGAAGATCTTCGTGACGCTGCCGGCGAGGTCCTGAGTTTTGTTGATATTCAGCCAGCCGGGGAACTGAAGGTTCGGAGGCGCCGCCCCAATCAGGCTGCCCCAGCCGAAGATCGGCGGCAGATTCAGGCTCTTACCGTCCCAGAATACCGGCTTGGTGGCCTGCAGGACTTTGTTATCGTAATAAGCCGGATCCACCACTCCCGCGTTCGGATAAAGTTCCGGGAAACCTCCGAGAGTGTTCAGCCGGTTCGAGGCCGGGCTCGTGTCGAGACCGCCGTTGTTACCGCCGGCCAGTTGGTTCTTGATACTCCCATAGGTCACTTCGAGGAACGTGGTGGGAGAGATCGTCCAGTCGAACGTAGCCCCGAGGTTAGTGATGGTCGGATACGGGACGTACGCATCGTTGAAACCAGGGAGAGACCCTATCTGCACCACCGGACGCTGTAGCTGTCCGGAGTACTTACCCGAGATGCGCACATTCGGCGTGAACTGATAGTCGAGCCGGATGGCTGGCTGCTGAGTCAACTGATTATAGGTAGCCGGGTTCAACTGGTAGTTATAGTTGGTTCCTGCCGCCTGCGTGATATTCGGCAACGCGTACTGGTTGAGCACTGCAACTCCCGGAGCATAAAGACGGCTGGTCGGGATGACCTTCCCAGCGAAGGGCTGCCCAGTCGTGCTGTCCATGAGAGCCGGGATCGGGTTGCCGTTCTGGTCGGCGCTCTGCGAGAAATCGCCCTTCCGTTCAAGCGCGGATGGCAAGCGCAGGCGGACGACGTTACCGTTGTTAGCGAGTATCGACTGGGGCCTGTACTCATGCGCATAGAAGAAAAAGAACTTGTTTTTGCCGTTGTAAAGTTTCGGAATCGATACAGGACCGCCAACGGTGTAGCCGTAGGTCTGCAGACTGGTGAACACGGGTATGTCGCCGTTCTTCTGGGCAACCCATGACCTGGAATTCCATTCTGTGTTGGTGAAGATGCCATAGCCGGCTCCGTGGTAGGAATTCGTTCCGCTTTTGGTCACGGCCGTAATCTGCATTCCACTGGATCTGCCGTATTCCGCCTGGTAGCCCTGCGTGAGGACTTTTACTTCGCCGATCGATTCAATGTTCAGCGAGAGCATCTGGCCATTGTTTCCTGTATCCATGGCCGAGACGCCATCCATCATGATGTTGTCCTGGCTTTGGCCGCCCAGCCGCGCGGTGCTGCCCGTGCCAATCGAGCCGTCTACCCCAGGGGTAAAGGCCACAGCGTTAAAGAAGTTTCCATGCTGGATGGGAAGACTTTCGATTGCCTTGGTTTCAATCGCATACGAACGCTCACCGCTTTGCGTTTGCAGCAGCGCTTGCTCCGCGGATACCGTTACTGTGTCGGCGGTTCCGCCGACCTGAAGCGTAATCTGCGGTACGCCGACGCGATCGCCGCCGGTAACCAGAACTCCTTTTACCAGCGCGGTTTTGAACGCCGGCGCGGTAATCTCGACACTGTAGGTGTCGGGAGTAATGTTCGGAAGCACGTAGTCGCCGTTGCCGTTGGTTTTTACCTCGGGGCTCTTTGTATTCTGCGTCTCGCTGATCAGAACCACTTGTGCGCCGGGGATAACAGCTCCCGACGCGTCTACAACCCGTCCTGTTACCGCGCCTGTCGTAACCTGTGCCAATGCCCCAAGCGGCAGCAGACACAGCGCTGCGCCGAGGCAAGTAAATATCCTGCTGATGCTACGTCTCATAAATTGCTCCTACTCTCCCTTTTCATTAGCGTTCCCCCTCCTGAGTGGTCCTTGACGCACTACGAACACCAACTCCGCTCGCAAAGCCCATTCAGGCGTTGAGAGTTTTCAAAAGCAATAGGAACTGGTGGCGGACCCCGAACCGATACCCCTACGAAGTGTCCCCGCGAGTCTATTCCTTTGAATCCCTGGAGTCAAGCGTTGCGCGATTTTTTGGCTGGGCGCTTCGACGTGCTGGATCGAGTAGCACCTGAACCCGGCCTGTCGCGATTTCAGGCGGATCGGAGTGGGCCAGGCGCCAATCTGAAAACTCCGGCGCACTTGCGCAGGCAGCGCAACTATAGTTCGATTTGGGCTTGTCGGGCGCCTTTTGAAGACAACGGAGTGAAGTGGGTGGCTCTGGGGGAGGATGAAAAAGAGGCCCGTTGATCGATCAACTCCTCCCGCCTGCATGAAACGACGGCAAGGTAATGCGAAAGATGCAACCATGATCTGGCTCGCTGCGCAGGCCAACGTTGCCCCCGTGAACTTCCACCGCCCACTTTGCGATCGCTAATCCCAGACCAGCGCCTCCCGATTCGCGCCAACGCGCCTTGTCTACCCGATAGAACCGATCGAAGACTCTCGCCTGGTCGTCAGGGGGAATCCCCGGACCGCTGTCCTCGATCTCAACCGCAACCTCGTCGTTGGCCGTGCCAATCTGAACACGCACCCGGATAAGAGCGCCCGCCGGAGAATATTTGACGGAGTTGTGGAGTATGTTGACCAGAGGCTGCCTGAGAAATAGACGATCGCGGTCGAGCGGCGCGCTTTGGTCGCCCTGAAGCACAATTCGAAGCGATTTCTCTTCCGCCAGAACATCGAGAAGCCCGGCGGCCTCACGCGCTAGTCCCATGAGAGGCACCGTTGTTCGGTGTAGTTGGAGGTGTCCGGAATCACCGCGGGAAATCGTGAGAAGATTGTCAACCAAAGATGTGAGCCGGTTTACCTCTTCCAGCATGCTGCCAATAATGTCCCTATATTCGGCGCGGGTGCCATCTTTTTGCAACCCAACCTCGCCGACGCTGCGCATCATTGCCAGTGGCGTCCGAAGTTCATGCGAGGCATCGGAAGTGAAGCGCCGGAGTTGTGTAAAAGCCTGTTCGAGACGCGCAAGCGTATCGTTGAAAACTTGCGCCAGTTGTCCCAGTTCGTCATCCGGGTTCTCATTCGGTAAGCGCGCATCCAGTTTCTCCGGTGTAATCTCCCTTGCGAGGCGGGCCATCTGCCCGATCGGACTCAGTGCGCGGCCCGCCAGACTGTAACCACTGAGGCCGGCGGCAACAAGAACCAGAGGAAACACTACAAGCGACGCTAACAGCAAACTCCAAATCAACGAAAACAACGGTTCCTCACTGTGAGCGAGACGAATCACCAGAGGATGGCCGTCGAGCGAATGCATTCTGCTCACCATGCGCACTCGCGTGCCATCGGAAAGACGGGCCGAGCGCTCCGAGTAGCCGCCGACTCCCTCGCCGGTGAAAGAGGCCCCTTTGAGAATGCGGTTACCGAGCTTTTGGTTTCGGAACAGCAATGCGCCATCAGGCGATCTCACCTCAAGAAAACGGTCGATTATGTCTTTGCTTTCCGAGTGATTGTGGTAATCCTCTCGCAATTGCAATCGCCCGTCGTGACCGAAGAAGAGCAAACCTTCCACTGTTTCAATTTCCTGAACAGAGAAGTGATCGAGTTGGGCTTGCATTTGAAAAAAAAGAAGTGAGCCGGCGGCCGCCCACGCGAGAAGCACTATCGACGCCAGCACGGACATATACCGGATGGTCAGGCGGGAACGAAGGTTGCGCGGACGCAGCGTCATTGCGACCTGTCTTCTTCGCGCAGCACGAAGCCAACGCCTCGCACGGTGTGCAACAGTTTCTGCTCGAATTGACCGTCCAGCTTGCGGCGGAGCCGGACCATCTGAGTATCGATGACGTTGTCAAGCGGGGTTTGCCGGGCGGTTTCCTTCCAGATATCCCGCGCCAGCATCTCCCGTGAGACGACCCGGCCTTTATTGGCAAAAAAATATTGCAGGAGTTCAAATTCTCGTGCAGTGAGTTCAATCGCCTGACCGCCGCGAGCGACGTACCGTTGCGACACATCCATCTCCAGGTCCGCCAGCCGGAAGCGCTGCATCGTTTCGGACTTGCCCCTTCTTAACAGGACGCGGATACGGGCCAGCAACTCAGGGAACGCGAACGGCTTCATCAGGTAATCGTCCGCGCCGGCATCAAGGCCACGGACACGATCCTCAATCGCGTCTCGGGACGTAAGCAGGAGCACCGGCGTCCTGATTCCGCGTCTGCGCAGGGTGCCCAGAATCTCAAAGCCGTCGCGACCCGGCAGCATCACATCCAGAATCACAAGGTCGAATGGTTCGGTCTGAACCAAATAAAATCCTTCCTCGCCGGTGTGAGCAACATGCACGGAATAGTCGTCAGCCTCGAGGCCGTCCTGGAGCGCTTTGGCCATTTTCTGCTCGTCCTCGACGACAAGAATATGCACGTTTCTCTTTATAGGTATAGATCTGCTCTCCGGCAACTGACGAATTTCCGACTCCTGCCTGACGTTTACGTCAGAAACACTTCAGGAATTCATCAGCGGCGGGCAGCCATTTCCAATGCTAAAACAACGAACATGCTGTCTGTAGCGCGACAGGCGTTGAAGGAGAGGATTGCACGTGCTTGCACCGGGTTTGGCCACGAAGGTCACAATTCATCTGAACGAAGACACAACAGCCAGGCACGACTTCCTGTACAACGAGATCTTTTCGTTTCTGCGCGAGCGCGGCGTCGCGGGAGCCACGTTGATGCGTCCCGAGGCAGGTTTCGGTTCCCACCATCGCACGCACGGGGCGGGGGGCGGACTTTCGGAAAAAGACCACCTTCCGGTGCGCATCGAGTTTATTGAGGCCAAGGCTTTTGCCGATGCTTTGCTGCCGGCCCTGTGTGAACTGGTGACTGACGGTCTGATTGAGGCTCACGACACCACGGTGATCAAGTCTGCTGTGCGGGACGAACCAAGTTAGGATGCGAACGCAACTAACCCTTGCACTCGCTCTGGTTGGAATCGGCGTATTCGGGCATCTCGCGATGGCACAATCCGCGCCGAAACTGACCCTGGCGCAGGCTGAACAGCTCGCGCTGCGAAATCATCCCCGAATCGGTTCGGCAAATCTTCTGGCCCAAGCCGCCAAATCGGTGGTGACTGAGGCACGTGCTCCGTTTTATCCGCTCCTCTCGGGAAATGTGACCGGTGTAGCCGCGCAACATAGTTCCACGCTCGCCGCTGGGACGGTTCAGACCTCGAGCCTGTACAGTCGCGTTGCGGCGGGAATTACTGTCAGCCAACTGGTAACCGATTTCGGCCGCACCGCAAACCTGGAGCAATCCGCGAAACTCCGCGCGTCCGCGCAGGGGCATATTACCGATGACACGCGTGCCGCGATTCTGATCGAGGTGGACCAGGCGTACTTTCACGCCTTGGCTGCTGACACCGTGCTGCGCGTCGCTCAGGCGGTGGTTGACAACCGTCGAATTACTCTGCGACAGGTGCGGGCACTGGCACAAAGCTCCCTCAGATCGACCCTGGACGTGAGCTTCGCGGAAGTCGCTGTTTCTGAAGCAGACCTCGGTCTCTTTCGCGCCGAAAATGACGCGCAGGCAAGCCGTGCGCGTCTTGCGGGTGCATTAGGCACGGCGCAGATGCAGAATTTTGAGCTGGCGGACGAGCCGATGCCTGCCGCGCTCGATTCGGATCCGGAGGCGGTGGTCACTGTTGCTTTGAAGCAACGCCCGGACCTGGCCGCGCTTCAGCTTAGCCGCGAGGCGGCGCACCGCTTCGCACAGGCGGAGAGAGATCTCAGCCGGCCTACCGTAAGCATTATCGGCGTTGCCGGCGGCCTTCCGGAAACCGACCCGAGGCTTCACGGCACTTACAGTGCCGCGGCAGTGAATGTCAGCATTCCCGTTTTAAACGGCCGGCAATATGCTGCTCGCTCGATCGAGGCAGACCTGCGCGCACAGGCTGCGGATAAAGACGTCGAAACGCTCGAGGTGCAGATCACTGAACAGGCGCGCATCGCCTGGCTCGAAGCGAACACGGCGCTTCGCCGGCTCGACGTGACGGCGCGGCTTGTGACGCAGGCGGAGCAAAGTTTACGGCTCGCGCAGACACGCTACGACAACAGCCTTGGCAGCGTAGTCGAACTGAACCAGGCTCAGTTGAGTCAGGTGTCCGCCGAAATCGCGGCCGCGGGCGCGAAGTATGAATATCTGAGCAAACGAGCGGCCCTGGCGTTCGTGACGGGAGCATTGCGATGAGGATCGGCGTTTCCGAAGCACATACGAAGGCGGTTCTCGCTTGTGTTTTGATCGTGGGCTTGAGCTCCTGCGGAAGGACCGATGCCGCAGGCGAGAAGTCAGAACCCGCGCCCCGGCACGATGCTCCCGCCCTTGTTTCTGTGGCAAAGGCAGCCCGGTCCGATCTCGCCGGCGATCTTGCGCTAACCGCGGAATTTGAACCTTTCCAGCAGGTGGATGTGATGGCCAAAGTTGCGGGTTACATCCGGTCCATTCGAGTCGATGCGGGCGATCGCGTCCACGAAGGCCAGTTGCTGGCCACTCTGGAAATTCCGGAGATGGAAGACGATCTGACGAAGGCGGCGGTGGTCATTGATGAGTCCAATGCCGAAATTGCAACGGCTTCGAATGAACTGCGCCGCGCGGAGGAAGCCTATGCCCTCGCGCACCTGTCGTACACGCGCATTGACGACGTCATCAAACGTGAGCCTGGTCTGATCCCGCGGCAAGAGGTCGACGAAGCCAGGTCGCGAGACCTGATGGCTGAGCTCCAGATCGCAACAGCGAAATCCCGTATTCGCGCGGCTGAACAGAAGGCGCGCGTTGCTCAGGCCGATCAGAAGCGCTTTCAAACGCTGCATAAATATATGACAATCTCCGCGCCCTTTGAGGGCGTGGTGACTAAGCGGTATGCCAACGTCGGCTCCATGATTCAGGCGGGCACGGCTTCCCAGACACAGGCAATGCCCATCGTGCAGCTTTCGCAGAATAACCTGCTGCGGCTGATTCTGCCGGTCCCGGAATCGGCGGTCGCGCGTGTGCATGTCGGGGAAACGGTTGAGGTCCGTGTCTCTTCGCTGGGCAGGACATTTGCGGGGCGCGTGGCTCGGTTCGCGAACAAGATTCAACCGTCAACGCGCACCATGGATACCGAAGTGGATGTCCCTAATCCGGCGCTGACTTTGATTCCGGGAATGTATGCCGAAGTCAGTCTCCGTGTAGAGGAACGCCAGAATGCCTTAGCGGTTCCGCTGGACGCGGTGGATCGTGGCGGCCCGGCCCCGCGCGTTTACACCGTGGTCTCGCCCGGAGTGATCCGCGTTGCAATGGTGAAGCTTGGCCTCGAAAGCGGCCAGCGCGTCGAAGTACAGTCGGGGATTCAGGAAGGCGACGCTGTGGTGGTTGGCCGGCATACGGGCCTGAAGGATGGCCAGCCGGTGCAGGTGAAAAATCTCGACGCGGAGGCGCGCTAAATATGTCCCGGTTCGCCATTCGGACGCCCTATCTGATCGTCGTTGTGTGTCTGGTAATCGTGCTGGTGGGTATCGTCAGTGTGCTGCGCATGCCCGTGGACTTGTTCCCGGGCATGAATATCCCGGTCGTAGCCGTCGCAACATTCTATTCGGGTATGCCGCCGGAACAGGTTGAAGGCAATATCACCTATCACCTGGAGCGGTTCTTTACGCTCGCCAGCGGCATCGAGCATATGGAGTCCCGGTCTTTATCCGGCGTCAGTCTAATCAAAGTTTACTTCCAGCCCGGAACCAACCCGGACTCGGCGGTAACAACGATAGCCAGCCTCGCCGCTGCCGAGATCAGCCATTTGCCGCCGGGAACGCTGCCGCCATTCGTTCTCAAGATGGACGCTTCAAGTCTTCCGGTTTGCCTGGTCACATTTCGCGGTGAAGACCTGAGCGAAACCCAGTTGAAGGATCTCGCGCAAAATGTTGTGCGAAATCAGTTGGCTGGCGTTCCGGGCGCCGCCGCGCCGCAGCCGTTTGGCGGAAGATCGCGGCAAATCATGCTGTATGCCGATCCTTTCAAATTAGAGGCCCGACAACTGAGCCTTATGGATGTCGTGCGGGCGATGAACGAGTCGAACCTGATTCTGCCCGCGGGTGACGTGCAGATTGGAAAGTACGATTACAACATTTACGCGAACAGCCAGATCAGCAAAGTCGAAGATATCAATCACGTGGCCATCAAATTGGCCGGCGATAATCCTGTACGCGTTTCGGATATCGGCGTCACCAAAGACGCATACTCAACGCAATATAATGCCGTGCGTGTCGACGGGCAGCGGTCTGTTTACCTGCCGGTGCTCAAGCAGGGCGGCGACTCGAACACCATCGCCGTGGTGGACGGAGTGCGCGAGAAGTTGCAGCACTTGTTCGATGTGCCAGCTTCGCTGGTCAGCCGGGTTGTCTTCGACCAATCGCAGTTTGTGAAAACGGCAGTCCGCACTCTGCTTGATGAAGGCGGTATCGGCCTGTTTCTAACGTCTTTGATGATTCTGGTTTTTCTCGGCAGTATGCGGGCAACCGTTGCTGTGTTTTTTTCGATTCCGCTTTCGGCGCTGGCAACTTTGATTGCGCTTCAGATTGGCGGCAGTTCGGTCAATACCATGGTGCTCGGCGGCCTGGCCCTTGCGCTGTCGCGATTGATTGATAACTCGGTCGTCGTGCTCGAAAACATTTATCGGCATCTCGAGCGTGGCGACCCTCCCAATGTCGCCGCGGAAAAGGGCGGCCGGGAAGTCGCGCTGCCGGTACTTGCCGCAACACTGACCACGGTGGTCGTCTTTTTTCCTGTGACGTTGCTCTACGGCGTCAGTAAGTTTCTCTTCTCATCGCTGGCGCTGGCGGTTGTGCTGTCGTTGTTCGCATCCTACGTGGTGGCCCTGACGGTGGTGCCGCTGTTCTGCGCTCGTTTCATGAAGCATGCCGCAAGTCATGACCTCACCGCACAGGATTCGGACGGCCATCGAGCCTCGCCCGGTTTGGGACAGCGGTTCAATGCCTGGTTTAATCGCGGGTTCAGCGGGTTTCTCAAAGCATACGACGCGCTCGTGGCCAGAGTACTGCGTCGGCCCGCCTTTTGGCTATCCGCATTCGGCGTTGCCTTCGCCGCCAGTTTGCTGCTATTCCCGCGCATAGAACTGGCCTTCTTTCCCAGGACCGACGCGGGGCAGTTCGTAATCAATGTGAAGGCCCCATCGGGAACCAGGCTTATCGAAACCGAGAAAGAGATCGCGCAGGTGGAACAATTGGTGCGCCGAATCGTTCCGGAAACCGAACTCGCAATGGTGGTATCGAACATCGGTGTTGACCCGGGCTTCTCCGCAATCTACACCTCAAACGCCGCCATGCACACCGCCTTCGTTCAGGTGGGGCTTAAGCCTGGCCATCAGACGGGCAGCTACGAATACATGGCCCGCGTCAAGACCGCAATGCAGAAAGATCTGCCCGAACTGGCAGCTTACTTTTCCTCCGGAAGCCTTGTCGACTCTGTGCTGAATCTTGGTCTTGCGGCGCCTATCGACGTGCAGGTCGGTGGCACGGACCTCCATGCGGGATACGAAGTCACCCAGGAACTTGCCCGCCAGATTCGTCAGATTGGCGGAGTGGCAGACGCGTACATCCCGCAGGATCTGGACTACCCCGCGCTGAAGCTCGATATCGATCGCACGCGCGCCGGCGAACTCGGTCTAAGCGAAAAGGAAATCGTTCAGAACGTCGTAACCGCACTCACTTCGAACCAGATGGTGGCGCCAAACGTCTGGATCGATCCTAAAAATAATAACAATTACTTCCTGAACGTTCAGTATCCCGAGCAGCAGATCAAGAGCCTGCTTGACCTTCGCTCCATTCCGCTGCACGGAACTGGCCTGAAGCGGCCTACGCGCCTGGACATGGTCGGCAGCTTGAGCCGTTTCGAGGCTCCGACAGAGGTGGACCATTACCAGATTCGCCGGGTCCTCGACGTCTATGTTCGCCCGCTCGATGAAGGTCTCGGCACAATTGCAGATCAGATTGACAAGCTGGTGGCGCACACAAAATTGCCGGCGGGAATAGATATTTCCGTTCGTGGAATGGTCAGCGGAATGCGCGCATCGTTCAGAAGCTTTGCGCTTGGGCTGACTCTTTCCGTGTTGCTGCTGTACCTCATCCTGGTTGCTCAGTTTCGTTCGTTCATCGATCCGTTCATCATTCTGCTCGCCTTTCCGCCGGGGTTGACCGGCGTGTTGCTCACGCTATGGCTGACCGGAACCACGCTGAATGTCATGTCGCTCATGGGGGTGGTCATGCTGGCTGGCGTCGCAATGTCTAACAGCATCCTGATCGTCGAATTTGCGCATCACCTTCGCCGGGAAGGAGCGGCCGCCCGGGAAGCAATCGCGGGGGCCAGCCGCGTTCGGCTTCGACCGGTTCTGATGACTTCCCTTGCCACTGTGATTGGATTGTTGCCCATGGCTTTGAAGTTCGGAGAGGGCAGCGAGGCCTACGCGCCCCTGGCGCGGGCTCTGATTGGAGGCCTGAGCGTATCGGTAATTTTCACGGTTTTTCTGGTGCCCGCCGGCTTCTGCCTCGCATACTCGCGGCAGCCCGTCCAGGCTGAACGAATCGCTGAGTAGAAGGGACGTCATCATGCATTCGTATCGACGCTGTTTGATTCGGCTCGTCTTGATGGCACTTCTGATTTCGACGACCGCACACGCGAAAACGAAAAAAGGCAAAGCGGCGGCAAAGGAGGCGCCGGACGATATCCAGGTGGTTGGGCATCTCGCTTTAAGCGGCGGCCCCGTAACCCGGTTTCTGGTCACCCAGCACCACAGCAGTATTTACCTTTATGCAGAGCACGAGGAGGGCTCCGGCATCACTCTTGTCGATGTCACCAGAGTCACTCAGCCTGTGGTCCTGGCAGATATGGCCTATCCCACTGGTGGGGGATCGAGCAGCCTGTTTGCAGTTGCCGGCACTGCCGCCCTTGTCAGTGAAGAAGAGAACAAATCACTGCCGTCATCGCGTCCGCAGACCATCCGAATCATGGATTTTTCAGATCCGCGGCATCCTAAGATCGCACGTGAATTCGCGGGTGTTACCGCAATCGGCAGGGATCGTGGCCTGATCTTTCTCGCGAATGGCGAGGGTCTGTGGATACTCCGACAAAACTTCGCGCTGGATCCTGAGGTGGAAAAGGCCTACGCACGTCAGATTCAATACCAGTAGCGATCGGTACCTCCGCCGCGGCTTACGGATGAGTCAACGAAAGTATGGCTGTGATGCAACACCCGCATATCGCTATCAACCAGGCACCCCATGAGTAAGTTGCGATCCGCTCGTAGCGCAGAGCCTGGTTTCTCCAATAGATAAATGCCTCATAGGCATCCGATTCCCGGGCGGCTGGATCATTCGCACGAGGAGAATCCGATTCGAAATTGCGTGTAATACCAACTGACTCCAGGAATGTTGCGTCAGAACTGCTCATCAGCGCCTATGGCCAGCATCCCTGGTACCAAATATGTTGCCATTTGTTTGCAGCAGGTTCCATTTTCGGAACGTACCCGATCGTTTACACGCATCCCGTGTTTCGCCCAGGTGTCGCCGGGAGTAGACACGCTGTGTAAGCCTGGGCGCCCTGCTTGCGAAAACTCTGGCAGAAAAGCGCCACTCCGCCGGTTATGATAACCGCAGCATGTCTCAGCCGCTTCCGCGCCTTCGACAGGATCTCGATTTCATGCCGTCTCCCGTAGAAGAGCAGCCCGGCCTTCTCATTCGCGATTCCCTTCAGTACTCCGATTCCGTTCTCATCATTCCGCCCGCGCTCGTCGAATGCCTGTCCTGCTTCGATGGCGAACAAACAACCCTTGACCTTCGGCAGGTGCTTGTCAACGTCACAGGCGATCTCCAGGTGGGCGATATAGAAACCAGCCTGATAACGGTTCTGGCGCAGAGCGGCTTTCTGCATGATGAAACCTATGCCCGCCTCAAAGATGAGCGCCAGCGCAGCTTCGCTGAATCGCAGATCCGTGAGCCAGCGCACGCGGGCAGTGCGTATCCCGGGAATTCAGGCCAACTCAGATCGGTAATGGATGAATGGATGCCCCGGACGGCTGCGCCGCCCGCCATCAAATCCGGCAAACTGATCGGCATCGCGGCGCCCCATGTTAGCCCGGCGGGTGGTCATGAATCCTATCTAGCGGCGTATCGCCTGCTCACTCCCGATTTGCAGGAACGCACATTCGTCATCCTCGGAACGTCGCACTATGGGCCCGCGGAGAAATTCGGCCTGACACGCAAGCCGTTCCGAACCCCCTGGGGAGACGCACGGACCGACACCGCTCTTGTGGATGAACTCGCGAATCACGCGGGAGCGGCAATCGGAATGGAAGATTACTGTCATGCGGTGGAGCACTCCATCGAGTTCCAGGTGCTCTTTCTGCAATCCATCTACGGGCCGGCCGTCAAAATACTTCCGATCCTCTGCGGGAGTTATGCGCAAAGCATCTACCGGGGCGGGCTGCCCGAATCCGATCAAGGCGTTCGGCGTTTCCTGGGCACGCTCGGCGAGATCGCAGCGCGCGAAGAAGACCGGCTGTTTTGGGTGCTCGGCATTGATATGGCCCACATGGGTCGTCGCTACGGAGATCCCTTTGCCGCGCTCGCTAATCAGGATGAAATGGTGCGCGTGGCAGCCCGCGACCACGATAGAATTGCACAGGTCAACGCGAGCAACCCCGACGCTTATTGGGATCTCGTGCAACAGAATCACGACGATTTGAAATGGTGCGGCTCATCGCCCCTGTACACGTTCCTGAAAGTTCGCTCGGGAGCACGGGGTGAAGTAGAGAATTACGAGCAGTGGAACATAGATGACGAAAGCGTGGTCACTTTCGCCGGTCTGTCTTTTCACGCGCCGTAGCGCGGGCGCCCACGAAAGGACTTGCCGCCCGAAGTTCCGCAATCATCTCAGTCAGCGGCAGCACTTCTGTCTTCGCATCGAATTGGAATCTCTCCGTTCCTGGATAGACCACAAACCGCCGCCTCGCACCCAGGTCATCGCTGCCGATGTGGAACCCCTTCGAGGGGTTCGGCGAGCCCACTGATCTTTTCACCTCTATCGCCCACGGCGAGCCGGATCGGATCTCAAGTACCAGATCGATCTCAGCGCCCGCGGCCGTTCGATAAAAGCTCGCGCGCGTTCCCTCGCTTGCACTCGCCAGCAAATTATCGATCACAAAACCCTCCCAGCTTGCGCCCACTGTCGGGTGACCAAGCAACCGGTCTTTGTTCTCTATTCCCAATAATGCATGTAGTATTCCGCTGTCGCGCACGAACACCTTGGGCGCGCGCACAAGACGCTTACCGCCGTTCGCCATCCACGGCTGAAGGCGTCGCACGAGTAACAGGTCGACCAGAACATCCAGGTATCGCGCGACCGTTTGCGCGCTCACGCCCAGACCGGACGCGACCCGCGCGGCATTCAGCATTTGCGAATGATTGTGGGCCAGCATTTCCCAAAGCCGGCGCAGAGTCTCAGCCGGAATCCTCGGTCCCAGCATCGGCACATCCCTCTCCAGATATGTGCGTAGAAATGCCAGGCGCCATTCAAAGCTGTCTGAGTCGTTCTCGGCAAGATAGCTGTCGGGAAAGCCTCCACGCACCCACAAGGCATCCAAGGAACGAGTTCGCGAATACGCCGTGGGCCCGTTAATGGATGAAACATCCACCTCGGCGACCGTAAAGGGTGTCAGTTCCAGCCAGGCGATTCTTCCGGCAAGAGTCTCCGAAGACTGTTGCAATAATTCGACCGATGCTGAACCGAGAATCAGGAATTGGCCGTACGGAATACCTTTACGCCGCCGTTTGTCGATTACTCCCCGCAAGGTCTGAAATATTTCGGGTGCGCGATGAATTTCGTCCATCACGATAAGCCGCCCGTCGTGCCGGGAGAAGTAAACTTCCGCGTCGGACAGCTTTGCCCGGTCCGATGGCAACTCCAGGTCCAGATACACGGCCCGGTCGCCGAGTTCGTCGGCCACAGCCCGGGCCAGGGTGGTCTTTCCGACTTGCCGTGGCCCAAGCAGGCCCACTGCGGGAAACGTTCTCAGCAGGCCCCGTAACCGTACTTCAGCGTCTCTTGGCAGCATCTACCATGCAATTATTCCACATGCTGGAAGATTTGCAATGTGAAATAATTGAAAATTATGTAAGTATTCTATTTACAATGATTTGATAGCACGATTTGGGATTTTTCGCGAACCCCTGGTCCGAATGCAACGCAGCGCTCTTTCAGTCCAAACCCGCTGATCTCATTCGCGCGAATCACGTTCTGTTCTGTAACGGTGGCCCGTCCGCCGTTCCCGGACAGATAGATTCCACTCCTCAGCAAATCCGGCTGTTCCGCCAGCGCATAATTACAGCGCGCACTCACTGTTGCGGTGCCGCAATGCGCCCGGTTCATGTCCAGGAAGCGGTTGTTCTCCACCCGGTTGTGACTTCCCGCCAGAAACACAGCGCCGTACGCGAATCCCTGCAAAAAATTGTCCTTCACTACCACGCCCGTCGATTCCATTCCCGGATCGTTGTTCCCAAACACGATTCCAAAGTGCGAAGCCGGATATGCGCCCGGCGGCTTCCGGTTCACGCACGAGTTCCCGGATACCTCACCATCGTGGAACCCGTCCAGATCGATGCATTGCCCGTTCACATCCGTGAAATGGTTTCTTGCATAAATGGCATGATCTACATTTCCCGCTGTGTCCAGCGCGACCGCGACGCCATGGGTCTCCGCGTCAACGAATTCCGTCGGAAATCCCAACTCCGCCCCGGTATTGTTCTCCACGCGCACCCTTGTCCCATGCCCAATTTGAATGGCATCCCGGCCCACAGTGGTAATCGTGTTATCCCGAACGATTCCGTCCGATTGCCGCGGCGACCGCGCGTACGAGTGAGTCCAGATCGCGTTGCCCGTAATCCGGCTGATGGTGGAGCGCCGAACTTCAAATCCACTCACACCCTCTTCGAACAAAATCCCGCCGGTCGCGTTATTTCGTCCCGCGCGGTTGAGGGTCCCGGAATCTTCAATCGTGAGGCCGTCCAGGGTCACTTTCGAAGATGAATTGATCAGGACGGGGTAGGCCCGTATCTCGCGAAAGGTAACGTTCCGAATGGATACGGCGCTGCTCTTTCGTACTACGATTCCGTTGTCGGTGTAGAAGTCTGCGAATGCTGCTTCCTGGAGGGGGAAATACCAGTCCGACTTTAATTCCCTCCGGTTCCCCCGCACGGTAAATCCGGAAAGCGTGACGTCCGCGGAGGAATTGACCAGCACCGCGCCGCTGCCTTCAAAGCCCGTATCCATAACCAGCGTGCTTCCCGCGGCATCGCCCCTCAGCGTTATGTGCCGGCTGTTGTGCGGCATTTGCAGCGGGCGCGACAGGTGCGTTTCTCCGGCGGGCAATACGACTAGACCCGTGCCCCGCGCCAGTGCCGAGCGGACATCCATTGCCATGGCATTTGTCGCCATCAGTGTCACGAATACCGTAAGCAGCAATTTTCAAAGTACACTAGGCCGTAGTGCCGCAAAATCCAGCAGCCCTTCTCAACCCACAGCCTGACAACTCGCGGGAGCCGTTCGATCCACGCTTTCTGGCCGAAGCCGAGGCCGCTTTGCGCTCGCTGCCTATGCCGGATGACGCCGCGCGCGCGTATCTGGCCAAACACATTCCGCGCCTGGCCCGTACCCTTGCGCTCGTGCCGCCTCCCGATCTCACCGGGCGCGTGCTGGAACTGGGATGTTATATGCAGATCACCCCTCTGTTGCGGCGGCTCTGCAAGTACAAGGAAGTGCGCGGCGCCTACTACGGCCCCCCAGGCCGCACCGACCTCAAGACCGCACAATTCCCCGATGGTGAATTCCGCTGCCTGGTCGACCACTTCGACGCTGAGCGCGATCCCTTTCCGTACGAGGACGGCCACTTCGATCTGGTGATCGCCGGCGAGATCATCGAGCACATGATCTATGACCCGATGCACCTGCTTCTCGAGTCCCGCCGAGTGTTGCGCGAAGGTGGTGCCCTGCTGATCACCACTCCCAATGTAGCCAGCATCACCAGCGTAGCCAAGGTGCTGGATGGAAGCAGCAACCCTCAGATTTTCTTTCTGTATACGCGGCCCGAAAAGGACGTTCCGCCGGACATCGGGCACATGCGCGAGTACACCGCTCTCGAACTGGGTCAGACGGTCAGGGCAGCGGGATTCGAAGTGGCGCGGTTATTCACAACGCACATCGATGAATATGCCTCGCATTTGCCGCTGTTGAGCCTACTCAGGGCCAACGGCTACAGCACCGAATTGCGCGGAGAACAAACGTGGTGTCTCGCCATCAAACGCGAACGCCTGCCGGTGGAGCGGTTTCCCGGCTTCATTTACGCTGCCTGATCGCGCTTCCACCAAACTATTGCACCAGCCAGGGCCGCCAACGCCGCTGTCCACGCAAGCCAGGGCTCGGCGCCCGCACTCCATCGCAGGTCAATCGTGCATGCGCCCGCGCAGCGCGGCTCAATCGCAATCAATCCCAAACCGTCAGGCCTCACGGTGACGGGTTTCCCCGAAGAAGTTGCGCTCCACCCTGGATCGTAATTTACAGCGACCGACACAGCCTCATCCGGCGCCAGCACACCCGCGATTCGCGCCGCGCTCGACCCGCGCCATTCAAACGAAGCTACAGGCAAAGAAGGGTCGTCCAGCGCGGCAACAAAGGGACGCAGTTCCTTCACGTCGATTCCATTTTCCGGCGCATGCCGCACCAGGTCGCCCGCTCGCACTACGCGGGCGAGGCCCGCCGCGTGTTCCGGCACGCGATAAATAAAATCGTCGCCGTTCTTCCAAAGCAAAGGCAATCGACCTTCGAATCGCTTCGGATACTGATACGCTTTGTACGCTTCACGGCTTGCCGGTCCGCCAATGCTAACCGCCTGCACGGCCCATGCCTTCAACCACAAGAGCGAATAATCCGCCGATTCCGCATCCGACCGATATCCCGCGCCCACCACGTACGCCGCCACAAAATTCATTTTGTTCAGCACCGACTGTTCACAGCATCCCGTAAATTGGGGTGTCTCGCCGAACGTGTTTAACCAGAACGACACAGTGCCGGGCACCGCCACCGTTTGCTTGGGCATATTGGTTTGGAGCCAGCGCGCTTCCTGATATTCCAACGTTTTTGAGACATCAACCGGTCGCGCCATTTGCCTCGCATGTTGCCGGAAATGGTACGTCTGTACTCCGCAGAAGAGCAAAACCAATATTCCCGCGGATACCTTCAGGCGAGGCCAGCGATGCAATGCGGACTGCAGCAAAGCCATGGTCGCGAATACCATCGGAATTTCCATCGCAACATGAAATCGCATTGGCTGGGGTACCAGGTTTATGCCCAGGCGAGCCGTGCAGAGCACAATTGAGCAGAGCAGCACACCATACACGCTGGCGAAACGCAGGGCATATCCGGCCCCGAGCCGCCCCAGCGCCCATCTCACCACGACGGCGCAAAAGATCGTGGCCGCGAGTAGTATCCAACGAATCGGACCCGGGGTCGGAGCATCTCCCATCGCGTTGGCATTATGGAAGGTGGACCAAATCGTCGAGGGCAACGCGAAAGGCAATACGAAGCAGATTGCCAAAGCGCCAATTACGGCAAACCTGCGGGCGATTGCCCGAATTTCCTTCGGTTGAAACGCGGCAATACACGCCACGATTCCCAGGCAAAGTGCGACCGATGCGGGCCAGTTCGTTGACGGCACGGCCGCTGTTGCCACGGCGGCCACAATCGCGCTGCCCGCATTACGGCGCGTGAGCGCCCTGTATAACAGCGCCAGGGCAAACATTCCCAGGGTCAGTCCTGCGATATTCGGCCCCTCGCCATACTGCACCAGAGCTTGCAGTCTGCGCGCGTGCCACAAGCCGCCCGCGTCGGATCGAACATTACTCAACAGCAGCAGGGATGGCGAAAAAACGGAATAGAAGAACGCTCCCCAGAATGCTACCGATCTTTCCGACCCCAGCGCCCGCGCAAGTGCATAGAACGCGACGCCTGCCAGCGAGTATGTGATGGCGGTAACGAAATGATAGGCCGAAGGCGCGGAAAGGCCGAACACCTGGGCAAACCCCGCCACCGTGTAATGCAGGCCAGGCTGGTAAACCCGCGCAAAAGGGAAGCCTCCGTACCAGAGCGGAAACCATTCATACGCGGGCCAGTGGTGTTGAACGTAACGGGCGATGGCTACGAACGCGCCTTCAATGGAAGGCAACTGGTCGATGTAGGCCGACCGCATATACCGCCACGTAATGAACAGATTTACAGCGAATATGAAGCAGGGAAACAGAGCGGAGCCAAGCAGGGCTTCAACCCCTTGCTCTTTTTTCACCCGCATAGGCGCGACGAAGGTTACTGCGCGGGTTCCGCAGCCGGGGCTTCCACAGCCGCCGGTTCGGGCTTCGTCTGCTCCGCCCTGTGGTGCTCTTTTTCAGGCTTCTCGGCCTTTGCCGGTGACTTTACTACAGCCTTGACAGGGCTGAACAACACATGCGCATTGCGGCCTTCCATTCTGGGTGGACCGTCGGTGATTCCATACGGCGTCAGATCTTCCGCGAAGCGCAAGAGCAGCTTACGCCCCAGGTCGGTGTGCGCAATCTCGCGTCCACGGAATTGAACCACCGCTTTGACGCGGTTTCCTTCCTGCAAAAACCGAATGGCGTGATTCTTCTTGAAGTCGTAGTCGTGGTCGTCTGTGTTCGGCCGGAACTTCAGTTCCTTCACCTGAACCACGTGCTGTTTCTTCTTGGCTTCGTGCTGCTTTTTTTTCAGCTCGTACTGATAATGGCCGTAATCGATGGCCTTGGCGACAGGAGGAACAGCCGTGGGCGACACCACAACCAGATCCAGCCCAAGCTCCTGTGCCCTCCTAAGGGCTGCGGAAGTGGGCATCACCTCTGCCGTGCCATCGGGGAATACCGCGCGAACCTCCCTGGCACGAATCGATTCGTTAACGTTTTCTCGGCGACTTGGCTTTCGAGGCGGGAAATTACGGCCTGGAATCATGCGGTGAGTAGACTATGCCCCAACATAATCATTAGTCTACCGGTAGCGAGGGCTCTTTGTCCACCCGAAGGTTTGAATGTCGGGCGCCATCTTCCGGTCCATCCAGCACTTCCCGGAGTTTTCGGGCAAGCGCGCCCGGGGAAAATGGCTTCGCAAGAAAAGCATCTTCCTTCCTCAAAGTCCCATCGTCGATCTGCTTCGCCGCGAAACCCGAGATAAACAGCACCTTCAAATCCGGCCTCGATTCTCTGATTTTCCGCGCAAGCGCGGTCCCTGAAACATCAGGCATCACTACATCGGTGACCAACAGACTGAACTTCGCGGACTCGGCGGCCAGTCTTTCGGCTTCAACCGCATCGCCCGCACACAGCACGCGGTACCCTTCCATCTCCAGTAAATCCCGGCTGAGTTCTCGGACCAAAAGGTCGTCGTCTACCAGCAATATCGTTTCCCTTGAGTTCGGCGCGTAAACCATGTTCGCGGCTCTCGGAAAGCAAACGGACAAGCGGGCCCAGCCGTCTTCGCGCGTTTCCACAAAGGAGAAGCTGTCGTATTGATCCACAACGTGCGCGAGCACGGAGCGGGTTTCGGCTCCGGTTTTATTTTGCCTGCCTCGAAGAGGATCCCAGCCGTCACCTGCCACGCTGATGGCCGCGAAGACTCCCGGCCTGGCTCTGCCACTCAACAGCACCTGCTCCGCCGTGATGGATCCGAACTCGATTGTGCCGGCGCTCAACTCCACGGGACTCCCCGGATTCAACGTTTCGAGAGCGTACAACAGCATTCGAAGCGCAATCAATTCAATGTGTGCCCGGTCGATGTGTACCGGAATGGCGCCGCTCGTATCCCGAACAATCGAGATCTCGGCTACTCCCGCGGCAGTTCCCCGAAACAAACTTTCGCATTCGACGAGCAGGCGATTCAGATCCACCGTTGATGGCCCGGCCGAAGGACGCGCAAACGAAACCAGTTGCTCCGCCAGTCCGGCGGCACTTTTCACCGATTTCAGAATGTCCGTGGCGCATCCCCTGGTTAGCGGCGCCGCCTCGTGCTCCGTCAGCAATTCAGCTTGCTCGGAGATTCGCGCCAGAAACCCGTTGAACTCCCGGGTTGTGGTGCTTGTCAGTTCAGAAATCGCCGTCATCTGGGTCGCCTTCACAAGTTCGGATTCGCTATTGCGGATGTTCGTCACATCGTTGAGCGTGCCTTCGTAATAAAGCGCTTGTCCGTCATCGCCACGAACCACGCGGGCGTTTTCCTGCACGATGATGACCTTGCCGTCCCGGCGGCGGAGTTGATACTCCACGTTTTGGAAACTTCCCTCGCTTTCGAGACGCCTGATCAGCCGTTTCCGCAGGTTCGGATCGGCATAAACATCTTCAACCTTTAGCTCGTGGATTTCCGCGTCACTCGAAATGCCGAGCATACGAAGCAATGCGGGATTTGCTTGCAGAACGCGTCCCTCGGGCGAGGTCTGATATACACCCTCCTGCACGTTCTCGAAAAGGCTTCTAAATCGCTGCTCTGAACGGCGCAGCGCCTGCTCGGTCTGCTTTCGTTCCGTAATGTCCGTCATCACGGACAAAGCACCTGAAGCGAAAACTCCCGCGCGTCCCGGCAGTTGCGTGCTCGATGACAGAACCCACGCCTCGCTGCCGTCTTTGCGCCGCAGGCGCCTGTCGAATTGGGCTTTATGCCCCGCAATGAGGTTGCGCAGGCGGACTCTCTCCACAGGAAGGTCTTCAGCAAAGAAAAAGTGTTCCGGACTGCGCCCTAGTGCTTCCCCGGCGCGCAATCCGAGTATTTCTTCCATTCTTGCGTTCGCGTAAACGATTAGGCAGTTTTCATCCAATACCCAAATTCCTTCGCCCGACGCGTCCGCCAGACTTCGATACCATTGCTCGCACCCGATCGACTCGCGCAATTTCCGCGCGGAGACCGCGGTGAAGCGGCTGAGAAAGCCCCCTGCGCCGACAAATAAAACGCATGAGAATGCCGTTGAAGCCACATTTCCCGAACCCGGGTCCACGCCGCACCAAACCGCGGAAATCACGGTCGCCACAATTCCTGGCCCCGGTCCCGCACCCAAGGCAACTGCAATCACCGCGATAATCCCGTAGAGGAATGGCGACACTCCGGGGGCGACCAGCGGTCCCGGCCAAAGATGGAAGGCAAACGCCCCGACGCTGGCCCCCACAGCAAGCAGGTATCCTTGCCAGCCGGTTCCAGCCCAGGGAATTCCAGGTTGGAGGAGGAGTTCAGCGGGCCGTGGTGTCAATTCGCGGGAATCAAGTTCTCGTTTAGTTGAGTGCAAAGCGAAAAATCGGATAAATGCCAGAGATTTATTCTAGCGTACCTGGAAGTACTAAATGTCACAAAAGGTCGGGAGATTACGATTTCGCGTGCGATGGCTTGGTGCGAATCGAAAGAAGAAGCCCGAAAGATACCACTACTATGGTCCCGATCACGTTATACCAGAGGAAGGCGACTTTAGTAAAAACCGCGCATGACACGATCGCGCATTCGCCGATTATCATTGCCCAAAATGCCGCCGACCCCTGAACCCGTCGGAAGAAGAATCCAAGAATAAACACTCCCAGCAGCACAGGATAGAAGAAAGAGCCTACCTGATTCACGGCTTCTACCAGGGAGCCAAGCTGTTTTGCGTATTGAGCAAACACAACCGCCCAGATTCCCCAGGCCGCGGTGAATACTCGGGAGGCCAGCAGATAGTGACGATCGGTTGCGTCTTTCCTGATGTGCCTTCTGTAAAGATCCATAACGCTCACCGCCGCCAGAGAATTCAGCTCACCGGAACTGGAAGACATGGCAGCCGTGAAAATAACGGCGATCACCAGTCCTATAACACCCACTGGAAAATACTTGGTGACGAACGACAGAAAAATATAGTTGGTGTCATTGAATCTAACCGGGTTGATTCTAACCGGAGCCACCTTGGTGGGGTCAATGCCCGCCATGCCCAAAGGCGCCCGTTCCTGCGTTTTCTCCCAGAGCTCGATGCCGCTTCGGCGCGCTGACTCCACTTCGTTCTGCGCCTGACGGTAAACTGCCACCGAAGACGCGAGCGCCGTCGCATCGTTATGCTTACGCGCGGCATTCAGCGCTTCCGCCGCTTTTTGGCGACGCTGCCAGGCGGTATCGAACCGGCTCTGTACAGCCGCATATTCCGGCTCCGCGCGAATCGTTTTCATCGCCGCCTTCTCGAACAGCAGCGGCGGCTGGATGAACAGATAAAAGACAAAAACCATCGCGCCAACGAACAGAATGAAAAACTGCATGGGCACTTTGGCCATCGCGTTAAACAACAGTCCCAGCCGGCTCTGCGCGACAGATTTGCCCGTGAGGTAACGCTGCACCTGCGATTGATCGCACCCAAAGTAGCCAAGGGCCAGGAACGCGCCCCCAAATACACCGCTCCAGAGGTTGTAACGGCTGTTTGGGTCAAACTTCAGATCCACCGCATTGAGCTTTCCCACCGCGCCCGCAAGATAAACGGCATCGGAGAAACTGACCCCGGCAGGCATCAGCGAAACCACCGTGACCAGTCCGAGAATTAAACCGGAGAAGATGATCGACATCTGAAGCACGTCTGTCCACGTCACGGCGGGGATTCCGCCTTTGGTTGTATACAGAACGCAGACGATTCCAATAATCAGCGTGGTCACACGATCCGGCCAGCCGAAAATCACGCTCATGACAATGGCGGGCGCGTAAATCGAGAGTCCCACAGCCATGCCCCGCTGAATTAGGAACACGATGGCCGCCAGCGCCCGGGTCTTGGCGTCGAAACGCCTCTCCAGATATTCGTAAGCGGTATAAACTCCGGATTTGTGAAAGATAGGAACGGCGGTGGCGGAGAGGATCACCATCGCGATAGGCAGCCCGAAATAGAACTGAACAAACCGCATCCCATCGACATACGCCTGTCCGGTGGTCGCAATGAATGTGATGGCGCTTGCCTGGGTCGCCATTATTGAAAGGCCCATTGCGTACCAGGGCATGGTCTTCCCAGCCAGCAAATATTGGTTGACGGTCTTGCTGCCCCGGCCTTTCCAAAGCCCGAAGCTCGGGATCGCGATGATGGTCACGACCATGACGAACCAGTCGACGGGCGTCACGAAAAATACCGGGTAAACCCGTACATGACCGCGATCAGAAACGCCAGCCAGCAGAGCACCAGAATGTTTAGATTGCGCCAGCGCCCCAGAATGGGAGGCGGCTCGGAATCGCTGTGTTGCCGCATTGGCGAAAGAGGGTCAGACAAGCAATTCCCCGCGTAAAACCGTGACCGCCTGACCGGCAAGGAACACCCGATCTCCAGCCAGCCGCACCTTAACCACCCCACCCCGCGCTGACGCCTGAAATCCGGTCATTTCCGTCTTGCCCAAACGCGCGCCCCAATAAGGCGCGAGGGCCGTGTGGGCTGAGCCTGTCACCGGGTCTTCATCGATTCCCGAACCCGGGGCAAAAAACCGCGAAACAAAATCGTATTCGGAGCCCCCGCGCGCCGTCGCTATCACCCCCCGAACGGGCAGCTCCCGCAACAGATGATGTTGGGGGTGAAGTGCCCGCAGTGTCGCTTCATCCGCCACTTCCACCAGATAATCGAACTGGTTGCGCCCCACGTATTTCAGCGGCGCGCCGATTGCTTCTTCCAGTCGCGGCGGCGCTTCGGTTTTCTCTTCCAGCTTGGCTGGGAAATCCATCTCGATCCAGTTCCCCTGCCGCTTGCACGTCAAGAGTCCGCTTTTGGTGTAGAAACGCGCTGGCGCGTCCGGGTCGATATGGGATTCCGTCCACAGGACGTGCGCGCTTGCCAGCGTGGCGTGGCCGCACAGATCCACTTCCACTGCCGGGGTGAACCATCGGAGGCGGTAGCCATCATTCTCGATGTACAGGAAAGCCGTCTCTGAAAGATTCATTTCCATGGCAACCCTGGCCATCCACGAATCCTCGCGGGGTTCCTCCATCACACAAACTGCCGCCGGGTTTCCGCCGAAAGGGTTAGCGGTGAACGCATCGACCTGCACGATAGGCTGAACGTACTGGAGGGGCATTCCCTGATTATCCACTTGCCGCCCCCGTGCGGCTTACTGACGACTATTCGACGCTGACGACTACGCTGACGGGAACGTTCTTCGGGGGATAGCAGGCCCTGTTATCGCAGGCCTGATACCTCAGTGTGCCGGTTTGAGAAGCCGGCCCGCTCTGAGCATCGGCGGGCGCTTTGAAAGTGGTTGCGATCGCGAACTCGCCGGTGACAACAGAAAGAGGCTTCTCCGAAAAAGAATACTTCTCCATCGTCGGCTTCGGATAGCTGATCGTCTCGAGTCGCAGAGGGCCACCGGTCCACTTGAGCGTGAGCGGTATCAGGTACGCTTCGGTGGGCTTATTGCTGTTTGCGTGATAGCCCGCGGGCAGCGACGCCTTCAGCGATACCACCGCCGAACCGCCCTTCTTCACCTTCACCGTGGGTATCGGCGCCACTGTCAAAGTGGGCGCCATTTGGGCGCTAAGTGCCGCTGTGAGCAGCAGTGCTGTCGGCAGGAGTATCCAAAAGTTTTTCGATGGCATCTTCAAAGTCTTTCTTGTTCGCTAGTCCGACATGGACGGAAGCAATGCGCCCGCTTCGGTCGATAACAAAGGTAGTGGGCAAAGCCTCAACGCCGCCGTACTGATCGCCGGTTTTGTCGTCTCCGAGCAACACCCTGTAATTGATCTTTTTCTCAGCGACGAAGGGCGTAATCGCCTTCCATCCGTCGTCATCCATCGACACGCCCAACACTGCGAAGCCGCGGTCTTTGTACTTGCGCTCGAAATCGACAAACCATGGTATTTCGATGCCACACGGGCCGCACCAGGTCGCCCAGAAATCAAGCACCACGACCTTGCCCCTGTAATCGGCGAGATGGACGACCTTCCCCCCGGCATCTTTCAACTCGAATTCGGGCGCGATCTTCCGATCCTTGTCGTCCTTAACCGGTCTCTTTTCGGTCCGCTGCTCAAAGGCGGTGAATAGCTGCGAGCAGGCTATTGTGGACCCGAGAGCCACAGCCGTAAAGCCGAGAAGTGCGATTCGGAATATCTTCACCGTTACTACGATTATATGGCCAGGCATCCAGTTGCAAATTCCTTCTCGAACCAACTTCGCCTTCGCCGACGATACCGAACCGCCAAAGTTACTTCCACTTCTGAGCCGCCGTAAACCCAGGCAGCCGTGTCGCAGAAGCTCTCACAACAGTATTCGCGCCACGCGCGCGTCCGCAGTGTGACCGCGGCTTTGTTCAGCAGGCGTTTTCGCCATTCGGCAGACCAGCCGGTTTCGCCCCGAGCTTTGGCGCTCCATTCTGCTGCCAACAAAGACTCCCAACGCCACCGCTTCCGGTTCCCCAGCCGAACCCAGGCGAAGTGGAACATCTCGTGTAGCAAGATCCTGCGGTGTTCGGATTTATTCCGGAGGAGTCCCCTGTCGAGCAGGACAACCCGCTTCCGCACGCAAGTAGTGGCATGTGCCTCGTTCCCGTAGGCATCGTGCAACCCCGTGCCATAACGAATCGCTACGCGGGGTCCGGTAAATATTACCTGCAATTACCTGACCTTAACGGTTACCGTGCCAGTGTCTTCCTGCCGGTCCGATCCGTAAGCGATGATCTTGTAAGTAGTGGTTTTCTTCGGATTGTCGTTCAGGCAGTTAATGCCCTGCGCCAGCTTACCGGGGCCACCCTTCACAGTAATGGCATTTTCGGTCTTAAAGCAGACGCGAACGAGATCACCAGGGTGTACCTCAAGCGAACTCACGCGAAGATCGTAAATACGAGGCGGTTCACCACCAACTTTAATCTCCGCGGTCTTGACGTCTTTGGTTCCATCCTCTCCATACGCGGTAAGGGTATAAGTGGTCTTCTGGGTCGGCGCAACTTCGAAGCATCTGGAGACGGACGGCCATACGTCCTGCGAGGGTGGATTTAGCTCCACTTTCTTTGCGTTCTCCACCCCGTAGCACAGCTTTCCAGACAAACCCTTCGGAATCATCTTGTCCACCGCGTAGAACTGGGTTATTTTCGCTGGATGTGCGGTCTTCGCCGAAACAGTGTGGTTTTCCGTATTTCCGCACCCGAACAGCAGGAGCGAAAGAAAGGTCGGCGTAACAAATCGCATGATTGGTTTATGGGAGTTGCAGTTCGAGGGCCTTTGTTACAGTATCTCCTTCTTTCAGCGTCATCTCGGAAGCGCGTTCCATGATGAAGACGTCGTCAGGGTCAAAATCAAAACTGCTGATCGCGCGATAGCGCCCCGGAGTCAGGCCGGGAAGACTGAAATTGCCCTGCGCATCGGTGCGCAGCGACCATAGCTGAAGGCGCTTGTCGCTGACGTCCGGGTTGAACCATTCGATGTATACCGCGGCGCCCGCGACAGGCTTTCCGCCCGTTGCCACTGCGCCGGATATGTTGGCCGGCTTCGTCGAGACCGTCACCATCATTCTGGGTTGATTGCTGAGATAAACGCCGAACCATCCGTCGTTACGCGGAGAAGATTCGGTGCCGAACTGCGCGCGTACCGAGGTGATGTAGTAATCGGGCGAAAGGTCTGTGGTGAACTCCCAGTGGCCGGGAACCAGAATATCGCGGGATTTGAAGACCTTCGGTGGTCCGGTACCGTCGAGGTCGGCGCGCCGCATGATAAGCGGATAGCCCTGCGTCGGCTTAAATCCCTGAGAGCGCCAGTCGATTGAGAGAGGTTCCACTTTCGGGCAGCCAACCCGAATATTGCTCTGATCTTTATCAAGGAGCATGCGCGTGTAACTGCCGCACTGAACGCCCTCGACGACAAGTTCAATCGGTCCCGGCGGTATTCCGGCGGCACTAAACAGCCCGGGAGAGGTTGCGATCACTCTTCGGCCTGTGTCTGTGATCAGGGTGAGGTTCACCGGTGTCTGATCGATGTAGGGCTGGCCGAGTGTGCCGCTAATCTCCAGTAATCGGCCTTTTACGGGTCTAATTATCAGATCTGTTTGAGTTTCCCCAAGGCGGAGACGGAATGCCTCTGATGACTCGAGTTCAGTCCCGTACTTGTAATAAGTGGGCAGCAGTTGAGAGTTATCTTCGAGAACACCAGGACCGGAACGAACTACATACTTCCCCGGATCGAGAAAGCCGATTCGAAAATGGCCGCGATCGTCGGTCTTACTCTCGGCGATGCGGCGAATTGGCTTTTTTGAAGTGTAAATATGAACTGGCCAATCAGGAATTCCCACGCTGTTTTCATCGACAACGGTTCCTGTCGCGGCAGCGAGACGCCTCATGCGGATTTGAATGAAAGTCGATTGCGTATCGGGCGTGATTTCGAAGGGCAGACCGGCACGGCCGGGACGCAGCGCGCCCGCTTCCGTATCGGCAAATCCCCGACGGCTGGTTTTGAGGATATACCATCCGGCGCGGACGCTGAGAATCGTGAACGAGCCGCGGTCTCCGGCGCGCAAGGCGATCGTGCCAGCCGGAGTTCCGGGAAGCGGTGTTAGCGTAACAAGGGTTCGGGCGAGGGGGTTGCCTGTCTCTTCATCGAGCACGACACCCTGAACAACTGCCGCACGGATGGAGAACGCCAACAGGAAGACAACCAGAAACCTCATGCCACCCTGACGATGGGCACAGCACAGGCGTGCAGGCGTTTGTTTAGGCGGGCGGGAGGCCGAGCATGGCAGTGGCGAACCGGTCGAAATTGGGTTCGGTGATCTCCGCCATTCTGTCGATCCTGGCGTCGAGTGCCTCGTCCTTGGCTTTGAGGACCTCAATACTGGCCCTGGTGCGCTCGTGGCGCTCCACGAAATCGCCGATCTGCCGATCGCGCGATTCAATGGACTGCATCAGAAGCTCGATCCTTTTCGTCAATGCTATGTGCTTTATTTGATCTGCGCGGGAGACATGATCGCGTCCGGGCAGTAGCGGGCAATCGTCTCCATGGCAATCGCGGCGCGGCGTACCCGCTCGCGCGAAAGGGCGAGGACGGTGTTCTCGATATGGGTGCCGCTCGGATAGATATCCGGGGAGTTGCGCAAGCCGAACTTAAGATAAACGGGGGCGGCGACGCGGATCAGTTCCGGTATCTCGAAATACCGAATAAACCCGCCAATGTTGTCGGGCGCTTCCACATAGAAATCGATGGGCGCCTGAATCGCCATGCGAATGCCGGCAATTTGCGGGATGGTCAGATCGGAAGGGATGTTGATGGTGGTAGCGCCCAGGTCTTCCAGAATCTTGGCTGAGACCGGATTCGCGGGCGCCATCATCACAGAGGTTTTCACGATCAGATCGGCCGGGAGGTCGCCCGTTTGCTTCATTTTTCCGATTATCTGGAGCACGCCGAGATCGGATACGAGCACGCTTCGAAGACCTAAATCCACAGCGCGCCGAAGGTCTTCGAGGGAGAACCGCACCTGATCGGCTCCGCGAGCGCTGAGCCCAAGCGCCTTACCGGCAGGCGCGAACACCTGTGCGCCGGTATCGAACGTGGCGCGAGGTCCGATGAACAGGTTCACCTCAATACCCGCGTTACGACCGATGGCGAGCATTTCCGTGATTTCGGAATCGGTCATCAGCATGATGCCGCTGCCCTGGCTGACGCGATGCAGAGGAACGCCGCGTTTGCGGCCCTCATCGATTACGGCTTCGAGCGAGCGCGGACCCTCGGTACTCGGGATCTCTATGCGATATTGGCCGCCGTCGCTGAAGCGCAGCGGAGATGAAGGCGCGGGATGCGGATCGGAGGCAGGGAAGTTGAGGCTGGAAAGCCAGTCGGATGAATTGCTCAAGAGATCTCGTATCCTTTCCGGGAGACGCCCGCTCCTATTATTTCGGTGGTGCAGCCGTTCATTGCGAAAATCTGACGCACCAGATCGCAGACGCGTTCGTAACCCTTCTCGTAAAACACGAGCACGCCGGGCCCCGCGCCACTCAAAGTGCAGCCCAACAAACCGGGCGCGCGGACGCGGAGTATTTCGGCAAGACCAGGGACCAGTTGCGCCCGAAAGGGCTGGTGCAGCTTGTCGTCCAGAGCGGCGGGAAACGCGGTTTTGTCGCCTGTCGCCAGCGCGGCGATCAGCAGAGAAGCACGCTGGATGTTGAAGGTGGCGTCGGCGCGCGAATACGAAGCCGGAAGCACCTTGCGGGCCTCTGACGTGGGCAACTGAAAATTCGGGAACACGACGGCCACTTGGAAGGCAGGCGGCATCTCGATACGGACGGCCCGCGTATTGCCTCCGGGCTCGACAGCGGATGCGACAACGGAACCGAGGATGCAGGCGGCAACGTTATCGGGATGGCCTTCAAGGCGCGCAGCTTCATCCAGAATTCGGCCCGTCGCCCAGCCGAGCTGCAGTAGTCTCTCCGCAATAATAACGCCCGCGGTGAGCGCGGCGGCGCTGGATCCGAGGCCCTTGCCGATCGGGATATCGTTTGAAATCTGAAGGCTGATGAGCGGCAGAGTTCTGTGGGCGCGGGCGGCTACAGCGAGCGCGGTCTGCCAGATCAGGTTGTCCTCAAGCGGCGAGATCAAAGCAGCATCGCGACCAGTTACACGGATGGAAAGCCGACTGCTGACGGCAAATCGACACTCGAGATATACCTGCAGGGCTATGCCGAGAGCGTCGAACCCGGGGCCGAGATTTGCACTCGATCCAGGAACACGGAGAGTTGTGACTGAGGTCAATCTTGTCATTGTACGAGTTGACCCGGCGCGCAGACTGGCGGGGTCAGCCGGTCAGTTCGCTGCAGGCTGCGATCAGCTGAATGCGCGGGAGATGCGCAGACATCACTGATTCGACTCCACAGGCCCAAGCTGGACGATCTCCCGCGGATGATGGGCGATCAGGAAACCCGCATCACGACGCTCGGGCAACGCCCACGTTAACTGAATTCGGGAGCGGCCCCTCCTGGACCACAGGTAACGACCGCCGTTCAACTTACCGAGGAATCAGATCCGTCGCAGTCTTCTTCACCACCTTGTCAGAAAACATGGACGGTAACGAGCTGTACTTCGCTCAATCTGTCATTATTGCGAACATGGATGCGCCGCGCTACCTTTGTTCACAATTGGTGACAATGAGTTGGGATGTGGGAGCCACGATTGCCAATCTCGAAGAGATTCAGGCGGATGGCTGCGTGATCGAATCCGAGATCGGCATCGCCGTTGGCGATGAGCTTGAAATCCGGTGCGGGACCGTGTTCTTCGCCGGACAAGTAACAAAGGCGGAAGAGCATGCGTTCGGGTGGAGAATCTCGGTGACGTTTTCACCGCTGACTCCCTGGCGAATCGAGCAATTCCGCCCGGAACATCTTTTCGATCCCGCCGCGATGGCGCGGACGGCAGGAGGCGCGGAGACTACTTGATCTCCATGATCTCTTTTTCCTTCGCGCGCGCCAACTGATCGAGCTTGGACATATAAGCGTCAGTCAGCTTCTGAGTTTCGTCGTGACCGCGGCGATCTTCGTCCTCGGCGATCTTCTTTTCTTTGGCGAGCTTCTTGATGCTCTCGTTGGCATCGCGCCGGACGTTTCGGACGGCGACGCGATGGTCTTCCGCAATTCCGTGGAGCTTCTTGGCAAGTTCTTTGCGGCGCTCCTCGTTCAGAGGCGGGATGGGAATGCGAATAATCTTGCCATCGTTCGAAGGGTTGACGCCGAGATCGGCATTTCGAATCGCCTTTTCAATGGGCGCGATCTGGGATGTATCCCAGGGCTGCACCGTGATCATCCCCGGCTCAGGGACGTGCAGGTTGGCCAGTTGATTAACAGGCGTCGAGGTTCCGTAATAATCCAGGCGAACGTTATCCAGCAGGTTAACGCTGGCGCGACCGGTGCGAATGGTGGCCATGGCGTGCTGCAGATCCGTGAGGACTTTTTCCATGCGCTGCTTGGCGCTTGCTTCAATTTCCTTAACAGTTTCCATAGTGTTCGCGTCAGGGTTAGCTGATTAAAGTTCCGACCGGTTCGCCGGATGCCATTCGCATTATATTGCCCGGTGTGTTCAGGTTGAAGACGAGAATGGGCAGGCGGTTGTCGCGGCACATTGCAATGGATGTAGCGTCCATCACGCCAAGCGATTTCGTGAGCACTTCGGTATACCCAATCTGCCGGAACATGATCGCGTCTGTGTGCTTCATCGGATCTTTGTCGTAGACGCCATCCACCTTGGTAGCCTTCGCGATGACCTGCGCTTTGATTTCAAGAGCGCGAAGAGTGGCCGCGGTATCGGTGGAAAAGAATGGGTTCGACGTGCCGGCGGCGAAAATCACGATGCGCCCTTTTTCGAGATGGCGAATCGCGCGGCGCCGGATATACGGCTCGGCCACCTGATGCATCTGGATGGCGCTCATGACGCGGGTGTGCTGGCCTATCTGCTCGAGCGCGTCCTGCAGCGCAAGCGAGTTGATGACGGTAGCGAGCATGCCCATGTGATCGCCGGTAACCCGGTCCATATTTTTGGCGGCGAGCGCAATCCCGCGGAAGATATTGCCCCCGCCCACCACTACGCCCACCTGGATGTTGTGTTTGGCCAGATCGGCGATTTCGACGGCGAGAGATTTTACGCGGTCAGCGTCGAGCCCGAACGAATGGGGGCCGGCCATGGCCTCACCACTGAGTTTTAGGAGGATGCGTTCGTATTTCGCCATTTAGATGAACAATGTTTGGACCAAAAAAAAGGGCGGCCATTTGGCCGCCCTTTGATTTCGCTTATTCGGCCCCGGCTGCATCGCCGACTTTGAATCGGGCGAATCGGGAGACGGAAATGTTTTCGCCCAGCTTGGCGATCTTCTGCTTGATGAGCTGGTCGATCGTGACAGTGGGTTCCTTGACGAAGGGCTGTTCGAGCAGACAGACCTCTTCGTAGAACTTCGCCATGCGCCCTTCGACAATCTTCTCGGCAACCTTTTCAGGTTTGCCTTCGTTGATGGCCCGGGCTTTTTGGATGTCCTTTTCCTTCGCGAGGACGGCTTCTGTGACGTCTTCCTTACGAATGAACTGGGGATCCGCCGCGGCGATGTGCATCGCCAGGTCCCGAACGAGTTCCTGAAAATCATCGGTCCGAGCCACGAAATCGGACTCGCAGTTGACTTCTACAAGCACGCCAAGCTGCGCGCCGGCATGGATATAAGTGCCAACGGTGCCCTGTTTGGTGCTGCGGGTGGCTTTCTTGCCGGCAGATGCAATGCCCCATTTGCGGAGCAGCGTTTCGCCTTCGTTGAGATCACCCTTGGCTTCGACGAGTGCCTTCTTGCACTCCATCATTCCAGCTCCGGTACGCTCCCGGAGCTGTTTTACTAAACTTGCGCTGATTTCGGCCATATTGTCTTTGTACTTAGCTCGATGCTTCGCTGGCGGCGGGAGGCGCCGTCTCGGCTGCCGGTTCCGCGGTTTCTGACGAGGGGCCCTTGCGAGCAGCGGTGGTGTCGTCGAGCATCAGGCTCTCCTGCATAATCTGCTCGGCGTACTTGGGGTCGACATACTGCGAGTATTCCGCCGGAAGTTCTTCGGCGGGGCCGTCTTCGGGCAATTCCTTACCCGCGCCGAAATCCTGTTCGGAGGCCAGTGAGCGGCCTTCAATAACGGAATCGGCTATCTTGCTGGTGAAGAGGCGGATAGCGCGAAGAGCGTCATCGTTTCCGGGGATAACCCAATCGACTTCATCGGGATCGCAGTTTGTATCGACGATGGCAACCACCGGGATACCCAGGCGGCGCGCTTCCTTGACGGCAATGGCTTCTTTGTTCGAATCGATGACGAAGACAACATCCGGCAGACCGGGCATGTTCTTGATACCGGCGAGGTTGGAATCGAGGTGTTTGCGCTCGCGTTCCATGCGGACGATTTCCTTCTTGGGGCGCCCGCCGTATTCCCCTTCGGCCGCCATTTGCTCAAGCTCTTTGAGGCGCTTGATGGATTTCTGCACGGTGACCATGTTGGTGAGCAAGCCACCGAGCCAGCGCGAGTTCACGTAGAACATCTGGCAGCGGTTGGCTTCTTCAGCGACGGCTTCCTGGGCCTGGCGCTTGGTTCCAACGAAGAGAACCGTCTTCCCCTGAGCCGCCATTTCGACTACATAGCGAGCGGCATCTTTGAAGAGCTTGAGGGTCTTCTGCAGGTCGATGATGTAGATCCCGTTACGTTCGCCAAAAATGTATTCTTTCATTTTTGGATTCCAGCGCTTGGTCTGGTGCCCGAAGTGAACGCCTGCTTCGAGCAATTCTTTCATTGAAATCTGAGGCAAAACAGCTCCTTAAATCGACATAACTCTTCGTCCCTCTGTGCTGTCCAAAGCGAGATTTGCACCTGGGGAGAGGAGTGGCTAAACACACTTTCGGGGCGTGGCCGTTTCGATAACAAAACGAACCCCGCCCCGCCCACAACAAAAAACTAGCGTTTGGAGAACTGGAACCGCTTACGGGCGCCCTTCTGGCCATACTTCTTACGCTCGTGCTGCCGGGGATCACGGGTCAGAAGGCCAGCCTTCTTGAGCGTGCCGCGGAGCTCGGCGTTGAACTGCACCAGAGCGCGTGCGATACCGAGCCGAACCGCGCCGGCCTGACCGACGACACCGCCGCCGTTCGCCAGGACCAGCACATCAAACTTTTCCTGCATCTCGACAAGGCGCAACGCGTGCTGCACAGGGATGCGGGTAGCTTCGGTGGGGAAATAGTTCTCAAACGCGCGACCGTTGACGGTGATCTTGCCAGACCCCGGCCGCAGGAAAACGCGCGCGACGCTTCTCTTGCGGCGGCCGGTTCCCAGATACTGCTCAATTTTTCTTAACGCCAACTTCGGGATACCTTTCCTTTAAATCTTATTTCGTAAAGGGCTACGAAATGGTGAGCGCCACGGGTTGTTGCGCGGCGTGCGGATGTTTGTCACCCGCGTAGACTTTCAGCTTCCGGTACATCTGCTTTCCGAGTTTCGTCTTGGGCAGCATTCCCGAAATCGCCTCCTCAACCATGCGGGCGGGGCGTGTGGCGCGAACTTTCTGTGCGCCGGTTTCCACGAGACCGCCAGGATAGCCAGTGAAGTGCCGATAAACTTTTTGGGCATCTTTCTTGCCCGTTAATTTGACCTTGGCGGCGTTGAGGACGATCACGTGATCGCCTGTATCGATGAAGGGGGTCCACGTTGCTTTGTGTTTACCCATCAATAGCTTCGCCGCATGACTGGCGAGCTTGCCAAGAACAACATCATTGGCATCGATAACATGCCATTTTCTTTCGATTCCCGGTTTTGAAGGGAAGACCGTACTCATGAACACACGACTCCGTTTGATTGCTTATACCAATATAGGCTATTCGAAGGTGTACGTGTTGTCAATCCACGTAACACAATCAGCGCCGTCCGGTTGTTTTGGCAACCGCAGCTCCCGATTCCAGACTTCACAACGTCCGGTTTCCTTCAACCAGCGCGTAATTGGGGCACGCTGTGGCGGACCTTAGTGGTGTCCGCTGCCTGGGGCACGTTTCTTGTACGATCCGAGCCTTAGCAGAATTATAGCAGTTGCAGTTCGGGTTTTGTTAGACTTCTCATTCCCGCGCAACTTGTCAGACAGGAGATTCGGCAGATATGGCACCCTCTCTATCTGCTTATTTGCCAACCGCTTTCGGATGCGAGTTGTCGTACACACGCATTAAATCTTCGAGCGATACCTTCGTATACTTCTGCGTAGTAGAAAGCCGGGAGTGCCCCAGCAGTTCCTGGATCGACCGCAGATCCGCCCCGTCGCTCAGCAGGTGAGTCGCAAACGCGTGACGCAGCGTATGCGGATGGATCGAGGAATCGTCCGCTACCCACGTACCATAGAACTTGACGATGTTGTAGGCGCCCCGGCACGTCAAGCGCCTTCGCAAACGATTCAGGAACAGCGCCCGTTCCTGTGGCGCGGCGCCACGCGCTTCGAGGTAGACTTCCAGCGCCTCCGCAGCCTTCGATCCATAAGGCACCTGCCGTTCTTTACGCCCTTTACCTCGTACTCGCACCCATCGTTCGCCCGGATCGAAGTCCTCCAAATTCAACCCCACCGCTTCACTGACGCGGAGTCCGCAGCCATACAGGATTTCCATCAGTAATCGGTCGCGCTTAGGGTACGGTCGCTCCATGTCCGGCGGCAAATTGCCGTCGATCATCCCATTCGTGACCTCCGCATTCGGAACGTTCGGGAGCGTCTTCGGCATTCGGGGCAAACGCAATAACCGCGCGGGATCGGCCGCGATTTTGTGCTCGCGCGAGAGATATCGAAACAACGCACGGGCAGACGCAAGTTTCCGGCGAATGGTGGCAGGCCGCAGTTCACGGTCGTATAGATGCGCCAGCCATTCGCGCAACACGAGCAGATCGAACGCGGCCAGCGCCGGCGGTTCCGAACCCGGAGGCGAGAAGTAACCGGTGAACTCGCGCAGATCCGCGTCGTAGTTCCGCAGCGTATGCGGCGAATCGTTGCGCCTCGCGAGTTCGCCCATAAACTCCGCGATCGCCGACTCCAGCTCAGACATGCACTGCGCGCCTGACGCCCATGTATTCGTCCAGTTTCTCCAGCGCCCGCCGGCATGTTTCCGTTTGCCGTTCTTTTCGGTCCTTCAAAGGATTCGCAAGGGCGGGAAAAAGATCGAACGCGATATTCGCGGGTTGATATTTCTTAGTATCGGCATGAGAAATGTAGTGGCAGAGGGAACCGAGCGCGGTTTCGCGGGGCAGATGCCGAACCGGCTCATCGGACAAGTGCGCCGCCAGATTGACCCCCGCCAGCAGGCCCGTCGCGATCGACTCCACATACCCTTCCACCCCGGAAATCTGTCCCGCAAAAAACACGTTCGGATGCGCCCGCAACTGCAAACCCTCGGTCAGCAGCGCGGGGGCATTGATGTACGTGTTCCGGTGAATCTGGCCGTACCGCAGGAATTCGGCCTTCTCCAGACCAGGAATCAGGCGCATAATCCGCTTCTGTTCTCCGAATTTCAAGTGATTCTGAAAGCCGACCAGATTATAACTGTCGGCGCGAAGATTCTCCTTTCTCAACTGCACCGCGGCATACGGGCGACGCCCTGTGCGAGGGTCGGTTAGTCCCATCGGCTTCATCGGCCCGAACCGCAGGGTGTCGCGACCGCGCCGCGCAATCTCCTCAATGGGCAGGCACGATTCGAAGTAGGGGACATCGTCCGGCACATGCGCTTCCACCGCTTGTGCGGCCATCAGTTCATCGATGAACTGTTCATACTGTTTTTTGTCGAAAGGGCAGTTCAGATAATCGCCGGTGCCGTCGAGCGATTTGTCGTATCTGGAGGCAGCGAACGCAATGCTCCGATCGATCGAATGGGCATCCACAATCGGACTGATGCTGTCGTAGAAAAATAGCCGGTCGGTTCCTGTAAGCTGCGTGAGGTTCGCCGCAAGTGAGCCGCTGGTGAGAGGTCCGGTTGCGATGACGGTCGGCTTCGCAGGGTCCACTTGTGTGATCTGTTCGCGGCGAATCTCTATGCGCGGATGGGCCTCTATGGCGCGCGATACTTCTTCGGCGAAAACCACCCGGTCTACTGTGAGAGCCTGCCCGCCGGGAACACGCGCGGTCTCGGCTGCCCGCATCAGCAAAGAGTCAAGACGCCTTAGTTCCTGCTTTAGAAGCCATGAGGCAGAGGGATGCTGGTCGCTTTTCAGGGAGTTGCTGCAAACCAGTTCCGCCAGCCTGTCGGTCTGATGCGCGTCGGTTGTCTGGACGGGCCGCATTTCGTAGAGCACTACGGCGAAACCGCGCTGCGCGAGTTGCCATGCGGCTTCGGTGCCGGCCAGCCCGCCGCCAATGATGGTTACAAGATCCTGCAACTTTCATTTTAGGGTTTGGCGTTGGTAATCTGCCCGGAAAGTACACTGGTTTTGTGGCGCGGCTGCTTATCAGGATCGCGGAGTATACGCTAATCGGGCTGCTCAGCGCGGCCGGGTTGGTTTACGGGCTGGATTATTTGTCCCTTGTTTATCGAATCCCGAAGCGCGATCAGTTTCAGACGATTCGCGTGGATCAGCTGTATGCGATCCCAAATAAGTGGAATGAGGTCGATTGGAGCCGTGGTGACCCGGTGATGGAGCGTTGCGTGAATGCGCTGCTGCCGCATTTCGGGGCGCGTCCCTGTTGGTATGTTCGGCGGGACACTATGCACGTGAATAAGCTTTGAGCATTCTCGCTCTCGCGCTGCAGGCGCTGCTGGCGTGCTGGATTCCGTCGAGAGTGCGTAAGTTAACCTGGTGTAAGTGAATCCGTCTGTCCTCGATAAAGCCGACGCGCTTCCGGTGCATTCACGCACGCCGTCCGAATGGGCTCAGGCGGCGCTGGCCGAACCGATTTCCTTGTTGATCGATCATGCGTTTCTGGAGAAGAAGGCTGCCCAGAACGCGATCGAACTGCTGACGCGGTGGCCAGGCGAGTGGATGCCGGGGTGGATCGAGACTATGACAGGCGTGGCGCGCGATGAGGCTGCTCATCTCTCGCAAGTGACCCGAATTCTGACCCGGCGGGGCGGCAGGCTTGGGCGCGGGCATCGTAACCCTTACGCCAAAACGCTGCGAACCCTGGTGCGTCTTGGCGGACAGGAAGAGGCGCTCGACCGCGTTCTGGTTTCGGCATTGATTGAGGTGCGTTCGTGCGAACGATTCGGTGTCCTGGCAAGAGTGGCCGGCACGGACGGCGGAGATGCGGAGTTGGCCGCGCTTTATAAAGCTTTGTTCTCATCCGAAATGGGTCACTATAAAGTCTTTTTGCGGCTGGCGCAGAAGATTGTGGGCAGATCGAAGGCCAATGCCCGGTGGCAGCAGTTGCTAGCCGAGGAAGCGAAGATTCTTGCGGTACAGGAGCCAGGTCCGAGGATGCATTCCGGGGCGAATCGTGCATGGTCAGGGCCGGACCGCCATGCCGATGCGGTGCCTCGCACCTAACGGCTTCGGAAGGTTTGGCGCCCCTGAGCTTACCTCAAAACGGGAGTCAGCGTGAATTGCTCGATCTTCACCTTAGTACTTTCATCCTGCTGCATTGGATTGCGGCGGAACAAAACACGAATTGCGCGCACCATGACGCTGTGTGTGGATGCCGGCACCCTGAACTCGAGCACCTCTTTCGCGGCGGGGTCGAGCGCGAAGATTTCGTTGCCCAAATCGATGTCTAAACCGGCGGTCACCAGATGCAGCGAAGCGGAAGCGGGAGTCCTTTCACCACTGGAAATGCCGAGCAGGACTTTCGCGCAATCGCGAAAATCAAGCGGTGGATTGAGCGGCTGATACGCTTCGGTCTCCATGATACCTCCGGCGTTCAACAGATACCGCTCATCGAGCGGAGTCCCCTGATGAACAATCGCATCTGGCGGGAACGTGCTCGAGCCCGCGAGAAAGAGATGGTATTCGCCCGTGAAAGGGAACGTCAGATTTCTGGCAAGCGGGAAAGGATTGTGGCCCGTCGCCAAAAATATATGCTGTCCGTCGGCTTTTGTATCCGGCCGCGGGATTACTCCAGGTACCCCGCTCTTGCTTGTTAGCGGAACGCTGGCGCGCTTCGGTGAGATCACCTTCGTATCTTGCGGTCGGCCGGGTTTCTCCGCATAAGCCAGGCGCGCCAGTAAACTCTGCGTGGTTTGAAAAAGAGTCTCCTCCTCTTTGGACTCGGCAGCCATAAGGAACGCACCTGCCGAAAGCAGCGTCGCCGCCACCGCCGTAAGAATTGCGGTCGCCCCGGAACGCCGCTTGTTGCTCGGTTGGGCGGCCCCGGTCGCGATTGCGGACAAGGTCCAAATCGCGGCTCCACATCCGCAGAGAATCGCGGCCGCAAGTGCGAAGTCCAACCACATCGCGCAAATACCCAACTGAACCGCCACGGTCCCCAGCACGGCGGGCGTTATTCCCACAGCCGCAACAATCCCCTCCGCAAGTTGCCGCGGAGCGCTTCGCAGTACAAGCGCACAAGCGCTCACTACGATTATGGCCAGGCCGAGAGCGATCACGCCCGGTATCGGCACAGTAAGCAAAAGCAGCGCCGGTACCAACCACATCGCCGGAGCAGCCGCCGGCACCGATGCGGTAACCAAGTCCCGTACCGGCGCGAGTGAGACAAGCCCCGCGATCCAGGACATGAGCACAGCCGCGCAGAGCCAGTCGAAAAGGACGAAGAACGACATGTGAGCCAGCAGTGCCATGATTTACCAAGTCGTCCGTTCCGGACTAGTCTCTGGTACGCTGGTATCCGAATTTGGACACCAAACTTACAATCGCATGACTGTTTCCGTCCGCACAAATTTACTTGCTGGTCTTCGCGAAGATCTGGGACTTCGGCGAATCGGTGAGGGGCAGGCGCGCCTGGACGACTACTGGGCGGGCAGCCGTCGTATTGACCCAGGCGACCCTGACGCCGCCTCTCTCCTTTGCTACGTCGCGCAATGGGTAGACGCCGGTTGGCGCGACGTGGAAATTGTGCAGGAGGGCTTACGGGCTTTTGGCGCCGGGCAGCGTGGCCACTTACTGCTGGTTGATTACGTCCACGTCCTAATGGCTGAAGGCATGGTTTGGGTGAACGACGAACTCGTTCAGCGCGGGCTCACAAATTTCAACCTGGTGCTGTCACTCAGAGCGGAAATCGCGGATCCGCAACTGCTCGCACTGGCGCACTTCTGGAGTTCGCGATGCCACCGGAAAGCGGGCGAATACGATGCAGCGCTGTTTCACGCCGGTGAAGGCTACAAATTGGCCTCCCAGGCCGGGATGGAGCCTATGGCCTGCGCGATGCGTGTGGCCGAAAGCTGGCTGCTGTTTCAGAAGGGGCGCACAAAAGACGCTCTCAAACTTCTCTCCGAAGCCGATATGGTTTTGCGCCAGACTGACGACTACATCACTCGCGGCAACATCCAGTCGAGTTATGGGCGCATGTATCGCAGGGAAGGGCGGTACGATCTCGCTCTCCGGCATTTTGCCCAGGCAATTGAGGAGTACAGCAAGCGCGATGCCGAACACCGGAACCTGGCGCGATCGCTGGCCAACATGGGTTACGTGGAGCGACTGATCGCACTGCAACTCAGAAAGCGCATCGACGCCGATGCGGCGCAGCGCCGAAAAAGCGAGCCCGATTTACGCAGGGAATACGAAGAGATGCGGGGCCAGGCGCTGGCGCATCTGGATCGGGCGACCGAAATCTACGCGCTGCACTCGAACCACCGCGGCGCCGGGACAGTGTGCGTCAACCGCGGGCATCTGCATCTGGATAGCGGCGATCTGCACGGCGCGGAAGAAGAAGCTCGGCAGGCGTACAGGCTGGGCGACGAAAAGCAGGATTTCATTCTGATGGCGCGGGCGCGGTTGCTCGAATGCATGGTGCAGAACACGAAGCTCGAAGAGGAGATTGAAGACCCCGCGTGGGTGGCGCATCTGGCGTTGGAAGCGGCGCGCGAAGCGGTAAATTTCTCGAAACGGACGGAGAATCGCCGACTTCAGGCGCGGGCACTCATCTGGCACGGGCTGACGATTTGCAATACTTCATCCGGCAGTACCGACGCGGCGCGCGAAATCTGCGATCAGGCGTCGGCACTGCTGAAGAACGAAGTGCAGGATCACATCTGGGAAGATCTGCAGGCGCTCAAATCGAACGTCGTTCGCGGCGGCAGCATGGACGCGACGCTTCAGGGATGGTCGCAAGGCGTGGTTGGCGAGCGGACGTTTCAGCAACTGACGGAAGACTTCGCGGATCTGATTATTCCCAAGATCTGGGACCACGAAGGGCGCAAAGTCGCGCGCGTGGCAAAGCGGCTGTCTATTTCGCCGAAGAAAGTGCGGCGGGTGTTGGCGCGGCTGGGGCTCCACGGCGCTTAGAGCGTGGGGCATCGGTATTCGCCCCCGATTTGCTGAACCGGCCGAAGACTCGCTCCGGAATCCCTGCGGCAAGATCAGCCGGAGCAATCACGGCAGGCGCCGAATCGTGAATATCTTTCACGATGCTGCCCGACAAATTCCACTGGCCCGAGGATGACGCATGATAACCGCGTTCTTGAATGGCCGCGTGCGCCCATGGACTTCCTTATCACCGGCGACAAGCATCTGCCGCGGCTCGGTTCTTACCAGAGGACGCGGATCATCATGTCTGCGGATTTCCTGAGACTCGGGAAAGGGCGCCATAGTCGCTTAGACTTAGAGGGCCGGGTCTAATCGCCTCTCACGGTATGGCGGCGAACATTCAGCGCTTTACCCGTTAGATCGTCCACTTCCACGATCACGGAATGCAGTTCCACCGTGCCCTTCGCTGCTTCCATTTTGATCGGCATCGAGGTGAGGAACTTCTGAATCACAGGATCTTTCTCAACTCCGATAATCGAATCGTAGGGGCCGGTCATGCCGCAATCCGTTTGATAGGCGGTGCCGCCGGGCAGGATGCGCGTGTCGGCGGTCGGGATGTGGGTGTGAGTCCCCACGATTGCGGAAACGCGGCCATCCACGTACCAGCCCATCGCCATTTTCTCGCTCGTGACCTCGGCATGAAAATCAATGAAACGTACCTTCACATCATCAGGGATCGCGGCGATAATCTCGTCGATCTTCCGAAACGGGCAATCGGTGTGCGCCATGTAAACGCGCCCTTGAATGTTGATAATGGCGCAGCGCGCGCCCGAAGGCGTCTGGTGGATATAAACGCCTGAACCCGGCGCGGGCGGCGGATAATTCGCGGGCCGCAACAAGCGGGGCTGGCGCGAAAGATAGTCGTAGATATCGCGCTTATCCCAGATGTGATTGCCGGTTGTCATCACGTCAATTCCATACCGGAAAAGTTCCTCGGCGATATTCGGAGTGATGCCGAACCCGGCGGCGGAGTTCTCTCCGTTCGCGATTACAACATCTATGGCCTGTGAGGAACGGATATCCGCGAGATGGTCGGCGACAATGCGGCGCCCGGCATGGCCGAAAATGTCACCTATGAAGAGTAGTTTCAATGTGAGGGAGTTACCTTAAAGGGGTGAACTGTCATTATATTGCCCGCGCAGGCCGGACCTTTGCGAATCGGTATTGACTCCGGTGGCACGTTCACGGATTTCGTCATCCTGCGGGACGATGGACGTCTCGAATCGTTCAAGCTGCGATCGAATCCGGCATCGCCCGCAAGCGTGATTCTGGCGGGGATCGAGCGGGGCATCCCGAAACAGGCGCGGGCCGACGTGGTCCACGGTTCCACCGTAGCCACGAATGCTCTGTTGGAACGTAAGGGCGCGCGCACCGCTTTCGTAACCACCCGCGGGTTCGAAGACCTGATTGCAATCGGTCGCCAGAACAGGCCGGAACTCTATAATCTGACACCCGCTCCCGCACGTCCGCTTGTACCGCGCGACATGTGTTTCGGCGTGGAAGAACGCATGTTGTTCGACGGCACGGTACTGACTCCGCTCGAAACCGGCGATCTGCGCCAGCGGCTGAATGGAGCGGAATCGATCGCGATTTGCTTACTGCATTCGTATCGGAACGATGCGCATGAACGGGCGCTTCTGCAAGCTTTAAGCGGCTTGGGGTATGTGTGTGCCTCATGCGAAGTTTCGCCTGAATTTCGTGAATACGAACGGGCAAGCACAACAGTTATTAACGCCTATGTTGGCCCGTTGATGGACAGGTATATAGGTGAGCTCGAAGCCGGCTGCCCTTATCCGCTTGCCATCATGCAGTCCAACGGTGGCTTGCTCACTGCCGCGGAAGCGCGCAAACATGCCGTGCGCACGATCCTCTCGGGACCGGCGGGCGGCATTGTAGGCGCGGTGGAGATCGCGCGCCTCGCGGGTTTTAAGAAAGCACTCACGTTCGATATGGGCGGCACATCCACAGACGTGGCTCTTGCAGGTGCGGAACCCAGGCTCACCACGGAAGCTCGCGTCGATACTTTTCCGGTCCGGGTGCCCATGCTCGACATCCATACCGTGGGTGCGGGCGGCGGCTCCATCGCTTACGTGGATGCGGGCGGAAGCCTGGGGGTAGGGCCTCAAAGCGCCGGCTCGGAGCCGGGTCCGGCATGTTACGGCACAGGGGAACGGGCGACCGTGACGGATGCCCACGTGGTGCTGGGGCGCATTGCCGCGGATCAACTGGTAGGCGGAGAAATGCGGCTCGACGTCGCGCGGGCCGAGAAGGCCGTCGCCGCTCTGGGAGAGCAACTGGGCCTTGATGCCGTGCAAGCCGCGGATGCCATTATTCGGGTAGCCAACTCGAATATGGAACGAGCGATTCGCGCCGTGAGCCTGGAACGCGGTGAAGACCCGCGCGATTTTCCGATGGTTGCGTTTGGGGGCGGCGGCGGTCTGCACGCCTGTGAAATGGCGGAGGAGTTGGGTATCGGAACCGTAATCGTTCCACGCATGGCAGGGGCGCTTTCGGCTCTCGGCATGTTGCTCGCGGACCGCGTGCGGGATTACTCAATTGGCGCACTCGGTTCCACCGGCTACGAAGCGCGATTTCGCAAGCTGGAGATCCAGGCGAAGAGAGACATCCGCGGCGCGGAGCTGCATCGCTTTGCGGATATGCGATACACCGGGCAGAGCTATGAGCTGGCGCTGCCCTGGGGTGGCGACTTCCATAAAGAGCACCAGCGCGTATACGGGTACTCGGATGTGAAGCGCGCAACCGAGATCGTCACGCTGCGGGTACGCGCGGTGGTGCGTGTCCCGAAGCCGTCGCTCGCAATCCGGACTCGGAAGGCGCGCCCCGAAGAAGCAAAGAAGCGCAGGGTCTGGGTGGGAAACCGTTGGCGAATGATAGTAACCGTCCCGCGCGAAAGCCTCGCGGGCGCCACGCGCGGCCCGCTTCTGATTTTGGATTACGGATCGACGACACTAGTCCCGGCGGGATGGAAAGCCCGCGTAGATTCCGCAGCCAGCCTAATCCTGGCGCGAGACTAATTCCGCCTGGTCCGGCTTGCCAATTTCCCAATGATGCCCGAACGGGTCAACCACCCTGCCCAGGCGCCATCCATAATCATTCGCAACCGGTCGTACGACCGTTGCCCCGGCCGCGACAGCCTGATCGAACCAGGCATCGGGATTATCCACAACCATCACCATCCGAACGGAACCGCCGCCCAGAGTCTCCGGGCTGAAGTTCTTGTGTTCGGGGGATTCGTCGGCCACCCAAAACTCCGCGCCTTCAACCGAGAGCCGGGCCACAACCGAGCCATCCGGGGCGTCGATGCGAAATATTTCGCCCGCCCCGAACGCGGCCTTGTAGAAATCAACCGCCTTAGCTCCACGCCGCACGGAGAGCATAGGCGCGATAACGGTCGCCATTTATTTCGCCGCGACCTTCTTGAAATCGCCGGCCTTGACGATTGAGATGGCAGCCGGGTCGATGTACTTGCGAAGCGCCGACGTCAGTTGCTCAGGCTTCAGAGCTTTGACTTTCGATTCGAGAGCGTCATCCCACGCCAGCGTGCGACCGTCAAAATCCCGAGCCGCAAGTGTGCCCGCGAGTGACCGATCCTCAGCGCGCGTTACCAGCCGTGACTGAAGCCAGCCGTCTTTCTTCGCATCGATTTCGGCTGGCGTAAAGCCATCCTTGATCGCAAGGGCCAGTTCTTCCCTGAACGCCGCCTCAACCTTAGCTATATTCTGCGGGGCAGCAATGGCGAAAGCCTGGAACTGCCCGTCCTGTTCGACCGTCTTCGCCGAGAAACTGGAACTAACTCCATAGCTCAGCCCATCCTTCACGCGGATGCGATTGGCAAGCCGGGAGTTCATCGCTCCGCCACCCAGTATGTAGTTCGCAAACGTCATCGCCGCATAGTCCGGATCCTGATCGCTCAGGGGCACACGCAGCCCGGCCAGAAATACGGCGTTTGCCTTATCGGGCGTTTCGATGGATTCGTTGACCGGGGCGGGCTTCTGGAATCCTGTCTTGATCCGTTCGTATTTCGCAGGGCTCTTCCAGGCGCCAAACAGGTCCGCCGCGGCTTTCTTCACTTCCGCGGGATCGAAATCGCCAACTACCGCCATCTCGGCATGAGATGCGCCGTAGAAGTTCTTATAGAACGCACGCGCATCTTCCAGCTTCGCCGCTTTGACGTCTTCGATCTGTTCTTCGATCAGCGGTGTCGCGCGAATATCGTCTTTGGGGAACGGGTAAAGAGCGCGCTGCAGTTTTTGCGGGGCGAGGGCCTGCGGTTCCGCTTTCGCGTTATCCAGGTTGGTCAGCATCGCCTTGCGGATCTGCTCGAACTCCGATTCGGGAATGGTCGCTTCCTTCAGGATTTCGCCGGCCAGCCGAAGTGCGGCCGGCAGATTCTCCCGGGTGGTTTCGATGGAGGCGGAAGCGCCCGTGGCGCCGCCGCTGACGTTAATCTGCGCCTTCAGACGATCGATCTCATCCTGAATCTGCTGACGGTTTTTCTTCTGTGTGCCGCGAATCAGGCTCTGTCCCGCCAGGGTCGCAACCACGCGCTTGTTCTTCAGGCCTTCCACATCGCCGAAGTGCAGGCTCACGACCGCGTTCACGTTTGCGCCGCGGGTCTTCTTCGGCAGCAGCGAGACCTTCATTCCGGAAGGCAGGCTGTAGCGCTCCGTGCGCGATTCGATGTTTTTCGGAGAGGCGTCGAACGCTTCACCAGCCGCCATGACGGCCTCGCCTTTGTAGTCTTTCAGTTCCGCCGCGAGGTCGGTCTTTGCCGGGATCTCGGACCGGTCCGGTTTGGCATCGGGGATAAATTCGCCGATGGTGCGGTTCGAAGGCTTCAGATACGTCGCCGCGACGCGCTGCACGTCGGCGGGGGTGACCTTTTTCAGAATGTCGCGCTCCAGAAACAGAAGGCGCCAATCGCCTTTTGCCATATACTCGCTGAGCGAGAGACCAAGCCCCTCGGAGTTTCGAAGCATCTGGTCAAGGTCCTTGATCTGGCGGGTCTTGGCGCGCTCAACTTCTTCCTTGCTCGGCGGCTCTTTGATTACGCCGGCAATCGTGTCGAGCATGATGTTGCGGGCATCGTCGAGAGAATCGTTCTTTCCCATCACTACTTCAAAGAGCATCAGACCCGGCTCGGCAAGTTCGATCGTATCCGCACCAACCTGACTGGCTTTCTTGTTGTCTACCAGGGCCTTGTAAAGCCGACCCGAAGACTGTTCGCCGAGCACCCCCGCCAAAACGTCAAGAGCTTCAATATCCGGATGAGCTCCGTCCGGAATGTGGTACATCGCAAAGATTGCCTGAACATCGCCGACACGGCGCACGACGGTCATCCGCTCGCCATCCTGCACGGGTTCCACGGTATACGTGGGAGTCAGCGTTCGGGTGGGCCGGGGAATGGAGCCAAAGGCGCTGTTTACCATTTCAACCACCTTCGCCTCATCCACCTTGCCGGCGATCATCAGCACGGCATTGTCCGGCTGGTAGAACTTCTTATAGAACGTCTGGAGTTTGTCGATCGGCACGCGTTCCACGTCGGACTTGTTCCCGATCACCGGCCGCCCGTAGCTGTGAGCTATATAGGCCGCTGCCAGCGCATGCTGGAAAGTGACGTTCATCGGGTTGTTCTCGCCCATTTCGAACTCATTCCGCACCACGGAAAACTCCTTGTCGAAGTCCTCTTTTTTGATGAACGAGTTCACCATGCGGTCTGCTTCCAGATCGAGAGACCACTTCAGGTTTTCGTCGCTGGCCTGAAACGTCTCGAAGTAATTCGTCCGGTCCCAGGAGGTGGTTCCGTTGAATTTTGCGCCGTGCGAGTTCAGCTCCTGCGGAATGTCTTTGTGCTTCGGGCTGCCCTTGAACACCATGTGCTCCAGCAAGTGAGCCATTCCGCCCTCCCCCGTTCCTTCGTGGCGCGAGCCGACGAGATACGTAATGTTCACCGTCATGGTGGGCTTCGAGGAATCGGGAAACACCAATAGACGCAGGCCGTTGTCGAGCCGATACTCGGTGATACCTTCGACCGAGGTTACTTTCGTAACGCTCTTGGGCAGCGCTTGAGCCAACGCGAACGAGGGGACGAGGAAGGCAGCTGCGGCAACCGTGGTTAGGGCCGCTGCCAGACGCGGAAATTTCATTTGAGTGTGGAGGTTCCTTCGAAAGAAGTATAGCTGGAACGGCGCCGGTCTTGCCGGAGCCATGGCCGGTTTGGGGGTGTAACCGCCTTTCCTCGCGGCGAATACGCCGAAAAGGGGACAGACGCATTTTTCGTTAGATGCGTTTGCCCCCTTTTTGGGAACTACCGCCAGCCGGCGATAGGCAGCGGATGCGCCTGAACAGGCTGCGGTGGAATTCTCTCTACGAAAAACGAACGCGGCGCTTGCCACACCGGTAGCTTCATGCCATGTGAACTGCCCAGCGAATCGTGACTGGGATTTAGATTCTTCAAACCGAAGAGCGCCAGTTCAAAGCGGTCCTTCACCTGAAGTTTCTGGAAAAGCCGCGACAGATAGACTTTGACGCTGCCCTCAGAGATGCTCATGGCGGTCGCGATTTCTTTGTTCTTCAGTCCTTGCGACAGCAAAGCAACCAGCTGACCCTCGCGGCGCGTCAGGGTGTATCGCCTGGTTGTCATCAGGTTGTCGGTCAGGGCCTTTTCAAACCACAACTCCCCTTCCTGAACCCGGTTGAGGCAGCGGACTAACGTCTCCGTAGGAAGCGTCCTCCTCAGAATTCCCCGCACGCCGACGCTCATCGCCTGCATTGCCAGCTCGGTGGAAATGCTTCTCACCCACAGGACGATCTTGGATCGCGACGCAACGTCCTGGATGCTGTTCAGCAACGCGAAATCCACATCGGCAGTCAAGTCGATCAACAGCAGATCGGGACAGAATGCCTCAAGTTGTTCGCGGAGCTCATCGACCCTGGGACACCACGAACTCAGGTCCAGGCCATCGGACGTCGAAAGGATCCGCTTCAACCCCTCGGCGAGTATTGGTTCGTCAGTACTCAGTAGTACAGTCGGCATAGGAAGAATCTTACACCAGAAGTAAGGATATTCCTACCGTAACTTATGTATATCAAAAATTTTTTTGTGCGAAAAATGACCCGACCCCTTATTTTGATATACTAGACTCAGCTCCTTTGCCCCAATCCAGGGGCAATCGTGGCTTTGTGGCGCGAAGGATCTCGATGATCGCGGCTCCATCCTTTGCCGAAATGTGTTCAAAACGCTTATCCTGGTCCGCTTTGGTGAGAATCTGCCAGAGGCGCTGGTATACCCGATCAAGAACGAGCGGAGGCATACTATCCCACGCCTCGCTATAGATAAGAAAACTGCACGGATATCGGAACATTCTGGTGCGCAAATCAAGATCGTATAAAGATCTGCCCTTGGAGTCGCGAGGCCTGCGTTTCTGAAACTCGGCGGCAAAGCCCGAGGTCCCCTCAACAGGCGAGGTGAGCTTCGCTTCGCCCGAGAACAACATATAGCCGAGAAGGTCTTCAACCGCGGCGTTCACACGGTGCGCTGTGGACTCCCTAATGGTTGACTCCGGTTCCCCCAGACTCTTGTTAATCGCGCCGTTCTCATACAGCGCCATCCGGGCTTCCCATCCCACACGGGTGATCAGGTTCGACATCTGGGTCTGGTGCTCCAGAGTCATCAACGCGACCACGTCGCTGTGAGGAGTCAGGTACGCGCCCGTATCGAAGTAGCGACTCAGGTCTTTCACATTGCGGGTACCTTCGGAAACCGGCAGGCGGTCATCTTCAGCAGGGTTTTGCAGCACCGCATTTCCCATGTGATCCTGGTCGCCAGTGGAACCTGTAACGTACCAGCCGCCCCATCGTTCTTTTAAAGGGCTTCGATGATCTGTAATGTACGCGCCCAGCGACATGGCCGGCATTCCGTTGCGGTCCGGCGTAACCGAGCGGACCAGCATGCCGGGTATTCCTAAAGTGGCGCCCGATTGATGGCATTGCAGGCACACGTCACGGCGTTCGAAGTGCGGATGCGCGGCGCGCTCCTGATCCAGCGTGTAGAAAACTGTGCCCTGGCGAGGGTCGAGTGTGGCAAATTCCAGAACTTCGCCCGTGCGGACGAAGCCGACCGTAACAGTGTCATTGAAGTAGAGAGCGCGCGGGGTGCGCGGCGCGATGCGGGGCGCCTGAAAGCTCGTTTTCGAGAAAACCAGCACCTGCGAGCTCTGGGGCACATTTAGCTCATTCAGCACCGAGCGCAAGTATCCGAATTCCGGTTCATAGCGCAGCTTCGCTTCCCCCGAATCGATTCGGGTCTGCAGCCGCGAAACCGGATCGTTAACCGGAGCTTTAGCGTACTGAATGGCCTCATGATCGAGCGGGACCATATATGACCCGCTGAGTCCCGCAATCGCCACGGCGACTGGAATGAGGATGCCAACGGCGTTACGCCAGCGCATTACATGACTCCTGTTGTGAGCAAAGCTCCGGTTCTGAGTAAGGTTCGGGCGGCTCCTGAAATGAGACGCCTACAAGCGAGGCAATCGTGGTGGCCGCAAACGCTTCTTCCACCGAGCGCGCCGCGTCGTCCAGCTTCCGGTGCAAAGGGCAAAGCGAGCTTCCATGCGCCTTCAAACCCAGGGGGCATGTATGGATTCGCTTAATGGGATCAACCGCCGAGACCACTTCGAGAACTGTCATCTGGGTAAGCGGCCGGAGCGTTTGAAACCCACCGCCGCGACCGCGCTGCGCCGAAACCAGTCCCGCGCGGCCGAGAGCATTGAGGATCTTAGATAAATAGTCGAGAGGGACCTGCGATTCCGCGGCAAGCGATTGAGCGGTGCGGGCCTGCGGTTCGCCCGTCGCGAGCGCGACCATGGCCCGCAAAGCGTATTCGGCGGTTTGGGAAAGCATTTAGGTCAAGCATACTAAATCCGGATAAGAAGATCCAGATATACCTAAAGTCATTTCGTGAGATATTCGATGTCGAATTTGCGGTTCGTGATGAACACGACAACCGCATCCGTATCGGCGGTTGCGCCGTGTTCCATTTCGATACCGGCGGGAAACCAAATGAAATTCCCGGGGCCGAACGAGCCCGCGTGGGTGATAAGCGTGCCCTCCAGAACGTACATTCCATGAGCACAGGTGTGGACATGCCGGGTGTTGATTACGCCCGCCGGGTATTTGACCAGGCGAATCTCCGCACCGGTTTCCGGGTCTTCCACAAAGTTCTTGCGATAGAGCATCTTGCCGAGATGCTCGTTCCAGCGTTCTTCCCAGGGAAGGGTGTTCGCATCTATCACGGTAATGGCGTCGGTTTTCATGGCTTCAGGTTAACGGTTGGTAGACTGCTTTTGGCGGACCATGCGGCTGCTCGCAATTTCACTGTTTTTGGGGGCTGTTCCGATTCTGGGCCAAATGGCCAACTCGACCCCGTGCGCCACTTGCCACCCTAAGATTGCCGAGACATACGCCCGTACCGGTATGGCGAGGTCATTCCACCGGCCAGACTCTTTTGAAACGGGCCGTTATTATCACGAACCTTCGGCCACGTGGTATTCCATGGAAATTAACAACGGCCGCTACGTTCAGAAGCGGTGGCGTGTCCGGCCAGACGGCCAGGAGGTAGAGGCGCGGCAGACGCCCGTCGATTACGTAATGGGTTCGGGCAATCATGTCCGAACGTTTCTCAGCCGCACGGAGCGGGGCGCTTTGGTGGAATTGCCCCTCGCCTGGTATGCCGGGAATGGCGGTTTTTGGGCGATGAACCCGGGTCACGACCGGCCGTACGCGTTGCCCCCGCGAATGGTGGCTTACGAATGCATGGGTTGTCACAATGCGTATCCCGAAATTCCATCGGGGCATGACGAGCCCGGCAGTGAGCCGCTGTATACGATGCCCTTACCAGAGGGGATCGATTGCCAGCGATGCCACGGCCCCGGGGAAGCGCATGTCAAAGCCGCTGAGACGGCGGGAGCAAAAGTGGAGCAGATTCGGAAAGCGATCCTGAATCCGTCACGGCTTTCGCGCGATCGCCAAATGGAGGTCTGCTATCAATGTCATCTGGAAACCACCAGCCAGGCGCTGCCGCATTCCATTCAGAAATTCGGGCGCGCCCCGTTTTCGTGGAACCCGGCGGAACCGCTGGGCAATTACACCATCTTCTTCGACCATGCGAAGGGGAGCAAGTACGAAGACGATTTCGAGATCGCGCATTCAGCATACCGGCTGCGCAAGTCGAAATGTTTCCTGCAGAGTCAGATGACCTGCGCTACCTGCCACAATCCGCACGACATCCCGAGAGGCGCGGAGGCTACCAGCCATTACAACGGTGTGTGCGCCGAGTGTCATACGGCTCCATTCCGGCAACTCGTGGCGGCGGGGAAACACCCAACCGGCGCCGACTGCATTTCATGCCACATGCCGAAGCGGCGCACCACCGATGTGGTTCATGCTGTCGTGACGGATCACTATATTCAGCGGCGGCTTCCCTCTGCAGACCTGCTGGCGCCGCTTGCGGAACGGCATGAGGGGGCAGATCAGTATCGCGGCGCTGTCGTTCCTTACTATCCGTCGCCTCTGCCCCAAACGCCGGAAAATGCGCTCTACGCGGCCGTAGCTCAGGGTTCGGCGCCTCGTCTTGCGGCGGAGGTGTCGAAGTCGAAGCCGGCTCGTCCGGAGTTTTATGTGGAACTCGGGCAGGCATGGCTGAGCGCGAAGAATCCTCGAAACGCTGTAGCGGCGTTTGAAGAGGCTGTGAAGCGTGAGCCGAAGTCGCCGGTGGCGCTGCTGAACCTTGCGGAAGCTCTTACACGCGCGGGGCAGAAGGCGCGGGCTCTTGAGGTGCTGCAGTCGGGTGTGAAGATCGCGCCGAATGACGCGCTGCTCTGGTATCAGCTGGGTTTGGCGCATTCGAATGCGAATCGGCCGATGGAGGCGATTGCGGCGCTGGAGAAAGCTACGGCGCTCGATCCGCTGTTGGCCGATGGATGGAATGTTCTTGGCACGACTTTGGCCGGCAACGGCGATTTGTCGAAAGCGGAGGGCGCGTTTCGAAGTGCGTTGCGCGCGGAGCCGGATCACCCGGATGCGCTTGGCAATGTTGCGCATCTGCTTGCCGGCACGAATCGGCAGGCGGAAGCGATTTGGTATTTCGACCGGGCGATTCGCGTCAAGCCTGATGATGCGGAAGTTCGGGTGAATTATGCGGTGACACTTGCTGGATTCGGTCGTTTTGCGGAGGCGCGGCGGCAGGCCGAGGCTGCGGTTCAGGCAGACGCGAAGTCCGCCGATGCTCATAATTTTCTGGGCACTCTGCTGATGCGGGAGAAGCAGGCAGGGCCGGCTCTGGCGGAGTTTCTTGAGGCTGTCAGGCTGCGGCCGGGTTTCGGACTTGCGCATTTGAATGCGGCAGCGGTGCTTCAGGCGAAGGGAGATAACGCGGGGGCGCGGCAGCATTTATTGATGGCCGCGCGCGATGGGGATCCGAGGATTCGCCAGAAGGCCCGGCAGCAATTACGTTAACGCCTTTCCGAGCCATGTCGTCAGCAGAAAACCGCGCTCGAAAATCCGGCGCCGTGCGCCCATGCGGGAAGGCAAGATCAAAGCCGGAATTTCGGACACTTCCGGATCAGGCGTCACCCCAGGATCTGGTGATTTCCCCAGGATATGGAAGTCGAATTACCGGCGCTCGTCTACTTTTTCGCGGCGCTTCTGGGTGAGGATTTCACGGACCGCGTAAATCCGCCGGTTTTGCGATTCGAAATAGGTACGCATCACCAGCTCCCCGATCAGTCCGGTGCTGAACATCATTAGACCCGCCAACAGCAGCAGCGAACCCGCGATCATCATGGGGCCGTGCTCCTGAATGATGTCGAGTCGCCAGAACAGCTTCACGAACAGGCAATACAGCAACATCATGGAGCCCGTTGCTGAACCGGCCAGACCAATCGCGCCGAAAAAATGCATGGGCCGCGTGAAGTATTTGAGCAAAAACCGGATCGTCAGAATATCGAACAAAACCCGGAAAGTGCGGCTAAGGCCGTAGTGCGATTCGCCCGATTCGCGCGGTGTGTTTTGAATGGGCACCTCCGCCACTCGCGCGCCGTAAAAGCTCGCGAGAGCCGGGATGAAGCGGTGCAACTCACCATACAGATGCACATCCTTCAAAACCTCGGCCCGATACGCTTTAAACGTCGTTCCGAAATCGCGCAGATCCACGCCGGAAGCCTTCGACATCAGCCAGTTTGCGATTTTCGACGGGATTTTGCGCGTGAACGCGTTATCGACGCGCTCTTTGCGCCATCCGCTCGCAATATCGAAGCCCTCGTTGATTTTCGCGAGCAGCGCCGGAATATCTTCCGGAGCGTGTTGCAAATCGCCATCCATGGCGATCACAATGGCGCCCTTTGCCTCATGAAAACCGGCGGAAAGCGCCGCGGTTTGTCCGAAGTTGCGCCTCAGACGAATCACTTTCAGGTGCGGATCGGTCTGAACCAGGTTCGCCAGCAATTCATAGCTGCGGTCCGTCGACGCGTCGTCGATAAAAAGAATTTCGTACTGTTCCCGCAACCGCAGCATAACGCTGGTCAGGCGGTCATATAACGGCAGTATCGAATGTTCTTCGTTATGGATCGGGACGACGATCGACAGCATGTGGGTTCCCTTTAGTCTAGCGCTTTAAGTACTCCTATTCCGATGCATTACTACAATAGACGGGTTTCAGGTATCGTTGAACGTTGGACAGCCGAACTCCCTTTCGTGTGACGACCGCCGCGGCGGCATATGAAAACATCCGCCCGTTGCCAGTGAGCCTGCTGCTCGAAAACGTCCGCAGTCTCTACAACGTCGGGGCGTTCTTTCGCACTGGCGACGGGGCGGGGATCGAAAAGCTGTATCTCGCGGGAATCACTGGGTATCCTCCTCAAAATATGATTTCGAAAACGGCTCTTGGGGCGGAGGAAACACTGCCTTGGGAACACACTCGGGATACCGTTCAGGCGCTGCGAAGGCTGCGTGAGGCGCATTATGAAATCGCCGCGATCGAAACCAGCGTTCACGCAGTGGATTTGTTCGATTGGCAACCGCGTTTTCCAGTCTGTCTGCTGTTCGGCCACGAAACAGACGGGCTGACACCCGAAGTTGCCTCGCTCGCCGATACCCATGTTCGGATTCCGATGCTTGGGCGAAAGCACTCGCTTAATGTGGCCACGGCTGGAGGGATCGTGCTTTATGAACTGCTCCGAAAATACCGAAACCTGCGAGAACCATCAGCACGAGGCACATAAAACCGCTCAGGATTCGGCATACCCACGCTTCGGTGGTGAGCCCATAGGCCGCTTCTACCCGGCAATCGCCTTCGCAATCCGGCTCCAGCACTAACAATCCGATGGAATCGCCATGCGCGCGGATTGGTCGGCCGCCAACCGTCGCCTGCCAACCCGGCATGTAATTGACCTGTACGGAGAGCAGCTGTCCGCGCTTCATCGGCGCCCGGACTGAAAAATGGGAATTACCTCGCCATTGAAAATCGGCCAGCGGCAATTCCGGGTTGTCCAGGGCGGTGACGTAAGGGCGAACCGGATCGGTGTCAAGGCCATGAATTGGCGCCCGCGTTGGAATCGCCTCTCGCGGCATGACGTGCGCGAGAGACGGGGAACGCTGCGGCACGGCGTAGATCGTGTCGTCTTCCTCATGCCAAAGCACGGGAAGAACGCCATCGAATTTGTGCGGATGAACCGTCCCGTGATAGTGCTCGCGCGATTTTTCCCCAGAGACGGTCACCGCCTGCGCGCCAAAAGCCTTAAGCCAGAAAATGGAATATTCGGCATCCTTATCCGCGGCGCCCGTACCCGAATAGATCGTGTAAACCGCGACGCGGTCCATCCAATTGGGCACAGTCGGCTCATGGCCGCCGCCCATCTGGGGGTTGTTCGAAATCACATTGTTCAGGAATTGCACATCGCCGGCGATCATCGCCCGCTGGCCCGGCAGATTCCGCTGGAGCCAATGCACGATCTTGTATTCGATGGTTTGAGTGATCTCCACGGGCTGAATCAAGCCATGCGCGTAATGCCGGTAGGTCTTCGCCTGGCGCACGCCTGCCACTGCGAGTACTCCGATAACAGCCACCTGGCCGGCGTAACGCAAATTTTCAAGCAGTCTCGCAACAACTACTCCCGCGACCAGGCACATCGCCATCTCCAGCTCGAGTTGATAGCGATTGCCCTGCGGAACAAGCGTGATATCAAACAGGAAATACGCGATTGGAAAAGCGCACATCCATGGCGCGAAAAGAACGCTGAATCGCTCGACCGGTCTCAAACGCCCGGTCAGCCACCAAAGCCCGGCGAACAACAAGAGCACGGCGCAGCCGGACAGCAGCGGCCCTGTGCCCGCGTGAAAAAATCCGCCCCTGGCGGTCCACTGATCGGCCCCGATGAGGGCGATCAGGGAAGGCGGCAGCCACGAACTGATGAGGAGATAACTGGCGACTCCGGTGACCGCCATCGCCACATAGCCCCGTTCAAGCGCCAAAACAATGCAAAGCCCCCCGATCGCAAGATCCACCGCCCCAAATGCGTTCGCCAAAACCACTGCCGCGCACGAGAGGACCGCGCCCACGAAATTCCCGGCAGTCCTTTGCCGACAGATTCTCAACAGGAACAACAGGGCTAACGGCAGCAACGCGAGTGATACGTTATGCGGATCTTCCGCGTAGTGAACAAGGTTGAAGAGTCGGAGCGGAGCCCAGTGCCCGTTATCCCTGACTCTCAGAATCGGTATCAACATCTGTGCAAACGAGGTGAGCGAATAAGCCAGGCCAGCCGTCAGGCTAAGCGCGAAAGAGCCCGACCATTCCCAGGCAAACCAAAACAGCGCTACTGGTCCTAAACAATAAGCAAGGGCGAGCACAAAATGGAACGCATGTTCCACACTCCATCCCGAAGCCCAGCCGGCAGCGGCGGCCAGAACGGGCAGCAACGGCTGGTATGCATTCTCAATGGGCACCCCGCAGTTGAACCAGGGAAACCAGCGCTGATCCATAAAGTTTTCGCGATAGAAACGGCTGAGCGCCACGAAAACCCCCTCGTTGGAATCCAGATTCCCTATGAACTCAATGCTGAACAGTTCGCGACAGATGTAAACGTTCAGCAGAAAGAGGATCGCGCACGCGGCCACGGGTCGCCAGCGATTTACCCGTTTTTGAGACAAGTCGCTGGCGGAGTGCATCGGCTCCCTTATTATGCTGTGCCCCGGTTGCGGCACGAACAATGCAAAACTTTACGTGACACCTGTTGCGGTGGCGGCTCCGTTTGACGGATCATTTGCACACAACCTTTAACCACGCGCTACGTCACTAAGATATTGGGTAGTCTGGTAACGTGATTTCGTCGGGGTTGCTCCATAAGGTGGAAGGTCCCGATAAGGTCGAAGGTAAGGTTGCCCGGTAAATATGTTCGAACTGCTGTTCAAATATCCGCCAGCTATTTTTGCCAAAGGCAAGCTGGTCCTGCTCTCGCCTTGGCCCGTCTGGCTTCTTTTCGCATTGGTGGCGCTCGCCGCGGGCGGTCTCTTCTGGCACATGCGGCAGCGCAGAATCGCCGTTTCGAACTTTCGGTCGGTGTTGATTTTGCTCGCTCAATCGCTGCTGCTCGCGCTGGTTCTTTTTATGTTGTGGCACCCCGCCATAAGCGTCGCCCGGTTGCGGCCGCAGCAGAATGTAGTTGCGGTGCTGATAGATCACTCCCGCAGCATGGGTATTGCGGATGATGGTAAACAGCGCCTCCAAAGCGCCGAAGATTTGCTGAACGGCAGCCTTCTCCCAGACCTCAGGAAAAAATTTCAGATCCGGACGTACGAATTCGGACACGATGCGGTGCGTATTGACCAAGCCACGAATCTCAAGGCCGATGACAACGCAACCCGCATTGGCGACAGCCTGCAACACATCGCCGCGGAAGCCGGAACCATGCCGCTCGGCGCTATCGTCCTGATGACAGACGGGGGCGATAATACCGGCGGGGTGGATCGCGAGACGATCGCACAACTCAAACAGTTGCGCGTGCCGGTCCACACGGTCGGGTTCGGACCCGATCATTTTTCCAGGGACATCGAGGTGGAAGAGGTTGCGATTCCCGCCCGGGCGCTGGCGAATTCGCGCGTGAATGCCCGGGTCGCCTTCCGCCAGCACGGGTTTGCCGGCGAGAAGGTGAAACTGATGGTCCGTGAAAACGGCCACCCCATTTCCCAGCAGGAAATCACCCTGAAACCTGACGTGGAGCAGAGCGAGACCGTCCAGTTCAATTCCGGAGCCGCGGGCGCACACAGTTTCACAATCGGTTTCGACCCGCTCCCCGGCGAAGAGAACAATCAGAACAACGCGATGATCCGCCTGGTGAATGTAACCCAGAAGAAGATGCGGATCCTTTATATCGAGGGTGAGCCCCGCTGGGAGTATAAGTTCATTCGCCGCGCGCTGGAAGACGATACCAGTATCGACTTGACCAGCGTCGTGCGCACCACCCAGAACAAGACGTATCAGCAGGGCGGGGTCGATGGCGAACTTGTGGACGGATTCCCTCCCAAAATTGAGGGGCTGTTCGCTTTTGACGGCTTGATTATCGGTAGCATGGAAGCGAATTATTTCTCTACGGCGCAGCAAGCTATGATTCGCGATTTCGCCGATCGGCGCGGCGGTGGCGTCCTGTTCCTCGCCGGACGCTTCGCGTTGAACGAGGGCGGCTATGGTCAAACGACGATCGCGGAAATGATGCCCGTCCACCTTCCTTCCGAGAAGACATGGTCGCGTAACTTCGCCGATTTCTCGCTAACGGAAGCGGGTCGCGAAAGCCCGATCTGCCGGATCGAAGAAGGCAGGGACCTCAGTATTGCGCGCTGGAAGAAAATGCCGCAGATAGCGAATTACGCCGTGATGGGGAGCCCCAAGCCTGGCGCTGTGGTGCTGATGAACGTCCAGGAAGCCGGACATCGTCCGTCGCCCCTGCTGACCATTGAAAACTATGGGCACGGCCGAACGGCGGTGCTCGCCACGGCGGGCACATGGCGCTGGAAGATGCTCCAGGATCACACTGACAAGACTCACGCGATCTTCTGGCAGCAGCTTCTCCGCTGGCTGGTGACGGAAACGCCGGGTCAGGTGGCAGCGTCTACTCCTCATCAGGTGCTCTCGGACGATACGCGCGTGCCTTTGCGGGCAGTCGTGCGGGATAAGACTTATGAGCCGGTATCGGGAGCCACCGTTTCGGCGACGATCACCCGGCCTGACGGAGCGGTCAATACCTTGGAACTCAAACCCGATCCTCTGGAACCAGGCACTTACACAGGCGAATACACAGCCGATAAAGCGGGAGCTTACGTTGCGGAGATCGCCGCTCGCCAAAGCGGGGCTGCCGGTAAAGAAGCGGAAACCGCCGAAATCGGTCGCGACACTCTTACTTTTCAGCGACAGGACGGCGTGGCTGAAAACTTCGGTTCAGCACAAAACAAAGATCTGTTGGAAAAACTCTCGGCGGACACCGGCGGAAACTACTACACGCCGGCAAAGGCGAAGCGGCTTCCGGAAGAGATCGCGGTTTCAGAAGCGGGTATTACGGCACACGACAATCTCGACATTTGGGACATGCCCATTCTGTTTCTGCTCGCGATCCTGATTCGCGGCGGCGAGTGGCTGTTGCGACGAAAATGGGGTGTTGTTTGAAAAAGATCCTTTTGCTGGGCGCGGCTCTTGCCCTCTGCGCCCCCGCCTTCGCCACTACATACATTCTGACCATTGCCGGTTTCGGCGGCGAGGAGGATTATGAAAAGCGGTTCGTACTGCTGGCGAACGACACAGACAAGATTTTGCGCGGGGGCGGTGGAACGGACCGTTCCATCGAAACGCTGAAGGGTCCTGAAGCCACCAAAGCAAAGGTGACGGCATCTCTTGCGAAGATCGCTTCGGAAGCCAAAGCGCAGGACGTTCTGATTCTGATGATGATCGGGCATGGAACTTTCGACGGCGCTGAATACAAGTTCAATTTGCCAGGTCCGGATATTTCCGCAACGGAACTCGCAGCGGCCCTCAACCGGATTCCGGCGGCTCGTCAGCTGGTAGTCGATATGACAAGCGCGAGCGGTGGCGCGACTGCGGCGCTGAAAAAAGAAGGCCGTACGGTGATTACCGCCACGAAATCCGGGTCTGAAAAGAACGCCACGCTTTTCGCGCGCTATTGGGTGGAAGCGCTGCGCGACCCTTCCGCCGATACCGATAAAAACGAAATCGTCTCGGCGCTTGAGGCCTTTCACTACGCGCAGACCAAGACCGCCGCATTCTTTACCGAACAGAAGCGCCTCGCGACTGAACACGCACAATTAGCCGCTGAGGATCAGCAGCGCGCGGCGGCGTTTCCGCTGGTTCGCTACGGCAGTGCCGCCGCGGTCGTTACAGACCCTGCCAAGCAAGCCCTGGTAGCTAAGAAGGAAGAGATTGAAAACAAGATCGACGCTTTGAAATATCAGAAAGACCTGATGGCGCCTGAAGACTACAAACGTCAGATTGCGGCCTTTCTGCTCGACCTTGCGCGCACGCAGGAGGCGATCGAGAAATGATGTGCCGGGTGGCGCGCAGCTTCGGTGTGGCAGCCCTTTCACTCTGTGCTCTTGCGCAGACACCACCCAGGCGCGCAGCCCAACCGGCGCGGCCACCCGCCCAAAACGCGAATCCCGGCATCACGGAAGCTACCGCCGAAGCGTTGTGGCGCGCCCAGGATTACAAAGGCGCCATGGCCGCATTCGATGCGCTGATCGCGGCTCATCCGGAAAACGCGGAACTGCGGCTTCGCGAAGGGCAGTTGTTTCTGGAACGCTATAACCCTGACGAGGCGAAGAAACTCTACCAGGAAGCGATTGAGATCGATCCGAAATTCGCCCGCGCTTATCTCGCGCTGGCGGAACTGCTGGCTGAGGATTACAACTCGAAAGCCGCCGAAGCAGCGGACAAAGCTCTCGAACTCGATCCGAAAATGTATCAGGCGCACGAACTCAAGGCGCGAATGGCCCTTGAGGACGATGATTACAAAAAAGCGATCGAAGAAGCCGATAGCGCCCTCGCCATAAATCCCAACGCCCTCCAGGCGCTTGCCGTCCGGGCCGCCATCGATTTGCTTCAAGACAAGGAATCCGCCTGGCTCACGAAAATCGACGGTCGCGCCCGAGGCTTCGAGACGATTGCGCACTTTTTCGTCATCAACCGTCGTTATGAAGACGGCATTATTTATTACCGCAAGGCCATCGCGTCAGACCCTCAACTGTGGAGCGCTCATTCCCAAATGGCGATTAACCTCATGCGTTTGGGCCGTGAGGACGAAGCCCGTAAAGAGCTTGAACTCGCTTTCAATAACCACTTTACGGACTCTCAGACCACGAACTCTCTTCGCCTGATGGACACTTACGGCGATTACAAGACCTTCGTCACGCCGACCACAATCCTGAAGCTTCACAAGAAAGAGGCGGAAGCGCTGCACCCCTATTTCGAAGCGGAGATGCTTCGGGCGATGGCGGTTTACGAGAAGAAATACCAGTTCAAGCTCAAGACGCCCATTCAGGTTGAGGTCTATCCCAACCACGAGGATTTTGCAGTTCGCACCATGGGTATGCCCGGGTTGGGTGCTCTGGGCGTTACGTTTAATGCAACCATTGCGATGGATAGCCCCTCCGGGCGTCCCCCTGGGCAGTTCCACTGGGCCAGCACCTTGTGGCACGAGATGAGCCACGTCTACATCCTCACGCTCACCAATTACCGTGTGCCGCGCTGGTTCACGGAAGGCGTGGCAGTCCATGAGGAAACCGCGACAACGCCCGATTGGGGCGACCGCATTACGCCGGATATTATCGTCGCTCTGCGCGATAAAAAGCTGCTGCCCGTGGCGGAAATCGACCGCGGCTTTGTGCATCCGAAATTTCCCGCGCAGGTTATCGTGTCTTACTTCGAAGCGGGAAAGATGTGCGATTACATAGCCGAGCGCTGGGGCGAGACGAAGCTCCTTGACATGGCGCATCAGTTCGCGAAGAACCGGCCTACTGTTGACGTGATTCGCGACGAATTGAAGATAGAGCCCGAAGCGTTCGACAAAGATTTCCTGGCGTACCTCGACAAGCAGACTGGTTTCACCGTCAAGAACTTCGAAACGTGGACCAAAGGTATTGGCGAACTCAACAAACTCGCGCGTAATCCCACCGCCATGGCGGCGCTTGCCGGGCACTCAGGCGCTGTGGTGCCCAAAAACGGAGCCCCGATCGACGTTCCCGCGGAGGGAACCGTGCCGCCCGACGACATCATCGCCAAAGCCCGCGCGCTCGAACTTCTCTATCCCGATTACGTCGAAGCCGGCAATCCCTATCTCATCGCAGCCAAAGCTTGCCTGGCGAAACAGGATAAGGCCTGCGCGCTGGAAGAATACGCCAAGTATTCCAAGCAGAGCGGGCGCGACGCGGAAGCCATCAAGAAATACTCCGATCTGCTGAAAGAAGCCGGCAAACAGACCGAAGCCGCGGCCGCTTTGGAGCGCCTGAATGCAGTCAATCCGCTCGATCAGGACCTGCACGAGAAACTCGGCGCGCTCTACCTGGCCACCAATAAGGCGCCTCTTGCTGTTCGCGAATATAGCGCTGTCGTTGCCCTGAAACCTTTAGACGTCGCGGGCAGCCATTACAATCTTGCAATGGCGTATAAAGCGCAGGGCCTCGAAGACAAGGCCAGAGAGGAAGCCCTTACCGCACTCGAAGCGGCCCCCGATTATCGGCCCGCACAGAAGCTGCTGCTCCAGTTGAGCGGCGAAGGTCTGAAAAGATAAATCCATAATGTCCACAACCGGTCTGTCCATTGAACCCACTGGGTCGCCAGAGGCCCTGAAGTCCAGGATTTCGCGTTTCCGCGACGTCGATGCCGAAATTGTGCGCCAGGTAAAGCGCGTCATTGTCGGCCAGGAAGAAGTCATTGAACAGGTGCGCATTGGCCTGTTCGTTGGCGGCCACTGTCTTATTACCGGGTTACCGGGAACGGCGAAAACGCTCCTGGTGAGAACCATGGCCGAAGTGCTGGGCTTGCTCTTCAAGCGCATCCAGTTCACGCCCGACCTGATGCCAACTGACATCACCGGCACCGATATCATCGAAGAAGACCCCACCACGCGGCACCGCACGTGGACGTTCGTTCAGGGCCCCATCTTCGCCAATGTTCTTTTGGCTGACGAAATTAACCGCACGCCGCCGAAGACGCAATCCGCCCTGCTTGAAGCCATGCAGGAGCGCGCCTGCACGGTCCGCGGCCATCATTACAAACTCCCCGCGCCTTTCTTTGTGCTTGCCACCCAGAACCCGATTGAGCTCGAGGGCACCTACCCTCTGCCGGAAGCCCAGCTCGATCGCTTTCTGTTCAACATCATGCTCGACTATCTGACGGCCGACGAAGAGCTGCAGGTTGTGGATCTCACTACCACTACGCACGTGGCCAAAGCAGACCCCATCACGTCCGCCGAAGAGCTGCTCGATTTTCAGCAACTGGTCCGCATGACGCCGATTTCAGAGACGGTGGCGAAGCACGCCATTGACTTGGTTCGCGCCACCCGGCTCAAAGACCCTTCCGCGCCCGAAGTCGTAAGAAAGTACGTCAACTACGGAGGCAGCGTCCGCGCCGCTCAATTCCTGGTGCTTGGCGCCAAGGCGCGCGCGCTCATGAAAGGCCGCTACCATGTCAGCTTTGAAGATGTTCGCGAACTTTACATCCCCATTTTGCGCCATCGCATTCTGCTGAATTTCCATGCGGAATCCGACCGCGTAACGCCGGACGATGTACTGCGTCAGATTCTGCAGGCGAAACAGGCGCCCAGAGATTAAGCTGCGCGCCCACAGGATAAACGGTTCACCCCGCGCCCAATACAATGCTGCAGCGATTTCTTGACCCGTTGGTACTTTCCTCCATTTCCTCGCTCGATCTCGTGGCGAAAACGGTTGTGGATGGGTTCGTGGCGGGTCTGCACCGTTCACCGACTTTCGGCTTCAGCCAGGAGTTCGCCGAATACCGCCAATACACCGAGGGCGACGATCTTCGCCACGTCGACTGGAACGTCTACGCACGCACCGAGCGCATTTACCTGAAGCGCTTCAAAGGCGAGACGAATTCCCAATTGCTGGTTCTCCTCGATGCCAGCGCCTCAATGACGTATGGTTCGGGGAAGGTTACCAAGCTCGATTACGCGCGTTTTATGGCGGCGTCGCTTGTCTATCTTTCTTCTCAGCAGCGCGACGCCAGTGGCCTCATCACGTTTGATGAAGACGTGAAAACCTATGTCCCGCCCTCGACCAGGCAAGGGCAGCTGATGCGTTTGCTTCACGCCATCGAACAGGCGGAAGGCGGCATGCGCACCGATTTTGCAAAACCGTTTGTCCATTTCCAGGAGTTCCTGCGCCGGCGCGGCATCGTAGTCGTGTTGTCGGATTTCTACTCCGACCCCGCGGAAATTATTAAAGTCATCGAACCCCTTCGGTACCGCGGAAATGAAGTGATCATGTTCCACCTTCTTGACCCGCAGGAGATCGCCCCGAAGTTCAAAGACCCCGTCCTGCTGGTCGACGTGGAGGACGACACCGCTATGGAAGTCTCGCCCGAGTACGCCCGCAATGAATATCGGGATCGTATGGGTAATCACCGGAAAACGCTTGCCGATAAGTCGGCCGCCGCCGGTCTCGAATACGTGTTTATGGATACTTCACAGCCGCTCGATGTGGGCCTCCGGAACTATCTGTCACTTCGTCAGAGGAGAAGGTAATTGGGTTTCCTCACACCATGGTTTCTTGCCGGAGCCGCCGCGATCGGGTTGCCGGTCTACGTCCACCTGTTGCGCCAATATCGCCAGAAGCCGGTTCCGTTCAGTTCGCTCATGTTCTTCGAGAAGCGAACCCAGAGTTCAATCAAACACCGGCGTCTGAAGTATCTGTTGTTGTTTGCGTTGCGCTGTCTTGTAATCGCGCTCTTGGTGCTTGCATTCGCGCGCCCGTATATTCGCTCATCTACGATTGCAAAGGCCAACTCCGCCAAGACATTTGTCTTCGCAATCGACAACTCCTTCAGCATGAGACAGGGGGATCGATTCGCGAAAGCCAAACAGGCTGCGCTGGATCAAATCGGCAAGATGGGCCCGGGTGATCGCGCTCAGGTCATCACGTTTGGCGGTCCGGCAAAATTGCTCACGGATATGACATCCGACAAGCAGTTGCTCCGAGGCGCCATTCAGGGTATCCAGTCGGGAGATGACGCAAGTTCGTATGCGGAGCTTTCGCGAATCCTGCGCTCTACCGTGGAAAGCGTTAAGAATGATATCGACGCTGAGGTTTTTACAGACCTGCAGAAATCTTCTCTCCCCGCCGCGTTCTCAGATCTGCATCTTGACGACGGAACGAAACTGGTAATCCATCCGGTAACCGACAAAACCATTCCGAACTGGACGGTGGAGAACGTGGATGCGCCGCGCCGTGTGTTCGATACGAAGAAGGTTCGCACTGTGGCGACGATTGCGGGCTTCGGCACACCCGACGCCGTACGCAAGGTAACACTACTAGCGAATGGCAGGCCGATCGAGACAAAGTCTGTAAAGATTGGCATCAACGGTCGCGCGACCGTTGAATTCCTCACCCTGGATGTGCCGTACGGTTTGACTAAATGCGAAGTCCGCCTGGCTGCTGAGAACGGCGCGGCATCCGACGAATTTCCCAATGACGATCACTGGTACTTCTCCGTCGAACGCGCCGACCCTAAGCCGGCATTGCTTGTTCACGGCGAAAACGATCCGTCTAGTCCTCTGTACGTCAGAACAGCGCTCGAATCCGCCACTGACGCTGCCTTTACGCTCGATTCGAAAACGCCCGCCCAGGCCACCAGCCTGGATATTTCGAAGTACGCTTTCGTGATCCTCTCAGACCCGGGACCGGTTCCGCAGCGTTTGGAAGAGTCTCTGGAAAAATACGTGCAGGCTGGCGGCTACATGCTGGTTTCGCTTGGCCGGAACGCAACACCGGGCCGGAACGTACCCGCGACGGGCATTCCCGTTAACCAGGTCCATACGATTCAGCCGGACACCGAAACCGTGCAAACCGTTGCGCACATCGATACTTCGTACCCTTCATTCGGTAAGGCGCAGATTTGGGATGGCGTGACATTCTTCCAGTACGTAAAACTACAAACTCCTCCGGAGTCGCCCGCGGTCCGAATCGCCGCGCGACTGGCGAACGGTCTGCCACTCATGGTCGATAACAGAGTGGGCGAGGGACATGTGCTGATTTTCGCTTCAGCCTTCGACAACATCGCGAACAACCTGCCGCTGCAGCCAGTCTGGCTTCCTTTTCTGGAACAGACCACACATGAAATGGGCGGCGTGGGCTCCGGCCAGGGGACTTACAAAGTCGGTTCTTATGTGGACCTGCGTACAGTAAAAGAAAAGAACATCCCGGTCGAGATTGTTGGGCCGGATAACAAACGGCTGCTAACGCTGGCTGAATCGGCCAAAGCCGTGGCATTCCAATTTCCATCTGAGGGTTTTTTCGATATCCGACGCGCCAACGGTCGGGAGGAGTTGGCCGCCGTGAATGCGGACCGGCGGGAATCGGATTTCGCCCTCGTTACACCGGAGACAATCGATTCGTGGAAGAATACGGGAATAGCCTCCAGCGCGGAGGTGGGCGTCACCAGGCAGGGCGCCGACACAACGCGTGATGAAAACGCGGAATTATGGTGGTGGGTGCTGGCTCTGCTGGCGCTGCTTGCCGTAGCGGAATCTTTAGTTGGTAACCGGCAAATGACCGCGGCTGAGAAGTAAGGCGTTAAAGAATTCACCCCGGGAAGGAAACAGCATGAATCCTCTTGAAGGCCTCGCACAGTATCTCGACCGGCTGGAACGGCGCATCCGGTTTTTTACATGGACGCGCGGCGCGGCGGCCATAATCGGCGCTGCCTTGCTGCTGACGCTGGTTATCGTCGGCGCGCTCACCTTGTACGCGTTCACACCGTCCAGTCTTTTGGTCGGGCGATTCGTGCTGTTCGTGGGCATCGGCTCAGCCGTGGCGCTGGCGTTAATTGTTCCGCTGCTGAGAATGAATCGTCGCGGCGCGGCCCGGCGCGTCGAACAGCACCATCCCGGGTTCGATCAGAGGCTCCTGACTTTCACGGAGAAATCCACTACCAACGCGTCCGATCCGTTCCTGCCGCTTCTCGCGGAAGATGCTCTGAACATGACGCGCAATGCGCAGCCCGAGCAGGTCATCGAGAACCGCAGCATCTTCAGTTTTGCCTCCGCCGCCGCCGTCGCCGCCGTTGCTTTAGTCTGGCTGATTTTGGGCGGCCCTGGTGTGCTTGGTACCGGAACACAGTTGCTCTGGGGCAGTTTTCCCAAAGACGGCAAGATGAAGCCGATGTACGACATTACTGTCGAACCGGGCTCGAAGACGATTCGCCGCAAATCCGATCAGTTGATCGGCGCGCGGCTTTCCGGTTTCACGGCTCCCAAGGCAAGCCTTTGGGCCAGGTATGCCTCCGGCACAAAATGGGAAGAGGCGCCCATGGAGGCGCAAAAGGGTGGCTCGGGATTTGGCTTCCTGTTCGTTGGGCTTCCGGAAGACGTGGAGTATTACGTGGAAGCCGGAGGCATCAAATCCGGCACTTTTAAGATCCATACGGTGGAACTTCCGCAGGTGAAGAACATCCGGGTCACGTATGTTTACCCGGGTTGGACCGGCCTCGCTTCGAATACAGAAGATCCCGGCGGCGATCTTCGCGCCGTGGAAGGCACCGTCGCAAAGCTTGAGATTGAAACCGACCGTCCGCTGAATGGCGGGCAGATTCTGATCGAAGAAGCGAAGCCGATCGATCTGGCAGCTACGGTCAACAATAAGACCACGGCATCGGTGAACATCGAGAAGGATGGTACGTACCACCTCGGCGTGATGGATCACGGCGAGATGGTGCGCCTCACGGACGATTACTTTATTGAAGCGCGCAAGGTATCCCCGCCCACCGTGAAGATTAACCGCCCCGGCCGCGATGCGAAAGTCAGCCCCATTGAAGAAGTGACGGTCGAAGTCAGCGGCGAAGATGAGTACCCGTTGCAGGAACTCGCTCTTCACTATTCCGTGAATGGCGCGCCCGAGAAAATTGTTTCCATGCTAAAGGAAAAGGGCGCCAAAAAGGTCACCGGCTCAACCCTTCTCGCCATGGAGGATTACAAGCTCGTTCCCGGCGATATCGTCAGTATCTATGCCACCGCCAAAGATGGCAAGAACCCGGCCAAGACCGACATGTTCTTCATCCAGGCCGTGCCGTTTGAATTCAATTACACGCAGTCGCAGCAAGCCGGTGGCGGTGGCGGCGGTGGTGGAGAACAGGAGCAACAGATCTCGGAGCGTGAAAAGGAAATCATTGCCGCAACGTTCAATCAGGTGAACGGCAGCGCAAAAGCGAAGGCCGCTGCCGCCGAAAACGGCAAGTACCTTTCCGACGTTCAGGCCAAGCTGCGCGATCAGGCGCAGTCACTTGCAAACCGCACCAAAGCCCGTCAGCTCGATGCCAACGGCGCAGGCTTCTCGCAGTTCGTGAAAGAGATGGAAGCGGCGGTTGCGGCCATGACGCCCGCTTCTGAAAAGCTGAAGTCGCTCGATTTCCCGAACGCCCTGCCGCCGGAACAGCAGGCTCTTCAGCATCTCTTGCGCGCGGAATCGACCTTCCGCGATATTCAGATTCAGATCAGCCGCGGTGGCGGCGGTGGTGGTGGCGGCGGCGGCGCCGGGCGGGATCTCGCGAACCTCTTCGATCTCGAACTCGATAAAGACAAAAACCAGTACGAAACTAACGCCAGCTCTCAGCAGGAACAGCAGCAACAGAAGATCGACGACGCGATGAAGAAACTCGCCGATCTCGCGCGGCGCCAGCAGGAACTTGCTCAACAACAGCAAAATAATCCGCAGCAGATGGCCCAGCAGCGCTGGCAGCAGGAAATGCTGCGTCGTGAAGCTGAGCAACTGAAGCGCGATTTGCAGCAGCAATCGAAGAACGATCAGGGCCAACAGGGCCAGCAAGGCCAACAGGGCCAGCAAGGCCAACAGGGCCAACAGGGCCAGCAATCCGCCTCTTCGGGCGGGCAGCAGGGGCAACAAGGCCAGCAGTCCGGTAAGAATCAGCAAGGTGGCCAGCAGCAGCAACAGGCGATGAACCGGCCCATGACGCCTCAGCAGCGCCAAAGCCAGCAGCAACTCGATCAGGCCATCCGGCAGATCGAACAGGCCACCCGCGACATGAGTACGGCGGCATCGGCGCGTCAGCCCGGTCAACAGGGTGGCACAGCAGGACAATCTGAAGCTCAGAAAGCAGCCGAGCGTCTGAAGCAGGCTCAGCAGTCCATTCAGTCGATGCGCAGCCAGCAGAACGGATCGGAAATCGCCGACATGGCGAGCCGCGCGGAGCAGCTTGCCGGTCAGCAGGAAGATTTCGAACAGCGCCTTCGCCGCAACTTCGGCCAGGGTCAGGAGAACCAGCAGGCCGCTCAGCAAATGGCCGATGAGAAGAAGCAGATGCACGCCGCCTTCGACGATCTGCAAAAAGAAATGCTAAAGACCTCGCGCAATGTTTCCGGCGCTCAGCCCGACATCTCGAAGAAGCTTCGCGACGCCATGGGCAAGAGTCAGCAGGGTGACGTTGGGCCGCGCATGGATCTCACCGAACAATTCCTGCGGCAGGGAATGGGGCAATACGCGGTTTTGCGTGAGGCTCCGGTTACGCGGTCGCTGAATGAATTAAGAGACGATCTCAAGAAACTGGAAGCGCAGGCCGGCCAGCAAGGGCAGGGTCCGGGCGACGATAAGGCAGGCCAGGCGGCTCAGCAGGCTTTGAATCAGGCGGAGCGCGTGCGCCGGGATATCGAGCAACTCGCCCGCGCGGCGCAGGCTCAACAAGGCCGTAACGGGCAACAGCCGGGTCAAGGCCAACAACAGGCTCGGAACGGACAGCCCGGTCAGCAGGGCCAGGGTCAGCAACAAGGCCAGGGTCAGCAACAAGGCCAGGGTCAGCAACAGGGACAAGGCCAACAACAGGGGCAGGGTCAAGGCCAAGGCCAAGGTCAAGGCCAAGGTCAAGGTCAAGGTCAACAACAAGGTCAGGGCCAAGGTCAGGGACAGGGACAGCAGCAGGCTCAAGGTGGCGGACAGCAAGGCGGCCAGGGCCAGCAAATGGGAGGCGGCGGCAATCCGAACGGCGGCGGCCAGCGCAATGGTGGCCAGTATAATGGCGGTTTTGGCGGCAACATCGGCCAGCTCAACGGTCCCGGCACTCTCGGCGAACGTCGAATCGACGGGCAGGGCGCAGACCCGCAATCGTCCCGCGAGACCCTCACGCCCCGGCAGGCAGAGCAAGCCTATAACGATCTGATTCGCGATCTCGGCCGGCTCCGCAACGCCATGGGCGACGACAAGGATCTCAACCGTGAGTACCAGCAGACGCTAAAGCAGGTCCAGCAGCTCAATCCCAACAAGTGGGGTAATAATGCCCAACTGTCGGAGGTGATCAACGGCCAGGTGCTCACCGCAATCGATCAAGTGGAACTGCTGCTGCGCCGCAAGCTTGACGCCAACGACGGCAGCGTTCGAAGCGCCAGCCCGCGCAACATCCCGCCAGGATACGCCAACGCTGTCGCCGAATATAACAAGCGCCTGAGCAAACAATAGAAAAAGCAGGTCGCCCGAAAGTTTTCCGGATATTCTGCCGATACACATCCGGAGAACTTTCGCGGCCTGATGATTTCCCTTCGACACCACATCGACAACTTCCGAGGCAACACTGGCACTGATTCCGCCCTCAAGGAATTTCGTTTGGCCTTGCTCGCAATCGGCGAATCAGGCCAGCGAGCAGTGCCCTCTCTCAACACTCAGTTAGGCATTCGTCTCACAGAAATTGCCGATGCGCTGGAACCCCCGGCAAGTCGCGAAACAGTAAGAAACGTTCGGGAACGCGTGCAAACCGAACTGAATCGCTGGGCGGATTCCGCTCTCCAGCACCACATCGATAACGAACGAAAAATCATCGGCGTGGTCGCGCAGCTTGCCGAAACTGTTGGCGCGAAAGATGAAAAGTTCAGTCGGGAGATCGGAGCTCTTGCCCAAAACATGATTTCTGTCACCGATATGACGGACATTTCCGAAATTCGAACTTCCATAGTTGTCGGCACGAACCGATTGAAATCGTGCGTGGAACGAATGGCGGAAGAGGGCAGGGCATCCATGCGCCGGATGACCGCCGAAATCGAGAGCTACCGGAACCGCTTGGAGGAGTCTGAGAAAATCGCCTCGCTCGATCCGCTGACTCAGCTCGCTAACCGGCGCGCCTTCGAGAAACAACTTGATTCCCGGATCGCGGCCGCCACTCCGTTTTCACTGCTGCTGATCGACCTGAACGACTTCAAGGCCGTGAATGACACCCACGGACATCTCGCCGGAGACGATCTGCTGCGCCAATTCGCGAAAGAGCTTCGAGACCAGCTTCCACCGTCGGACCTTGTGTGCCGCTGGGGCGGCGACGAGTTCTCCGCAATCGTACCAGGCACTGCCGCCGACAGCGCCGACCGCGTTGAGCGGATCCGTACCTGGGTTCTGGGTTCCTACAGGATCAATACGGGAACAGGCGTGGTGAAAGCCAGAGTAGATGCCAGCGTGGGCGTTGTCCAATGGGACGGCAAAGAAACAGGCCTCGACCTAATGTCGCGAGCCGACAAAGGGCTCTACAAAGGCAAAGATCGCACCAGATCGCGGGTGACCGCCCCCGCGAATAACCTAACCCGCGATTAAGCTGTGAATTCGTCTGCGCCTCTGGTCACGTCGCCGAAGCCAACCCCCGGCCAATTGGTAGTAATCGGCCGCGCGGCTTTCAAGCCGCGTTTGCCGACCAAACGTCGGCCTAACCGACCCTCGGTCGGCTTCTCTGCTCTACCTCAGGACAATTACGTTTTCCGATTCCCAAACTTCCACAGAATCTGCCGCAAGATACCCATCAGCAAGGGCGCATCTTTCTGGCTGATTCGCAACCGCCGCATCCATCGCCGGATCTTCTGCTCAGTCGAAACCGCCGTAATCCGGTTCGTATACCCGGATTCGTGCAGCACCTCCAGCAACATCTGCGTCATCTGCTCCGCATCCGATCCTCCAACCCAATCGAACCCTGCCGGCCGGGGCGCAACCTCTTCGCGAATCAGTTCATAGAGGCACACCGCTACCGCCTGCCCCAGATTCATGGATGGCGTGCCAGGCGCAGTCGGAATTCGAGTAAGCGCATGGCAGAAGCTCATATCGTCATTCGACATTCCGAACTTCTCCGACCCAAACAAGAGCGCGACCCGCCCGACATGATTCCGTATCTGCGGCGCGCCCGCTTCCAACCGCTCCACGGGCTGCTGCGGCACGCGTTTCTGTGCGGCAGTCGTGCCGACCACCAGGGAACAGTCGCTCACCGCTTCGGCAACGGTCCCAAATACACGCGCCGACTTCAGCACATGCGCCCCGCCAACCGCGGAAACGGCTTCGCGGAAGGCCACATCGTAAGGGTCCACAAGACGCAGATCGTCGAACCCGAAATTCGCCACGGCACGTGCCGCGGCGCCAATATTCAGCGGATTTCTCGTGGAAATCAGTACGACAGTAAGTTGGGGTCCTATGTAAACGATGGTTGCACACGCCATACTGGCCGGGGCGTGCTGAGCGGCGGAGCGGGCCCTGATCACTCAGGCAATCCAGCCGGCACGAATGGAACTCACAACCCAGCCGAACGCCCGGCCCTACTCAGGCCCGGCGATCTCGATGGCGGTGACATGCACTGGCTCGATATCCACGGGAAGGTCTTTCAGCCCCGCAAGCGCCTTTTCCATGGGCGGGCGGAGTATAGCCAGGCGGTCGAGCATCCTCTTTGCGCCGCCGTAATCGCCGTTCGCTTCAAGGGTGAGCAGATCGTGGGTGAGGTCGCGAACCGCGGATTTAATCTTTGTGAAATCCACGGAAAAGGTTCCGTCCGGGTGAGCGATGAACGCACCCTTGTCCAGAAGGTAATTGAATTGAAGCGCCATACCTTTTCCGTGCGCCTCATGGATGCCGAAGCGCACGGAGCGGAACGCTGAGGCCAGGTAGGTTGTATAGAGCTTATGTTCCTCGGCCGGCATCAGCTTGTGGTCGAACAAATACTGCATCATAAAAAGCCCGGTGATATCCGCCTTGGCTTCTTCGATGGCGCTATAAAGGTCTTTCAGTTCCAGCCTGACAGATGTTGCCCGCCCCTGCACCTGGATTTGATGGGGGCCGATGCCGTGACTGATTTCGTGCGCCACGATGTGCGTAAAGAAAGAGTCGAAGCTGAGGTCCGCCTGCTGCGACTTCGAGAGCACCCGGCCGGCAATGGGTACCAGCGTCTTCTGGAATTTGGCTTCCTGAACGTTTTTCAGCATCACGCGTTTCGAACCCTTCTCGGTCACAACACGTTCGTCGTTCGGCAGGTTGTACGCGGCAGTCTGTACGCCGTGCGCGGCATCTCCGCTGCAGATCACCTGGTTCACCACCGTTATTGGCGCAAGCGCACCCAGTTTTGGGTTACGAAAATGCGGCTCGATGGGGAGATTGTTCTCGATATCCTGAAGGTGCGCGGCTAAGAACTTCAGCTTCGCCGATTCCTTGTCGTCCCTGATATTGACGTACGCTTCGAACGCTGCTTTGTACCCGAAGAGCTCGTCGTTGTAGGTTTCGTAGGGGCCGATGGTCACGTCAACAGGCGCGTCGAGATCCATCCAGGCCACGTCGCTCTCGTAGTAATCATTGGAAGCGAAGGCCGCGGCGCGCGTAGTGAGGAATCTTTTCAGAGTCGCATTGCCCGTCAATGCCGCCGCTTCCCGCAGGAGCTGAGCGCAGGTTTTCAGATCCGCCGCGTATTCCTGCGAGTAGGGAACCTCTTTCAATCCGCCCTTGGCATTGCGGCGGATTACCGTGAAGAAGCCGGTTGCCTGCGCCTGGCGAGCGGGCGGGAGCGCCTTCACCCACGCTTCGAACTCGGACTTCGACATGTTCTCCGGGTAGAAATTTGCGCCCGGAGGATTCTTGTCGGGCGCTCCCGGAATGAATGACTGATGATTGTCGATTTCAGACCAGGGTCCTTTATTTAACCAGAAGTAATGCAGGCGGGCTCTTCCAAGGGGCGATTGATCCTGCTTCAGCTTTTGATAGAGCGCCAAATTACCGGCCCAGCGCTGCCTCAGAAAGATCTCGTTGTAAATGCGGGCCGCCTGGATCAGCTTCACGAGGGCCTTCCGGTCCGCCGGAGTGATACTGGACAGGTCAACCCGTAATTCCGTGGGTGCGAATCGCGCGGCCATGCGATTTAATTCCGCAAGGTCCGGCGTGGCTGCTGTGAGGTTAGCTGCAGTAAGGTTTGACATTATCAGAGCGCAGAGAATTCCCAGGAACTTTGCCATACGCGGTTAGCGCCTCACCCAGGCCATCCCGTCTGGCTGTTTGCCGGCATCCAGATGCCCCGTGACCTTCATCGACTTGATATCGACAATCGCCACGTAATCGTCGGGCGTGCAGGCCACAAAAACGCGGGCTCCATCGGGCTGCATTTGAATCCCCGCGGCCCCCCGGCCCACCGGAATCCTCTTCACTTCCTTGCGGGTCGCGGCATCGAAGACCGCGACATCGGGCCCGCTCAGCGTCGAAACGAAAACCAGCTTCCCGTCGGGCGTGAACTTCAGCCGGTTCGCTCCGCTGACGTTTGCGCCGGTGAGCGTCGCGATCACCTTTTTCGACGCGAGGTTCACAATCGAAATCGTTCCATCGCCCGCGTTTGCAGCCCAGATCTCTTTCCCGTCAGGAGAAACATCAAAGCCTTCCGCGCCTCTGCCTACGGGGATCACGGTCTCATCCCAGTCTTCACGCGGGCCACGCCCTCTTCCGGCAGCGGCTGTCGTCTTATCGATGATGGTCATCGTTGCGGAACTCACGTTCGACGTGACCAGTCGCTTCAGATCGTCAAATACATAAACCATGTGGGTCCGGTTCTGGCCCGTGCCCAAAACCCAATCCACCTTGTTCGCCGATGGGTCGTAACTGCCGATCACCTTCGCGGCCTCCGCCGTAAACCAGACTTTGCCGCCGGCGAACATCAGGCCGTGGGGCGCGCGAAGAGGCCCCAGATCCACCGGTGGCAGCGCCTTGTGCGCTACCAGATCGCTTACTGAAATGGTGTTGTAAGCCCCGCCGCCGTAATTGGAAATGAACGCGAGTTTGCCGTCGGTAGACGCCGCGACTTCGTGCGGGTCAGGCCCCGAAGGCATTTTCGCGATGACTCGCATTGTGGAAGCATCTACCATCGAAAGCGTTTGATCCGCCTTCGAAAGCACCAGCAGAGTGTCCGCCGCGTTCATCGCCATGCAGGCCGAAAACGCGCAGAGAAATAATCGTGGTTTCATGGCGAACATTACGATAACAGAATTTCTACAGCGTTCCCCGCGGGATCGTTTACATAGCAGGAGCGCGTGCCGTCGCGATGCGTTTTCAGTTCTCCGAACCTCGCGGCTTCCGCGCTCCTGAGGGCAACGTGAGCCGGATGCTGGCTCGGAACCACCAGGGCCATATCGACGTTGTCGAAGCCCAGCAACGCCCAGGTGTCGTCCTGATACTTCACTTTGCATTTGAACGTGGCGGTGTACCAATCGACCGCCGTTGCAATCTCCTGCACCGGGATCGCGATGTGGTCGAGGCGGTCTAGTTCACTCATGTTGCTATTTTACGGATTCCAGGCGGGACGTGAGGAACGCGCGCTCTACGGGATTCGTCGCGAGCGCCAGCGCCCGCTCATACGCGGCGGCGGCTTCCGTGTTTCGGCCGAGCCTTCGAAGCAGGTCCGCGCGCGCCGAGTGAAACAGATAATACTGTTCGAGTTCGGTGATCCGGTCCATCAGGGCCAGCCCCTTTTCGCACCCGTACCCCATTGCCACGGCGGCTGCCTGGTTGAGCGCAACCACAGCGGAAGGGATGAGCCAGGAGAGCTCTTCGTAGAGGCTCGCGATGGCGCGCCAGTCCGTTTCGTCGGAGCGCTTTGCCCGCGCGTGGACGGCAGCTATGTCGGCCTGCAATGAGTATCTGCCGCGCGCTTTGGGCAACAGCTTGAGCCCCTCCCGAATTTCCTCCGCGTTCCAGAGCGACCGGTCCTGTTGTTCCAGCGTGATCAGTTCGCCTGCCGCGCTTGTCCGGGCCATGCGGCGGGAATCCTGCAGCAGCATCAGCGAAAGCAAGCCTTGGTTCTCGGGTTCCCGGGGCATGAGTTCGCAAAGCAGGCGCCCCAGGCGAATGGCTTCCGCGCACAGATCCCCGCGAATCAGAGTGCCGCCCGATGTCGTCGCATACCCTTCGTTAAAGATGAGGTAAACCACGGCTTGCACACTTGCCACCCGCTCCGCCAGCCGGTTCGGAGGCGGAACTTCATAGGGGATTTTGGCGTCCTGGATCTTGCGCTTGGCCCGGACAATGCGCTGCGCCAGAGTTGGCTCCGGCAGCAGGAAGGAACGCGCGATTTCTGCCGTGGTGAGCCCGCCCAGCGTTCGAAGCGTAAGGGCCACCTGCGCCTCGGTATTCAGGGCCGGATGGCAGCACGTGAAAATCAGCCGGAGACGGTCGTCCCCCATTTCATCCCTTTCAGCAGGCTCCACCGCCGGAACCAACTCAGGCGTCAGTTCCGTTTGAGCCTTCCCCCCCCGCGGATCGCATCGATCACTTTTCGCCTGGCCACCGTGGTAAGCCACGCGGCGGGATTATCCGGAATACCCGACTGCGCCCATGCCCGCAGAGCCGCTGCGAAAGCATCCTGCAGTGCCTCTTCAGCAAGATCGAATGAGCCGGAATACCGGATAAGGCAGGCGACGATGCGGCCCGATTCCTGCCGGTAAACGGCATCGATACGGGCCGCGAGACTCATGGTTTCAGCCAAAGATCACGATAGGGCGGATCTCGACCGAACCGTGCGAGGCGCCGGGGATCTTCGCCGCGTACTCGATGGCTTCGTCGAGGTTCGTACAGTCGAGCAGGTAGAAACCGCCCAACTGTTCTTTGGTTTCGGCGAACGGTCCGTCGGTGGTGAGTGTCTTGCCATCGCGAACTCTGACGGTGGTTGCGCTTGTGGTGGGATGCAGGGCTTCGCCCGCGACGTAGAGCCGTTTCTCCCGCACCTCATTTGTGAAGCCATAGTAGGCTCCCATGACGGCCTGTTGTTCCGCTTCCGTGGCTTTCGATTCTTTTTCCTGGTCGGTGTAGATGAGCATTGCGTATTTCATATGGAATGTTACCTTTCACCGATACGACGGGTCGGGGCTCCGAAATTCGACAGGCGGATGGAATTTTTTTTGCGCATTTGTGCAGGCACTTCAATACCAGTCTTCGATTTCAATCCGGCACACGTGAGAACTCCCTGGTGTTCTTTGTGACCAGTTTGCAGCCGCACGCCAGCGCCGTGCCTGCGATCGTCAGGTCGAGCCGGCCTATGGTTTCGCCGCGCTTTTCACGTTCCAGTTCTATCTGTGCGGCCCGTTCCGCGGCTCTGCGGCCGAAGGGCAAAGTCGCGACCACGCTCATGACCCAATGCAGTTTGCGGCGGCGAGCCTCCGGATTAGTGCTTCGAACCGTTCCGTATTCGATTTCGTACACCGTCACGGCGGTCACTGCTACCTGCGCGGGGTCCGTCTTCACCAGGCGCTCCCGTACATTTCCAATTCCTTTGAGTGGGTGAATCAGAGCGTTGGTGTCGAGCACCATTGAAATGCCAGGGGCCGTCAGAGGTTCTCCCGGGGTACATCTTCGCCTAAGCCCGAACGGAGTTCCCCGGCTTCCGGGTGATCGGCTGGCCAACTCCCCGGAATTGCCGGAACGTCAGCGGGCCACTCATGGCGAACACGTTTTCGAATCGCGTCCGCGGTCCATTTGCTGGCAGGTTCGCCAGAAAGGCGCGAAGCCTCCCGCACAAACTGATCTGTCCCGCTATCGAGGTAAATCGTTAGCTGGGGCATATAAGTTTACTTAGTTCGAGGCTGCGGCAACAGCTGCGGGCACGTCGGAGTTCCACGTATCCACAATGCATTTCCAGCCGCCATCAGGCTGCTTCTTCCAGATTTCGACCAGCTTCCCATTGTCGAAAGCTTTCTTGCCGTGTTCGTTCCAATTGATTGAGAAGGTGCCGTATACATACCCGAGATCTCCGGACCGGGCCACTTCGATTTTCGTCGGCTGCCAGGTAATGGAAAGCTCAGGGAGCGAGAGTAACCCGCTTACGGATTTTCGGATGGCTTCACGAGTAATTGCGATCTTTTCGTTCGGCGGTAACACAACCGCGTCGCCGGAATAAAACGCGATCCAGGCATCCACCTGCTTCGTTTGAGCGGCCTGGACCCAAGCTGCGTCGGCTTGCTTAATCAAGGCCTCGTCTGCCGCGCGCATATCGGGTTTCGTACAACTCTGCAGCAATAGAATCCCAGGCAGCCCGATGGAGGCGAGACTTCGGGCACTCGGGTACATGCTCTTATAGCACAGCGACGAAGCCTTCCCAGGCCGCCGTCGTGTTCTCGAACTGCATGCGCGCGTCTTCCGTGATCCGCATCATCTGCTGATCGTCGTGCGTGGGGTCGTGGTGGAACAGAAACAACTGGCGGGCGCCGGCATCCTTTGCCACATGGATCGCGTTCAGCCACGTACTGTGCCCCCAGCCGCGCTTTGTTTCGTATTCGATGGGCGTGTACTGCGCGTCGCAAATTAAAATGTCCGCGTCCGCTGCGTAATCGCGCAGGGTTTTGTCCAGTTCCGGGTGCCCGTGCTCGTAATCCGTCGCGTACACGATCACCGCTCCGTGCGCCTCGATCCTGTACCCGGAAGCATGCTGCGGGTGGTTGAGCGGAAACGGGATGATCTTTACGCCGTTTGAGTCCACGCAATCGCCGCGCTCGATCGTGTTGAACTCGCGCTTCGCAGCCACCTGATCGAAATCCACCGGAAAGTAGGGTTTGGCCATTTGGCCTTCCAGCGTTTCCTGCAGAGGCCGGCCTTCAATCCCCGTATAAAATTCCACATGATTTCTTGGGCCGTAAATAGGCGCAAAAAATGGGACTCCCTGAATGTGATCCCAATGGAAATGCGTCAAAAACAGCTTCACATTGATAGGCTGACCCGCGGCTTCCTTCATCAGGGTTTGACCCAGATTCCGAATGCCGCTGCCCGCATCGAAAATAATGCAGTCGTTGGCCGCCGTGCGAATCTCCATGCACGAGGTGTTGCCGCCAAAAGTGAGATTTTCCACCTGGGGGGTCGGTGTGGAACCCCGGACTCCCCAGAATCTGAGCCGGACGCGGGCGTCTGTCATTTAGAAGGCCATCTTAGCTTGAATACGTTTCCGGTCCGCCTTTTCGGCCCCGAGCTTGAGTGCGGTTGCATAGGCTTCACGTGATTCCGTCGCATGATTGGCTGCGTGTTCCGCGTCTCCAAGTTGTTCCCACAGCATGGGATTCTGCACGTCGAGCTTAGCAGCCGCGCGCAATTGTTCAACGGCCGCATCCTGCTGCTTCGACTTGGATAGTTCAGCCGCCAGCGCCACGCGGGCCCCCACGTATTCGGGTCGCTCGGCAATCACTTCGCGGTATTGCACAATAGCCGCCTCGCTGTCACCACGCCTGGCCAGAAGTTCTGCCAGACCCAAACGCGACGGCAGAAAATCGGATTTTGCCGCCAGATTCTGTTTCCAAAGGTCAATCGCTTCCATTTCACGGTCCTTTGACGACGCGAGCAGCAGCGCCAAATTGTGCCGCGCCGGCAGGAGATTAGGATTTTTGACCAGCGCCTCTTTGTAGAGCTTTTCCGCTTCCGCCGATTTGCCTTCCGAAGCCTTAAGCGACCCGAGCGCGTTCAGCGGCTCAGCCGAATCCGGAGCAACCTCCGCGGCCCTGCGGTATGATTGCTCGGCTTCCCGTTTCCGATTCGTGCGTTGATAGATCAGACCCAGGTTGTAGGGCAGATAACTATATTGGGGTGTGAGTTTCATCGCCTGCTGGTACGAGCGAATAGCGCCTTCGGAATCGCCCGCTTCCACGTATGCCACCGCAAGGTTATGAAGCGGATAAGACCAGTTTGGAGCCCGTTTCGCCGCATCCCGGAACGCGGGAATCGCCTTCGCAAACTGTGCCTGTTCCAGGTAAGCGATACCGAGCGCGTTATATCCGTAGGCCTCGCCTGGATCGATACGAACCGCGCGTTCGAGTAAATCAGCCGCCCGGGGAAACTGCTTTTCAAAAAGCAAAGCCCGTCCCGCAAAGAAAGAATTACGCCCCAATAAATATTGCGATTCCGGCGTCAGCTTCATGGCTGCTTCCATGTACTGGGAACCGGCATCGAAATCACCCTTCGTTTGCGGGTTCTGATCGCCCGCCAGGTAACGAAGCAGCACCTGCTGTGCCCTGTCTTCAAGCGCAACTCGCAGGTAGTTCTCCTGCAGCAGCATCATTTCCGGCTGGAGTTCCGCCCGCAGTTTGGGCAGCAGGTCAAAAGCGGTGCCCGCCTCGGATGGAAGCAGTTTCTTCGCTTTGATCGCCGCCTGGAATGCGTCAATATCCTGCTGTGCGCCAACCGAAACCTGTGGCGCATCCGCCGCGGACGCGAAGAACAGAGGCCCGCCGTTGCGCGAATCGTAGAGCGATTTGAATCGGGTTATATTGATGCCCGCTTTCGAAACATCCGAAAGCTTTGTCGCATTCTCCATGTTGCCGAAATCTCGCGGATGCTGCTTATTATTCGTCAGGCTCGAGACGTCGGTGCGCACATAATCAATCAGTTCCCCCGCGGTAACCGATTTATCTTTGTTGGCATCTCCGCCTCCCTCAAGCCCGCGCAGCACGGAATAAGTAAATGCGCCGTGGCCCCCGCCGAACTGCGAGCCTTCGAGCGCAACTTCCTTGGGTCGAGACGCAACCAGACCCAGCATTTCGCCCGGCGCCTCACCCAACTTTTCCACCACGCTGCCGATCGAGCCGTTCTTGATGTTGCCGATGGTGGTCGCGCGGCAAACATCTGCCAGCAACACCACTCGCCCGACCTTCGAGAGCTCTTCTTCCAGCAGCTGCTGAATCTCAGTCATCGGCATAGCGGTGGACGAGAGGTCTTGGGGGTCGCTGTCATAGGTCAGGATATAGGCGCCGCGGCTGTCCACCGTTCCGTGGCCGGCGAGCAGGATAAATACCGTATCTTTCTTGCCCGGGCGAGCCTTCAGGAACGTTTGGAAGGCGTTCCGCAGAGCAGCGGTCGTTGCCTGCTCATTCGTCAGAACCACCATTTGATCCACCGGAACCGAACCGCCCCGCGGGCTTGCGAGATAGTCGCCAAAAGATTTTGCATCGGCGCCCGGAAATTGTAACCACAAATCTTTCGGCAATTTCTGGTATTCGGAAACGCCGACGATCATCGCGAACGTTTTCGAATCGGGAGAGATCGCGGCAGCCTTGATAGCGGCCTCATTGGCGAGGCTCTCTTCAAGTTCGAAGATCCGCCCCCGCACCCAAACCGCATCGGGCCACTGCGTGGCTACCTTCTTGTAGGCTGCGAGCGCGTTCGCTTCCAGCTTGGCGCCGTCGAATACCGCCGCTTCCTCCACAATGGACTGCGTATCGGCTGGATTCAGCTTTAGCGCCGCTTCAAGGGGCGCCAGATCCGTTCTTACGTTGGCGGGAAGCGCATCGAATGCGATTACCTCGCCCTCCGGTTTCGCCAAACCGCGGGTCATACTCACCCCATAATGCTGTTGGCTGGCGACGGCGACGCGCACCACCTGTGGCAGAAAGCAGGCATTTACCGGCTTCGAAACGCCCAGCTTGCCCTTGCCTTTCAGCGCCTTCGAATCCAGAAGAACTTCTCCCTGTTCCAGAATCTGAGAGGTCTTGGTGGGGCAGTATAAGAAGCTCGTCGGCAAGCCGCCAGATTGCAGTGAATCGCCCGCGAAAAGAATGTCGCCGGCGCGCGCGGCGAGCGCCGTTTCGGTATTGGCGCGCAGCACTTTCCCCCCACCCGCGCCCAAAACCAACCCCACCGGCTCTTCCCGCGGGACCGCCGCCAGAGCGACCGAACTCAATGAAAACCCAATAATTACGCCGAACGAGACCTTCCTGATCACACTTGCACCTGAGCTTCCGGTTGCGGTTCCATCTGCTGCCGCGAACCAGCCCCCGGCATATTCGCGGGTTGCGGATGCTCCGCGCGAATCTCCGCCAGTCTGGCTTCGTCGAACAGCGATGTTACGGAAAACAACTTCATCTTCTCGGTTTTCCCTTTTACCGGCACCGCACCTAGGTACACAGTGTCGATGGCCCCCCCTAACATTTCAAGCGATTCTTCGCTCATTAACAATCGCGTTCTTGCTTCCTTGTTGAGGCTTTCCAGCCTGGACGCAAGATTCACGGTATTCCCCAGAACCGTGAATTCCAGTTTGTCGGAAGACCCCACGTTTCCGATAACCACTTCTCCGGAATGATAACCCGCTCCCGTTTTAAATTCGCCGATCACCTGCTCCACCATTTCGGTCGCGCAGATGGTCGTCCGCAAAGCGTGATCCCCTGGCTTGGCGCCCGGGTCGTCGTCGGAAAACACGGCAAGAATACCGTCTCCGATGAATTTGTTCACATGGCCGCCGTTCTTCACGATGATCGACACCATGGTGGACATGTACGTATTCAACAGTTCAACGACAATAGCCGGGTCTTTGGATTCGCAGAATGCCGTAAAACCACGAATGTCGGTGAACAGAATGGTTACTTTCTGACGCTTGCCGGTCATCTCGAACTCTTGTTTTTCGTCGAGTGAACTCGCCACCTGCCGTCCCACGAAGAGCGCCACGGCAGTTTTGAAGAAACTGCTCTTTTTTTCCGCCGTTGCAAAGCGGTAAATGACGCCGCCCAACAGAGCCCAGGCGAACGAGAGCATCACTTGGGAAGTGGACAGCAGCCATCCGGCGCGAAAGGCGAGATGGGTAGCAATCAACAGAACCGCGAGTACGAGCGTAGAGCCAATCGCGGTGTGCGGTACGCCGGGGAATGCGGTAATCGCGGCCACGCACAGGATTGATGTCAGCAAGAGGGTCAGCAGTCCCACCGAATCCGGAACCGGCTTCAGGAATTCTCCGGTCAGGAGCGTGTTGAGCACGTTGGCATGGATTTCCACACCAGGCGTGGTCCATTTTGCATTCTGGGCGAACGCCGTGTAGAAAGGTGTCGCCCGGCGATCGCCCAGATCGTCCGTTCCCATCAAGACCGCTTTTCCGCTAAACCACTTCTGGAGCTGCGACTGGTTGCCGGCATGCCATGCTTCAATAACATCGAAGAGAGACACACGGGGAAACGTGTCGGCGGGGCCCGCGTAGTTAATGGTCATGCTGCGGCGGGAATCCATCTGCACTTCGCGGCCTGCGAGATACATCTTCCCGTCGTGGAATTCCGCGTCTTTGCCCAGGAATTTCTCGGCCGCCCGCAGCGCCAGTCCCCTGGTGAGTCCCTCAACAGGCTGATCGGGTTTCGGCTGTTCGATAAGTTCCTGGCGGCGGATGAAATCGTCATCGTCCGCCGTCAGGTTCGGAAAGGCGGTTAGGCCGAAGACCGATGCCAGCATATTGATCGGAACGATGACCTCTTCTTTTTTCTGGTCCTCAGCCGAGACCGGAACAAACGCGCACACCACCGGCATTTGAGGAGCAACCTCGGCGTAAGCCGCTCCCAACAGGGCATCGTTGTCGGGAGCGTATTTTTTGACGTTGATAAGGAACGCATTATCAATCAGCATCACCTTGCCGCCGCCCGCCAGCACTGCCCGCATGGCATCTGCATAATGCGGTTGCCAGAAAAATAATGGTTCTGTGTACTGGCTTCTGGTTTTGTCGTCGATCTCAATCAGCGTGATGTTCTTGGTGGGTCTGGTTCCGCGAATGACGAAATGCGCATCCTGCGCCTTCAGGTCTACCCCTCGAAAGAACTGCACATTCTCCATAAGAAGCGTAAGAAACACGCTTCCAAGGGCGATTGCCGCGCATATCAGCGCGCGCTTCCAGGTCTTTTTCATTGCGGCTCTATGAATTTTACTACCGCAAGCAATGAATTTGGAGACACTCTTTAGTTATTAGTGGGCCGCTGCCTAACAAAAACCGCGCGATTCCCACCTCCCCAAAATCCGCCGCCGGCAGCCCATGGCAGAAGTCGCGTGAGTCGCTGACCAGAGGCAACGGCTGCGACCGACCTGATCCCGGGATAAGCCCGGCATTCGGCTGCGCCCCCGGTCAGCGCCACAGGGCCAGACGCGAGGCCATAGCCGCTCATCTGCCGACCCTGGCACCCGCACTCCTCAGCAATCGCCCCGCGACCGACCGATTAGAGCTTGATTGCAGAGGCCGCGCGATTCGGGTCCCACAGCGTTTCCGGCACATTCAACTGATGGCTTGCCCAGCGGCTCCAAACGAAAAATGCATCGCTAAGCCGGTTCAGATACCGGACCACCTCGCTCACGTCGCCTTCCGTTTTCGCCGCGAGGGTGACGCAAAGACGTTCGGCGCGGCGGCAAACCGTCCGGCAAACATGCAACTCCGCGTTCAGCCTGCACCCGCCGGGCAGCACGAAGGAGCGAAGCGGCGGCAAACTCTCGTTCATCCGGTCCATCTCGTGTTCCAGTTGAGTGGTTTCCGCTGCTGTAATGCGCGCCTGTTTGGGATGCACATCCTCCGGCAGAGTCGCGAGAATAGAACCCGCGTTGAACAACTCATGCTGCACGCGAAGCAGCGTTAAACCCAATTCCGCCAGCGCCGGCGTCCGCCCTTCGAGTTCGCTGATCGACTCCCTCGCAATACCCACAAAGCTGTTCAGTTCGTCTACCGTGCCGTAAGCCTCAATCCTGATGTGGTTTTTCGCGATTCGCTGACCGCCGGCAAGCGATGTCCCGCCATCGTCACCACGCCGCGTATAAACGCGCGTGATTGACAGGCGGGGATCGGAAAATCGTGATTCGCTCATCTCGCTATCTGGCCCGCACCAGGCTCCACTTCACGCCCGCCACAACGTTCAGCAGAGGGGCGGGGAAGCCGTACGTCTCTTCGTACCTCTGATTGAATACGTTATGAACGTTTGCATAAAACGTCATATTGCCGCGAACCCGCCAGTTCAGATTCACGCCCACCACCCGATACCCCGGATTGTTAAATGCCCCGCCCGATGCCCCGTAATTCGGTTCCACATCCAGCGTGCGCGCCCGCGCGTTCCCAACGATATTTGCATCCAGCCTGCCTTTGTGAAATGTAGCCACAAAAGATCCGGAGTGCTTTGGCCTGCGGAACAACGGCTGCCCGAGAGTGTAATACTGCTGCACCAGACCCGCGCCCCCCTCGAGCGATAGAACCTTCGTCTCAAGCCAGGTATAACTGCCAGAGACGGAAATCCACGAAAGGGGTCGGAATTGCCCGCTCACTTCCGTTCCCTCCGCGCGCGCGTTTGCAATGTTGTCGCTTGAGAATCTCGACAGCACAGTCAGCGAGCCGCCCAACGGTACAATCAGATCGCGATAGCGGCTGCGGAACCAAGTCACATCCAGCGACAGCCGGTCCTTCAAGAACCTTTGCTCCACGCCCCCGTCATAGCTTGTGGTTCGCTCCGGCTTCAAAGCAGGATTATCCGTGAACGCCAGGTCTGACCCACCCGGGGGACGGATGCCCGTTCCATACGATGCATGCACACGCGGGCCCGAAGGCAGCGAATAGGCTCCCGAAATCTTCGGATTCAGGCGCGTATCGGTGCGTTGCGCAAAGTTGGGCCGCGGGGGAAAGCCATTGCTGTCGCCAGGCACAAAGGGCGTCTGATAAATTTCTTCCCTCAGCCCGGCATTGATGAACAGGCGCCCAAACGCAACGTGATTCTCCCAGTAAACTCCGCCGTTATCGCGCCGCAGCAGAAAGCCATCGGAATTCGAGGTCGTCAGAAACGTGTTCCGCATCTCCTCGCGGTCGAACGCGTAACCGCCCGCCATGCTCCAATGTCCATTCACCGTGTACGTAAACCGCGCCTCTCCATACCCCCGAATGTCTTTATTGAAACTGAATCCATAAGGACTCAGGTAAGAGTTGTTGTTCAGGAAAAAACCCGTGGTCAAATCCATTCGCATGCGGTCGAATAGCTCGGTTTGGTAATGGGCGCCGTAAGTTGATGTGTCATTGCGGCTCCGGCTCACCAAATCGATCCCCGGGAAATAGCCCTTGGGATTCGATCCCACCGGACCCGGCTGCCCCGCGTCGTTCGAATTGTAATTTCCGAACCCAAACAGGCTTTGCGTGCGCCAGTGGTGCGAAAGCGCCAAAAAGATATTGTCGTTGCGGTAGTCGCTGTTCTGAACCGGTCCGTTGTCGTTCAGGCTGGAAAAAGAACCCGCCACTCCCCAATTTTTCCAAATCATGCCCGAACCGCCAAGCGCAAACCGATTCTCCGCGTGAGTGCCGCCTTCGGCCACCAAATCGAGCGCCGCTCCGTTTTCGGGTGCCCGTGTTTTGAAACTCACCACGCTCCCCAAAGCGTACGATCCATACACTGCGGACTGTGGCCCGCGAGCCACGTCGATTTCTTCGATCAAATCCGAGGGAATGTGTGCGAAATCAAACAGGCCGCCGAAGTAGAAGCTGTTGATCGGAATGCCATCCAGCAGCACCAGATTGTATTTCGAATCGGCGCCGCGGACAAACAGACTCGCCACGCTGCCTCTCGATCCGTCCTGCGCCACTATCGCTCCTGGAATCTGGCGCAGCAGATCTACCGCGAGAGGCTCGTTCCTTTCGCGAATCTCCTTGCTGGAAATCACGCTCACGCTGGAACCCTGCTGAGAGGCCGGAATGTCGAGTGCCGATCCAACCACCCGCACGGAATCGGAAACCGGTGCGATCGCAAGCTGTATGCGCGACGCTCCCATCGGCACAGTGACCGTTTGAAAACCCTTTGCCGCTACCCGCAGTTGAACGTTTTCGTACAGCGGAGATATGTAAATCTCGAATTGTCCCTCATCCGCCGTGACCTGTTCCGTGATGATGCCGACCGGATCGAACGCTGCAACCTGCGCACCGGGGATGGGCCGGCCGGAAGGATCCACCACGATGCCCTTCAAAGTAGCGGCGGAGGCGAAACCCGCGCAGGCGATCAGCGCCAGGACAGGAAAGAGTGGTTTTTGAATTGTCAGAACATTACCAGTATCGGTCACGCGGCCAAAGGCGAATAAAGCTCGCGCAGGTGTACGTAGCTCTCGGTCAGCGCGCGCTTCCGCAGCTCAAGCGTACCTTCGTAAGCCCGATCTTCCACCTCTACACAGGCGTGCCCGCTAAATCCCGTCGCGGCCAGGGCCGAGATAAAGGCCCTCCAGTCGATCTCGCCCAATCCTGGTAACTTCGGTGTGTGGAAATCATTGGGATATGCGAGAATTCCCACATCGTCCAGCCGCTCGCGATCCACTCTCGCATCTTTGAAATGCACATGGAATATTCGGCTTGCAAATTCCGCGATCGGTTTGAGGTAGTCCATCTGCTGCCAAATCAGGTGAGAGGGATCGTAGTTCAGGCCGAAACTCGCGCTCGGAATCGCGTCGAACATGCGCCGCCATACTACGGGGCTGATTGCCAGATTCTTTCCACCAGGCCATTCGTCGCGGGTGAACAGCATCGGGCAGTTTTCAATCGCGACGCGAACCCCGTTATCTTCAGCGAAACGGATCATATCCGGCCAGATTGAGAGAAAGCGCGGCCAGTTTTCCTCCACCGATTTGGTCCAGTCGCGTCCCACAAACGTATTGACCAACCTAATATCCAGAACGCGCGCCGCGGTAATCACTTTCCGCAAATGCAGCAGCGCGGCGTTAGATTCCGCGCCGTCGGGAGTCAGCGCATTCGGGTAATACCCAAGCCCGCTGATCGCCACCCCGGTCTCGGCCACCACCCGTTGCGTCCGGTCAACAGATTGCTGATCGAGCGTATTTACGTCGATGTGGGTCACGCCCGCATATCGACGGTCCGCCCGCCCTACCGGCCAGCACATGACCTCCACACTGTCATAGCCAATGGACTTCGCCAGGTGGAAGGTCTCTTCAAAAGAAAGGTCGGGAACGATCGCGCTCACAAATCCAAGCTTCATCACCCCCTACTGTAATGCCCGGCATAGCCCGGCATAGCCGGGGCACCGGCATAGCCCGAATTGTGACAATATCGATATCACCGCCGCAACGCGAGGCGCCATCCTATTCCAAAGGAAGCCCGGACCCCTTTAGCGCCCGCCATCCGCCATCCAGCGAAATGACATTGGAATATCCCATCTTCTGCAAATTATCGGCCACCAAAGCGGATCGAAAGCCACCTCCGCAATAACAAACCAGTGTTGTGTTCTTATCCGGGTACCGCGTCTCAATATCGCGTTCAATAATCCCCTTGCTCAGATGCACCGCGCCTTTCACATGACCCGCGGCAAACTCGTGGTCTTCCCGAACATCCACCAGAACGTGCTCCCGGCCATCAGCCAGCATCTGCTTATACCCGTCGGGATCCGTTTCTTTAACGCGCGACTTGGCATCCGCAATCAACGCCAGAAATCCTGCTGTATGCTGCATAAAAATCTATTCCACCCTCGTAATATTCGCGCCCGCCGCGGAGAGCTTCGATTCGATCTTCTCGTATCCCCGATCGATGTGATAAACACGATCGATAACCGTTTCGCCGCGCGCCACCATAGCCGCCAGCACCAGAGAGGCGCTGGCTCGCAGATCGCTCGCGATCACGCCGGCGCCGGATAACTGGCTGCGGCCCGCAACAATAGCTTTGCTCCCGTCCAGCCTGATCTTCGCGCCCATTCGCATCAGCTCCTGAGCATGCATAAACCGGTTCTCGAAAATGGTCTCGGTGACGATTGAGATTCCGTCCGCCTGCGTCATCAACGCCATGTATTGCGCCTGCAAGTCGGTCGCAAACCCGGGATATTCGAGCGTAGTCATGTCCACCGAAAGCAATGCCCGGCCAGCCCGGACGCGAACGGTGTTGGCATCGGGCGTCAAAATATGAACGCCCGCTTCTGACAGTTTCGAGAGCAGCGCGGCAAGGTGTTCCGTCACGCAGCCCGTTATCGTCACGTCGCCGCCGGTGATCGCGCCCGCCACTACGAACGTCCCGGCCTCAATCCGGTCCGCAATGATTTCGTGCGTCGCGCCGTGCAGCTTCGAAACTCCCCGCACCGTTATCGTGCTGGTGCCCGCGCCTTCAATGCGCGCGCCCATCTTCACCAGCAGATCCGCGAGATCCACCACTTCGGGCTCGCGCGCCGCGTTACTAATGACCGTCTCACCCTCTGCAAGCACGGCAGCCATCAGGATGTCTTCCGTCCCTGTGACGGTAATCCGGTCGAACGAAATGTTCGCGCCCTTCAGCCCGTTCGGTGGCGCGACGGCTTCGATGTAGCCGTGTTCCTGCGAAATCGTCGCGCCAAGGTGCGTGAGCCCGGACAGATGGAAATCGATCGGGCGTGCTCCAATAGCGCATCCGCCGGGCATCGACACGCGCGCGCGGCCGGCACGCGCCACCAGAGGTCCCAATACAAGGCTTGACGCCCGCATCGTCTTCACAAGCTCATAAGGCGCTTCCGGGGATACGATCTTCGCCGTCTGAATAGACACGCGCTCTTCATCAACCGAAATTTCGGACCCGATATCGACCAGCAAACGCTCCATCGTCCTGATATCGCGAACGCGCGGAATGCGGTCGAGCACCACCAGATCCTCGGTCAGCAGGGCGGCGGCGAGAGCAGGCAGCGCGGAGTTCTTGGCTCCGCTGGTCGGGATGTAACCCTGAAGCGGCGTGCCGCCTTGAATGACGAATTTATCCATTAGCTTTCATTTTCTCCTCAATGGCCGCGCGGACATTATTCCCGGCCTCAGACAGCAGCCGTGCCGCATCTTCAGGCGGCACGCCCGTCGCCGAACTGACGATGCGAATCGCGCGGTCGAGCAGCTTCGAATTCTTCGGCTGTACGTTCACCATGAGGTTGCCCCAAACATATCCGAGTCGAATAAACGTGCCGGTGGTGAGCATGTTTAGTACAAGCTTGGTTGCCGTGCCGGCCTTCAGACGCGTCGAACCGGCGATTACTTCCGGTCCGGGCAGGGGCGTGATGGCGATCTTCGCCGCGCGGCTGAGTTCCGAATCCGGCGTGCAGCTGATCCCAATGGTGAGCGCGCCCAGGCGATTCGCTTCGGCAATGGCGCCCAGCACGTAAGGGGTGCGACCGCTCGCCGCAATTCCGCAGAGCACATCGGCTGAAGTAAAGCCGCGAGTCTGCAGATCGCGAACCCCGATCGCCGGGTCGTCCTCTGTTGTCTCGGTGGCCTTCGACAA
>Ga0105240_10000266_pt1 | contig 103426 bp, 75 predicted proteins | sample KBSC54metaG_FD_80426 | JGI IMG/M metagenome (GOLD analysis project Ga0105240, IMG submission 80426) | Corn rhizosphere microbial communities from Kellogg Biological Station, Michigan, USA - KBS C5-4 metaG | ecosystem: Host-associated > Plants > Roots > Rhizosphere > Soil | place: Michigan, USA...
AAGCGCGGGCGTCCTAACCCCAGAACCATCCCTTTCCTGAGCTTACCCCACTCTCCGCGGAGACTGGAGTGCGAGATGCCGTCGGTGCCGGGGGGCCTGCCGCGTCAGCCATGGATGCGGCGTCGCAAGAAAAGGGAAACCCCAGCGCAACTCACGGGTATCCCCCGTCCCGATTTGCCAACAAAGTACCGTATAACTGATAGCGGAACCTTGCGGGAAGTGAACTGACGTGAGCATCGACATCGACAGGGTCGTGAGTGCCGCCACCGCGGCAGAGAAGGTTTTTTTTTAAGCGGAAAAGGCCTGTGGCGAACCGCGCCCATCGCCCGTTTGGGGGTTCCGTCAATTGTCATGACGGACGGCACGCACGGTGTTCGCTACAGCGAGGCCCAGATCGACCATGGGCAGTCGTGGGGACGGCGCGATGTCAGCGGCCGCGCCCTGCCGCCTTCCGGAACGCCGGAGGAGCCCCGTCCGGGTGAGCTGAACAGCGTCCCCGAGTGGCTCCCATTCGGCCAGAGCCGCCCCGCCACCTGCTTCCCGACCGGGTCCAGTCTGGCCTGCTCCTGGGATCCCGAGCTGATCCGCCTCATGGGCAATGCCCTCGCCGAAGAATGTCTCGAGATGGGCGTGAGCGTACTGCTCGGCCCCGGAATCAATATCCGCCGCACACCGCTCGCCGGCCGCTCCTACGAGTACTACTCGGAAGACCCGCTATTGACCGGCGAATTGGCCGCTGCAATGATCCGAGGGCTTCAGGAGAAAGGCGTCGGCGCCTGTCTCAAACATTTCGCCTGCAACAACTCCGAGTTCCAGCGGACCCAGATGGACTCGGTGGTGGAGGAGCGCGCCCTACGGGAAATCTACCTCGCCGCGTTCGAGCATGCGATTCGCGCCTCCGATCCCTGGATGGTCATGAGCTCCTATAACCGTTTGAACGGCGTCCAGGCGTCCGAGAGCGAATGGTTGCTGCACCAGGTGCTACGCCGCGAGTGGGGCTATCAGGGCGTCGTCGTCTCGGATTGGAACGGCACCAAGGATCGACCGAAGTCGTTCCTCGCCGGCAATGACATGGCGATGCCCGAATACGAGGTGGATCGCCGGGAGTTACTGCAGGCAGTGGAAGAGGGCGCTGTGCCTGAGCAAGCGCTGAACGTTTCCACGGCTCGCCTGTTGGCCGTGGTGAGCAAAGCGACGGCGAATCTCAAGCCCGGATACAAGGCCGATTACGCCGCCCATCACCAACTCGCGCAGCGGATCGCGCGCGAAAGTATCGTTCTGCTCAAGAACGAAGGCGGCATTCTGCCCATCCCTCCGGACCGCCCACAGAAGCTGCTGATAGTCGGTGGCACCGCGGTGGCCCCTGTCATTCAAGGATCGGGCTGTGCCACGACAACGCCATGGATGCTCGACAAGCCGCTCGACGAGATGGTCGAGATCGCCGGCAACTCGCTGTCCATCACGTATGCCGCCGGAACCACCATTGCCGGAAAACGCGACGCGACGGCGTTGGAGAGTGCCGTCACCCAGGCCGCCGAGTCCGATACCGTCGTGTTATTTGTCAGCAACCCGATCGGTGAGGATGGCGAAAATGGCGACCGGCCGAGTCTCGCCATACTTGCGGCTCATGAGGAGCTGATCCACCGGATCGCCGCCGTGCAGCCCAACCTGGTCGTCGTCGTGGCCAACAGCGATTCCGTCGTCATGCCCTGGCTGTCGAAGGTCAAGGGTCTGATCGAGGTTTTTTACGCAGGGCAGGGCATGGGTCGGGCGACAGCGGAGATCATTTTCGGTCTCGCCAACCCTTGCGGCCGCCTGACGACCACAGCGCCCAACACCCTGGAAGAGACGCCGGCGTTTCTCCACTACCCGGGCGAGAGCTACCGGCATTATTACGCTGAAGGACTCTACGTAGGCTATCGCTATTATGACAAACGCAACATGCAGCCCCTGTTTCCCTTCGGGTTCGGGCTGAGCTACACCCGGTTCGAGTACGAGGCACTCCACCTGTCAGGTGATGTCTTCACCGAAAAGGACACCATCACGGTCGAGGTGGGCGTTAGAAATACAGGTGAGCGCCCCGGCAAGGAAGTGGTGCAGATCTACGTGGAAGCCCCCGCGGGGCGTCTCTCCCGGGCGCCGCGCGAGCTGAAGGCTTTCGGCAAAGTGGAGCTGCCGCCCGGCGAGCGCTGCGTGATGCGCCTGGAAATTCCCGTTTCCCGCCTGGCCAGCTACGACCCCGGGTTGTCTGCCTGGATTGTGGAAGCCGGAACGTACCGGATTCTCGCCGGCGCCTCTTCTCGCGATATTCACCTGCGCGCCGAGGCGCGGATCGAGGCGCCGTTGCGGCTCCCACCCCTGAAAGAAGATTGCTCCCTGACCGACCTGGTGAAGCATGAGCAGGCCTTTTCCCGCGTTTGCGAGCTGGTCGCCCGCAAGAGTGACACATCCGTCGAGGACGTGGCACGACTGCTGCGGATCAATGCGCCCGACAGCTTTTTCAGCGCCTACATTGCATTGACGACCACGTTCGAGCTGAATATCGATCGCGACGAGTATCGGCGAGCCCTGTTTTCCTGATGCGTCCATTCCGACACGCACACACGAATCCTCCTGGGGCGAACCCCACGCACGGCACCGTAGCCCAGCCGGCGCTCGGCTACGAGCTGGTCGATTTCAACCAACAGCCTATCAACTTGTATGTCACCGAGCTCACCTATTGCGAGCCCCACTGGCACGAGGCCGCCGAGCTCATCCTCGTGCTGTCGGGAAGCTTTGAGGTGTTGTTGCGCAATCGATCCCTGCGCTTGAAAAAGGGCGGCATGGTGTTTGTCCAGGGTGATGACCTGCACACCGTGCATCCCCGGGAAGATTGCAGTGTGCTCATGGGCGTGCAGTTCTCACCGACCTTGGCCCTGGTGTGCGGCGCTGGCCGTGATCCGAGCGCGGTCCTCGACGAGCTCCATCCGCAGGAGCCCATGCACCGGGATCTCCTGGCCGCGGTCGCCGACCTGGCGCGTTATGTGTTGCATCACCAGCCCGTGTTCGGCGACTACAGCCTCCTGAAGCGCGTTTTCGCGTTACTGGAGATGGTCAGGCTCGTGGCGGCACCCCACGTTACCCTGGAGGATGCGGAGAAATCCGCCGGTGGTGATCGGCAGACGGAGATCACCAAGCAAGCTATCGCGTACGCCAACGAGCACTATCTCGAGGACATCAAGCTGCTCGATGTCGCTGACTCCATGGGCGTCAGCTACCACCACCTGTCCCACACGTTCAAGGCCGTGAGCGGCTTCAGCTTTCGGGAGTACCTGACTTTGCTCCGGGTCAACAAGGCGCGGGAGCTGCTGCGCGATGAGAGTCTGAATATCACCCGGATCAGCAGCAGCAGCGGCTTCTCCGAGCACAAACACCTGGACGCCGCCTTCAAGAAATATTTCGCCACGACACCCACCCAATATCGCAAGAAATACCTGAACCAGCTCCTCGTCTGCCGCGAAGCCGCCAGCGACGGAGTCAACCGACTGCTCAACCCGGCCGAGGTCGAGTCATTTCTGCGGGAATTCACTCCATGACAGACCCTGTGGCCGTGACAGGCCCTCCGGCCACGACAACCCCTCCAGCCATGACAGCCCTTCCGGCCACGACGACCCCTCCAGCCATGACAGCCCCTCCGGCCACGACCGACCCTGCCGCCGCCGTCCCCAGCCTGCGCGAGAAAATCTGCTACGGCTGCGGCGACTTCTCTTCCAACCTGCTGTGGGGTATTTCCGGCGGCTTCCTGATGTACTACTACACGGACACCCTGCGACTGGCTGCGGTCGATGTCGCCGCTTTGCTGTTGATGACCCGGGTGTTTGATGCGATTGCCGATCCAACCGTCGGCTATATCATCGACCGCAGCGCCGGACGGCTCGTGCGACCGCTGATCAAGTGGTTGGCCATTCCGTTCGGCTGTATCGCCTTTCTGGTGTTTTTACCTATATCCGCCGAAGCCCGAGTCAATCTGCCCTGGGCTTATGTTTCCTACTTCATGTTTGGCCTGATCTATGCCGGGATCAACACCCCCTACGGCATTCTGCAGAACATCATGACGACCGATGCCCCCGCCCGCATCAGCCTGGCCGCATTCCGCATGATCGGCTGCCAACTGGGCACACTGAGTGTGTATGCCTTCACCCTTCCCGCCGTCCACTGGCTCGGCGGTGGCACCGCGCGCGAAAACGAGTTGGTGGGCTTTCCGATCTTCATGGCGATAGTGGGTGGAGTCGGCGCGACGCTCTGGTTCGTCACGTACCGCGGCTGCAAAGTCCGCTATACCCCGGAGCCTCAGCGTCACACCATCCGGGAGTTGCTGCGCTCCTTGGGTAGCAACCGACCCTGGCTCATCTGTACCGCCGCTTTCAGTCTGTCGTTCGTGATCCTCTGCGCCTACCTGTCCTTTGCGGTGTATTACTCCCGGTACGTGCTCCACAAGGACGCGGAGTTCGGCGGCTACCTGTTGATGTTATTTACCGTGTGCAGCCTCGTCGGCAATGTCTGCAGCTCGAAGCTGACCCGTCTGGAGAACAAGACCAGGCTGCAGGGGGGCTACGTCGTGCAAGCCCTGGCGCTGGCCCTCATCGGCCTGTTTCCCGGGAACCTTCCGGTGTTCATACCCTGTTTCATCGTCGCCTCGTGCGCCGCCGGCATCGGATCACCGCTGTACTACGCCATGGTTGCCGACTCGATCGACTACGGAACCCGGACCACGGGCGTGCGCACGGCGGGAATGGGGTATTCACTCAATAGTCTGCTCCAGAAGGCGTGCTTCGGAGTGACCGGCGCGCTGTTGGCTGAATTCCTGAGCCTGGGCGGCTATGTGGCCGGAGCAACGGGTCAGAGCGAGCACCTGTCCGCCTGGATCACCGCCGGCTTCATCTGGTTGCCCGCCGGCACGAGCCTGTTACTCACCGCGCTGATTTCCTTCTACCCGTCCGATGAGAGTGCCGTCCGTGTCACCGGCTGCGCGATTAGAGTGCAGTAGGTGAGGCGGCTGCGCCACTGCCGTGCATGACTTTCCACTCCACCAACGTACAGCAACAAAAGGGAAGAATCCGAGCAAACAAGAGGTATGTCCACCGCAGGCCCCCTGTAAGAATCGTACAAAATACGGGGGTATTGACACATGATCTATTTGCATACAAGTAACCGCACGGCGCCGTGCCGTACAGGCCAATCCACCGCCCGCAGGGCAATTTTGACATCGGGGACCTGTTTGACATCCGGTGCGGCCCTGCTTGCCGCCTGGTGCGTGTTGATGCTGCCACAACGGGTTGCAGCTCAAACAGCCGACGAGACAGAAGCCGGACTGGGCGAGGTAGTGGTCACAGCTCAGCGCGTCAAGGAGGACGTACAAACCACGCCAATCGCCATCTCGGTCTACAGCTCCGAGGCCCTGAAGGCGGCCGGCATCACCAACATGGCGGCCCTGAGCGCCACGGCACCCGATGTCAGTTTCGCCACCACCGAAGGCCAATCGATCATTACCATCCGCGGCATATCCAGCCGCGACACGACCGAAATCGGCGATCCGGCGGTATCCGTCAACACCGACGGCTTCTACATGAACCGCCCCTATGGGCTCAACGCCAATCTGTACGACATTGACCGCATCGAGGTGTTGCGCGGCCCGCAGGGGACGCTCAACGGACGCAATTCCGTCGGCGGCGCCATCAACATCATCACCGCCAAGCCGGTCGACGCTTTCCATGCGTACACCAGCGTTCAGTACGGCAACTACGACGACCTCGAGCTGCAAGGGATGGTCAACGTCCCGCTGACCGACCGGCTCCAGATGCGAACCTCCTTCCTGTCCGCATCCCACGATGGGTATCGCAACAATACTCCGCAGCGGGCCGCCGATGACCAGGACGACAAGTCCGGCCGTATCGAGCTGGCCTTCGAGCCGTTGGATAATCTCAAGGGTCTGCTCACCGCGCAGTACACGACCCAGGGCGGGGCCGGGGACGCCATGCAGTACATTCCCTTCATCTACACGGCCACCGGAGCGCTCGATCACACTCTTCCGCCGGGGATCAACAGCGGCGGGTTTCCACTGGGGACGCAGCCGTTCCTGCGGATGACGAGCGTCCAATACCGAGCCAACCTCGTCTACGACCTCGAGCAGGTCGAAATCACCGCCCTCGGCGGCTATGATCACACGACATACGCCCAGGGAGTTGATCAGACTCTCTACCCCAATGCATCCACCGGCGTCTATCAATGGGCACCGTCCCAAAGTCCGAACACCCTCAACGGTGAGCTCCGCCTGGCTTCCCGAGCCACCGGCCCGTTTCAGTGGCAGGTCGGCGGCTTCTACTTCAGCGAAACCTCCAGCCTGCTCTCCGGCGACGTCTCCCAGGGCGCAACCGGCGGCCGCGACATGTATTTCGGCTTCCGGTATCACACCCCCATGAATTCCAAAGCCGGCTACGCCCAGGCGTCCTACCAGGTGACCTCCAACCTGAAGCTCACGGGCGGCGTCCGCTACACTTCCGACTACAAGTCCTCGTACGGCTACTTCGGTGACATCACCGGGGGTATCATTTACGCCAACCAGTCCGGCAGCGCCTCGTTCTCCAAGTCGACTTATCACGTTGCAGCCGACTACGACCTCACCTCGAGCAACATGCTGTACGCCAAGTTCGACACTGGCTACAAGTCCGGCGGCTTCAATTTCGGCGGCAGCGCCTACGCGCCCGAAACCGTCGAAGCCTATGAGATCGGCTCCAAGAACCGGTTCCTCGACAATACCCTGCAACTGAACATTGCCGCGTTCTACGACAACTACAAGGACCAACAGGTCGCCACCTACGCCTTCCTGTCCACCGGTCAGCCGGTCCAACTGACTCAAAACGCAGGCGCCAGCCGCAACTACGGCGCCGAGACCGAGTTGCTGTACAAGATCCCGGTCATCGGCACCCTGAATTTCACGGCCGACTATCTACATGCCCGCTACACGAACTTTCTGTCAGTGGCTGACCCGAGCGATCCCAAGGCCAGCGGCAATGTGCAACTGGCCGGAAACCAACCCCCGCAGGCACCGTCCTGGAGCTTCGGTATGGGCCTCGAGCACAGTTGGGCCGTAGCCGACGGCGCCTTGACCGGCCGGATCCAATCCAAGGCACAGTCCGCCTACTACTTCTCGTTCTACAATTTTCCCGACACCCGACAGAAGGGTTACACTCTGTCGGATGCATTCCTGACGTATCAGCCCGGCGCCGGCCACTGGAAAGCCACCGCCTTCGTCCGCAATCTCGAGAACGCCGTAGTGTTCAAAGATGCCGAGGAGAGCCAGTACGCGGTCGCTTACGCGTACGAGTTTTATCCCCCCCGGACGTACGGGGGACGATTGGAATATACGTGGTGATGCCGTGACCGCTGACCGTTGGGCGAACGGTCTCGCAGCCACCGTGGTGTTGGCATGCCTGTTGATGGCCCCGATTCCTGACGTGATCGCGGCCGACAAAGGGGCGCCGTCCGGTTGCGAGCGGCTGAGCAGCCTGAACATCCCCGGTAGCGAAATCACGAGCGTTGAATGGGTTACTTCAGGGATACTTGCGCCCCCCGGGGCAGTCAATTTCCGCGGCAAGCCGATTGTTTTGAAGGGCCTGCCGCGGTTTTGCAGAGTCATCGGTATCCGCCGACCGAGCCCGGATTCACAGATCGGCTTCGAGGTGTGGCTGCCGCAGAGCTGGAACGGCCGCTACCAGCAACTCGGCAACGGCGGGTGGGCCGGTTCGATCTTCTACCAAAGAATGGGGCCGTCATTGACCCACGGTTTCGTCGTCGCAGCCACGGACGACGGTCATCGGGGAACCCCGGTTGATGCGAGTTGGGCGCTCGGGCACCCCGAAAAACTCGTGGACTTCGGCTATCGCGCCGTGCACGAGACCAACGTGGCGGCTCGTGCCTTGTCGGCGGCCTTCTACGGCCACGCCCCGAAGTATGCCTATTTCAACGGATGCTCGGACGGCGGCCGCGAGGCGCTGATGTCGGCGCAGCGCTTTCCGGATGATTTCGACGGTTGGATCGTTGGAGCCCCGGCAAATGACTGGTCGACAGTGTTGGCCGGCCTCCTGCGGGATGCACAGCTCGCGAATGAGGCTTCTTTCTCGAGCGTACAGTTGAGCCTGCTCACCCGCGCTGCTCTGCGGGAGTGCGACGCGGCCGATGGGGTCGAGGATGGCATCATTTCCAATCCCCGGGGCTGCCACTTCGATCCACACTCGCTCGTGTGCAAGCCCGGACAAACAGAGAGCTGCCTGACGGTTGCTCAGGCAGATGCGGCTAACGCGATTTACCGTGGCATGTCGGACCCGCAAACCGGCTTGCAGATCTTTCCAGGCCGCTACGGAACAATGGGCACCGAGTCCGAGCAGTGGCCGGCGTGGATCGCCGGCCCAAACGCGGCGGGGCTCGCAATCGCCAGCTCTCACTTCAAATACGTGGTTTACGCACAACCGAGCTTGGACGTGATCCACCTCGATCCCGTCCGGGCACTGAACGACTCCAGGGACCGCGGGGACACTGTGTTGAGCGCGGTCGATCCAGATCTGGAGCGCGTCAGAGCCAGCGGGAAAAAGATCATTCAGTATCACGGTTGGAACGACACCGCGATCCCCGCCGATTTCTCGGTGACTTACTACAACGCGGTCGCCGCCAGGCTGGGAGGCGACATTCGAGACTTCTACCGGTTATTCCTGGCTCCGGGCATGGCCCACTGCAACGGTGGCCCCGGCCCGAACGCCTTTGGAGGAGGCGACAACCCTGGAGCCGTCTTCGATGCGGAGCACGACGTCGTCGCGGCAATCGAGCGTTGGGTAGAGAAGGGGCATGCCCCTGAGCACATCATCGCCACGAAATTCGAAGGGGACGACCCCCACGGAAAAGTAGTGCGGTCGCGCCCGTTGTGCGTCTATCCGCAGATTGCCAAGTACAAAGGAAGCGGAGACACCGCCGACGCGGCGAATTACTCGTGCTCCGCGCCCTAGTCACTACGGGACCGGCTCCCGGTCCGCAGCGTAATCCACGATTTGCTCGTCGGGTGCCGGTTCCATCGTGACCAGCGCTTGGGAGACTTCCATTTCTTCCACCGAAGCCGCTGATCCGCTGGGTATCCAACTCTACACCGTACAACGCGAGCTCTTACACGACTTAGCTGGCACGCTCAAAACACTACGCCAGATCGGCTTTTCCCAGGTCGAGCCCAGCGGCATGCTGGGCCGAACCCCCCGCGAGTTCAAAGATGCGCTGGATGCGGCCGGCCTCGCCGTCCCCTCAGCCCACATCCTGTCCGGGCCCGCCCAGGATGCGATGGTGGACCTCGCGACCGGACGGCTGACCGCCAACGAGGCCTGGAAGAAAGCCCGCGCCGCCATGGACCTGGCCAACATCGAGCCGATCATGGCCGAGATGTTCGAGCAACAATCCATCCTGGGCAACGAATACCTGGTCCTGGCACTCGACCTCGATTTACGCCGCTCTCCGGATGCCATCGATCGAGTCGCAAAGGCATTCAACCAAGCCGGCCAACTCTGCCATGACCGCGGCCTGAAGTTCGCGTGGCATCCCCACTTGGACTACGGCCGTGTGGCCGAGGAGAGCGCCTTCGACCGGATACTCCAAGCCACGGATCCAACCCTGGTGTCAGTCGAGCTGGACTTCTTCTGGGCATCCGCGTCGAAGGCAGACATCCCGCAGCTTTTACAGCACTATGTCGACCGATTGCGCCTGGGTCATGTCAAGGACATGGCCCAGAGTGTCGTCGTACCCCCCGGCGGTTTCACCGATATCAACACCCTCCCGCCCGATATCCACGCAGACGTAGGCTGCGGCCAGATCGACTACGATGCCCTGATTCCCCGCGCCCAGACCGCCGGCATGCGCTATTTCTTCGTCGAGCACGACTTCGCCCCTCATCCTATTGAAAGCGCCCGGCGTGCCTATTCCGTATGTCGCCGCGTGCAGCAGCACCGGGCCACGCCGGATACATTTACAATTAACCTAATCTAGATTAACCTAATCCAAATTAGGCTAATCGGAAATCGCATGTTCATCGGGCGTCGCCACGAGCTGGATATGCTGGGTGCGGCGCTTGAGTCCCCAGATCCCACCCTCGCTATCATTTACGGCCGCCGTCGCGTGGGCAAGTCCACGCTGATCCGGGAAGCGGCCCAAGGCCGTTCTCACCTGTTCTACCAGGCGACCCGGGTCACCTCCTCATTGAACCTCGAGGCGCTCAAGCTCGAGATTGCGCGAGTGTTGGGTCCAGATGATCTTCTGGCGGGGATCACCGACTGGCTGGCCGTGTTGCACTACCTGGCACGCATCGCTGGACAGCGGGGCGGATTGATCACCGTACTGGATGAGTTTCCCTACCTCGCGGATGCCGATCCTGCGCTGCCCTCGGTGATTCAGAAATTCTGGGATTCCGGCGCCCCTCGAGCGGGCAACTTCAAACTCGTGCTGTGCGGCTCGACGATCGCCCAAATGGAGGAGTTGCTCGCCGAGCGCAATCCGCTTTACGGCCGCAAAACGTTCGTCCTTGATCTGCCGCCGCTACCGGTGCGCGACGCGGTGCAATTCGTGCCGCGTCACACCCCGGAGGACAAGTTGCTCACCTACGGTGTATTTGGCGGCATGCCATTCTATCTGCAGTTGCTGGACAAGGAAGCGACCCTGCGGGAGAACGTCATCAAGCTCCTGCTGACCCCGACAGGGGCCTTGATCGATGAGCCGGTGGTTCTGCTTCAATCCGAGCTGCGTGAGATTCCACGATACGCCAGCATCCTCGCGGCAATCGCCGACGGCTGTACGAAACACGGAGAGATCATCGGCAGAGTGAAAGAGATCAGTGACTCCAAGACTCTGGGACCCTACCTGGAGAAGTTGGAGCGGATGAGATTGATCCGTATCGTCAGGTCGATGGATGCGGGCCCGAAAGACCGGGATCGCCGTTACTTCATCGCCGACCCACTGATCGCATTCTGGCACCAGTTTGTACGACCCAACTTATCCAGCATTACTGAAGGATTCGGAAAAGCGGTGTGGCAGCATCAAATCGCACCACGGCTCGATGGATTCATGGGTGGAATGTTTGAAGAGATCTGCCGTGAGCATGCCCGAAAGTACTCTCAGGAGCACTTCCCTGCACCGGCACAGGAAATAGGTCGTGTATGGCAGGCAGACTATGACATCGATATCGCCGGCAGGCTGCTCGACGGCTCGATGCTCTACGGGGAGTGTAAGTGGTGGGAGGATCCTGTAGGCGAGGATGTGTTGGAGGCCCTCATGGAACGCGCTGGACGTACTGACTACGGTCGAGGTATCGAGCGTCGTTATTTTATCATTTACGCGAAGAACGGCTTCACCCCCGATCTGCGCCGCCGCGCGACCGCCCACTCCGGCGCTGTTCTTCTGACTCCCAAGACCCTGCTGCGCGCCAGCCCCGCCAGATCCGCAAAAGGGAAAGCAGCGCGCACCCGGCACTGAGATGAGTCATGGCGCGGGGGTATCTGGCGTACCACTTGGAAAAATAAATCTAGACCGGTATAAAATAGAAAAAATAAATTAGCCGCGGGTCTCGCCCAAGGAGAGCACTTATTGTGAGCCCCCTGTCCACCCGTTACTCAGCGGCGCTGATCCTTGCGCTATTGAGCGTAATACCCCTCCAAAGCCTCGCCGCATCCCCCGTCGGCGACTGGGGCGGACTGCTGCCAGACCCCTTGCGGATCATCGTACATATCACCAAGCCGCAGCCCGGCGGCTATCAAGTCACCGTCGAGATCCCTGATGAGTTGGATGAGCCGCTGCAGGTGAAGGCCGCCCGCCTGAACCGGGGACGGCTTTCGATTTCGATGCCGCAGATCCGGGCAGTCTATCGAGCGCGGTGGAATGCCGAGCAGAGCGCGTGGATCGGAAAATGGACACAGCATGGCGGTTCCGAGCCACTGGTGTTGCGAGCCGTGGATGAGGCGGCCATTCGCGCGATGGCGCCGAAACGCCCCCAGGAAGCGGCGATCGCCGCGCATCCGCTGCCCTATGAGCAGGAGGAGGTGCAGTTTGGCGGCGGCACGGCGGGAGTCAGACTTGCCGGTACCTTCACCCGCCCTCCAGGCCGCGGCCCATTTCCGACAGTGCTGCTCATTTGCGGCGCCGGCTACCAGAATCGCGATGCCGACTCTTATCAGCACAAACTCCACCTGGTCCTGGCCGACGACCTGACGCGGCGGGGCCTCGCGGTGCTCCGTTATGACAAGCGCGGGATTGGCGGCTCGACCGGTGATTTCTCCAAGGCGACCGAAGAGGAGCTGATTGCGGATGCCGCGGCGGCAGCGCGCTACCTGGAGTCCCGCAGCGATGTTGATCACCGGCGGATCGGCATCATCGGCCATTCGCAAGGAGGTTACATCGCTCCAAGAGTCGCCGTCACAGACCCGGCCGTGGCCTTTCTTGTGTTGATTGCCGCCCCAGCAGCTCCTGCCGAGGCGTTTGCACGCGAGCGCCAGGCGCTTACCGATGCCGATGAGGACGTTCCCCCCGAGGAGCGCGCGCTCAATCAAGACCTGATCGCCGCGATTGCGACTCCCGACCCAGCGCAATCCAGACGCCTCATCCAACATGTGTTGGATCAAATGCTCGCGCTGCAAATGATTTCACCAGCACGTGCCCAGATCCTGCTCAAACAACTGACGAGCCCGGAAACGCGTGCGCGCGTGGCGACCGATCCCTGCGAGCCCTTGAGGCACCTGTCGATCCCGGTGTTGGCGCTCAATGGCTCTCTGGATCACCAGGTGCCGGCCCATGCCAACCTTGCCGCGCTCCGCGAGGCGCTGCGCGACAACCCCGACGCGACGGTGCTCGAGCTACCCGGACTCAACCACCAGATGACGACCGCTCGGATCGGCTCAGAGTGGGAGTATCCGATCATCGAGGAAAGCTCTGCCCCGATAGCCTTGCAGACCATTGGCACCTGGGTGGCCGCTCACGCCGGCCTTTGACGGAAAACGCTCTGCGACGGGCTCATGTCGTATAATGCCCATCGCACCCTGATCCAAAGCGCCCACCCTGCGCGGTGTTGGAATTATGAGCGATGCCTCCCTCACTCCCGATGCTTCCGTCTCCCCCGAAGCGATACGCTACCCCCTGCAATCACGACCCGCGCCCGGACAAACGATCCAGGTAGCTGCCGGAGTGCATTGGCTACGCATGCCACTGCCCATGGCTCTGGACCACATCAACCTGTGGGCCCTCGAGGACGGCGATGGCTGGACAGTCGTCGACACAGGCATGCGGACCTCGGACATCGCCGCTGCCTGGGAGACCGTGCTGTCAGGCCCCATGGCTGGCAGACCCGTCAAGCGGGTGGTGTGCACCCACATGCACCCGGACCATATCGGCATGTCAGGATGGCTGACGCGACGATTCGGCTGTCCCCTGTGGATCACGCGACTCGAATACGTCACCTGCAGGATGCTGGTGGCCGACACCGGCCGCGAGGCGCCCCTGGATGCGTTACGTTTCTATCGAGCGTGTGGCTGGACGCCGGCCGAGCTCGAGCACTACAAAGCCCGCTTCGGCGAGTTCGGCAAAATGGTCCATGCGCTACCGGACAGCTATCACCGGGTCTCCTCAGGCGACACAATCCTCATCGGCGATCACCTGTGGCACGCCGTCATTGGACAGGGTCATTCACCCGAGCACCTGTGCCTGTACTGTCCGCAGTTACACCTGTTTATTGCCGGCGACCAGGTCTTGCCGAAAATCACTCCCAACGTCTCCGTGTTTCCGACCGAGCCCGCCGCCGATCCCCTGACCGACTGGCTCGAATCCCTCGCCAGGATTCGCACTGCCGTGCCCGACGACGTTCTCGTCCTTCCCGCCCACAACGACCCCTTCCACGGATTGCACTCCCGTCTCGACCGGCTCATCGAGGGGCATGAAACATCGCTGGGTCGTTTACTCGACGCGCTCGCGCAGCCCAAAACGGCGCGCGACGTCTTCAGCGTGTTGTTCCGCCGACCGGTCTCGGCGGCAACCTTGCAGATGGCTACAGGCGAAAGCGTCGCCCATTTGAATTGCCTCATCGGACGTAACCAAATCACACGCTGGGTCGATACCGACGGCGTCGCCTGGTATCAGAAGCGCTGAAGTGTCAACCAACCCCATCAAAGTAGGCCTGCTCGGCTTCGGCCTGGGCGGCTCGACCTTCCATGCTTCGTTGATAGCAGAAGAGCCGTGCCTCTCACTGACCGCTGTCGCAACTTCCCGCACCGATGACGTCCGCACGCGATTCCCACACGTCGCGGTATACGACTCGCCGGCTCGAGTCATCGCCGACCCTTCGGTGGACCTGGTGATCGTCGCGACTCCCGACCCAACACACGAGCCACTCGCGCGCCTGGCGTTGGAAACCGGAAAGCACGTCGTCGTTGAGAAACCGATGGCCATGAGCGCCGCGGAGGGCGCAGCGCTGGTTGCTTTGTCCCGTGAGCGCGGGCGGATGCTGACAGTGTTCCACAATCGCCGCTGGGATGGCGATTTCAAGACCGTCCGCGAGATTGTCAACTCCCGGCGTCTGGGTGATATCCAGTTTGCGGCGCTGACCTGGGACCGATTCCGCCCCGAGGTCTCACAAGCCTGGCGCGAGCAATCACAGGATCCCTGGGGCGCGTTGATGAATCTCGGCCCACATCTCGTGGATCAGGCGCTGCTGCTGTTCGGGCAACCGCACGCCATCACCGGCGATCTTATCGCCCAGCGACCGGGCGCGCGCTCTCCGGATTTCTTCGCACTGACCCTGCACTACGGTGTAGCGCGCGTGTTGCTCTCCGCCTCAACAATAGTCCTCGACCCACGTCCCCGCTTTGCCCTGCATGGCACTCGGGGTAGCTTCGTCAAACACGGGATAGACCCCCAGGAGAGCAGTCTACGCGCGGGGGTGACCTACGGATCGCCGGGATTCGGACAGGATTCGGAGCACCTGCATGGAGTTCTGACCATCATGAATGCTCCTCCCGAGCGCATACCAACGCAGCCAGGTGACTGGCGTCCCTTCTATGCTGGAGTGGTAGCCGCAATCGCTGGCGGAGCGCCGCCTCCCGTCGATCCCATGGATGCGGTCGCTGGACTCGAGCTCATCGAGTTGGGCCGACGGAGTGCGGAGGAGGGGCGCACCCTGTGTCATAGAGCTACCTCACCTCGCTCGCAGCAACCCCCCGCCGCATACGCGCTCCGCTGCTGATTCGATAGTAGATCCAGGCCGGCACAAATGACACCCCAAACATGAGGAAAATCGCCGCATTGAAATAGACCATGGCACCGAGGGCAATGATCGCGATGACCAGCGCAATGCCTGGAAAGACGGGATAGCACGGCGCCCTGAACGGCCGCTCCAGTTCCGGCATCGAGCCACGCAAGCGAAACAGACTCAACAGACTCACAATATAAGCCACCAGCGCCCCGAACGCCGAAAGCGTCACCACATTCGCCGTCAGCGTCTGCCCCCCAAACGACAACAGCCGATCCGAGCTCACCGTGAGCACCCCTACCACACCGCCTGCCAGAATGGCCCGGTGAGGAGTTTTCAGCTTTGGATGCAGCCGCGCCAACCCCAACGGAAGAAACCCCGCCCGCGCCAACGCAAAAATCTGGCGGGAATACCCCAGGATGATGCCGTGAAAGGAAGCCACCAGGCCAAACAGCCCGATCCAGACCAGCATGTGAAGGTAGCCACTGCGGCTGCCCACCACGGCCTGCATGGCCCTGGGTAGCGGATCGTTGATGTTAGCCAGTTGATGCCAGTCACCCACCGCGCCGGCAAACAACATCGTACCGAATGCCAGCGCCACGAGCGTGACAATGCCGCTGACGTAAGCGATCGGGATCGAGCGCCGTGGATTCCGGGCTTCCTCTGCCGCCATGGCCACCCCCTCGATCCCCAGAAAGAACCAGATCGCAAAAGGCACCGCCGCGAGCACGCCGCCCCAGGCGGATGCCGACCAGGGCACATGCCCCGCCCACCCGTCATGGAGGAAAGCCGACCAATGAAACCCCGGCGCCACAACCACCATGAATACTATCAACTCAATGACCGCCAGCACCGTCACCAACAGCTCAAAAGTCGCGGCGATGGTGACGCCGGCAATATTCAGCGCCATGAACACCAGGTAGGCACCGATCGCCGCATTGCGCGGATCCAACATGGGAAATTGAACGTTGAGATATGACCCGATGGCGAGCGCAATGGCCGGCGGCGCGAACACGAATTCCAGCAGGGTCGCATAACCCCCGATCAACCCCATCAGCGGGCCGAACGCCAGTTGCGCATAGCTGAATGGACCCCCCGCCTGCGGTATCGCCGTAGTCAGCTCAGTGAAGCTGAAAATGAAGGTCGTGTACATGAGCGCGATCACTGCGGAAGTCACCAGGAATCCCAGCGTACCGGCGTTCCCCCACCCATAGCTCCACCCGAAATACTCCCCCGAGATGACCAGGCCCACAGCGATTCCCCACAGGTGGACGGTCGACAGTCCCTTCTTCAGCTCCGATGTTTCCGTCGTCGTCGTCATCTGCCTCACCCGTAGCGCCCGTTAAATCCCCCCGATCCTACCGCATAGTGTCCGAGGCTGTTATCCTGGCAGGTAACTTTGGCGAGCGCCCGCCCGAAATATGGCAACCCAGAAGCCTCCACTGACCCGGTTTGGATGGATGGTCGTGTTGATGATCGCCGCGGCCCGCATTCACGCCGAGGCGCCGACTGACACCCCAGAGCCCACCCAACACGAATTCATTGTCAAGAGCTTCAAAACCGAAAGCGGCACCGTGTTGCCCGAAGCCCACCTGGTCTACGGCACCTATGGCGAGCTCAACGCAGCCCATGACAATGCCATTCTATTGCCATCGCACTACATGGCTGAGATGCACGGCTACGGCTGGCTGATTGGCCCCGGCAAATCCCTGGACCCCAGGAAGTACTTCCTCGTGACGAGTGAGCTGTTCGGTAACGGCCGCTCCTCCTCACCGAGCAACACTCCAGAGCCCTTGCACGGCCCCCGATTTACCCTCACCACCATCCGCGATAACGTAGAGATCGTGCATACCCTGCTCACCGAGCAGTTGCACATCAAACATCTGCGCGCCGTGATCGGTTTCTCCATGGGCGCCCAACAGGCCTTTCAATGGGCCGTCAGTTATCCGGACTTCATGGATCGGATCGTCGCCACCTCTGGAACCGCCAGGACCTATGGACACGGCTTCGTACGGCTGGAGGGCGAGATCGCAGCGCTCACCGCCGATTCCGCCTTCAAGAACGGCGACTACACTGAGCAACCCACCCGCGGCATAGAGGCATTCTCCATGGTGTGGGCCGGTTGGTTGTTCTCGCAGGAATGGTGGCGACAGGAGCTGTGGCGCACCAACCCCGAGGAGTTCGGAACCACCTTCGACCAGGTGATGGATCACTTCCGGCACCACTTCATACCCGATGCCGATGCCAACAACCTGATTCTCCAGATGCGAACCTGGGAAAAACATGACGTAGGCACCACCGCACCGTTTCACGGCGACCTCCAGGCGGCATTGAAGTCCATCAAGGTACCGGTGTTGTACATGCCCTCACAGACGGACCTCTATTTCCCGGTTACCGATGCCCGCTACGAGGCTCGGTTCATTCCCCACTGCACCTTCGCCCCCATCCCCTCCCTCTGGGGCCATCCCGCCGGCGCCGCCGCCACACCGGCCGACAGCCAATTCCTGAACGACCACATCGCCGCGTTCATGGCTTCCCCAACTCCGAAATAACTCTCCGCAAGATCCCACGGCGGCACAGCCGGGTAGTCACGCACGCGGTTGCCTATATTTTCAGCAACTCGCAAAACCGAGTGAATGGCAGAATGCGCGCTTTCGCCTCAGGCCATTCAGTGTCATCGCCTTGCGACTCGAGGTGCACTTGGTAGAACTTTGGAATGGGTGAGCGCTCCGCGAAGTAGCGGATGTTCCTACTGATCCCACGAGGCCCGCTTTTGCACTCAACAGCAAACTCCGGTTTCGCGTTCCTGAGGACCACAAAGTCAATTTCCCTGCCTTCCGAGTCACGCAGGAAGCGCAGTGACATGTCATCGCCCTCAGTGTCTTCACGGAAGTGGCAGTACTTCAAGAGGTGCGAGGCCACGAGATTTTCGAAACGGGCAGCCTCACTCTCGCACAAAGACCAATCCCACAGATAGAGCTTGCGCTCCTTCTTGATCGCCCGCAGATAGGGCAGCCCGTAGGGCATGATTCGATAACAAAAATAGAGATTCTCGAATATCGTGACCCAGTGATCCGCCGTCTCAAACGCCACCGACAAATCCTGCCTGAGGTTCGCGATGGACAGGAGAGAGCCCACGCGAGCAGGTAACAACTGCGCCAGCAACTGCAACTGCGAGACCTCCCTCACGCGCTCGAGGGTAATGAGATCCTCCTGGATCACACGGCTCTGTCGCTCACGTTGCCACCGCTTCCAATGTCGCGTGTTCTGCTTCAGGCAGGGTTCCGGAAACCCACCAAATTTCAGTAGTACGTCCAAATCGGATTGCTTCGGCTTGGAGTTGAGCTCGTGGAGCGTGAGGGGATGTAAACGGTGGTAGTGGTAGCGTCCCTGCAAGGAGTCCCCACCCCGACGGTAGTGGTCCAAACGTGCGGATCCGGTGATCAGAAATTGTTTGCTCGCCTTGTAGCGGTCGTAGAATCCCTTAACCAGATTGCGCCAGTGCTTGTATTTATGGATCTCATCCAGAACCAGCAGCGGCTCGTCAGCGGGCAGGCCGCCGGCGAGCAGCAAGCGCTGATGATCTGGGACATCCCAGCTCAGGTAGGCAGACGATGGTTCTTTGTTCCGCTTCAGCAGGCCCAGCGCCAGCGTCGTTTTCCCGACCTGCCGTGGCCCCCCCAGAAAAACCATTTTTTCTTCCAGATCCTGCTGAAGATATCGGCTTGAATAGCGCTCCATAAGGCTACGTAAAAATTAGACTATAGTCTATTTTATTCATGAAAACATTAGAGTCAAGTCGAGTATTTCCAGTCAGTCCCCAAGCGGTATCTCAATCAAACTCGGCCCCTCCGCCCCGATTCGAGCTTCCACCGTACCGGCAATATCGCAAGCCCGCTCAACCCGAAACGCCGGCACCCCCATCGACGCCGCCAGCGCGGCAAAATCGATGGCCGGGTTGATCAGGTCCAGACCACTAAAACGTCCCGCGCGCGCCGTCGCGCAATGCTGTTCGTCTTTCAGGTAGTTTTTCAGGATGCCGTACTGACGATTGTTCATCACGACGAACGTCACCGGCAGTCGCTCACGCGCAGCCGTCCACAGCGCCTGGGGAGAGTAGAGTGAAGATCCATCACCCACCAACGCAACGACCGGCTCGCGATCGAGCCCCAGAGAGGCGCCCACCGCCGCAGGCATGCCCCACCCGAGTATGGCACTGCGCATGAACAGGTACCTCCGCGTTGGACCGATGCGCAGACAGGCACGCACGAATTCCATCGTGACGGGAGACTCATCGACGATCGCGGCTCGCGATCCGGCTCCACGCAACACCTCGTGGGCCGCTATCAAGGGCGTCGTCACGCCTGCATCCATTTCGCTCCTGACCTGGCTCGTCAGCGCCAGGTGACGTGCCGCTCGCACCTGGGTGGCTCGCTCTCGCATCAACGCAATTTCATTGCGATGGGGCTCGAGCCTGGCGCGGAGATCCGGAAGCAGGGCGCCGAGTGACGCTTTGAGATCGCCGACGCTGGACCAGGTTGTTGGATAGAGGCGGCCGAGGTTGTTGGCATCCGCGGAGATCTGCAGCAGGCGACAAGTCGGCGGCAGCGCAGGCCCCTCGCTGTAAGGGTACGTGATCAGAGAGTGACCCCCGAGGGCCAACACAGCGTCAAACGGCTCCAGGCACGCCCGAATTTCCGAGGCCCGAGTGGGTAGGTTTCCATTCCAAAGCGGATGGCTCGCGGGAAACGACTGACCGCTCGGCCAGGAAGATCCGAAAACCGGCGCACCCAAAGCTTCCGCGATCTCGATCGTCTCCACACAGGCGTCAGCGCTGGAGACCTCATCACCGGCAATGATGGCAAGACGACGTATCGAGACCAGGGCATCACAGAGCTCATCCAGGCCGGCCGCAACCGAGGCACGACGGACGCACAATTTCTGGCCGGCCGAAGCCGGGGTTGTCCGCTCCATGACATCCCTGGGCAGCGATAAAAATACGGGGCCCTGGGGCGCAGTCATACAGTCATTGAAGGCCCGTCGCAGCAACATCGGCAGATGATCGGGATGAGTCACTTCGCGGGCCCATTTGGCGACCGGTCGGCAGATGTCTACAGCATCACCCCCCAGTAGCGGGTCCATAGCGGCATGGCGCGTGTCCTGCTGTCCGGCTGTGATGACCAGGGGCGTGTTGGCAATGCGTGAGTGAAGGAGCGCGCCCATGGCGTGGCCCAGGCCGCCGGCGGTGTGTACGTTGACGAAGCCTGGGCGGCCCGCAACTGTCGCGTAGCCATCGGCCATGGCGACCACCGAGGCTTCCTGAAGACCTAACACATAGGAGAGATCCGGCACCGCCTCGAGTGCGTTGATCAGAGGCATTTCGGTGGTGCCCGGATTACCAAAGATGTAACGCACGCCCTCACTTCTGAGAACCTCCATCATGAGGGCTGCTGCCGGCCGAATGGGGTTGACCGCATCCAGAAGCTCAAATGCTCTATCCATGGTGTTTGGCCATCATGTTAGGGTGCCCTACGAGGAACGTGAGCCCAACAAATTACCTGTCCTCGACTGAAATCGGGTGGCGAAAATGTGCGGCTCGACCTTATGATTGGCATTTTCTGCCACGCTGGCTCAAAGGATTGAAATCCCATGCCCTTTTCGCTCGACTCGATCGACAGACGTATCCTGCGCGCTCTACAACGGGACGGACGGTTGCAGAATGTGGAGCTGGCCAGGCAGGTCGGGTTGTCTGCGTCGCCGTGCTTGCGTCGGGTACGGCGGCTGGAGAGCGAGGGAATCATCGAGCGCTATGCCGCGGTGTTGAACGCCTCGAAAGTGGGCGTCGGACTGACGGTGTTTGCTCGGATATCGTTGATCTCACAGGATGCGGAGACCATCGAGCAATTTACGGCCACCCTCCGGAAGCTTCCCCAGGTGGTCGAGGCCCACATCATGGCCGGAGAGTGTGATGCGCTGCTGCGCGTGGTGGCCGCCGATCTGGATGCTTATCGGCAGTTCCAGAGCACGCATCTGACCCGCAAGAACGGTGTTCAGACGGTGAAGACCGATATCCCGATGCAGAGAATCAAACTGTCCAGCGAGCTGCCCGTGTAACCGGAGCGTTTCTGCGACTCAACCCCGGGTCTCGAGCGGTGTTCTCAGAACGACAGGTATCCGTGAACCGCCCGTCGCACGCGCGCATAAATCGTGGCCTCACTGTCGCCGGGCAGATTTCCTGCAGAATCCTTGATCGCACGGATAATCGACAGGACATCGGCGAGGATCACCGGCAGCTCCTCAGGGGTCATCCCATTCACCCGGGACAGGCATTTCTGAAACTGTCTGATCGTTTGAATTCCAGCACTGCGATATTTACGACTGGCCGGCAGGCGCGCCTCTTCCAGGTCGAGCGCCCGCGCGAGCGCCGGTCGGCGGAGTTGATGGTGAACCGCAACTTCAATCAGTTGATCGAGCATCACCCTCCAATCGTCGTCTTGCGCACGCCGGATGCCTTCCAGGAGGCGCTCAGCCTCCCGGTCAATGAGGGCACGGATGATCGAGGCTTTGTTCGGAAAGTATTGATAGAGCGATCCGATGCTGATCCCCGCCCGTTGGGCGACCGAATTCGTCGACAAGCCCTCGTACCCTTGGCTTTCCAAAATGCGAGCAGCCGCCTCGATAATCGAATCGACAGTGGCCACCGAACGCTGTTGACGCGGCTTTTTACGCCTGTCCAGAACCGACTTTCCATGTTTTTTGGCCATTTCTCAAAAAAAGCGAGTAGCCATCCTCGAGTGATGACGAAGATAATAGCAGTTGCATCACACAGGACAGCGGCGCTAAACAACACGATCAATCCGTACTGACATTCACCGAGCCCGTTCAGATTCAACGAGTCGAGCCCTCGGTCCGCTCTACTGGTCCGCGATCAGCAAGCCACCCACCGCACGATCTCCCGCCTGAGCCCGCCGGCATAACAGGTCATCGGATGGTCGAGAAGGCAGCCGCTATCCGCACTGTATAGAGAAGCAAACTCAACTGAAGGGCGCGTCGAAGGTCTCGTTGACAGCGCTGTCGTCCAGCCCATAGTCTCACGACTCGCTTCAAAACGGAACCTATGCGACGCATATCGAAAGGATGTGTAACAGATTTGCAAGGAACTCACGACCGGTAATCCCCGGATTGTCAAACGTCGAGATCAACATCGGCGCTGACCAACAGTAAGGCGGTCCTGATCTTCCAACACCGCGGCTGCGGTTAGTCATTTCCTCGAGCATGAAGACACAACGTCACGGAGCATTCATGGACTTCTCGCGCTCAGCCTTCCCACTGCGCACCTCGACCCGCGCGCTTGTTTTGCTCGCCTTGGCGAGTCTGGCTCTCGCAGCCTGCGGCGGTGGCGGTGGCGGTGGAGGAGGGGGTAGCAGCACCCCAACCCCACAGACCTACACAATTGGCGGCAGCATCAGCGGCGTGAGCGCCTCCGGTCTCGTCCTCCAGGATAACGGTGGCGATAATCTGACCGTCTCAGCAGGGGCCAGTAATTTTGCTTTTGCAACTCCGGTTGCCACCGGTGGACAATATTCGGTCAGCATACTGTCTGCGCCGCTCAACACCAACTGTACTGCAACCAACGCCGGGGGTGTTGTTGCTGCCGCCAACGTCACGAATGTCTCCGTGACCTGTACACCGATTGCCTACACCATCGGCGGCACGCTGAGCGGATTGAGCGGCTCCGGTCTGGTACTGCAAGACAACGGCGGGGACAACCTCACACTTGCAGCGGGTGCCAGCAGCTTTACTTTCCCAACCCCGATTGCGCCAGGGGGTGCTTTCTCCGTCACCATTCTCACCCAGCCGGCGAATCAAAACTGTACCGTCGCCAGTGGCAAGGGTAACGCCCTGGCCAAAGTCACCAATGTCGCGATCACCTGTTCCAACGGTCCGCCCACGTACACGATCGGTGGAAACATCAGGGGGCTGACCGTGGGAGGCAGCAACACCCTGGCTCTCCAGAACAACGGGGGCGACACTCTCACTGTCACGAGCGGAGGGGGTTTTACCTTCAAGACCCCCCTGACCAGCGGCGCTGCCTATTCGATCACCGTGCTGACCCAGCCCACGACTCCGGCACAGTGGTGTAGGGTGACGAACGGCACTGGGACTGTCAGCACGGCCAATATCACCAATGTCACGGTAAACTGTTTGAACGTCGGTCGTTTCGCCTACGTCGTGAACTCCACCGACGACACCAATGGCGATGTGTCGGCCTTCACCATCGATGCGGCCACCGGCGCCTTGACTGCGATTGCCGGTGGCCCTGTCGTTGCGCATACCGCCCCCAACGGCATCGCCATCGACTCCAACTCCGCTTCTGTGTTACCAGCGGTCTACGTGAGCAACATGACCTCGGCGGATTTGACCGTGCTCGATTTCGCCACGCAGGGCTCTTCGGCCGGCGCGCTCACCTCGATCGGGAATTTGGCCCTTCCCACGGCCCCGGCCACACTGACACCAGAGTCGATTGCCATCGCGCCCGATGGCGCACCCTCTGGCGCGTTCCTGTTCATCGGAGGCTCGGGCACCGGTAATCAGGGCGCCCTCACGGGATTCCAGCTCGATCAGTACGGCAATCCGTTGGACACCGCTGCTAATCCTACACTGCCCACCGCCGCCGATGGGCCTGTGCTGGGCATCGCCATCGATACGCCGGCCGCGTTGGTGTTTGCAACGACCTCGTCCGCGAATCTCCTCGACGTCTACTCCATCGCCGCAAACGTCACCTTGAAGGCAGTCGCCAAAGGACCCTACGCAACCGGCAAGGATCCGCGCGGTGTGGCGGTATGGCCGCTCAGCACCTCGAGCAACGGGTTCGTGTATACGGCGAACAAAGGCGATGACACCATTTCAGCATTCGTGTTCAACGGGGTCCCGGGCACACTGCAACCCGCCACCCCCTTCGCCACCGGGCACGCTCCCGTCGGCATTGCGATCGACCCGACTGGAACCTACCTGTACAGCGCCAACTCCGGGGACGGCACCGTGTCGGCATTCTCTATCAACTCCACCACGGGCGCGCTCGCGTCATTGGGAGCCGCCGTGGCCAGCGGCAATCTCAATCCAACTGTCAACGCCAATCCCGGTCCGATTGACATCAAGGTCGACCCGTCCGGCCAGTTCGTTTACTGCGTCAACGGCACCGACGGCTCCGTGTCCCTGTTCACCATGAAGGCCGGCGCCTTGACGTTGAGCAAGACGTACCCCACCGGCACGGGAGCCAAGGCTGTCGCGATCTACTGAGACCTTCCTGGAGGCAGTGGCAACCATGCAGACCGTGTTGATTTCTGGCGCCAGCATCGCGGGGCCCGCGCTCGCCTTCTGGCTGCGGCGGCGGGGTTTCATCCCCGAGGAGCTCGCTCGCACGAGAGATCATTCCCACGGCTCGGCCGCTTATCATGGGTTGGCCGCTTATGAGCGGCGTATGCGCCCGTTTGTCGCCCTCAACCAGGCTGTTGCGTTAAATGACGGCGCAGGTATCGATCACGCCAGGACGGCGTTCAATCTGGACGAGTAGGGTAGGTTCGGGAGCCCACGTGCGGTCACGCCGTAAAATCCGACTTCATGCCCTGTTGCTCATGACCCTGCTGGCGCTCGTGGCAAACGCCCAGGTTTCCCCCGATTACGCGAGATTCAAGCGCATCATCAATGCCAACACAGGTTTCGCGCATCTGACACGCGGAATGAATATGGTGACCCTGATTGCCCTACGAAGCTGTGTGAGCACGCAGGACATCGGCGTGCTCACCCAAATGCTACAAGACCCCGACCGCATCGTCAGTATGACGGCCGCCAACGTGCTCGTGGATCTCGGTGATGCCGGAAAGCAGGTCGTGACCCGACAGCTCGACAACCCCGGCCGCGCCGACCGCACTGTGCTGAACGAGGCGCTGTGGGCGGCCGCCTCCCCGACCTACCGACCGATCCTGGACTATGCCTCCCTGGAGTCCAACCGCAGTCAAGCCCGCCGCGGATGTCTGCCCAAGACACCCCGGCCGTGAGTCTCGCCTCACCCACAAAGTCTCTTCGGACTCCAGACACGCGATAATTTTCATTGTGCGCCCCCTACATCGCCGTCTGTGATATGAGAGCTTGAAGTTGACTGTCGAGCCGGGGAAGTGACGACTGAACTGTGTCCCAAACAATAGGGTGTGCGGCCGCAAATGCCTGGTGCTCATTAACAGAGACATACTCGCGCGCAAGTCGCGTGGCTTCGGACATAGAGCAAACAGAATTGTAAGCCCGTAACCCACCTCATTTATCCGTGCGCCCCCCTGTTGGTGCTATTCTCCCCCCAAGGGGACAGGGACCCACCGTACCCCAGGCGTGCGGAGCCTCCAATCGCTTCCCGCCCGCCTTAGCTGTCCAGCTCAGGACATCGCTGTCTGACATCAAGGGTCCCGTCCCATGAAGTCCATTGAACGCGATGTAGCCGCCGACGCCCAATTCGAGCAGATCCAGCTCGGCCTCCTGTGCGAGGACGGCGAACGTGCCCTCTACCGCGGATCGCGTCCGAATGCCGACGGCACTCGGGCGGCGGTCCTCGTCGTAGTCCCACTCGCCGGGCCCCCCAAGGAAAGGCTCGATCGCCTGCTGCGCGAGTTTGAGCTCCGGGGTGTGCTGGATAGCGCTTGGGCGGCGCGGCCGCTGGACCTCGTGCGCACAGCGGATCGTACCGGGCTGGTCCTGGAAGACCCCGGTGGCGCCCCCCTCGAGCTACTGCTCGGCGCACCGTTGGGAGTAGGGCGCTTCCTGCGCCTGGCTGTCCGCATCACCAACACGGTGGCCCAGGTGCATGGACACGGCCTCGTTCACAAGAGCCTCCAGCCGGCCAACATCCTGGTAGACCCTGAGAGGGACATCGTACGGCTGACAGGCTTCGGCGGCGCCTCGCGCCTGCCCCGTGAGCGCCAGCCGCCCGACCCCTCGGAGTCTGTTACAGGCACGCTGGCCTACATCGCGCCCGAGCAAACCGGGCGCATGAACCGTTCCATCGACTCTCGCGCCGACCTGTACTCCCTGGGCGTCACGTTCTACCGGATGCTGACAGGCTCCCTGCCGTTCTCAGCCTCAGACCCGATGGAGTGGGTCCACTGCCATGTTGCGCGTACACCCCAACCGCCAGCCGCGCGCATCCAGGGCATCCCCGAGCCACTCTCCAGCTTGATCATGAAGCTGCTCGCCAAAACGGCCGAGGAGCGCTATCAAACCGCGCTGGGTCTCGAGCGCGACCTGCATCGATGCCTCATCGAATGGGAGGCACGCCGGAGCATCGAGCCTTTCCGGCTCGGACAGTCGGATATCCCCGATCGCCTGCTGATCCCCGAGCGACTGTATGGACGCGAGCGCGAGATCCAGACCCTGGTCGGCGCCTTCGATGAGGTCATGGTCAGCGGCACACCGGCGCTGGTGTTGGTGTCCGGCTACTCCGGCATTGGCAAGTCCTCCGTCGTCCACGAGTTGCATCGCGTGTTGGTCCCACACCGCGGCCTGTTCGCGTCCGGCAAGTTCGACCAGTACAAACGCGACATCCCCTATGCCACGTTCGGGCAGATACTGCAGAGCCTGATCCGACCGCTGCTCGGCAAGAGCGATAGCGAGTTGGACGCTTGGCGTTCAGTCCTGGGCGAAGCCCTGCGCCCGAATGGACGGCTGATCCTCGAGATGGTGCCCGAGCTCGAGTTGATCATCGGCGCGCAGCCGCCGGTTCCGGAGCTCGCGCCACGGGATGCGCAGAGCCGTTTCCAGCTCGTGTTCCGCCGCCTGCTCGGCGTGTTCGCGCGCCCCGAGCACCCCCTGACACTGTTTCTGGATGACCTGCAATGGCTCGACTCGGGCACCCTCGAGCTGCTCGAAGGACTGTTGAGCCCGCCGGCCGTGGGACGACTGCTGCTGATCGGCGCCTATCGCGACAACGAGGTCGATGCCGACCACCCGCTGAGGCGCAAACTCGACACCCTGCGTGCGACACCCACCCGGGTGCAGGAAATCAAGCTTGCGCCACTCGCCCGGGAGGATGTCGGGCAGTTGATCGCGGATGCCCTGCATTGCGGGCCGCAGCGGGCCGCTCCGCTCGCGCAGTTGGTTCACGACAAGACTGGCGGCAACCCCTTCTTTGCGATCCAGTTCCTGACTTCGCTCGTCGAGGAGGGACTGCTCGCCTTCGACCACGGGCACTCGAGTTGGTTGTGGGACCTTGAGCGGATTCACGCCAAAGCCTATACAGACAATGTGGTGGAGCTCATGGCGGCGAAGTTGAGCCGTCTGCCGTCAGCAACGCTCGAGACTCTGAAGCAGCTCGCTTGCCTGGGCAATGTCGCGGACATCCCAACCCTCTGCACCGTCCTCGAGACCTCCGAGGAGCCGCTGCGCGCAGCGCTCGACGAGGCGGTCCGTCAGGAGTTGATCGTCGTCACACCGGGCCTGCTGAGGTTCGTGCACGACCGTGTCCAGGAGGCCGCCTACTCACTCGTGCCCGAAACCCTGCGCGCCCAGGCGCATCTGCGCATAGGCCGGCTCCTCGCCGCCCATACGCCCCCCGAAAAACGTCACGAGACGATTTTCGAGATCGTCAGCCAACTCAACCGGGGTGCCGGGTTGATCGGCGAGCCCGCCGAGCGCGAGCAGCTCGCCGAGCTCAACCTGGTTGCCGGTCAGCGTGCCAGGGCATCGAGCGCCTACGCGGCGGCGTTGCAGTACCTCACCGCCGGGGCCGCGTTGCTGCCGTCCCAGGCCTGGGACAGCCGCCACGAGTTGCTGTTTGCGCTCCAGATCCAACAGGCGGAATGCGAGTTTCTCCTCGGGATGCTCGTGAGCGCGGAGCAACGGCTGGCCGCGCTGGCCGACCGCGCCACCAACACCCTGGAGCGCGCGGCCATTACCTCGCTGCGCATCGACCTGTATACCACGCTCGGTCAAAGTCGCCGCGCCGTGGCGACCGCGCTCGAGTACTTCCAGCACGTGGGAGACCCATGGATTGCGCGTCCGACGCAGGAGGATGTGCGAGTGGAGTACGAGGAACTGCTGGCGCGCCTGGAGGACCGGCCGATCGAGGCGCTGCTGGAGTTGCCGTGGATGACCGACCCGGCCTCCCTGGCAACCCTGGATGTGCTCATCAAGATCGGACCACCGGCTTACTACACCGACCCCAACCTCATGGCCCAGGTCGCCTGTCGCGCGGTCAGGTTGACCCTGGAGCGGGGCAACTGCGATGCCTCCTGCATCGCGTACATGTGGATCGCGTTGATTTCCGGGCCGCGCTTCGCCGATTACAACACCGGATTCCGCTTCGGCAAGTTAGGCTACACCCTGGCACAGCGCCGCGGACTGACCCGGTACCAGGCGCGCAGCTATCAGACCTTCGCCATCTTCGTCGCTCCCTGGATGACCAGCCTCCGCAACAACCGCGACCTGTTGCGCCACTCCTTCGAGACCGCCAACCGGATCGGCGACCTGACCTGCGCGGCCACCTCCAGCAATCACCTGGTCACCAACCTGCTCGCCACCGGTGACCCGCTCGCCGAGGTGCAACGCGAGGCCGAGAATCGCCTTGCGTTCGCGAATAAGACACGCTACGGCCTCGTCGTACGCATCATCGCTCACCAGCTCGGTTTCGTCTGCAGTCTGCGCGGCCTGACACCCAGGCTTGGAGTCTTCGAGGACGGGGAATTCGCCGAGCAACAGATCGAGAGCCGCTATGCGGACCACCCGGAATGGCTTCCGGCCGAATGTCTGTACCGCGTGCTCAAGTTGCAGGCCTGCTACCTCGCCGGTGACCTGCCCGCCGCGCTCGGGGCCGCCTCCAGGGCACAAGCGCTCCTATGGAGCACAACCCAGACCTTCGCGACGGCGGAGTATCAGTTTTACGCGGCGCTGACACGCGCGGCATCCAGTGACGGCGCCGACCCGCGTCGACGGCCGCACGATCTGGCCGCTCTGGCCGCGCATCGCAAACAACTGCAGGTCTGGGCCGTGAATTGCCCGGAAACTTTCACGAACCGTGCGGCGTTGGTCGCTGCAGAGATCGCGCGGCTCCGCGGAGCAGAGCTCGAGGCGGAACGCCTGTACGAGCAGGCCATCCAGACGGCGCGAGCCCAAGGTTTCATTCACCATGTGGCGCTCGCTCACGAGTTGGCAGGTCGGTTCTACTTGCAACGTGGGCTCGAGACCAACGCCTACGCGCATCTGTACCACGCGATAGTGGCGTACGGTAAATGGGGCGCGGTGGCCAAAGTCAGGCAGCTCGAGCGACTCTACCCAGGAGTCAACGCATACGCTGCGCCGAGTACCAGCACGCCGAGCTCGCCGCTGCAGCAACTGGATCTTGCGAGCGTCATCAAGAGCTCCCAGGCGCTCTCCGGTGAGATGCGCCTGCAGGGGTTGATCGAGACCCTCCTGACGATCGCACTGGAGAACGCCGGCGCCAACCGCGGTTTGTTGATCCTGCGACGGGCGGACGAGACCTACCGGATCCAGGCGCAAGCGCTGACCTCGGGCGAGCACTTGCAGGTCGAGCTGTGCGATCTGCCCATAGAGCCGCCCCATTGTCCACCAACGCTCCTCCGGTATGTCGCACGTACGCAGCAGAGTGTGATCCTGGATGATGCGAGCCAGCCGGATACTCTGTGCGATGAGTCCTACCGCCAGGAGCGCCGGCCGAGGTCCGTTTTGTGTTTGCCACTGCTGCGCGAGGGCCGCCTGTTTGGCCTGTTATACCTGGAGAACACCCTGACCCCGCGCGTGTTCACCCGCGCCCGCGTGACCTTACTCGAGGTACTCGCCGGGCAGGCCGCCATTTCCCTCGAGAACACACGCTTGTACGCCGACCTGGAGGAGCGCGAGGAGCGGGTCCGCAAAGTTTTGGACTCGAACATGATCGGCATCCTGTTCTGGGATGTCGAAGGCCGCGTCATCGAAGCGAACGACGCTTTTCTGGCGCTGATCGGTGCCAATCGCGAGGATCTCCTCCAGGGCAGGATTCACTGGAACGAGCTGACACCCGCCCAGTACTGGGGGGATGACCAGCTCGCCATCGAGAGTCTGCGCCGTACAGGGCAATGTACACCCTACGAAAAAGAATTCCTGCACCGGGACGGCCGGCGCATCCCGGTCCTGATCGGCGGCGCGTTTCTGGACACCTCACACCAACATGGTGTTGCCTTCGTGCTCGACCTCACCGAGCGCCACAGGGCCGAAGCCGAACGCCAGGCCCGCCAGCTCGCCGAAGGCGCCAACCGCGCCAAGAGCGAATTCTTCGCCGCCATGAGTCATGACCTGCGCACGCCATTGAACGGTATTCTCGGCTACGCCCAACTCCTGGAGCGCGACGCCTCCCTGACCGAGCGACAGCGCAGGGCCGTGGACGTGATCCATCACAGTGGCGCGCAGTTGCTGATCATGATCAACGACCTGTTGGATCTCGCCCGGCTCGAGGCAGGCCAACTCGAGCTGCGCCCGGTGGAGCTCTCACTGGCTGGGTTCCTCCAGTCTCTCCACGAGTTGGTCATGGTGAGCGCCCGCCAGAAGGGTCTGGAGTTTGTATCCGACTGGAGCCCACCGTTGCCGGCCCGGATCCGGGCCGATGAGCAGTGCCTGCGCCGCGTGCTGCTCAACCTGCTTTCCAACGCCATCAAGTTCACCGACCAGGGCAGTGTGACTTTGCAGGTGAGACTCCTGCCTGCCGCACGACTGCGATTTACCGTACTCGATACCGGCATCGGCATTCCCCAGGACCATCTGGAGAGAATTTTTGAGCCGTTCAGACAGGTCGGTGACCCCGCGCGGCGCGCGGGCGGCACGGGGCTCGGCCTCACGATCAGCCGCCGGCTCGTTGCCGCCATGGGAGGTGAATTGCACGCCGACAGCCGCTTGGGCGTGGGCAGCACATTCTGGTTCGAGTTGGATGCCTCGGCCTTGGAGAAGGTCGACGAGTCGGCGCCCACAACGACGGCCACCGTCGCTGTCAGCGGCTACGAAGGGCCCCGTCGCAAAATACTCGTCGTCGACGATGTAGCCGAAAGCCGCGACCTGCTGCTCGACTGGCTGACACCTCTGGGCTTTGAGACTGCCGCGGCAACCAACGGCATCGAGGCCCTCGAGCTGACACGCACGTTCCGCCCCGACTTGCTCCTGTTGGACCTGGCCATGCCCCAGATGAGTGGCCTGCAGGTGCTGGAGTCCCTGCGCCGCTCGAGTGAGTTCCGCCACCTCCCCGTGATTGCCCTCTCCGCAGACCCCTCCGCACCCGATGCGATCCATTGCCTCGCTGCCGGCGCCAACACCTTCCTCCCCAAGCCGATCGATTTCGAGCAGCTCCAGAAAGCCATCGCCGACCTGTTGCACATCACCTGGACGTGAGTTTTCCCAAGATCGACTTATGAGGCAGGACTTCCAATATTTTTTGTAAGCGACTGAATTACAGGAGTTTTCCCACGCGCGCCCCCATTCGGTTCAAATAGTTTCTTTGGGGGCGGTATGCGCGGCTCCTCAGTCCGCCTTGAGAATGCTCGGAAAATGAGTAAAATATACTCATCTGCCATCGAGTCTTTTGCCATGACCCCCGCCACCAAACGTGCCAATTTCGACCTGTCACCCGAGCAGGAAGAGCTGCTTGCGAATCTGCGCGCCCAACTGGCGGCTTCCAGTACAAAAGAGGCCGTGTTGAGAGCGGTGCAACTGGCCACTTTGCTTTTCGACGAAGTGAGCCAAGGCAATCGCCTGTTCGTCGGCAAAAGTGCCAGCACCGCGGTCCGTTTGGTGATCCCGGAGCTCGAGGCGCGTGCAAACGGCCAATGGCGCTGGCTGGTCGAGCGTCCCCATCCGTGGCGGCGACAGCTCTGGGTCAAGGGGCGCAAGCTCTGGGCATCGGCTGTGTGGCTCGACGCACTGACTAACGGCATGGGCCCGCGCGAGGCCGCGGAGAATTGGGATCTGCCCCTGGAAGCCTGTGAGGAGATCTTCGCGTACTGCGAGGCCAATAAAGCGCTGATCGAGGCCGAAGCCAACGAAGAGCGGCAGCGTTTGAAACGAGCGAACGTCGACGTCGATGCCAGGGCACAGGCTTGAGAATCCTGGTGGATGAGGATTCTCAGGCCCGCTCGCAACTCAACATTTTGCGCGGCGACGGACACGATGTGGTGGCTGTCGGCGAGCTCGAGAAGAATGGAACACCGGACGAGGAGGTGTTCGATCTGGCTCAATCACTCGAGCGGGTGCTGTTGACCCACAACACGGAGGACTTTCACACGTTGCACCGGGAACGACCGGGTCATCGGGGAATCATGGCTGTCTATCGCGAGGCCGACCCGCGCAAGAATATGAACCACGCGCAGATCGCGGCGGCGATCCGCCGGATCGACACTTCTGGTGTGACGATCGCTGGCGACTTTCACGTACTCAATCATTGGCGCTGACGGACGACGATGCTCAATTCATTCCTCCTCAGGGTAGGGCCCCTTACCCCCCGCAGCGATCAGCGCATCAACCCGCTCATCGATCACCGGCAGCGGGACGCTCCCGAGCTCCAGCACCGCATCGTGAAAGGCGCGGATGTTGAATCGGGGGCCTAACGCCCGTTCTGCCCTGGCGCGCGCTTTTTGGAAAGCCAGCTCTCCCATATAGTAGGCAAGCGCCTGCGCGGGCCAGGCGATATAACGATCCACCTCGGTTTCGATCTCGTGATCCGCGAGAGCCGTGTTGTCGTGGAGATACGCCCGGGCCTGCTCACGAGTCCAGCCTTGCGTATGCAATCCCGTATCGACCACCAGGCGTGCGGCCCGCCACATCTGGTAACTCAACATGCCGAAGCGATCGTAGGCAGTCTCGTACATCCCCATTTCCTCACCCAACATTTCGCAGTAGAGCGCCCAACCCTCACCATAGGCCGATAGATAGGCGTCGCGGCGAAACGGCGCGAGACTTTTGTTTTCAGCGGCCAGAGGCATCTGGAAGGCATGGCCGGGCGCACTCTCGTGCAAGGTCAGAGCGGCCAATGAATACAAAGGACGCGCCGGGAGGTTGTAGGTGTTGACGAGGTAGATTCCAGGCCCGCCACGGCCCCCGGTATAAAACGGCGCGACATCCGCCGGCACGGGCTTGATGGCAAAACGACTGCGGGGCAGTCGCCCGAACCACTGCGAGGCTTTACCGTCGAAGCGCTTCGCGATCCAGGCAGCGCGGTCCAACAGCTCCTGCGGCGATCGGGCATAAAACTGAGGATCCGTGCGCAGGAATTGCAGGAACTGCGACAAATCACCCTGGAAACCCACTTCCCGCATGACCTGTAGCATGCGCGCGCGAATCTTGGCGACCTCGGCAAGACCGATCGCGTGGATCTCTTCAGGCGGCAGATCGATCGTGACGAACTCGCGGATCTTCGCACGGTAGTAGGCCTTCCCGTCCGGCAGGTCGTAGGCGGCCAGGCTCGTTCGCGCGCCGGGAATGTACTCGGTACGCAAAAATGCCAACAGTCTCATGTAGGCGGGCACGACCGAGTCGCGGATCGCCGTTGCCCCCTCCTGACGCAAAGTGTCCTGCAACGCTGCAGGCACTGCCGCGGGAAACGTGTTGAAAGGCGCATACAAAGGCGAATCCGTGGGCGATTTCGCCTCCGCAACCAGGGCGACACCCGCATCCCGGCCTTCGAGCGTGACTTCAGGCGGGGTGAACCCCCGCGCGAGACCGCTGCGCATGTTGGCAATCTGCTGGTCGAAGTAGCGCGGGATTTCACGCAACACCTCGATCCAGTTGCGATAGTCCTTCTCGGTTTGAAAGTGCCCGCGGCTCCATTCCGCAATCTCACCCCAGAAGCTCGAGTCGGCATTCAGCGGTTTCTCGTAATCCCGAAAGCGCTGTCTGGCGAGCAGCGTGTCGATCTGCTGCTCGTAGACCGCGTAGTCGATCCGGACGCCGGCGGACAGCTCGGTGGGATGAATCCTCTCCAGCTTCCGGGATACCTGGCTCCAGCGGGCGAGCTTCGCAGCCTGAGTCTGGGGACCTACATCCGGAAGTCGCTGGGCTGAGTGAAGTCGCTTGGCTGAGTGAAGTCGCTTGGCTGAGCCCTTATCCGTGTCCGGGTCTCGCGCTTCCAGTTGTTGTCTCCACCGGTATTCCTCCGTGGAGAGCGCTTTGAAGCGGGCGTCAGCCGACGGGGCACCCGCTGTGCCTGTGACCGGCGAGAGCGCTGCGCATGTCAGGAGCAGCACGATCCACAACCGTGCTGCTGGACGCTCATGGCAAAGGGTCATGCGGTCCCTCACGGCTTCGCCGTGAACAAGCGCACACCAAACACAGGCCCCGCCGTGTTATGACCCTGTGGCACGAATTTGACGCGTACGCCGGCTTTCCCGCGAGTCAGATCCTCCGCCAGCGGATATTCAACATCAAAAAACTGACCCGGGTGGTCCGCGTCGAGAGTTTGAGTCGCAATCCTCACCCCATCGATCAGGATGTCGAACGTACGGGCGCGCTCATCGCCCCAGTAAGTCGCCTGCAGAATCAAGGGGCCGGGCCGGGTGCCCAGCTTGAATTCGAAAAATCCCCCCGCGCGCGCATCCCGGCCATTACGACCCCGATAGCTCATGGGCCACGAGGATTCAGACACCAGGTCATGGTCGCGCTCGGGTTGCATCTCCCCCAGGTGCATCACGTCTACCGACCGTTCCGCGATGTCCCGCGCATGAGCCTGCTCGGCAAGGTAGGCCGTCTGCTCCAGTTGCCAGCCGGATTCCGTGAAGTGTTTGAAATACACGGCACTACGTCGCTCATACTGGCTATAGAACGGCACGAACCGCAGGTCAGCGGGCCGGACAACACCATGGGTGTCGTAGGTGCTCTTGTCCCGCTCCCGGTCGATGAAGCCCTTCAGGAGATCGTTCCCCACCATCGCAGGATCAGGACTGTTCCATGGGGTGGAGGTCGGGCCCAGGTCGGCCGCCAGCACCATCGGCCCACGCAGGAAGGCGATGGTGTCAGGATCCCCGGCGGCGGCTTCAATGCGTAAATCGAGCGGTATGGAGATGGCGACCGTATCGCCTTCCTTCCAGCGTCGCTCCACCACCGCGTAGCCGTCGATCATCGTGGCTACGACCGGCTTCCCGTTGACGCTGACATCGACACCCCGTGTGGCCCAGGCCGGAACCCGTAACGCGATGGAAAAGCGTCCCGGCTTCCCGAGTCGGGTCAGCTTCAGGCGCGATTCCGGCTCGAACGGATAGCGGGTGTCGAGTGTCAGTTCCGCGTGGCGCGCAGGCCAACGTGCCTCCGTGGGAATGTACAAGTTCACGAACAGGATGCTCTTGTGAGCTTCTCCCTGACCTTCCCAGAAAATCGACTCACCGTGCCGGGCATGACTTTCCATGCCAGTGCCGATGCAACACCAGAAGGCCTCCTCGTCGGCGCCCGAATAGCCGCGCTCCGCACCCGTCATCAGGGGCGTCATGTAGGTGAACCCACCGGTTCGCGGATTCTGTGCGGCGAGCACGTGATTCAGGTGAGCGCGCTCGTAGTAGTCAAACAGAGCGCCATGGGGCTGCCAGGAAAAGAGGTGCCGCGTGAGCTTCAGCATGTTGTAGCTATTGCAATGCTCACAGGTTTGTTCCGTGATGTGACGAGCGATGGTGTCAGGTTCCGAGAAATACTCCCGGTCAGCATTGCCGCCGATGACATAGCTATGGTGCCGCGTGACGGCTTCCCAGAAAAAGCGCGCCGCCGCTGCGTCCTCGGGTTTCCCCGTCAGCTCGTGCAGCCGCGCGAGCCCCACCAGCTTGGGTACTTGTGTGTTGGCATGAAAATTCGCGAGCTGGTCCTGTTGTGCGACGAGTGGATCCAGAACCTTTCGATCATAAAGACGCTGCGCTACGACGAGCCAGCGCCGCTCATGCGTGCGCGCGAACAACTCCGCGTAGCTCTCATTCAACCCGCCATATTCGCAGCCCAGCACCTGCTGCATCTGTGCGTCATCGAGAGCCGCGAATACACGCTCGAAATAGCCGGCGAGCCCCGTCACTACCTCGAGCGCCTTGGCGTTCCCCCAGCCGGCGTGGATGTCCAGCAGCCCCGCAAACATCTTGTGGACCGTATACAGCGGTGACCACGAGCCGTTCAGATCGAAGCCACCCGAATGGATCTCGCCCCGCATCAGCTCAGGGAAAATCTCCTCGCCATCGACGACGGTCCCGTCTTTGCGCTTGCGCCCCAACGCACCAACATAACCCGTAGCGCGCTTTGCCTGTATCTCCGCCAGCTCGTCGACGATGTAGTCCGCCCGGCGACGACACTCCGCGTCACCCGTTTGCGCGTACATGAGGGTCAGCGCGCTCATGTAGTGGCCCAGTGTGTGCCCCGCGATGGTGTCACTTTCCCAACCGCCGTACACGGGCGCCTTCGGCTCGAGCCCAGCGTAGCTGCGAAAAGTGTGGAGGAGGCGATCGGGACTCAGTCGCAACAGGTAGGCCCGGTTGACTTCGACGGCGGTGGCGAAAGCCGAGGGACGCAGTCGCACCGCTGCCAGCGGCAGAGGCTGTGCGGCTCGTGCCAGCCGCGAAGTCTGTTCTACGAGGGTGAGGCCGGGTCGGCTGGCCAGGACGAAAGCCGAGGACGCGGCACCGATCAGAAGTTGGCGACGACTGGTTTCGATCTTCATTTTGGAATCCGATCCGGGTGTGTTGCAGCGTAAGGCCACGCTGCGCTATGGTCTGAGGATATACGATATATTATTTCTGCGGGGGCGAGCGACATTGATCACGCGCGTGCCGGGTGTCTTGCGACATGGGGCGGCCGCCGCCTGCCTGGGTCTGGTGTGGGGCATCGGGTGGGTTGCTCTTGCGCGGGCAGACAGCCCCCCTGAAGCCATTTCCGCTTCGGAGCACGCCCTTCCACCGATACAGGAGCGTTACCGAAACGCCGACCGCTTTCTCCCCGAGAATCTGGGTCGTTTGATGGTGGACGGCGAACTGAAGGCCGTCTTCGTGCGCGACGGCAGCGGCGTCGTCTATCGCCGGGGCCCCGTCGGGGCACGCATGATTCTGTTTCTCGACCTGGCCACACGTAAGACGCGCGAGGTTATCGCCGAGGCGCAGTTGGCGGCACGGCTTTCCACGGTTTCCGGCCATACCGTCGAACCTTCCAGACTGGAGCTGGAAGATCCGGAGTTTGATCGGGCCCACGGAATGTTGACCTTCGGCGCGCAGGGCAAGCGCTGGACTCTCCGCCCCGACGGTAGTCTGGTCGTTGCCGGCACGCAGGTTCCCGCTGGCGAGCCCGGTGACTCTCCTGACGGCCGCTTTCGCGTCATTGCGCGCAATTACAACCTGATCGCGGTTGATCGCCACAGTGGCGCCGAGGTGCCACTGACGAGCGATGGGACTCCCGAGCGGCCCTATGGCCGGGGTATCCCGGCACTGGCAGACATTCTGGAGCAAGGCACAGAAGACCCGGTCATGCCGGTCTCGGTCCGCTGGTCGCCGGACAGTCGCTACATCCTGACCTGGCGGCTCGACACCCGCGGCGTCGAGCGTCTGTCGATGACCCAGGAGAATCCCCCCGGCCGCTTCTATCCCCGAAGTTTCAACTACATCTATCCGCTCGCGGGAGCGAAGGTGTTACCGCAGGCGGACCGGTTGATTGTCGATGTCGAGGCCGCCTTGCGCCTTCACGAAGCGAAGATTGTCCCGGTTACAATACCGAGTGAGTCGCTGCTCTACCCAGCCGATCCCGACATGGGTTGGTCCAACGGCAAGGCGCGGGTCCTGTGGACCGAGCGCGGCTACGGTCAGCTCGTCGTGTACGAGGTGGATCCGCAGTCCGGTCACGCCACAATGACCGCTCGCGAGGCGGTCAAACCGCTCGTGACGGTGACATCGAGTTTCCTGCAGCCTGCGCCGGATTGGGGTGGAGAGCTGGATGTATCTGAGCGTTCCGGTTGGGCCCAGCTCTATCTCGTACGTCCCGAGGACCCGAACGGCGGCACAGCACTGACCCATGGAGCTTGGGAAGTCATCTCGATCGAGCACGTCGACTTCAAACATCACACACTGTTGCTGACGGGAGTCGGTCGCGAGACCGATCGCAATCCCTACTGGCGCGCCCTGTATCGCGTGAGGCTCGGCAATACGCAGCCGACCCTGCTGACCCCGGAGCCGCTCAATCATGACGTTAAGATTTCTCCCGATGGACGCTGGGCGATCGACGCCATGTCCAGCCCGACCGATCCGACGCGTACTGTCCTGCGCGACACGAGAGACGGACACATCGTTTTCGAGCTCGGCAAGGCCGATCCCACCGGCCTGCGGGCCAGTGGTTACACCCTGCCTGAGCCGTTCAAAGGTCTGGCCGCCGACGGCCAGACACCCCTGTACGGGATGATCTACCGCCCGGCGAATTTCGATCCGCGGCATCGCTATCCGATCATCGACAACGTCTATACCGGCCCGACAACGAGTCAGGTGCCCACCTCGTGGGAGGGCGCAGTACGCGCCGGTGCCGGGAGTGTGGCCCAGATCGGCGCTATCGTCGTCATGATCGACGGTCGCGGGACGTCCCGACGCGGCCAGGCCTTCAGGCTCCCGGCCTACCAGAACCTGGGTGAGGTGGGAATCGATGACCACATCGCCATGATCCAACAGATGGCACAGCGTTACCCCTACATGGATGTCAGTCGGGTCGGCGTCTACGGCGGCTCGGCCGGCGGCTACGATGCCGCGCGCTTCATCCTGCGGCGGCCCGCGTTTTTCAAGGTAGCAGTCGCTTCCTCAGGCAATCACGATCTGCGGCTCGACAAGGCGTGGTGGCCGGAGGTCTCCATGGGACTTGCCGACGAGGCAACCTGGGAGCGCAACTCCAACATGTCCGTGGCCGCGCGCCTGACCGGTAAGCTGCTGTTGATACACGGTGATATCGACGACAACGTTCCTATCACCGAGAGCATGCGCCTCGCACGGGCGTTGATCGAAGCGAACCGTGACGTGGACCTGGTGATTCTGCCCAACACGACCCACCGCGTCGCCCAGCCTTTCTTCTGGCACAAGTTCCGGGACTACTTCACCCGCAACCTGTTGGATGAGGCCCCCCCACCGTCGGCCCCACCGCCGCCTGCCTCGGCAGCCCCCACCGCCGGCCCACAGTGAGATGCCATGCTCGCCACCGCATTCCGTCTCTGCCTGCCTCGCGGCCCCACCGCCGGCTTTCAGTGAGATGATCATGCCCCGCCTTCGCCCCTTCCGCCTCTGCCTGCCCAGACTCCCCGTGTCCAACTCCGCCCTCGCGCTACTCTGCACGCTACTGCTCGCCTGCACCTCCTGTGCGTTAGCCAACGAAGTACCCCCTTCACATCCGATCTACCCACCCGTCCCGACGACGCCGTTTCTCGCCGACGGATTCCATCTGGCCCTGCGCAGCGATACCCAGACCCTAGCCCGCCTTTCACCAGCCACCGACCCCGATTTCGACTTCGTACCAGGCGACCGCGAGGCCGAGAGACAGGCGGATGGCTATGTTCACATCGGCGACCTCAATCTCCGTCTACGAAGCGGAGACGGCAAATGGCAGGACTTTGCCTCCGCCCATGCGCGCCGCCCTGTCCAAACACTCCCAGCCCAAGCTGGTGTGTTGGCCGCCGCTGACATTTCAGCGTCGATGGGCTCGTCAGCGTCAATGGGCCCGATACCCCTGCGCGTAGAGCGCTACTGGATCGACGCGAAAGGTGAGCTGCTACTGCGTTTCGTGCTCACCAACGTGTCATCCGCGCCAGTTGAGATTGGCGGTCTCGGCATGCCCATGGTGTTCGACAACATCATCACCGACCGCACGCTCGAGCAGGCCCATGCCCACGCAAGCTTTGTCGATCCTTACATCGGTCGCGACGCGGGATATCTCCAGGTCACGCGACTGAATGGCAAAGGACCGGCCCTGTTGGTCCTGCCGGAGCCCGGTACGCCACTCGAGGCTTATCGTCCGATTCTGGAAGCCACGCGGGCCCACGCCGACGACGTGTTCACCGATCGCAGCCCGCGCAGCCAGACATCGGAAGGATTTTTTGACTGGACCGTGGCCAGCAAAGGCTTCGCTGAAAAAGAGTGGGCACACGCAGGAGAGCAGTGGAACGTACCCACGAGCATCATCCTTCCTCCAGGGGCTTCCAGGACGTTTGGCTTGGCGTTCGTGCAGGCGCCTGCGATCCGCGCAATCGAAACCACGTTGATCGCACACCAACGCCAGGTCGTGGTGGGAATTCCAGGTTATGTTGTGCCGAGTGACCTGGATGCCTCGCTCTTCATCAAGAGCGTTTCCCGGGTCAGCCGCATGGTGAGTGAGCCCGCTGGGGCTTTGTCGGTGGAGGAGGCCGGCTCTGCGAATGGTTGGACTCGCTATGCCGTGCGGGGCAATCAGTGGGGCCGTGTACGCCTGTCGATCACTTACGAGGATGACAGCGTCCAGACCGTGAGCTACTTTGTGACTAAACCGCTCGAGCAGGTCATGAGCGACCTGGGTCGGTTTGCCACCACCCGGCAATGGTATGACGACCCGAAGGATCCCTTTGCGCGCGCGCCCGCGATCCTCACCTACGATCGCGAAGCCGATCACATCGTCACCCAGGAGCATCGCGTCTGGATTGCCGGGATGAGCGATGAAGGGGGTGCCGGGAGTTGGGTTGCCGCGATCATGAAGCAACTCGACAATCCCGATCCTGGCGAAGTCGCGAAGTTGGAACGACTGGTCAACGAGACCGTCTGGGGGCATCTGCAGATCGCGAGCGGGCCCCAGGCAGGCGCCGTGCACAAGAGCCTGTTCTATTACGATCCCGAGGCGCACCCCGGCTACTACGACACCGCGCAGAACTGGAAGTCATGGACTTCATGGTCAAAGAAGGACGCGGATGATGTCGGCCGCTCCTATAACTATCCCCACGTCGCGATCGGTTACTGGGTGTTGTACCGCCTGGCACGGAATCATACAGGTCTGGTCACCACTCACGATTGGCGCTGGTATCTGGATCACGCGTATTTGACTACGGTGGCGATGATGCGCGACGCGCCTTACTACGCCCAGTTCGGGCAGATGGAAGGCAATGTATTCGTCGAGATCCTGAAGGATCTGGTCCATGAAGGACTGACGGACGAGTCGCGCGAAATGCAGCGCCTGATGAAGGAGCGGGCGGAGCACTGGCGCACACTGGCCTTCCCATTCGGCAGCGAGATGGCGTGGGATTCGACCGGACAGGCGGAAGTTTACGCGTGGATGCGCTACTTCGGCTTCACCAGGGAGGCCGACCAGACTCGCGAGGTGATCGAGGCCTACGATCCGACGATTCCCCACTGGGGCTACAACGGCAACGCCCGGCGTTACTGGGATTTTCTCTATGGAGGCAAGCTACCGCGCATCGAGCGCCAGATTCATCACTATGGATCCACGCTGAATGCCGTGCCGTTGTTCGAGGCCTATCGAGCGGACCCTTCCGATCTTTACCCTCTGCGCGTGGCCTACGGCGGACTCATGGGAGGCATTACCAACATCGATGCCCAAGGCTTCGCCTCGGCCGCGTTCCATTCCTGGCCGGACCAGATGCGTTGGGATGCTTATACAGGCGACTATGGCATGGGTTTCTTCGGGCATGCCTACGCCGCTGCGACATACCTGGTGAAGGATCCCACCTGGGGCTGGCTCGCCTTCGGCGGGAATATCCGCCAGGTCGGCGGGACGGTGAGCGTGGTTCCGAAGGATGGTGCACGCAGCCGACTCTTCATCGCCCCCGCAGGCGTCTGGATTGTGCTCGATGCAGGGAAAATGGCTTCCGCCAGCTTTACGCCCGCCACCGGCAAAATCACCCTGACCCTCGACCCAGCCGATCGCTTCACTCCCGTGGCCCGCGTTGCGGTCGAAGTGACGACTCCGAGTCCCCGCCGTTATTCCATGACCGCCGGCCGCCCCGAGCGCGGCGCTCACACAATCCCCCTATCCAACCACCCAACCCGAATCGAATTGCAACCCCGCTGACCACCGCCACGGCCTGGCGGCCTACCGCCACGACCCCAACCGCCTTCGCGGCCCTGAGGGCCAACTGCCACCGCCCCAACCGCCTCCGCGGCCTGATGTCCGGTCCTCGTCGCACCAACCCAGCGCCGCCCCAACCGCCTCCGCGGCCTGATGTCCGGTCCTCGTCGCACCAACCCAGCGCCGCCCCAACCGCCTCCGCGGCCCGATGTCCGATCCCCCCTCGCACCAACCCAGCGCCACCCCAACCGCCGCAGCGGCCTGACTCCGACCTCCGTCGCACCAACGGCCGCCCTACTAATCACCACAGCGGCCCTGATGTCCCACTCCCTGCAATTTCCCACGGAGGTGTCCTTCCAAACAGTCTTGTAACCCGTTAAGTAATCGGCTAACGTCGAATCGTATACGATATAAAGTCAGTCAATTGACTCGCTCCAAAAACACAATGCGAGACACAGACTGTACTGGGGTAGGACCAATCAGGGGCAGGGCATTCATCATGGATAACAGGTTTATCGCGTCCGTGAGCCGCATCGCCGCGGCGCTCATCGTGACAGGGCTCATCGCGCCGTCCACCGCCGATGCGCAGGACAACACTCGGACAATACTGTCACCGCAACCAGCGGCCGCAACCCACTCAGCCGACGCGGACACCCAGGCCGCCGACACGACCACGACACCCGAGACCGAGACGGTCGTGGTCCAGGGTATTCGCGGCAGCCTGGAAGACTCGGTCAATCAAAAGAAAAACGCTCAACAGATTCTCGACTCCATCACGGCCGAAGATGCCGGCAAGCTGCCGGATAACAACGTGGTGGAGGCCATCGCGCACATCACCGGGGTAACCATCACGCGTCAAAACGGCGAGGGCGCGGATGTCGCGATCCGCGGCATGCAGGAAGTGGGAACCACGATCAACGGCAACGCCGCCGCCGGCGGAGAGTTGCGCTCCCTGAACCACAACGGCGAGGACGGCGGCACCTGTACCGGCGCGCAGATTGTCGGAGCCTGCAACGGCATGGGCCCTTCACTCAGTGATATTCCGGCCGAATTGATCAAAGTCGTGACCGTCTATAAAACACGCACCGCTGACCAGATCGAAGGGGGTACCGCCGGAACCGTCGACATCGAGCTGCGTCGTCCGTTGGATATGCCTAAGGGTTGGACCATCGCCGGCTCCGCTCGAGAGGTCTACAGCAACATCGGCGAGACGAAGAGTCCTTATACGAGTCTGTTGCTGGCCGATCACTTCGACACCGGGGTCGGCGCGATGGGCTTTCTGTTGAACCTCGCCTACGACCAGAACCGCTCGGTCGAGCAGCAACTCGTCAACGAGACCCCCAACCCGTTTTACGGCGCTGGCACGGTCAACGGCTTGCCCACCACCTCGGTTAACGACATTTCGGTTTACAGGGTCTGGAACGGCGTCATCCAGACCGACAACAAGCGGCCGTCCGCCAACCTGTCAACCCAGTGGCGCGCCACGGATAACCTGGATTTCGTGCTGGAGGGAACTTATACGGGCAGTCGTCTCGTGAGCGAGAACGATTACCTCGAGCTGAGAACTCAGGGAGACAGTGACTCATCGTTCTCCAACGTCGTTCTGCAGCCGGACGGCGCGACGGTACGCTCCATGACCGTCAATGGCGGTCCAACCGGGTTCGTTCCGTTGTATGCGGACTCGACGTACATTCATCAGAACCTGAACAACTACACCACGAACTTCGAGACTCATTGGAACCCCGGGCGCTGGACCCTGGTCGGCTCGGTCCAATATGACTGGAGCAATGTCTCGGAATACGACTTTTATTCCCAGGTGGGCTTCAACAAGCTGCAGTATGTCAACGTGAATCTCCAGCAACCAGCGATAACGCTGCCGGCAGGGTATTCCCTGTCCAATCCGGCCAACTATCAACTGCTGAACTTTCACGACGATATGAACACGGCCGAAAACCACTCCCAGGCGGCCAAGCTGGACGCGACCTACAAGATCAGTGATGAGGGCTTCTTCCGTTCCCTACAGAGTGGAGTTCGTTACACGCATTCCTACACCTCACGGGACACAGGGTACCGGGACAGCTTTCCAAACAACGGCAATCCATACAATGGGGCGGGCGGTCTGCCGCTGACGGAGTTTCCGACGGGAGGGAATCTCTCGGTGACGAATATCGGCTCCGCCAACTTAGGGATTCCGAGCTGGTACCATCTCAACGATCCGGCCGTCTACGGGGATCTCGCGGCAGTGCGTAACTGTCTGCTAGGCCTCGATACTGCCTTACCGCAATGCGCAGCCGGGAGGGCCGCCTCTCGTTTCAACTGGTCGACCGTGTTACCGGCCGATCTGGACAAGATCTATGCCTACAATGACTACGAGCACACCGCCGCGTTTTATAGCCAGTTCGTGTACGGCTTCAATGCCTATTTCCCCGTCGACGGAGTGATCGGTGCACGGGTGGTCCGAACGTGGGGTGGCAGCACCAGTACTCAGGTTACGTTCTCACCCAACTACACACAAACCTTCTACACCCCCATTTCGGGCACCGGCCGATACACCGACGTTCTGCCCAGCGCCAATGCCGTCATTCACTTCAGGCCGGATCTGCAGTTGCGGCTCGCCTATACCTGGAATGTCGAGCGACCCTCGTTCTCGATGCTCAGCCCGAACATCGTCGCCGATCGGAACGCCTTGGTCGGCTATGCCGGAAATCCTGATCTGCAGCCGAATAAGATCCGCAACTATGATATTTCCCTGGAGCACTACTTCGGTCGCGGCGGTCAACTGTCTCTGGCAGCCTATTTGAAAAAGGAGAGTGCGCCGTTCTTCTATTGGGCCGAGGAGCAGTACGTTCCGGCACTGGGTGCAACCGTACCGGTTTATCAGAACCGCAACGCCGGCGAAGGAACTTACCAGGGGTACGAGTTCAACGCCCAAAGCTTCTTCGATTTCCTGCCGCGCTTCTGGCGCAATTTCGGCGCCGGAGTAAACGGTACTTACTATCAGAAATTCCAGATCATCTACCCCCCGAATCTGAACGGCGCCACGTACTCCGGTAGCGACAATGCGCCTGACACTTCGAAGTACAGTTACAACGCCCAGCTCTTCTATGACGATCGCACCGTCAGCGCGCGCCTTTCCTACAACTACCGCTCGAAATACCTCGGCTCGCCGTATTACAGCGGCAACCCGGTGTTCGTGAACTCCCCCACCTATACGCCGGTCACATTGGCCACCTCCAGGCTGGACGCCGCGCTCAACTACACTATCGTCAAGCAGTTGACCGTGTTTGTAGAGGGAAGCAACCTCCTCAACAACCGCTACCGAACCAACTACGGCTACTCCTATCTGCCAAACGAGGTTCGCCTGCAGGCGCGAACCATCCAGGTCGGAATACGCTTCCGCAACTGAAGCCAAGGACGCCGAAGTGGTGATGATCCCCGCACATGAGCGGAGCGGCCGTCAGGCGCGCGGGCACACCGCACGCAGGTCGCTCCTGGTCGTCGGGTTGGTCTGCGCTCTGCCGCCGTCGGCGGGCGCAGATCCATTTCCGGGCATGAAAGATCCCGCCCCCCTCTCGCGACCCATCGAATCCAAGGGCAACCCCATCATCGCCGACGGCTCCTACTACACCGCCGACTCCGCCCCCCTCGTCGCAGGGGACACGCTGTACCTCATCGCCGGCCGCGATGAGGCGCCGCCCGACGTCAACGACTTCATCATGAATGAATGGGAGCTGCTGGCGACCCAGAATGTCGTTGCCGGACACTGGACCCACTATCCCAACTTCCTCCGCCCCGAGACGCTTTTTTCTTGGGCAGCCCCCGGCCGGGCCTATGCCGCCCAGATCGTTCAGGGCACCGACAAGCGCTTCTATCTCTACGCGCCGGTTATCGAGGCCGCCAATCCAGAGCAAGACCGGTTCGGAGTAGGGGTAGCGGTGGCTGACAGTCCGCTCGGCCCCTGGAAGGACGCCCACCCTTCCGGCCCCATTGCATCCCAACGCTCTCCCGAGCCCAACCGGATTCAAAACATCGATCCAACCGTCTATGTGGACGACGACGGACGTGTTTTCATGTACTGGGGAACATTCGGTCAGCTACGCGGCGCCGAGCTCGCACCGGACATGGTGACGGTTCGCGGTCCGGTGGTTCGCGTGACCGGGCTGACAGGCTTCTTCGAAGCGCCATGGCTGTTCAAACGCCGCGGAACCTACTACCTAGTGTATGCCGACAACCAGGCGGGACCTGCATCGCCCTGTACCCCTGCGGTTTACCACGCCTGCATTGCCTACGGTACTGCGACATCTCCACTGGGTCCATGGACCTATCGCGGGGTCATCCTCCCCCCGGTGTCCTCTACAACATCCCACCCTGGTGTGATCGAGTTCAAAGGCCAGTGGTATTTGACCTACCATACCGCCGGTGCCGCCGGAGGAGGGCATTTTCGTCGCAGTGTAGCGCTCGATCGCCTCGAATGGGACGACAGCACCTCGCCCGCGCGCATCCTTCCTGTGAAGCTGACGAGTGCCGTCACGCCTGTTGGAGGCAGTCCGCGCAACCTCGCGCGCCTCGCCGTTGCCAGCGCCTCGAATGATCCCGTCCCCGTACAGTATTGGATCAAAGCCCTCAATGACGGAATCGTTCGGAAAAATCCTCTGCCACCGGATATGTGGGGCAGTTGGTCTCCCCACAATCCGCCCCAACAGTGGATCGAGTACCACTGGGATAAGCCCGTCACGGTAAGCCTCTCACGGATCTATTTCTGGGCGGATCATCCAGCGGGCTCGGGTGAAGGCGTCGCCCCGCCCAAGTCCTGGAAGCTGCAGTTCTGCCAGGGCGATCACTGGCAGTCGGTGAAGCACCCCAGTGCCTATGGCACGGGCGTCGACCGATTCGAGGAAACGCGGTTTGACCCCGTCACGACCCGGTGTCTGCGCGCCGTATTCGATGCCTCCACAGACGGGTCCCGATTTGCCGGCGTCGCGGTTCAGGAGTGGGAAGTTCAGTGAGTACCTGGAGGCCCATCAACGCGAGCGGCTGATCATGTTGGGGCGACAGCGGGTTGCGGCAATCCGGTATCCTGTCGATGGGACTCCGTCGCAGCGGCCGTCTTGCCCTCGATGAGGTCGCAGAGCTGAACAATGGCCAACAGGGCCAATCGCTCAAACATCGCGTCATATTCCAGCTCGTACTTACGCACCAGCCGGGTAGAGGCAGCATCCTTCCACAGCCAGCCCGCGGCTCTTTTGCCAGCGCCCATCTTCCGGCACAGCTCCTGGGGCGGTGGCTTGATCACATCGCTCCAGTCCCATAAAAAGGGCTTGTCATGGGACTTTGTGAACGGCACGGACGAGGCCACCGCGGCAGCGGCGTCATGCCTTATGGTGAAGTCAATGATCTCCAGCCGCGAGTCGCCACCGGGTACGGGATACAGAGATTCGATCCAGCAGTGGTACCCCAACACCTGGCTGAGCGTCGAGGTGCCACGACGAATTTTCCTGGGTGGCGCAAACAGCAGGAAACGACCCGCTCCACAATCGATGAGCGCCTTACCAGCGGCTGCCGTGTAGGGATGATGAGTCAGCTTCCCCAGAACCCGGGCCCCCAGAATCGCGTAGTCCGCGCATCGGAAGGCCACTCCGCTAATAAGCTGAGCCTTGCGGCCAGCTTCCTCGAGCACCGCATGGATCGCGGCGTCAATAAAAGGTCGCAGCTCACCTGCGACAGGTGCTGAGACAAAGGCTTTAGTCCCAAACGTACTACTCACAGCCGGCATACTCTGTCGACAACAAACTCGAACAGTATGCCCCGAATCAACAACTCAACCTCATGGGCCAAGGTCGCGGCCGCTCCACTGCTTCTGAAGCTCATGTTGCCCGGCGCACTCCTGGCGATCGTCGTCGCCGGTGTGATGGTATTTGCACCGCCTCACCCGCAGGCTGAATCCAATACAACACCGAAGTTGCTTTATCGCCGATCCATGCAGTGGTGGCTCAGCCTTGTTGGCACGATGATCCCGTGCGCCGGCCCAAGTCCGGCGGTGGTTCAGTGATCTCCTGGCGCGGACACTACACCGCCAAGAGTGGCCCGCTCAATTCACCGCAGCCCGACCCCGCCGAACCAGCCGCGGCGTCCGCACAAACACCGACTCTGTCGGATCATCGTTGCGATATCCGCTCGTGACGAGGTACGCATAGAACCGCTTGATGCACGAGAGCGAGGGCAGGGCCTGCGCACCGATGTTGGCGGCCTGACTCCTGACAGTCAGAAAGTCGCGGATATCGCCCGAGGTGGCCGTGACCAGCGAACGGGCTTTAGTCTGCTTCAGCCAGCCATGCAGCGCGTCCAGGTCCACTCGATAGGCATCCAGTGTCTCGCGCGAGACCCCGTGCTTGACCCAATAGGAGTCCAGAAATCTCTGCACGACCACGGGGAAAACACCGTCCCACCCATCCGATGCGGGATCGGCGGCGAGCGGCCGGGCCAGGGTGATCGTCAACGAAGTGTCAACTTCAGCAGCCGTATCCTTCATGACGTGACCGACATTCCTTTCTTGACAGCAAGCGAGTGCCTGCACAGTGTCAGGATGATGACACAGGCGCGCATCGCAGACTGGTGAGATGACATCAACGTGGTGCCGTCGGATAGATACGAAATGCGGGTATCCGCGCGTTCCCTCTTGATTTTGCAGGCAATCGCATTCATTTCGCGCACTTCTAGCGTGCCGGACACCTCGCGGCGGTACCACCTGTGTTCAACTAGGCACAACAGAAAAATCGTCAGCGATGGGGCGTCGCGCGGGCTGTGCGCGAGTCGGACTGTATGTCAACCAGGCATGAATTGGCATGCTCGAGGTAGTCGGACAGGAGCTCGAGAGCCTTGCCCGTCAGGCGAACAAAATCCCGCCGGCCGTCACTGGCGTCGGGTATGCGCTCGATGTAACCCCTCGTCGTCAACTCGCTGAGACGCCGTAGGGAAGTTGTGGAGGAGACGTTCGCAACCGAGATGGTCAGTGCGGAAACAGACAGGCGTTGCTGGGTCTGGTGAGCGCGTAGCATCTCCAGCAACAGGTCCCAGGACACATCGTCAAGTTGGTGGCTGTCATAGTTCCGGCGGAGCTTTCGGAGTCCATCGATGGCATCCAGTATGCCGATGCGGCCCCTCGGCCAGTGAGCCTCGACCGTCGTGGTTCCGGGCGGCGGTGCGGGTGCCGTCACCGCCTGGGGCGGCAGGTGCGAAGCCCCAGCCGGCAGATTGATCCGCCGCAAAGCGCCGACCACCTCCTCGGCTTGAATGATCAGCGCCTGGACGTCGGCCGGCGGGGCTCCGGGCGCGCTGCGTTGCGCTCGTACCCGCTGCAGAGTCCGGGTGACGACGTCGATCAACTCCCGCGGCCGGATGGGTTTGGTTAGAAAGTCACAGGCTCCCAACCGGAAGGCCCCGACCGCCAACTCCACGGTCGGGTGTCCGGTGAGCAGCAGGACGGCCGGAGCCGGCCAGGCCAGGTTGAGTGAGTTGACCTGCTGGACGAACTGCAGGCCATTCAATCTCGGCATGCGGATATCGCTCACGATGACAGCGATATCCTGCCGCGTGCCCACCTGGACCAGGGCTTGCGCCGGCTCGCTGAGTTGGACACACGTGAAGCCGGCTTCAGTGAGCACGGTATTCAGGAATGCCAGCGCGGCAGGATCGTCGTCCAACAGAAGAATGACTTCAGACATAACGGCAATGGTCGGTGTACGAGGAAGTTAGAATATGTTCCTTTTGCCAGTCAACTTCTCGACAATCGCTGCAAACCTGACGTTGCGCGCGCAAGCTTTGGCGGGTGTCGCAGGCTCCGGGCTGCTGGCCGCGGCGCAATACCTCGGTCTTGCCGGAGCCGGCGGGGCTGAATGGAGCTTCGCACCTGCGGCGGTGATGCTCGCAGGTCTTGCGGGCGGCTGGATCGGGGCGCTCGTCTGCATCGGGATCTCCGCCACGTGGATGATGCTCACGGGAGGGTGGAATGTTGGTCCCATTCTGCTCGTGCTCCTGGGATCCGCCGTGTGTAGCGAGCTCCTGCGCCGCCGTGTTCGGCTGCCCGCCGCCGTCGCGGTTCTTACCGTCTGTTTTTATGTGCAACGCCTGAGTTTTCAAGGTGCCCATAGTTTTCTACCGTCATGGACCTTGGTCGCGACCTGGCTGGTCGCCGCGATACTCAATGTCGCCATGGCTGTCCTGTTCATCCTGTTTGTCCCGCGACGTAGTCGTTGGCTTGGCTGTCAGCGCCGTCCCCGCCTCGAGGATCACCTGTTTCTGGTTGCCGCCAGCTCGATGGGAGTTGCCGCGGTCGCATTGCCTGCGCTGACGGCTCATCTTGCACCTACTTTTGTCCTGTTTGCAGTTGCCGTCAATTTGGGAGTGTTACTCATCGGCGACAGTCTCACAAGGACTTCAGACGGATTGCACGCGCGATTGCGATCGCCGCCGCATGCCGCGAGGCGCGGCGGAACGCGGTTACGTTACGGCCGGCTCACGGCGGAATTCGCGCGTCCTTTCCTCGGCGGATTACGACAAACTGATCGCCTGCACAGTAGGACGCTGGTGCAGGGGTTGCAGCTCGAAAGCGCGCGACGTCAAGCCGTTCGTCTGAAGCAGTCGTCTGACTCGATCCAACAGGTGATGCGTAAGAAGGAGCTTACGATCCAGCGGGCCGCTGAAAGCCGCAACGCGCTCGAGAGAAGTTGGCGCGCGGCTCTGGATGCCGTCTCCGAAGCCGTGCTCCTGACTGACGAGCAGGGGCGCATCGAATTCGCGAACGAGGCCATCCGGACACTGTTGGGGTATCGCCCCGAGAAGTTGCCCGGAGTCGCCCTGCCCAAGCTCCTCGAGGGGCCATCCCCGCCGGGCAGTCCCTCGCTGGCCGCTCAGCCACCGTCGCCTCCGGGACCGTCTCGCGAGAGCGACTGGAAGTTTCGCGATGCCACCGGAAAGATCCACGTGTTGTCGGTCAGAGTGCAGCCTTTCCAGTTCCAAGGCAGACGATGCTTCGCGTTGCGGTTGCGCGACGTCCGCAGACTCAGGCTCCTGATCCAGGATCTCAGGCGCGGGCGTCAGGGCCGCGGCTCCGAGAAGCGCTCGCGTGACCAGTTCATCGCAACCATGAGTCACGAGATCCGCACACCCCTGCACGGGTTGATGGCGACCTTGGACATGCTTCGCAGCGAGTCGCTCACTCAGGAAGGACGGCATCGACTTGCGATCGCGCGCACCTCGGCGAAAGCATTGGTCAGCGTCGCCAATGACATCCTCGATCTGTCCCGTGTGAATGCCGATGTCATTCCACTCGATCGTAAACCCTTCAGTCTCGACCGGATGTTGACGGAAGTCGTCGACAACGCCCGCGCCCGAGCCGATTCCTTGGGACTGGAACTCACGTTGACGACCAGTGCGACACTGCCCCCTTGTGTGATTGGCGATTCCAGGCGCATCACCCAGATCCTGACCAACCTGTTGGCCAATGCATTGAAATTCACCTCGGTTGGGAGCGTCGTCGTGCACGCCCGCTATGCGAATGGCCGATGCATCGTCGACGTAGCGGACACGGGCGAAGGCGTTCCCCAGCAGATGCGCCAATCCATCTTCGAGCCGTTCGTACAGGTCGACTCCGCTCGCTCCCGCCGTTTTGGCGGCTCAGGCCTCGGGCTGGCCATCAGCCGCCGCCTCAGCGAGGCGATGGGAGGCAGCCTCGTGTTGAGCTCGAGCGGCCCCCGGGGCTCCACTTTCACTCTGACTCTCCCGTTGGAGGTCTCGGACGAGGAGCCGGCTGAGGAGCAGAGCCAGCGCAACCTGCAGACCGTTCACGGGCGCATCCTGGTCGTTGAGGACGACGAGGTGAGCCGGTACGTGGCGCAGAGCCTCCTGGAGAGCCTGGAATGCCCTGCCTCGGTGGTCGCCAGCGGCGCTCTCGCGCTGGAGCTGGTGCAGCGAGAGGAGTTCGACCTGGTGTTGATCGACTGCGAGATGCCGGAGTTGGATGGCTACGAGACGGCCCGACGCGCCCGCGCGTTTTTAGAGCAGCGAATTCCGATCGTCGGCATGTCGGCCAGTACTACCAGCGAGGACCGGCAGCGGTGCTTCGATGCCGGCATGAACGACATTCTCGCCAAGCCTTTCGGCAGATCCGCGCTCAACGACATGCTGTGCAAATGGTTGGCACCCCAACCGTCCGCCACGAGCGCGCAAACCCTCCAGAGCAAGGTGGAGGCACTTCCGGTCATTGATGTGGGTGTTTTCGACGAACTTCGTGCAACCCTCCGGTGGCAGGTCGGTCCGTTGAGAAAGGTCTATGGACCGTTCCTGCAAGCCGCACGAGAGGCAGCAAGCCTCGTATCAGGGCCCACGGGAGAGTCATGGGACGTGGCGGCGCGGCGGTTGCATTCGCTTCAGGGGAGTGCCGGCCTTGTGGGTGCCCGGCAGGTGGAGCATCTGGTTGCCTGGATGAATCACTCCATCAGACAACAGCGCCCCCAGGATGTCGCCGAGACCGCGCTGCTGTTGCGCGAAGCCTTACAGCGTGTTGAGCGCGACCTGGAGAGTCGGCTCGAGGACGCTAGCCGAAGATGAGCCAGGCAATCGTCAGGAGGATCGCCCAGAGCCCTGCGCCTAAAAGCACCCCCGCTGTGATTCCGCGCGTGGCCACGAAGGTGTCGTGATCAATATGAGGCGGCGCGGATGCGGCCGGGGAGCTTCTGCCATTCTCAGCGGGGGCGAGGACATGCTCCGCGTCAGCAGTTGGATGGATGGTGTTCATAGTGTGCATACCCTAGAGCACCCTGGCGCCGTGCGCTCGATAGAAACGTACAAACTGACCTGTAACAGTACCTGCGCAGTGCTGTATGAAAACCTGCAATTTGCAGCCATTCGTGGCACGCGAGACTAAAGTGGGTCATCGGGTCGTGAGCGTCGCTGTGATTGTATCTGAATAGAACCCGACCAGTGCCCGGGTTTGACCCGCGGCAATCCGACCATAGACCGGGATGGCCTGGCGGGCGCCGGTTCCCGTGCCGTTGTAGACGTTCGTACCGTTGTCCCACGCGACCGTGGAGCTCGCAGATGAGGTGAGGTTGTACGTCAGCACCGCTCCACTGCTCGTCACGAGTGCTCGTGGCGTGTAGGTGTTCGAATTCCCAGTGCTGAGCGCAATGGTGTATGACGTGCCCAAATCACACGTGACATAGACATATCCAGTGCCAAGCGTGTCCTGCGTGCTGAATACGTCGTAATTGTCGAATGTCAAATTGATCGCATCCAACGAGCACTGCGCACCGGCCTCGGGGGAGCCGAGGAACAGCGCAGGCACCGCGAGTGCGGCCCGGATCCGATTCAACCGGCTCAATGGGAGACTCATTGCCGGGCAATCTCTGTGCAAGTGATGGGACCCAGACGCTCCCAGGGATCTTCGCTGCGCGCGTAGCTGACTTCGGCCTCACAGGTGTGGTTTTCTGTTGAGTCCTGTGCGTGATCCTGCCAACTGGCACGCAAGTGGTTCGTCGCGGCCAGCCCCGTCACATAGGTCTCGCCATTCAGCCCCACAGGGAAACTGCGCAATGGCGAGCTTCCGAGGAGGAATACCTGGGTCCCGGGCGGTAACGGCTTGCCGGTCTGCGTCACGAGCGCAATCAGTGCCGCATCGGCGCGATCGATCGGAAATCGCAACAGCAGGCCACTGCGGGAATACGGTACCGCGCGCATCTGCGCCGATTCGACGTTGAAATCCAGCGGCAGATCGGCGAGATCGATCCGGACTGAATTGCTTTGATAGGCCCGCAACTGCGGCACCATGGCATAGCCTTGCGAGTTCGTGGTTCCCACGAGCTGGTTATCGCTGTACACATGCACACCAGCCCGTCCGGCCACCTCCGCGACGGCGAAACTGTCATTGATTTGCCGGCTGGCGAACAGTGTACTGTCCAACAAGGCGATACTGCCGCTGACACTCCCCCGTACACCGGTCGCACCGTTGGCGGAGTCGGTTTCCAACTGGTAGGTCCCCACGTCGTTCTGCAAGGATACGGCCGCCTCGCGCTCGTCGGCTCCGCCGGCGCCCACGCCGAGCCGGTATCCCATCCCCGTCCCGACGGGGAGGCTCTTCTGCAGCTCCAACAGACCCTGGGCATGGCCTTTATCGGACATCAGGGTCAGATTTCCCGTTTTACGATCCCCGAGTGCCTGGGTGAAGAGCAGGCTTACGGTTGTGTCAGGTTGGGATCGGATCACACGCAACACCGAGAGCGAGAGGTAACCCTGTTGCCCCACCCGGATTCCCTGGGCAAGACTGACGAGCTCGACACCCGGCCGGTCACGAAAGTCCTCGCGGGTCAAGCTCACCGTCGTCGAGCCGTAAAGTCCAGAGGTATAACCCGCGAATCCCCGCAGCGTCCGCACCGGCGCAAGTTGCGCGCCGATGAGACCGAGACTCGTGAAATCACGACTTGCCCATTGTGAATTGAGACCGGCCGCGAAACGCGGCGTCGTGCGCTCGAGGGAAACAGCAACCAATTCACCTTCACCCCGCACGCCACGGCTGCCCGCGATGCCGAGGCTGACGACAGCGCCCGCGGGCAATAGCCGGGCTGCGGCAATTCCGGCGCTCTGTTGGTCGCGCAGCAACTCGCCGTGAATTTCTCCTGTGAGCTCATCGGTGAGTCCGAGGCGATGCGTTCCGACCAAGAGCGCCCGGCCGTAATCATCGCTCGAAACGCCAAAGTTGTTCCGAATGAATCCCGCCTCGTAGGAGTAGTCGGCCAACCCGGCCTCCAGCATCTGCGGGCTCGCATAGTAGGACTGTGTGACCACCTGCTGGCGCCCGAGCGCATCGGTCACGACCAGCCGGACGTCCCCCGCCCCTGTGATGACGGGAATATTCTGCACGGTAAACGGTCCTGGCGGCACGTCCTGCCGCAATCGCAACGCGCCGTTGACGTACAGGTCGAGCGTGGACGGAAGAGCCGACTCGCCGGCGACGACAGGCATCGGCAGCGTGATGAGGTCCGGACGTGTCGCAAAGTTAGTTCCCCATTGTACGCCGCCGAAGCGCACGGCACCGCCCCACCAGAGGCTCGTTCCGGTAATGGAATCCCCCAGCCTCAAAGAGGTCACCGTATCCGGAAAGTCGCGCGTCCAGGTCGCTTCGAGCCGTGTTCCGTGTGCGGTCCCGTCGGCATCCTCCTCCAGGAACCGAATCAGGCCACTACCCATCGGACCGAACAGGTTCCCTTCCAGAATGGCACTCGTCTGCGTGCTTCCCGCGATTCTCGTGGCCAACAGGTCATAGTTCAGAAAGGCCCCATTCGGCGGCAGAGTAGGGCGCACGCTGCGATTGAGCGAACGAGCCGTGATGGTGCTGGACTCGAACAGGCTCGCACCCGCCTGCATGAAGAGCGTCTGCTGCCGTTCGTCAATCCGGAAGGTCATGCCGGGAACGTCCTCGAGCCGGCAGTACGCTCTGCCCGCACGGGAGATCGTGCCGGTGTGAGGCACCAACAGACGCAGACTCTCCAGGTCTTCGACACTGACGAGGACATCATCCCCCTCACGAATGGCCAACACGACTCGATCCGTGGCGCGCCCGTTCAGATTCACCGAAAACCAGGTCTCTCCGACAACGGGCTCGCGACGGACTGACACCGCCATCGACTCTGGCACCGCCATCGACTCTGACCCCGCCGCCGACTCTGGCGCCCCCGCCGAGTCTGATACCGCCACCGATTCTGTTTCGGCGCGCGGTATGTCTGGAGCGGTCATCAACAGTCCACAGACCGCTCCAACCCAGGACTTACGGCGCCTGAGCAACCGGTGTGGGCACGGCGGCATCGTGGGGCACCGAAGCGCTCTCGAGCTGGACGCGGCTCTCGATGTCACCAACATCAGTTTTGGCGCGGAGGATCAGCGGGCCGGGGGCTATCGTCACGCCCGATTCCGGTGTGAGCCGGCCCGATTCCAGCGTCCAACCGCGTGTCTCGTTCACCAGCAGGTACGCCGAAAGGCCCTGTCTGACCCACGGTCCTCGGTCGCCCCACGTCGCGCCATTGTCGCTTCGTGGGATTCCCTTCTCTGTGCTTCGGTCGCCGGCTGCGGCGATCTCGAGCGTTTCGAGCCGGATATGCGCGGTGCCGCTGTTGGTGGCATCCAGATGAAACTCCCCGTCAGCGCTGCGCGAAAGGTGCCACTGGACACTGGGCGCGCAGGGGACCAGTGGCTTCACGAATATGGGAATGCTGACATCCAACGCAACGCGCATCCCCTTCGTATCCGGGGCTGGCGCCAGAACCTCGTGCAGAATGATCCGGTACGTGAGCTCCCGCTGCGCGTCGGCGGGCCTGCGTAACCCCAACCGGATGAGCTGCGTCCCTCCAGGCGGGATCGTGAAGAGGGGAGGCGTGGCGAGCACATCTCTCGTTGGCTCCAGCGTCACACGGCCGGCGCTCTGCGACCAGCTCACGGTCTCGACCTGGAGCACGGAAGGTTCCGATCCCGTGTTACGCACCATCATCGAGGCCAACGGCGCTCGCGCTGACAGCGAGACCCGAACCGGGTCGACGGAGTAAGCTCCTCCGAAAGCGCGCGGCGCCAGGCTCGCCAGGCACACCGCGCTCACGAGAAAGGCCAGGCCGCGACGGGCCCGGCCGGCGAGGCTCAGCCTCACCGACGATGGCACCGACATGGGATCACCCGCTGTCAGAACGTGACAGTTGCGGTGACCGTGTCGGAATAGGTTCCCACGAATACGGCCTGGGCGGGATCGATTGCACCGTAGACGGTCAGGTCATGCGCATTGCCATCCTGAACGATCGTAGGACCGCTGGTGGCATTCCACTCGTGTTGCATCTGCGCGTCATAAAAGAGCTTGTAGGTCAGCGGATGCGTGGCATTCATCATCTGACGCTCAGGGGTCGCGCCAGTGGTGGCGTTCAAGCCGTTGTTCAACGCGACTTGCGCGGTCGTGCCCCCGTTGGTGCACGTCACGCTCAACACATTGGCACTCGTAGTCGAAGCACTCGCCGTCGGATCGTAAGCCCCGAAGTTCAGAAGAGAACCGCCGGTTCCCGCGGTGATCGCGCACGTTTCGCTTACGGTCGCCTGCACCGTGAATGTTTGTGTCGTGGCTGCGAGTGCCGCAGTGCTGCCGGCACAAACGACCGCCGCCGCAGCGATAAAAGCGATTCGACGATCGCGCTGAGTCATAGCCATGAAAATCCCCTGCTGAATAGTTTGTTGTGGCCCTGGGTTAAGGCTCTTCGGTTGCGCTGGCTCGGCAATCCTTGCTTGGGAAGCGCACGCGAATAAGTTATAGAGCGTGGACAGGGGTGTCCAAACAGGATTGCTCCATTTTGCCAGGCGACCTGCAGGTGGATGTCTGCATTTTGCAGCAAAGCCAAGGAGCCTCGCTGATCGCTCACTCCTTCAAAACCCCCCTGATGTCATCAAGAAACCCCGCCTGACCCGCGCGCAGTCTGAGCCAGACCTACTCCCTCACAGGTCGCAGGAGCCCCCATGCGTCTCTTCGTCATCATCCTCGGCTGTTATCTGGGCATCGTCGCGAATGCGTCCGCGGCAGACATCAGGTCGATCTCCCGCCTTGCCGCCGGCCCTGGCAACGTCCTGTTCGTCGCCGACTGGAAGACTGCGCGCGTCCACGCGATCACTCTTCCAGAAGCGGCACAGAAGCCGCCGGGCACGACATTCAACATTCTCGACCTCGAGTCGCTGTTGTCCAAGCAGGTGGGCGGCGCCAGGATCACGGTTGAGGACATGGTCGCCCGTCCAGGAACGGCGGAGATCTATGTCGCAGTCAGCTACGGTGCCGCGAAGACGCCTGCACTTTTCGTGGTGACGAGCGATCAAAAGGCGCGCCGTATCGACCTGAAAGCGGCCCGATCGACGTCCATCGCGCTGCGCGACGCTCCCACGACCGACTACGAGTTTTGGCGGGATATGCCCGAGCGAAGCTTTACGGTCACTGACATGAAGTGGCGCGACGGAGAGCTCTTCATCGCCGGCCTTTCCAACCAGGAGTTCGCCTCGACGCTGCGCCGGGTGAAATACCCCTTCGATGCGCAGCAGTCGATCACGTCGGTGGAGATCTATCACACCGGCCACAACCTGATCGAGACGCGGGCTCCGATCCGGGCCATGAGTTTCGCGGCCTGGGGCGGCAAAACCTATCTCGTGGCGGCCTATACGTGCACGCCCCTGGTGATCATCCCGTTGGACGACCTGAAGGATGGCGCTCATATCCGCGGGAAGACGATTGCCGAGCTCGGCTATGGCAACACGCCCGCTGACATGATCTCCTACACCCAGGCCGGGCAGGGCAGGACAGAGAGCTTTCTGATGTTAGTCAACTTCGAGCGTGGGGCGAGCGTCATCCCGGTAGCACAGGTCGAGGCCGCCAGCGCCGGGCCGGGGATCAACCAGGCGGTGCCGTTCGGGCAGGTCACCGGACTCGATGCGACGGCCGCGCCGCTGGCCGGCGCGCTGCGGCTCGATAACCTGGATGAGAAATCATTCATCGTCGTGCGCCGGCAGCTCGAGAGAGATGCATTACAACTCGTCACCATCAGCAAGGATCTGAGCTTCCGTCTGAGCGACTTCGTGTCTGAATACGCCTTCCGGGAATTCAGCTTCAAGGGCAACAAATTCCAACTCGAGAACATCAAGCCCAGGCAGGATCTGCTCCTGAAGGATGAAGGCTTCGCGGATCAGATCAAACCGGTGGAATGAGCCCATGCTTGGGGTTCGATGGACCGGCGCGGCCGCTCTTGCGGTCGCGCTGGGTTGTTCTCCCGCGGAGAGTTGTTCTCCCGCTGAGTCGTCGACACCGCGGGTCGTCCTGGTTCAGCCCTCGGGCCCCCAGATCCCCGCCAATCTGCTGCGCATTTCCATCCGGCTCGCCACTGAAGTCGAAGGTCCCCTGCTGCCGAGGATCACGCTGCTGCGCGCCGATGGAACCAGGATCCAACAGCCGTTTCTGGAGCAGGAACTGTGGTCTCCAGACGGCAAGGTGTTGACAGTCATGTTGCATCCTGGCCGCGTCAAGAGCGGCTTGAAAGCGCGGGCGCAGATGGGGCCGATTCTCTCCTCGGGAGACGAAGTGTCCCTGACGCTCGATGGACGTCCTATCAAGCGGTGGAGTGTGGAACCCACGGATGAGGCCGGCCCGGTCACCTCGGCATGGAAGTTATCCGCGGTACACGCCGGGTCCCTACAGCCTCTGGTCGTGACCCTCGATGGGCCGATTGACGGCCAGGACTCAAATTATATCGCCCTCGCAGACGCGGACGGACGGCGAGTGGCAGGGCGAGCCCGGCTGTGCAAGGGCGAAACAAACTGGACCTTCACTCCAGACACGCCCTGGCGAGCCGGCTCCTACGAGCTCGTCGTCCGCGGCACCCTGGAGGATCCAGCCGGCAATCGTCTCGGCAGCCAGTTCGAGACTTCCGTGTATGCCCCACCCACCCCCGCAGCCGATGTGTGGATTCCCTTCGCTGTGGGCACTCACTAACCGCCGACGAACGCAACCGTCTCATCGAGCGGCGCGCGGCCCGTCCGGGTGTAACTCACCATCGGGTCCTCGTACCCGATCGACATCCCGCAGAAGAGAATGAGCCTGTCCGGGGGCGACAGTGTTTGCGCGACGGTCTCGCGAACCTGAGACCACGCCATCTGTGGGCAACTGTGCAGCCCTTCGGCACGGAGCAGCAGCATGACGGTTTGCAAATACATGCCAACATCGGCCCATTGCGGCCGGCCCAGGTCGCGGTCGATGTAGCAGAACAGGGCGGCGGGCGCGCCGAAACAATTCCAGTTGGCGATGGCCGCGCGCTGGCGCGCTTCCCAGTCGTCGCGCGCAATGCCGAGTGCGCTGTAGCGCTCCTTGCCGAAGGCGGAGCGACGCTCCGCGTACGGGGATGTCATTGCCGGCGGGTACATCTCGAACTGCCGCTCGTCCCAGGGGTCGCCGTGGGCCACGCGCTCAACGGCGCGCGTTTTGAGCTCGGTCAATGGCGTGCCGGTCACCACGTAGATAGTCCACGGTTGGATGTTTGATCCGGACGGCGCCCAGGCTGCAGCGGACAACACGCGCTCCAGCACTTCCCGCGACACAGGTCGGTTGCTGAATCCGCGGACCGCCCGTCGGCTCGAGACTGCTTCATAGATGTTCATCATCGCCTTTGTATCACCGGGTGTATGAGGTGAGGTGATGGTGCGCGTCCTGCGCCTCTCGTTCTTGATCAAACGCCACCGCACGCTCCTTCCAGCGTTCACCGGATTCGTCAATAAACGGAGTTCCTCCATCACGCAGGATCGCAGGCAGCCCGTCTACGGAGTCAGCAGCCCATGGTTCTGGTACAGCATATTCTGGAGGATGCGCGCAAACGCCTGGTGATACTTGGCCGGGACGCGCCGATTGCCGCAGCGGCCGCGATCCTGGTCAATCCGGATACGCCGCTCGTCGTGGTGTGCGACAGCGACGGCATCACTGTTGGCGTGGTATCGAAATCCGACATCATCAGGGCCGTGGCCAGGGCGCACGCTGATGCAGTGAAAATGACTGCCGGCGATCTGATGACCCACCCGATGCTTTACTGCCATATGAGCCAGACACTACAGGGAGTCTGGGACACGATGAGTGCCCGCGCTGTCCGGAGTGTTCCGGTTCTGGATGACTCGGGACGCCCCCAGGGCGTCGTTCATGCACGCGACCTGGCGCGCGCGCTCCTGAACGAAGTCGGCGAGGAGGAGCTGTTGCTGCGTAATTACGTTCTGGGCATTGGATACCAATGAATCATGCAACCCCTGGATCCCTACACCGTTTCGCCAAAAGACATGCAGGAGTTGATCTCACTCCATGCTTTTCTGGACTCCTCGGGGTTGGAAGAGCCTCTGCGGGAGCTGGTGCGCATGCACGTGTCGCTGTTGAACGGCTGCACGCGGGGAATCCGCAGGCATTGCCACCGCCTTACTACGCTTGGCGAGACGACAGCGAGATTGACGGCGCTCGGGGCCTGGCGCAACACGCCGTTGTTCACAGAAAAGGAGAGGGCGGCGCTGGAGTGGTCCGAATCGGTGACCTTTGTTTCCCGGTCGCGCGTTTCCGATGAGGTCCACGCGGTTGTCAGACAGTGGTTCACGGATATGGAGATCGTACAGCTCACCATGATCGTCGCTGCCACGACTGCGTGGAACGGGGTCGAGATGAGTTTCCCGTGAACGACGTGCGCGCGATTGCCGTCGTGTTGAGCAGTGCGTTGTCTTCCTGCATAACACCGCCGAAGCTCGATCCGCCGCAGCAAGCGATCTCGAGCGACAGCCTCGGACTGTCCGCGCAGGCGCCCGCGCGAGGCGCAGTCACTGGCCGATGTGACTCGCGCGAGCCTGGCGCCTTCGGTCTCCGGGAATATCGTGCTGATGCCGCTGTGTCCTTCAACACACCGCCCGTCTCATCAAGAGCGATCCCAAGTTCGCGCGCACAATCGCCTGGTCGGATAGATCTTACGGAGTGACTTATGAAAATCGTAGTGATTGGTGGCACGGGGCTCATCGGCTCCAAGCTCGTGGCCCGGCTGCGGGAACGCGGCCAGGAAGTGCTGGCGGCCTCGCCGAACTCGGGTGTCAACACGGTCACCGGAGAAGGCTTACCCCAGGCGCTCGCCGGGGCGCGAGTGGTGGTTGACGTCGCGAACTCACCCTCTTTCGAAGACAAGGCAGTCATGAATTTCTTCACCACCGCCGGGCAAAACCTGCTCGCGGCCGAAACCGCGGCGGGTGTGGGACATCACGTAGCGCTGTCGATCGTCGGGACGGATCGATTACCGGACAGCGGCTACCTGCGCGCCAAGGTCGTGCAGGAGAATCTGATCAAGAACTCCGGCGTTCCCTACACCATCCTGCGCTCGACCCAGTTTTTCGAGTTCGGGCCGGGTATCGCCGATGCGGCAACCGAGGGAACCACCGTTCGGGTGCCCGGCAAAGGGAAGATTCAGCCGGTCTTTTCCGCGGATGTCGTGTCGGTCCTGGCGGAGCTCACCGTCGCGCCACCGCTGAACAGTACGGTTGAAGTGGCCGGCCCCGAGCGCTTCGGATTCGATGAATTCATGACTCACGTACTGAACGCCAAGAAAGACAAACGCAAGGTCGTCGCTGATCCTCACGCGCGCTACTTCGGCACGGAGCTGAGCGAGGACTCTCTCGTTCCCCTCGGCGAGGCGCGCATCGGTCCGACAAAGTACGACGATTGGATCAAACGCCCGGGCTCGATCCGCTAATTTCTAACTACCCTCGATACAGGTGTATCTATGTCGACCTCACGGATTCTTGGAGCGGCGCTGGCCGTCTCGTTCGGCGCACAACTCACTCAAAGCGCGCGTGCCGCCGACCCGCCGCAACCGGTTGTAACCCCACTCATGTTGAAGGACCTCACCGAGCTTCCCGGCAGGGAGATGGTGATGATCCGCGTCGTCTATCCTCCGGGCGCCGTGGAGCACGTCCACCGGCACGATGGGTATGCCTACGTCTATGTGCTGGAAGGGACCATCATCGAGGGAGTCAGGGGTGGCAAGGAAGTTACCCTCACGCCCGGGCAGACTTTCTACGAAGGCCCTGACGATATACACACGGTAGGACGCAACGCGAGCAAGACCAAGCCGGCGAAGTTCGTGGTCGTGCTGGTGAAGAAGAAGGGCGTCGACGCGATTTTGCCGGCCCAATAGCGCGGTTGCTCTCCGCCCATCGTAACGAAGATGACGGGTTTGACATCCTCCCCTCCATGAATGGAGGGGATTCCGTCCAACCGCCCCAAAGGTCAGTATGTGATGGCGGCGCGCCTGTTCACCGTGCTCTATTTCGGGTTCTTCCGGCTCATGCCGTTGTATTCGAAAATCGACCAGGTGAAGGTAGTACCCGAGCGTTTGACCCGCCAGCGCCCTCTGCCTGACCCGGCCGAGGGTTCGCTCGCGCCCGCCGCCAGGCCGCTGGCGTTTCGCCGCTGACAGCTCGAAACAGCCGTGTGAAATGGGCTTGATCGGCGAAGCCGCATTCGATCGCAATCTCGCTCAGTGGCGTATCGGTCGACAGCATGAGTCCCTGGGCCCTCTCGATGCGACGCTGGATGACATACTCGTGGGGAGGGTGGCCAACACTGTTGCGGAATGCAACATTGAAATGAAACAGGCTGACGCGCGCCAGGGCTGCGAGATCCTTGTTTCTGATGCACTCCCCCAGGTTTGCTTCAATGTGCGCCATCACTCTGCGCACCTGCCAGGGTGCCAGGCCTCCCGGTGTGTTGTATTTCGAGAGCTGGGATGATTCGCCGTCAACAGCCAGCAATATCGCTTGCGCACGCTGGAGGCAGGCTGCGGCATTGTCGCGCTGGTGGCGCAGAGTCTCGTTCAACGCCGCGGACAGCTCTACAACAGCGGATCGAAGTCGATGGACTGAGATGAGTGTGGGCTCGGCCGCCTCATCATGCGTGGTCGGTGTGTCTGTCGAGGCGCGCGGTATCACTCCGGTCTGTTGGGAAGTGATCGGATCTTTGTCATACATGATGCGCGCTCCAGTGTGGTGAATGGCCAGCGAGCATACTAACTTCCCTCACCCTGACTGCAGTCATGTATTCATATGATGGCGAGGGGGAGTTGCACGGGTACACTGCGGGGCGAACAGAGGAGGCACGAGCGCGGGCCCCGGCGAGCGCACCGATCCTGGATCTTGAAGGTCCGGACGGCAGACGGAATGCGACCGGGTCGCGTCGACCGCGTCGCGTCAAGACGTCACGCTACTACCGCGCCAAGGGTCTTTCCATCATGTGTTTCCATTACGCCATTTTTGACGCCTGCGTGCCAGAGGCGCGCGAAATGCGCGTTCATGGCGCATATACTCAGGCCGATGAATATTGAAGAGCGCCCCTACGTCATTGCGATCGCGGATGACGACCAGAGAGTCCTCGCGTCACTCGGGGAGCTGTTGGAATCCGCCGGTTATTCCGTGCGTCTGTTCGATTCAGCGGAAGCATTTTTGCGAGCCGATGCGGTGAGCGAGATCGATGCCCTGATTTCCGACATCCGGATGCCGGGTGTGGATGGCATCGAGCTGCAACAGCGTGTGGCTGTCATGCGGCCGGAGCTGCCCGTTATTCTCATCACCGCCCGCAGTGACGTGAACTTGGGTGGGGTACCCGGACCCAACAATCGAGGCCTGTTTCGCAAGCCCGTCGATGCGGCGGAATTGATCAAGGCGCTGGAATCGGCCTTGAAAAGCTAAGCCCAAGCGTCACACTCATCGATGGGTATTGCGGTACAATAAATACAGGCGCCCGCAGAGGAAGGTCGACTCGCCATGAGCCAGCAGGAGGAAATCGTCTTCCTTGTGGACGACGACGCCAGAGTGCGTGCGGCCATCGGCGAGCTTTTGGAGTCCCTGGGATGGCGAGCGGAGACGTTTGCCGCCGCCGGCGACTATGTCGCATATCCGAAGCCCGATATTCCCGCGTGTCTGATCCTCGACGTCGAGCTTCCCGATATCAACGGCCTGGAGTTCCAGAAACAACTGTCCCGCGAGGACCATCCACCGATTGTTTTCATCACAGGACATGGTGACATTCCATCGTCGGTACGCGCCATTCAAGGCGGTGCGATCGACTTTCTGACCAAGCCGGTGGGGGAGCAGGCACTGGTAGCGGCGATTCGCGCGGCAATTGACCGGGATCAATTGCAACGGTCGCTGCGGGCCGAGCGGGCGGAGCTTCGTCGCCGCCTCACGGCGCTGACGCCTCGGGAGCGCGAGGTGCTGCCGCTGGTGGTCAGCGGCCTTCTGAACAAGCAAGCGGCAGCCGAGCTCGGTATCAGCGAAATCACGCTGCAAATCCACCGTAGTAAGGTCATGCAGAAGATGCAGGCGACATCGCTCGCCGACCTGGTTCGGATCGCCGATAAATTAGACATCCCGGTCACTCACTCGAGGCGTCCGGGAAGCTCGTGAGAGTCCCGCAGCGCTGGCTTCCGCAGTCTGGCGCCCGAAGCATAGAGTAACTCAGGACACCCCTAATCATGACCAGCCAAACCAAATCAGGTCGACATGACGTGGCCAGCGATGCCGCCAAGCTGCGCGCTTTGCACGTCCCCGGCAAGCCATTGCTCCTCGCCAACATCTGGGATCCTGTGTCGGCCCGCACGGTGGAGTCAGCAGGCATGTCCGCGATCGCGACGGCAAGCGCCGCTTTCGCGCCGGTCAACGGCTATGAGGACCACGGCCACCTTCCGCCCGATGTGGCGTTTGGCGCACTTCGCCGCATCACTGATGCGGTGAGCCTTCCGGTGACAGCGGATCTGGAGGACGGTTACGGGTTGTCACCCGAGGAGCTCGTCGAGCGCATGGCCGACGCCGGTGTCTGTGGATTGAACCTCGAGGACACCGACCATAAGACCCAGTCCCTGGTCGAGGCGGACAAACAGGCTGAACGGATCGCCGCCATCAAGGCCGCCGGACGCGCGCGCGGTTTCGATCTGGTGCTCAATGCCCGGATCGACGTGCATGTTTACAAGGGTCCCCTCGAGGAGGGCTTGCAGCGGGCCCGGAAATACTTCAAAGCCGGCGCGGATTGTGTTTACCCGATCCTGCTGTCGGATGTGGGCGCCATACCCGAGTACGCCGCCCTGGGTCCGACCAACATGTTGTGTGCTCCAGGCGGCACGCCGCTCGCCGAGCTCGCCCGGGCCGGTGTAGCGCGGATCAGTGTCGGTCCGCTCCTGTTGCAACTCCTGCAGAAGCGGCTCGAAGCCGCGACTCGTGCGTTCCGGAGCTGCGACGATCAGGCCATCTGGACCTGACCCGAAGAACTCGCCAAGGTGCAACTTCTGTGGCAGGACAGTGAGCGTGCACTCTATCGGGCACAGCATACTGACGGGCAGACGCGGCCGCGTAGCGTACTGACCTTGCGGTTGACCGCTGAGCCCCCGCCGCGGGCCAGCGTGGACCGTCTCGCGCATGAATACGGACTGAAGGAGCATCTGGAGAGTGCGTGGGCTGTCCGGCCGCTGGAGCTGGTCCGCGATCGTGATTGGACGATGTTGCTTTTCGAGGACCCGGGTGGCGAGCCGCTCGACTGGCACTTGCGCGAGCCGATGGAGGCAGGCCGGTTTCTGCAGCTCGCCATTGGCATCGCGGCGGCCCTCGGCCAGGCTCATCGGCACGGCCTCGTCCACAGAGACCTGAAGCCTGTTCACATCCTGGTGGACAGCACGGACGACAATGTGCGTCTGACTGGATTTGGACTGGCCTCGAGGCTACCGCGCGAGCGTCAGTCTCCCGGCCCACCGGGGTTTATTGTGGGGACCCTCGCCTATATGGCGCCCGAACAGACCGGGCGGATGAATCGGTCGATCGACTCGCGCAGCGATCTTTACGCGCTCGGCATGATCTTCTACGAAATGCTCACGCGCGAGCTGCCGTTCGCCGCATCCGACCCGATGGAATGGGTCCATTGCCATATCGCTCGGACGCCGCTGCCACCGCATGAGCGAGTGACGGATATCCCAGGCCCCATCTCGCGCATTGTCACCAAGCTGCTCGCCAAGACGCCAGAGGAACGCTACCAGACCGCCGCCGGCGTTGAGCGCGATCTGCGGCGCTGTCTTACGCAGTGGCAGGCGAGAGGGCGTATCGAGTCGTTCTTACTGGGCGAGTCCGACACGCCGGATCGCCTGTTGATCCCTGAAAAGTTGTTCGGGCGCAAGCGCGAGATCGCGGACTTGCTAGGTGCCTACGATCGCGTCGCCACGACCGGTACGCCCGAGCTGATTCTGATCTGTGGGTATTCCGGCACCGGTAAATCCTCCATCGTCAATGAGCTGCACAAGGCCTGTTTTCCCGCCGACGGCTTGTTCGGCTCGGGCAAGTTCGACCAGCACACGCACGATGTTCCTTACAGCACGCTGGTCCAGGCTTTCCAGGGACTGATCCGCGGCCTGATGAGCGCGAGCGAGGTCCAGCTTGAAGTCTGGCGGGGCAGATTGAGCGAGGCGGTGGGGGCGCACGGGCGGCTCGTGGCGGCGCTCGTACCCGAGCTCGAGCTCATCATTGGCGAACAACCACCGCCTCCCGAACTTCCGCCGCAACAGACTCGCCGACTGTTCCAGGTCGCTCTGCGGCGCTTCATCGGCGCATTCGCCAGGCCCGAACATCCCTTGGTACTTTTTCTCGATGATCTGCATTGGGCGGATGCGGCAACCCTCGATCTCCTCGAAGATCTGATGATCCAATCCGACCTGCATCACCTGCTGGTGGTGGGTGCCTATCGGGACAACGAAACCGACCTCACCCATCCGCTGGTACGCAAGATCGAGGCCATCCGCGGCACCGGGGCCAGGGTGGGGCAGATCACGCTCGAGTCGCTCGGGCGCGAGCATCTCGAGAAGTTAGTTGCGGATGCGCTGCGCTGCGCGTTGTTGCGGGCGGCACCCCTCGCGCAGCTCATCCACGAGAAGACCGGCGGCAATCCATTCTTCGCGATCAAATTCCTGTCCGCGCTCGCCGATGCAGGCCTGGTTGCATTCGATCCTACCGCGGGCGGGTGGTCCTGGGATCTCGATCGCATCCGCGCCCAGGAACACACGCAGAATGTAGTCGAGCTGATGCTCGGCAAACTCAACCGGCTTGCTGCGGAAACGCAAACAGCGCTGCAGCAGCTCGCCTGCCTCGGCAACGAGGCAAAGACAACATTGCTTGCCAATATTCTAGGGACCTCGGAAGACCGCGTTCACACGGCCCTGTGGGGCGCTGTCCAACACGACCTGGTCGAGCAGTTCGACGGATCCTACCGATTCATTCACGACCGGATCCAGGAAGCCGCCTATTCATCGATCCCCGCTGACCAGCGTGCCGCAGCTCACCTGCGGATCGGGCGATTGATGGTGGCGCGGACGCCGCCGGAGAAGCGGGACGAAGCGATCTTTGAGATTGTGAATCAACTCAACCGAGCGCACCGCTCGATCACCTCGGTTGCCGAGCGCGAGCAGCTCGCGGAGTTCAATCTGACAGCAGGCCGGCGTGCCGGCGCAGCGACGGCCTATGTCTCGGCACTCAATTATTTCATTACGGGCCGCGAGCTGTTGGCGGAAGATTGCTGGGTGCGCCGACGGCAGCTCATCTTTGCACTCGACCTCCATCGCGCCGAGTGCGAGCTCCTGACTGGCGCAATCTCCGACGCAAACACCCATTTCGCGGCATTGTCGGTGCGCGCTGTGGATCTGGCCGACCGGGCGAATGTTGCGCGCTTGGGAATAGACCTTTACTGCATGCTCCATCAGACCAGCCGTGCGGTCGCCGTAGGTCTGGATTACCTCAGGTTTCTTGGCTTCAGTTGGTCGCCGCACCCAACGGATGAGGAGGCGCACCTCGCTTACCGGCGTATCCAGGCGGAACTCGAGCAACGCACGACTGAGGAGCTGATCTGCCTTCCCATGATGACGGATGTGGCATCCCTTGCCACGCTGGATGTCATGAACAGACTCTCCTCCCCGGCACAATTCACCGACTTCAATCTCTACACGCTCCTCGTCTGCCAGATGTTGCGTCTCACGTTGGATCGTGGTAACAGCGACGCGTCTGCCGCCGCCTATGTCAGGTTCGGAAGGGTCGCCGGGCTGCACCTCGGAGAGTACGAGGTCGCGCGCCGCGTCGGGCAAGTGGCTCGCGGATTCGTCGAGCGGCGTGGACTGCGCCGGTTCCAGGCGGCGGTGTATCTCAATTACGGCAATCTCATCATGCCGTGGATGAGCCACATCAAAACAGGTTGCCAGATCATTGATCAGGCCTTTGATACGGCGCAGAAAAGCGGCGATGTCATGTATGCGGGGGTCTGCTCCGCGACGAAGATCGGGAATCTCGTGATGATCGGCGAGGCCCTCACCGACATCCAACGCGAAGCTGAGAGCGGCTTGGCTTTCGCTCAGAAGATACGCCACAGCACCGGCGTCGAAGTCTTCAATGTAGCGCTTGCTCTGGTACGCATGTTGCGCGGCGCGACCGCAAGATTCGGCTCGTTGGATGACGGGCGCTTTCGGGAGGAGGAATCTGAGCGAGAGTTCGCCAACACTTCGGACAACGCGGGAAACCAGGTCTGGTATTGGATTTGTAAGCTGCAGGCGCGCTTCACGGCGGGTGACTATACGACGGCGCTGGATGCCGGAAGCCGGGCGCAACCGCTGTTGAACGTATGTCCCACGATCATGCAGGTGGCGGACTATCACCTCTACAGCGCCGTGTCCTACGCGGCGTACTGTGATTCGGTGCCTGTCAGGCAAGCGGATCTTGCGGGCTTGGGTGCGCATCACCGGCAACTCGCCAGTTGGGCTGCAACCTGTCCAGAGAACTTCGAGGATCGCGCGGCATTGGTAGGCGCGGAGCTTGCAAGGCTCGAGGGCCGCGAGCTCGATGCCGAGCAACTGTACGCGCAGTCCATCCGCTCAGCCAAAACCAGCGGCTTTATCCGCAATGAAGCACTGGCGAACGAGCTCGCTTCCCGATTCTATGCCGCGCGCGGTCTCGAGGACATCGCCGAGATGCATCTCCTGAAGGCCCGTAACTGCTACTTGCGCTGGGGAGCAGAGGGCAAGGTACGGCAACTCGAGTTGACTCATCCCCAACTCAGGAGCGAGTCGCCACCGGCTCCGACTGGAGTCATTGGCGTACCTGTAGACCATCTCGACCTGGCGACCGTCATCAGGGTATCGCAGACGGTGTCCAGTGAAATCGTGCTGGAGACGCTGATTGACACGCTGGTGCGCACGGCAGTCGAGCAGGCCGGTGCCCAGCGCGGTGTGTTGATTGTCGCGCGCGGCGGTGAATTGTGGTGCGTGGCCGAAGGTAACACTCAACACGACAGCATCGCCGTAGAGCTGTGTGATACCCGCCTGGCCGAGGCATCGTTGCCCCAATCCGTCGTGCTGTATGTTCAGCGCATGCGGGAGGCCCTGATTCTCGAGGATGCCGTTGCCCAGCAGCCCTTTGCCACGGACCCGTATATCGGTCAGCGACAGGCCAGGTCGATCCTGTGCCTGCCGCTGCTCACCCAGGCCAAGCTCAGCGGCATACTCTATCTGGAAAACAACCTGGCGCCGCGTGTATTCGTGCACTCGCGTGCCGCCGTTCTCAAGCTGCTGGCCTCGCAGGCTGCGATTTCGCTCGAGAACGCGAGTTTGTACCGCGATGTCGCCGAGCGCGAGGCCAAGATCCGCCGCCTGGTCGACGCCAACATCATCGGAACATTCATATGGAAAGCCACGGGTCCGAATATCGAGATCGATGACATCGCGCTCACCGAGGCCAACGACGCCTTTCTCCACATGGTCGGTTACGATCGTGAGGATCTCGCCACCGGTCGCCTGACCCGACTCACGCTGACACCGCCGGAGTGGCAGGAGCGCGATGTACGGCAACTCGAGGACGTCAAGGCGAAAGGAACCGTCCTCCCATTCGAGAAGGAGTATTTTCGCAAGGATGGGAGTCGCGTGCCTGTGATGGTGGGCCTGGCCGCGTTTGACCGCCAACCCGACCGAGGCGTCGCGTTCGTCGTCGACCTGACCGAACGCAAACGCGCCGAAAACGCGCTACGGCGCGCATCCGACAAGCTCGCGCAAGCCACTCAGGCCGAAAGCCTGGCGATGCTCTCAGCCTCTATCGCGCATGAAGTGAATCAGCCGCTGGCCGCGATTGTCGCCAATTCCAGCGCGTGTTACCGATGGCTGTCGGCCACCCCTCCCAACCTCGAGCGCGCGAAGATCACGGCGGAGCGCATTACGAGCGATGCCAATTCCGCTGCTGACGTGGTCAGCCGGATCCGCGCACTCTTCAGCCGCGCACCGCTCGCCCGGTCGTCCCAGGAAGTCAACGGCCTCATCAGCGAAGTCTGCCGCATGATGGCTGCCGAGACCGCGGCAAAGAATGTCCTCGTCACCACGGAGCTCGAGCCCGGACTGCCCCCGGTGGCGGTTGATCGTGTGCAGGTACAACAGGTGTTTGTGAATGTGATCCGCAACGGTATCGAAGCGATGGACCCCATTGTCGACGGCGACCGTACCCTCCAGATACGCTCATTCCGCGAGGGTCCCGATGCGATCCGCGTCGAGGTTCGCGACGCCGGCACGGGTTTCACCGATGCCGGGCGCGCCTTCGAGCCGTTCTTCACGACGAAACCCAATGGGATGGGCATGGGTCTCGCCATCTGCCGTTCGATCATTGAGTCGCATGGCGGGCGCCTGTGGATGGCCAACAACCCCAACGGAGGCGCCACAGTCTCTATCACGCTCCGGCTGGGGACACACGAGTCCCCATAGGCGCCATGCGGACACCACTTCGCATTGTCTTCCGGCGCCCAGGGCGTCCGAAAATCCCAGTTTTAACAGAGGGTTAGCGCCCGCGTGTTCCCTACCTCCTCTACACTCCTCATGCTATACTCCCGGTAACTCCTGTTAAAAAACTTGGGGGAGCACCGTGACCCGCCTGCCAGATACCACCACAGCCGAAACTGACGCTCTCGTGAAATGGTATGCGGCTGCTCGCATGGCTCTGGCACGCAACCGCCCGATGACGATCGCGACGTCGGGCCAGGCAGTGCAGCATGATTTGAGCGCCGCGGAGACCGCGGCTTTGCGCGCAGTGGGGGCTTTCAAAGACGACACTCCCATCCGCACAGACCAAGACCCGCTCATCAAGAGCCAGGCACAGTACATGGCGCTGCTGGAGGAAAGTCTTTCAGCAACTGAAGCCGCCAAGCTACTGAAGGTGGATGTCAGTCGGATACGCCAGAGATTGCGCGAGCGCTCGTTGTTCGGCCTGGAGCAGGAAGGTGCTTGGCGACTACCGCGGTTCCAATTCGAGCGTCGTCGGGTCATTCCCGGGTTGGCCCAAGTGCTCGAGGCGCTTCCCGATGATTTATTTCCCCTCGATGTGGTCGATTGGTTTGTGTTGCCCGACGCCGATCTGCAGTTGGAGAGCGACGCAGCACCTCTGAGCCCACGCGAATGGCTGCTTTCGGGGCGCCCTGCCGAGCCAGTCATAGTCCTCGCGCGCGACCTCACTCGTAGTTAAACGTGTCGAAGTTCCCGGAGCCTCCAGGCGTCGCAGCGCTGCGCGCTCTCGCTCCGCAGACCCTGACCCTTCCGGCTGACGCAACGCTTGCGCGCATTTACTTTGCAGCCGGCTCGCATCCTTCGCGTTGGGCCCGATTTCGCAGCTTCGGGCCCATCGATGCGCGTTGGGATCACCACTTATCGGATGATGACCGCGCAGGGGTGGAGCAAAGCCGGGCGATTCTCTACTGTGCTCCGGATATCGACACCTGCGTGGCCGAAGTCTTCCAAGCGACCCGGCGCATCGACCGTGTGCGGGGTGCTCCATGGCTGGTGGTGTTTGCGCTTCGCGAACCGGTAACGCTCCTCGACCTGCGAGGTGGCTTCGCGACAACGATGGGTGCCTCCACGGCGATTCATTCGGGTCCTCGTTCGCGCACCCGTGCGTGGGCGCGGGAGCTGTACGAGGCTTATCCGAATGTACAGGGGATTCACTACGGCTCATCCATGAACGGCCATGCGCCTGCTATCGCATTGAACGAACGTGCGATGTCGGCGATGCCTCACCTGCCTCTCTTCCATCGCGCTCTCAATGACGACATGTTGGTTGCCGTTCTACAGCATATCGCCTCGAGGCTGTCGTATGGACTGAGATGAAGTCTTAACGGTCTTCCTCGAGCTCCTGCTCGGCTTCGGACGGGCCTTGTTGAGCCGCGCGCGCGGTTGTCCATTTGGCCGCCGCGTTTCGGGGTGGCTCATCAGGCAGTCTGGAGGCCGGCGGGTCGCTCGCGGGAAAGGTATCTTCCAGCGCTTCATCTATTCTTGCTGAGCGGACGCTCGCGCTTTCGGTCGCCGGCGGCTCGGCGACGGTCTCGGGGCGCGCCGTTTGGGGCGTCAGCGCGGCCTTCACTCTGCTATGGCCTGTGGCTGCCCGGAGTATGAGTCCGGCGCCTATGACGCCGGTCACGGCGCGCACGGCCCGTGACGTCGTACTGCTCAACGCCAGGCAGGACAACGAAAGGCCGAACAGCGCTGACAGGGTGCGCTCGAACTCGCTGAGATTGTGCGATGAACGTGGCATGGCTGCTCCTCCACTCTGGCACGTTTCAGGCTCTCGCAATTCGCGTGCCGCATCGACGCCAGGGGGTCGATCCTATGCCACGACGAGGGACCAGCCCTGAAGACACTGGCACGCGCTCTCTGCCGATCAGGCGACCTGTCGGGCCTGCGAACGAGCATTGCCCCGCACGGGCGAGCGGTGGCTCGTGCCGGATTGCCTTTCCGGGGCCCCGCCAACGTCATACCTGGCGATGGCCGCATTGAGAGACACGGCCTGGTCCACGATGGCCTGGCTGGCGGCGGTGGCCTGCTCGACCAGTGCCGCATTCTGTTGTGTTGTTTGATCCATCTGCATGACGGCCCGGTTGACCTGCTCGATGCCGGCGGACTGCTCCTGGGTTGCAGAGGCAATCTCGGCGACGATGTCGGTCACCTTCTTCACCGCGGTGACGATCTCCGTCAGGGCATGACCGGAATCATCCACGAGCTTGCTGCCGTGCTCGACCTGACTCACGCTGTCCTCGATCAAGGCCTTGATCTCCTTGGCTGCCGTGGCGCTACGGCTCGCAAGATTGCGCACTTCGGTGGCCACCACGGCGAAGCCGCGGCCTTGCTCACCGGCCCGGGCTGCCTCCACGGCCGCGTTGAGCGCCAGCAGGTTGGTTTGGAATGCGATCGCGTCGATGACACCGATGATTTCGGCGATCTTGCGGGAAGAGGCATTGATCTGCCCCATGGCGGCGATGGCGGCGCCGGCGACCGCGCCACCTTTTTCCGCCCGTTCGCGCGCGGCGATGGCCACTCGATTGGCCTCGCCCGCGTTATCGGCGGTCTGTTTGACGGTCGTGGTCATTTCCTCCATCGACGAGGCGGTCTCCTCGAGACTCGAGGCTTGCTCCTCGGTCCGCTGCGACAAACTGGTGTTGCCCTTGGAGATCTCTTCCGCGCCGGACTTCAACTCCACCGAGGCACTGGACAGAGTTGCGATCACTTCGCTGATATTGTCGAGCAACTGGTTCATGCCCGAGGCCAGTACTTTGAAAAACCCATCCTTGCCGCGCTCATCGATGCGTGAGGTCAGATTGCCGTCGACCGCGCGGGCAACGGTGGTCTTGACCTCCTCCTCGATTGCAACTTCCTGCGTCCGGTCGATCCATTGAAACACCGTGCCGATGCGATCGCCGGATGCGTCAGTCACTGGATTTGAAGAGATCCGGAATACGGCCGTGCCAAACTTGCAGTCCGCTCCATCGGGCGCCCCGGAACGAATGGAAGAGTCCGGTACGAGATTCTCGATGGGGCTACCGAGAACGCGCTCAGGATCGAATCCGGTCAGCTTGCTGCGAAACTCTGCAGCGCGTTTGCGTAGCAAGGCTTGCGCGGCGTCGTTGAGGTAAATGATCTGCCCGGACGGATCCGCGAGCAAGGCGCTCGTCGAGACGTGGTCGAGCGCGGTCCGAATCCGTCCGTTCTCAACGGCGCTTGCCCGGTCGCGCTCGGTGCGCTCCCGGAGCGCGCTCTGCATTCGGTCGAGGCCGGCCAGGAGGGTGCCGAGCTCATCGCTGGAGGTGATCTGGATCTCATTATCCAGGCTGCCCTGCTCGATTCGGCCGAGGACGCTGCCAGCCTGGTTGAGTGGCCTCATGATGGCGCGGCGGATGAGGAGTGCGGTCGTCAGAACCAGTACCGCGACCAACATGCCACCGGCGAGCCCGATCAAGAGCGCGGTGCGCTCGACCTGTTGGCCATCCAGCGCGCCTTGTTGACCTAACTTCTGGTTGTAATCCAGATGCGCGGCAAAGTCTTTGGAGACCGTGTCAATGGTGGTGAGATTCGCCATGACCCGGTCGCGAGCCTCGTTCGTCTTACCCGCGCGTGCGAGAGTCAACGCCTGCTCGAGCAACTCATCCAGAGCCTGTACCGCTGCGCGGTCCGCTGCCAGCATATTGCGGTCGCGGTCGTCTGAAAGCAGCGGCTCGTACTGTTTCAAAGCGGTGTCGATTGCCTGCCGGTCCTGCCGCATCCGCTGCTCGAGCTCGGCGGCGCGTGCGGGGTCGGTCTGGATCAAACGCTGCCAGAAGTGCACACGCTGTTCGGCCGCACTACCGGTTGCATCATTGAGAACGAGAATGGACGGTACGGTGTTGTCGTTCGCATAAGAGGCCGCCGTGTAGACCCGTCCCATTTCGACGCGCGAAACCGTCGTGAGGGCGGCGACTCCCAGCAGAGAGATGCCGGCGAGAAGCCACAATTTACCGCTGACCGAAAGAGTCATAGACGCTCCAGTGCGTTGCAACATTGCAACGAGATGCGTCCTTGACCCCCTTTTCAGTGCTCTGCCGCCTGCGCGGCCCCGCAAACGGACCACCCTGGGCACGCAAAACCGTGCAGGCAAACGAATGTTTCGTCAAATTGAGGCAAAACTTTAGGGGGGCATAGGAAGGTTTAATCGGTTTGGCGGAAAATAAGAAGAATTCCTTCCAAAGGGGGGGGGCCCTCGCTCGGCGATTTGGCGCATTTTCGGACATCCGCAAAGGCTGTGGCGCTTCCTCCGATTCACCCCTCTGAGAGCGTTGCCTTCGCCAGTGAGGAAAGTTAGAGTCGTTGCCATGAACAAATGGATTTCGCTTCTGGTGCTGGCTTGCACCCCGGCGCTTGCCTTCAGTCAGTCCCTCCGGTGCTCGGATAAGATCATCAGCGAGGGATCCACGCGCCTGGAAGTCGCAAGTTTGTGCGGCGATCCGGCCCAGATTGAGCACAAAACGATTTATAAGGATGTTTCAGCAGGCGCATCGGGTGTCGTAGCGGGCACCACCATTGAAATTCAAGTGGAACTGTGGATCTACAACTTCGGACCCGACCGGCTGATGCAGCGAGTCTGGCTCGAGGACGGCGTGGTCATGCGTATCGAGTCAATGGGTCGCTACGGCTTCTAGCCGTAGCGTCAGTCAATTCAGGTCGAATACGACTTGATACATAACACATAACAGCGACTTCACTCACCGTCCCCCCATAAACCCCCGTCGCGCAGGTCCCGCACGGAACCTTCGCGCGAATTCGCGGACTCCCTGAATTTGCCATCGCGGCGCGGACGATGGGCCGAAGCACGCCGGGCCACATTCGCCCCTGGCAGCCGCAGACCGGGCGAACTGGGCCCGGCCGGTCCCGAATCCCCCCACCGGCAACGGGCTGAGCCAGACGCGCAGCGACCGATTCTATCTGCCGGAATCCTACCAAACACCGGCCGCGCCCCGCCGGCGTAAACGCAGCGCGTGACGTCGGGCTTTTAACACACCGTCCAAATCACCGCGCGTAAATCGCACGCGCGTTCTGCGTGAAATTCACCGCGCGGCGTTTCCACGGACAGGTTTTTCCGCTGCGGTACGAACACGGAGCATATTCATACGTCGCTCGCGCCATGTGGGTTCCGCCGCCGAGTTTGACGTTGTGCCGGACGTCTGTTCATCGCGCGATATACAACGCCAATGGGTCGAAAATAATGAGTTTTGTGTTGATATCGCGGCTTCTCAGATGACAAAGAACGTGGTTCAATGTCAACCAGTCGCTTACAACGACAGAGTCACCCAGATGCTAGCGTTAAAGAACAGGGGGTTTGAAATGGAGGGAAATTCGTCTCAGCTCGAGGCTCGTGTCACGCGCCTCGAGACTCACATGGAGCACATGGATACCAACATCTCGCGAATCACGGTGGATCTGCACGATTTGCGCACCTCCACCGAGGCGAGATTCGAGTCCGTCCACCAGAAATTCGATCAGAAATTCGCGGCGGTCAACGAAAGATTCGACACGATGAATGACCGCATCTCGACGCTGCACGTCACCATGCTTGAAAAGTTTGGAGAGATGGACAAGAAATTCGCTGACGTGAACGCGAAGTTCGGTGGAACCAAAGTTGGGCCTCTCACTGTCCTGGGCGGCGGGTTCGGGTTTGGTATCATCCTGAACATCATCGGTCACGCGCTGCACTGGTTCTGATGGTCCGTCCGTATCGCTTCATTCGGCGCCCGCGACATAATCCGTGAGCTTCGCGGGCCGCTATCCGTTTCTCCGTCCAACACACAGTACCGCCTCCCTGTTGTGCTCCAATAGATATAAGTTATGCGTTAGTTCTCGCATACCACGTTGGTGCACCCGACTGATGTATGCCCCGCCAGAGGGCGTCACGCTCACAACTTTTTACATTAGGACACAACGTTGACAGCCGCCTGAGTTGTCAATTAGGTTTCCTAACTGTCTGGTTCGGCCGTCATATGACGTTGCCGACCTGATCCTCCAGACGACCGTAGGGACACCATGTTGCGATGGTCTCGCAGGAAGCAGCAAGGATTGTCGTATGTTGGATGCCCGCACAGGGTGTCCCCCGTCCTGTCGACTTCTGCCCTGAAGCTCGCTTTTTCCATCAGCTTGCAAATGCCGCGATCCGCGGCAGGTTTGTGGCGGCGCTTTTTTCATGGATTTTTGTGATCGTTGATTCCAACGTATAGGGAGAATCCTGATGATGCTCAAAACAACTTTCGGTTCGATTGCCGTCGCGGCGTTGGCCTGGGCCGCGATGACGCCTGCCCACGCACAGTCGGTATTGACACAACATGTTCGAAGCGCCGTTCGCGGAGGTACCGCGCCGTTGGTCGCGGATCTCCCGGCGGATCAGGTGATGAGTCTGGATATCGTGTTGCCGCTGCGCAATCCGGCGGGTCTGAAGAGCTTCCTGAAGGAGATCTATGACCCTGCCAGTCCCATCTACCACCAGTACCTCACTCCGTCGCAGTTCACGGCGCGATTCGGCCCCACGGAGGAAGCGTATGATGCCGTAGTCGAGTATGTGAAGGCGAACGGCCTCACCGTGACCGGCGGCAGTCGGGATGGCATGGAGGTGCAGGTGAAAGGTCCCGTCTCCGCCGTAGAGACCGCGTTCCACGTGAAGATGCGGACCTACCAACGCGAGAACGGCGAGGGCACCTTCTACGCCCCCGATCGCGAGCCGACCACTGACCTGGCGATCAATCTCTGGCACGTGTCGGGAATCGACAATTACTCCACCCCACATTCGATGCTGCACACGAGAGCCGAGTACGCGGCAGCCCATGGCATCGCTCCGGAAGCGGTGGTCACCCATGCCACGACCGGGTCGGGACCTTCCGCGTCCTTCCTCGGAAGCGACATGCGCGCGGCCTATTACGGCGGTACCACGCTGACCGGCGCGGGCCAGAACCTCGGACTGCTCGAGTACTACGGCACCGATCTGGCGGACCTGAATACCTATTACACCAACGTCGGGCAGACCAACAGCGTGCCGATCACCCTCCTGTCCGTTGACGGGACGAGCACCTCATGCCTGCACAGCGCCGGATGTGACGATACCGAACAGACGCTCGACATGACTCAGGCACTCGGCATGGCTCCAGGCCTGGCGAGCCTCGTCGTGTATATCGGCTCGTCCGATACCGCGATGATCAGCGCCATGACGACACACAATCCGTTACCGACCACCATCGGTTGTTCTTGGGGCTGGACGCCAGCGGACGCGAGCACGCTGGACCCGTACTTCCAGAAAATGGCCGCCCAAGGCCAGAATTTCTTCGCGGCATCGGGCGACAGCTCCACCTGGTCCCGGAGGGTCGAGGCCTGGCCGGCGGATGACGATTATGTTGTTTCCGTAGGCGGTACGGATCTGACCACCTCCGGCGCGGGTGGCGCATGGGCGTCAGAAACCGCCTGGGTTGACAGCGGCGGCGGCATCTCTCCGGATAGGATCGCGATTCCCTCCTGGCAGCAACTCTCGGGAGTGATCAATTCGAGCAACAAAGGCTCGACCACCTACCGCAACGGCCCGGACGTGTCGGCCAACGCTAACTTTACGTTTTACACGTGTGCCAACCAGACGAGCTGCCTGGCGAATACGTATGGTGGCACGAGCTTCGCGGCTCCGATGTGGGCAGGCTTCATTGCGCTGGTCAACCAGCAGTTGGCATCGCAAGGGAATGCGACCATCGGCTTCCTCAACCCAACCCTCTACGCAGAGAATGTGACTTCCGCCTATAGCACCGGCTTCCACGACATCACCAGCGGCACCTCCGGCAGCTATTCGGCCGTGACGGGTTACGACCTGGTGACCGGCTGGGGAAGTCCGAAAGCAGGGTTGATCACCGAACTCGCTCCATAACAGCCATCGCCTGACCGGTATCGAGGCATTACGCGGCAACGAGGTCCGGACCTTGCAGGGTTCGGACCTTCTTCGGCGTGAGATCCAGGCGATCACGACCGGCTCAACTCAACCGTCCGGGGACTGCAATCACGTGCCTTTTCGCGTCCATACTTACGGCGCCTCCGGTTCCGTGGCTTCTCTCAACAGGCGCAGCTTGCACGTCTTTGTGCGCAAACACGGTCGCACCAACCGGTTGGGTGCTCGCGACCTACGCCGCTACCTGCGCAGGCGAAGTGCCATAGCCACCAAGAGCCTGATCAACACGTCTTCCGCCTCGGCGGTTGGCGCCCCTTGCGGCCAAGCCCTGTTTTTGTGGCAAGCAGGTATTGACGGCGTGTTGTTCAACACATAACTTCGGCCGACGATCGGAGCAGCCTGCGGTTCTTGCAGTGCAAGAGGGGAGGTTGAGTGGAGCACTTATTGATGAGTCACTCCCTTCTCGAAGGAGTTGCCGCAACGACCCGTCACCGGGATCGCGAAGACCTGGATCGCTCTCTGATGGAGTTTCTGCGGGAATTTCTGAATCCCGACTGCATCACCCTGGTGCGATTGAAGTCAGTGGGGCGCGTCAAGAGCATTGAGCGGCGGCTGGTTCTGAGCCGTGATACCCAGCCGGAAGCGCCGTGTTCCGCATCCAGTCTTCGCCAGCAGGAGGCGTGCGAGCCACTGCAGCAAGACCCCTGGGAATTGGATCAGGACGCTGCTGAGCAAGGGTCACTGGTGGATCTTCCGCGCTGGCGAGACTGTCTGGCTCGTGGCGAGCCGATGTGCTGCCTGACCCGGGAAGGCGCAAGTGCGACGATTTTCCCGATTCGGGGCGGACGGGACGTGGTCGGGTTGCTGGCGATACGGACCGCGACGGCCCTGTCTTCCCGGGATGCGGACCTGGTTCAGGGCATTCTGGAAATCATCCGCAATCACGTCGCGCTGTTGGACTACGGCGAGCTCGATACCCTGACGGGGCTCCTCAACCGGAAAACCTTCGAGCACCATTTCGAGAAAATGCGCTGCCGGAGGGCTGCCGCGCGATCCTCCTCGAAGCGTGCCGCGCCATCGGAGCCGGACTGGTTGGCCTTGATCGACATCGATCACTTCAAGGGCATCAATGATGGCTTTGGACACCTCTTCGGGGATGAAGTCCTGCTGTTGGTCAGTCGTCTCATGAAGCAATCGTTCCGGGGATCGGACCAACTGTTCCGATTTGGAGGGGAGGAGTTTGTTGTTGCGTTGGAGCACACCCCTGAGCCGGGGGCGCGGATCGCGTTGGAGCGGCTGCGCAAGGCGATCGCGGAATACGCTTTCCCGCAGGTGCGGCAGGTCACCATCAGCGTGGGATACACGCGCATTCGCGCGGATGAAGTGCCTGCGCAGTGTCTGGAGCGGGCGGATGCGGCGCTTTACTATGCCAAGTCGTCTGGACGGAATAGCGTTCAGGAGTACGAGGGATTGGTGAAGGAGGGGCGGCTGGCGGAGAAAACCCAGGATGGCGGGGATGCGGAGTTGTTTTGATTCGAGCATCCCATTCCCACACTCCGATCTGGCCGGCATTGGCTGCCACTCGCAGCCTCGGAATGCAGGCGCCGCCGGTTACCGGCTCAGGTGGATCAAGCCCGCGATGCTGGCGATGAGCTCCGAGGCCTCGATCGGCTTGGACAGGTGCATATGGAAGCCGGCCAGGAGGGATCGCTGCCGGTCTTCGGCGCGAGCGTAGGCGGTGATGGCGATGGCCGGTAGTGCGCGGCGGCGCGAGTTGTCGAGATGCCTGACGCGGCGGATGAGCTCGAAGCCGTCCATGTCGGGCATTCCGATGTCGCTCAGCAGGAGATCGAATGATTCGCGCTCGAGGATCTTCAGGGCTTCCGCCGCGGTCGAGGCGCAAACAGGGTGCACGCCTTGATCCTGCAGAATTCGCGCGATCAGCTCTCGACCATCCCCTTCGTCATCGACAATGAGTACGCGGACATGGTCGAGTCTGGGTAGATCGAGGCTCGCGAGCTGGTCCTCGGAAAGGGTTTGGGGGGTGCCTCGGCTGCGCTCATCGGCTCGCACGTAAGAGATGGGTAGGGCAACAATGAACGTGCTTCCCTGGTTCTCTCCGGGGCTTTTCACGCGCACGGTGCCGCCGTGAAGCTCTACCAGGTTCTTGACGATCGACAGGCCCAGGCCCAGCCCGCCATGGTGACGGGTGGTGCTGGGATCCGCCTGGCGGAAGCGGTCAAACACATGCGGGAGGAATTCGGGCCGGATGCCGATACCGGTGTCCTCGACGCAGATTTCCGCGTGTGAATTGACACGTTCGAGAACAACTTGAATGCGGCCTTCCTTCGGCGTGAATTTGATCGCGTTTGACAGCAGATTCCAGAGCACCTGTTGCAGTCGGTTGGAGTCGCCTCGAACCAGGCCTATCCGGGAGTCCAGCAGCGGCTGGATGCGGATGCTTTTGCTCTCGGCCGAATGACGCACGGCTTCGATCGCGTTGTTCACCACCTCGTGCAGGTAGATGGGTTGGACCTCCAGGTGAATCTTTCCCGAAATGATCCGGCTCATGTCGAGCAGGTCGTTGACGATCTGAATCTGGACCCGGACATTGCGCTCGATGGTCTCGAGCCCGCGGTCGTAGTCTTCCGGCCGCGCCCGACGCTGGCGTAGCAACGTGGCCCATCCCTGAATGGCATGCAAAGGGGTGCGTAATTCGTGAGACAGGGTAGCCAGGAACTCGTCCTTCATCTGGCCGAGGCGCTCGGCCTCGGAACGGGCGGCCCGCTCTGATTCCAGAAACGACTTGCGTTCAGCCGCGAGGTTTGCGAGCTGGGTTTCGCGCTCGAGCAGCTCCTGCTCCGCGCGGCGGCGTGCAGTGATGTCGTGGGCAATTTTTGCGGCTCCGACGACAGTTCCGGACGAGTCGCGTATGGGGGAGATGGTCAGCGAGATATGCAGTTTCTCGCCGTCTTTACGAGCACGGATGGTCTCATAGCGCTCGATCCGCTCTCCGCGCCGCAGCTTGGACAGGATCTCGACCTCCTCGTGCTGGAGGTCCGGTGGGATGATGCGGGTAATGGACTGGCCGACCATTTCGGCGGCGGTGAAGCCGAACAGTCGCTCGGCTGCGCTATTCCAGGAGGTGACGATGCCGTCGAGGGTTTTACTGACAATAGCGTCCTCGGAGGAGGTCACGATCGCTGCCAGAAGGGCGCGTGCCCGGTCGAGGGCATCGGGACTCAGCACTCCGCTGGAAGCGACAATCGCTCCAATCAGGGCTTGCTCGGGGTCAGTATCGTGTTCTGTCATCTGACGTCATCCCTTTGACGAGCCACCTACCCGACACGGGTCATGCGTGTCAGTTATATTAACTCTCGTTAAACGAGGGCTGGAACCCGGAGTTCCGGGTGATACCGGGAGGTCAGGCTGCAGCGTGACGGGACCTGGGTCAGCTCGCGGGATCGCTATCCGATCCCGCGCTCCTTTTCGCGAATCACTTCCTTTGCAGGCTTGTCCTCTCGGAGTCCCTGGAAAGAGGCGTGCCTGAGCTTGCCGTCCGGGGTCCATTCGCCGAAGTTGATGTGAGCGACGAGCTCCGGGGTGACGAAGCGCGCCCCGCGCCGGGCATCCGTTGGTAACGAGCCGAAAGGGGAATTTTTGACCGTGCGCTGGCGCAGATTCTCGAGCAAGGCGCGGCCTTCCTGGAGGGTAAAGCCTGTTCCAACCTTGCCGCCGAACCGCAGGGTGTCCTTCTCGTAATAGCCTATCAGTAACGCCCCGAGCACACCGGGGTGCGCGGGCTGCTCGGTGTAGCCGCCGATGACAAACTCCTGCTCCTTGATGCACTTTGATTTCAGCCAGGCGGTGGTGCGGCCGGAGTGATAGGGGGCGTCGGCCCGTTTGGAGACGATGCCCTCCAGGGCCAGGTGGCAGGCATGCTCGAGGATCTGGTCTCCCGGCTCGGCAAAGTGTTGGCTGTACTGAAGCACCGGGGGGGCTTTTTCCAACATGAGTTGCAGGAGCGCCTTGCGCTCTGTCAGGGGTTGCTGACGCAGGTCGGCCCCATTCAAGTGGATCAGGTCGAAGGCGTAAAAACGTAACTGGCGCAAGTCCCGGGTAGACAATGCGTGTTGCAGGGCGTGGAACGTGTGCGAGCCGTCCGCGTCGGTGTTGATTGCCTCGCCGTCAATGACAGCGTTTTGCACCCGGAGGCTGGCGAAGGCTTTACAGAGCGGCTTGAATCGGTCACTCCAATCGTTGCCGGCGCGCGTGAAGAGATGAGCCTTGGCGCTCTCCAACACCACGATGAGGCGATATCCGTCGAACTTGATTTCATGCACCCAGCCTGCCCCGCGAGGGGGTGCCGAGACCAGCGTGGCGAGTTGGGGGGTGATGAATGTTGCCGGCGTGTCGCCGGTTGGGAGAGCTTTCGGGTTTACCTTTGGGCGAGTGGCGCGTGTTTTCTTTTTCAGCGCAGCGACGGCCTGGGTTGCCTCGCGGCTCGATTTTTGACGGGCGCCGCGTTTCCCCCAGCTCTGGCCCGCGGCTTTCGCGATACCCTGCATGCTGCGCTGGCTGACGACACTCCGCTGATATTTCTCCAGCGCCGCGTCGCCGTTGTCGGTATTGGCGTATTCATCCTTGCCCTTGATGAGGAGCCAGTTCTCACGTTTGCTGTCGCCAGGACGGTGACCCCGGAGACGTACCAGGTGCCAACGTCCCTCGAGGCGCTTGCCTTGCAGCTCGAATGTCAGGTTGCCGCGAGCGTAGTCGCGCCGGGGATTGCCGATCGGCGTCCACGTGCCTCGATCCCACAGCATCACCGTACCACCGCCGTATTCTCCTTGCGGAATGGTGCCTTCGAAGGAGCCGTACTCCAGCGGATGATCTTCGACGTGTACGGCGAGGCGTTTATCGGCCGGGTTGAGGCTGGGACCCCGAGTCACGGCCCAGCTCTTCAAGACCCCATCCAGCTCGAGGCGAAAGTCGTAGTGGAGGCGCCTCGCGGCGTGCTTTTGAATGAGATAGCTGTGGCCGGCGGCATCGCGTGGGTTATCACCTGAGGGCTCCCGGGTCTTGGTGAAGTCCCGCTTGGAGCGGTACCTGGCGAGTTTGGTATGGGTCGCGGAGCTCACGGAATTGGCAGGTCCAGTGTCATGGATTCACCTATCGAGCAACTCACGTTCCTACTCTTCCACCCCGGCGCTGAAATGTCACGGCGGTGCTCGCCGGTGCCATCGGGATTTCTAATCCAGGTTAAGCGTCGGACTCGAAACAACTCGGAACCGAAGCTCGGATCCCGCGGTCGACGTTGGATCGTGAGGCAGGGCCATGTTGGGAACCCGTACGCTGACCGCCGCGTTACCCCCACGGCGGCCTCACCCGTCGGCGTTCATGCCGAAAAGCTCGCCGCCCGTAAGGCACAAAATTCCGCTGTGAAGGACTTCGCCCATGTCATGGTGACCGATCACGACAAGGCGAATGAGCAGCTTGCCACGGCTGCAGCCGCCAATGGGCTACCCAAGGCTGCAAAACCTGACGTGGATCACCGCGTGATGATGGAACAGTTGGACAAGGCCGATGACAAGGCGTTCGACACTCTCTATATTCGCGGGCAGGTGGTGGAGCATCAGAAAGCGGCGCAGCTCTACGAGTGGATCATTGACAGTGGGCAGGATCCGAGACTGACGCGCTATGCGATGGATACACTACCGATCGTGTTGCATCACCTGGAAATGGCGCAAGGGGTTCTGGCGCAGTTGGCGGGCGCGGCGCCGTAAAGACCGGCCGCCCTCGGCGCCGCCGCTGCCAACTTCAAGGGCCAAGCGCTCTCAGCGACGCTGTCGGTCCCGTTTTCCCGGCCCTCCGCGAGAGCATGAAGGCCGCGTGCTCCATCATCACGACCGCGAGCACCAGCAGGGCAACCAGACCCGTGAGCAGACAAATAACGCCCCGCCCCATCCAGTTCCACGAAAGTATCACCGTCGTCTCCGTTCTCGTCCACCGTCTTTGGGAATCTCAGCAAACTCTATGCCCCACGATCTCTCGCGAAGGACCGCATATGTTGGATAGAAGATCGGTCATGACCGGCCTCACCGCAGCCGCGGTCAACGTATGGGCGCCGGCCGGAGCCCATCGAAAACCGGTGATGGTGTGGATGCACGGCGGTGGTTTTGCAGCCGGCTCGGGTCACGACCTGCTGGCCTATGACGGCAAAAATCTGTCGGAACGCGGCGATGTCATTGTCGTGACCCACAATCACCGTCTGAATGTTTTCGGCTATCTGGACCTGACCTTCCTCGGCGGCCGTTGGGCCGATTCGAGCAACGTCGGACTGCAGGACTGCGTGACCGTGCTGACATGGGTACGCGACAATATCGAGGCGTTTGGCGGAGATCCGAACTGTGTGACGATCTTCGGACAGTCTGGGGGAGGAGGGAAGGTGAGTGCGCTGATGGCGATGCCCTCGGCACGAGGCTTGTTCCAACGGGCCATTGTCGAGAGCGGCTCGCCCGGACTCCTCCCCCAACGCTTCCGTTGAGCGGCTCGCGCGTCGTCACGCTCGTCCCCAACCCTGGATTGCTGCTGGTACTTCATCTCGCTTGTGTTCGGGCCCCACGTCCTTCTGCGACAACCCTGCACCATATATTCTTAACCAATTGATTATATTTGCATTTTTAAAAATTACGCCATTTCACAATTTGATGAAAATGGCTATTTCAGTGAAATTTACAAGGGGAAATGCTATCTTCAGCGGATGCTGAAAAGCCCTAATTTACTGAAATCAGAGTCGTCGAATCTCAACCACCTTGCGGCGGAGCGTCTGCAAGCGATCTTGGGGGAAATTCCGTTTCTAAAGCCAGGGAAGCTATCGAAGGAGTCAGTCTCAGCCTCCCGCGGGGTTGATTTTACCCTGCCCATTGAGGTCCGGGGACAAGCGTGGACTCTGGTCTGCGAGGTTAAAAGCTCAGGGCAACCTCGCTTCGTGCGCGAGGGGGCGTTCCAACTGCGCAAGTACCTCCAATCGCTATCGTCTCATCAGGCCTACGGCATCCTCATTGCGCCCTATCTATCGGAAGAGTCAGTCGCACTCTTGAGGGAAGAGTCGCTCGGGTACTTGGATTTCGCGGGGAATTGCTTGCTCTCATTCGACGGCGTCTTCATTGAGCGAAGCGGGTCGCCTCACACCCCGGAACGGCGCCGCGAGTTGCGCGAGATCTTTGCGCCCAAGGCATCGCGGGTACTCCGTGTTCTCTTTACTGATGCCGATCGTTCCTGGCGCGTAACGGAGCTGGCAGAGCGTGCCGCGGTGAGCCTGGGCCAGGTCAGCAACGTGCGACGTGCACTCGTTGATCGTGAGTGGGCCAACGCCGATTCGCAAGGACTGAGGCTACGAAAGCCAAGGGCGATCCTCGATGCATGGCGTTCGTCTTACACCCCCAGGCTCGCCGCTGAGAAGGACTACTACACACTCCTCCACGGGAAAGAGTTGAGCAGCGCGATCAGCGCGGCATTCGCCTCAATCCCGCAGGATGCTCACCTGGCACTCGCTTCATTTTCAGCCGCGCAGTGGCTGGCCCCTTTCGCTCGGTTAGCGGGAACCTACTTCTACGCCGACGATCTCTCTATGGCGGCCCTGAGCGAGCACCTCAAGCTCGAGCGCGCATCGCGTGGCACGAACATCTCGGTGGCTATTCCCAAGGACGACGCCGTATTCATCGATAGCTGCGAGATGACCTCGGGTGTCCGATGCACGGGATTGCTCCAAACCTACCTTGACCTATCGCGAGCCGGTGACCGGGGGCGCGAGGCCGCTGATTTTCTGCGCGACACTCGGTTGGAACCGCAATGGTCGATGCACCCGTAACGCATCTTCTGACCGCCCAGGACTACGAGAACCGCGGCGTACGTGCGATGCACGCCGTGCTGATCGAGCTTGGCCAGATCCTGGGTCCCTACCGCGGTGCGGTGGTGGTGATCGGTGGCGCCGTGCCCTACCTGCTCTTGCGTGGAGCTGATCCTCCGCATGTTGGAACGCTGGACGTCGACTTGGATCTCGATCCCGAGCGCCTCGCCGAAGGCGCCTACGCTGAATTTGTTGAGACCCTCGAGCGTGCGGGCTACCGCCGTGACGTCGAGGGCTTGAAACCATTTCAACTACAACGCGCCGTCGATCTTGGGGACGGTGGTGAGCCAGTGGCCGTGCTGGTCGACCTCCTGATGCCGCGCAGTGCAAAACCACGGCGCAACCGGCCAACGTTGATTGCCGGTCTGCGTGTGCAGGGCGCCGACGCGGGAGAAATCGCTCTCAAGAGCAACATGCGCCTCACCGTCGACGGCAAGATGCCCGATGGAAGGCCGAATCGGGTCGAGCTTCTGGTCGCCTCGATTCCTGCGCTTCTGGTGATGAAGGGATTTGCTCTCGACGGACGCGACAAGCCGAAAGATGCCTACGACATTTACTATTGCGTCCGCCATTTTAGCGGCGGCCCGATAGCTCTGGCCGACGCCTGCAGGCCATTGCTCGACGAGCCCCTCGCGCGCGACGGCTATTCAAAGATCGCCGCGAAATTTGGCGCCGAGGACGCATTTGGTCCCCACACCGTCAGTCTTTTTCTTAGCGCATCCGGCGGATTCGACGCTATGAGTCCGGAGCAGATTCGCGTCGACGCTCATCGACAAGTGCGTACGTGGTTGGAAGCTCTGGGATTGGGCTAATGCGTCACTTCCATCCACCCCGCCTTGCTGAACCCATTAGGCGGCGGCAACGCCAGATTCACCGTGTCCACCGTGTTATCCGACAGATGCACCAGCCCGACGAGCTGCCCGCCCGTGATCTGCATGACGGTCGGGAAGGAGCCCAGAGTGGCCCCGATCGTCTGCTGGAGCCACGCCTGGCCCCCCGGGAAGCGGCTGCCGGGCAGCTCATTGCCGGACAGGTAATCGAAGGCGTAAATATAACTCGCCGACGAGCAGGCCACTCCCGAGGGCGCATTGGAAACCACGTAGATGACCCCCTGAATGAGCTCCGCCGCCGACAGAAACCGCTCACCGGACCCGGAATTCAACGACGCATCGACATACCAGCCGCGTGAGCTGGTCCAATCCATGTTGACGGCATTGATCGAGACCACCCCGCCCGAAGAGCTCAAGGTGTGCGCGGTCAGGTTGGACCGCAGCGGGGTGATGGGAAGGGTCCGCGAGTCGTCCATGATGGCGTAAAAGGTATTCGTCGCGGTGCTCGACAGGTCCCCGGTGTTCAACAGGCGCCCGGTTCCGATGTACACCACCAGTGAGCCGTTCACCATTCCGAGTTCAGGAGCCGCCGTGACGGGTTGCGGAGTGCTGCCGGCATCGACGAGCGTGGTGATCTTGCTCGTCGTCCAGCTCGACGCGTTGGCGCCGCTCAAGTCGAAACGCCACAGGTTACCGTCGAGATCCCCGCCGTAAACTCTCGACACGGTGAGATTCGACGCCGACGCCACGGCGGCCGAGACCTGTGCCAGGGAGGGCCCCCCGGAGGTGACCAGGTCTGCGATCAGCGCCCCGGTGTAGGCATTCAACACAAACAAATGACCGTTCGCGGTGGCTCTATCACTGGATCCGAAGTATCCCGAGGTGAGCAACACCACCCATCCGTACGCGCTGGTCTTGGCGATGATGGGACGCCCGAAGGAGTTGCCGATTTCCGCGACCACCGTGGCGGAGGTGCCGGCATTGGGAAATTCCCACAAGAACTTCTGTGCGACATCACTCGTCCCGCTGGCGGTCGCACCGTTCGTCACGTCCAGGGCGTAAAACCCATGTCCGCCCGCCGCAAGCCCCCCAACCAGGATCCGATGCCAGCTCGGCGTGCACTGATTCCCCGCGGTGTTGCAAAAGTCCACATCCCCGACCGTCGGCGTGGCATCCACGTAGAACTGGTGCGAATAACTCTTCTGTGCCAGGCTCTTGAGTGAGGGCACAACGAAGCTCGGAACGTACGCCCACAGCTCCTGGCCGCTGGTGCTTCCTCCAACACTGGCATCAAAGGCATGCAGCATCCCGTCATTGGCCGCTTGATAGAGAACCGGCGCTGCGCTGCCCTGCTGTTGCTTGAACGCTGCGTACCCGTTATCACTGTATGCAAAGGCGCTCCCGTTGATAGACGCGCCCTGAACGTACTGCGGTTGCGCGTCGACGCTGTCGCCCAGCACATGGATCCGCATACGGTAGGTCGACCCTTCCAACGAGCGATCGCCACGCAGCCAGCTCACAACCGTAGCGGCATCGCCGCTCGAGGACGTGCTGTTGAGAGTTGAGAGAACGCCGGAGGGCAGCGAGCTGGAGTCGAACGAATAGACCTTGTCCGAGCTGGGATCGTACGTCACGATCAGCCGGCTCGAGGGAGTCTTCGCGTCCAACAGGGCAGCGGCGGACCAGTCGACCGTGGTGGTATCGACCACCCCTGCGGTGCTGACCGGGTTCGCCACAATGTCACCGAACCATGCATTGGCGTTATAACTGCTGCGGAAGACCACCGTCCCGGTTGCCGCGTAAGTCCGCGAGTCGGTCACCGCCGAGAACGAGCCGGATTTGACCAGCACGTTCGTGATCATGCTCTGGATGGCGGTCGTGGCCGTTGCCGCATCCGAGGCAATGAACATCTGCCCCCGGCCATTGAGGGTCGCGTGCCACAGGTCATCGACCCCGGACGGATTGCGATCCAGGTTCGGCGTCGGCCAATCCGAGAACGGCGCCGGCCAGCTCCCGTACGGGTCGGAGTTGAATGTCGAATAGGCCGATTGCCCGAAAATGAGCCCCGGAGTTCCCAACGTGAATCCGTACGTCACCATGTGGAGATTCGAATTTCGATCGGTCGAAGCACCGGTCGCGGAGGCATCGACTGGCACCTTGCCGGTTGCGAACGAGGAATTCAGGTTGTTTGTATAGTAGGACGCCGCGATGTCCGCGAGAGAGTGCGCCGTGATCGTGCTGAACGGACTGCCGGACATCCACTTGCTCGAGTTATAGGCCGGTGGCGTCACCGACGTATCGGCAACGGCGAAGCCGTCCGTCAGCACCATCGCGGCATTCGCCTGGCAGGCATACTGGATGATGCCCGAGTTATTCTGGTATTGCTGGCCGATGAAATTGAGCGCCGGGCGAGTCGGCGTGCTGCCATTGGCCGGGTTCGTATAGATCGACGCCAGCAGTGCCTGCACATTCGAGGCAGCGGAGGTCGAGGACAGATCGTACACCGTGAGCGCAGTCGGCAGATGGTTCATCTGTGCCACACCGCTGCGGATCGTGGTGATCGGCGTGAGCACGTTGCCCATGGCGGACGCCAGCAGCAGAACGTGCTTGCGATAGTACTGGAACCAGTTGGCGAAGTTCTGCAGCCCGGTGCTATCGGTGATCCTCGTTTCCAACAGCCAGTTGCCGTCATAAGCCTGGTAGCAGACGGCCGAGGCAGCCGTGCACGCCGAGGGTTTCGCGCACCCCGTACGAGCTGAAGCGCTCGCTATCGCCGTACAGCTCGAGACTTTCTGATAGTAGGTGGCCGGATAGAACGCCAGCTCCACGTCCCAGTATTCGTTCGCGGCGACAGTGTAGTAGCTCGCGGTCGCAAGGCCGGCGAGTGTTGCCATCCTGGCAAAGCTGCTGGTGGCGCCGCTGCAAACCGATCCTGCTGTGCCGCTGACCACAGTGCACTTACCATACACGTCCGACCCATTGAGTTGGCCGACCGGAAGTAACATGCCGGGCGCGAACCGGAACGTCCAACCCGAGCTTTGGCTGTAGAAGGCCGTGGTGGAAGTCAGGTCGTGCGTGGCGGAGCTGGGACTGTAGATCGGATGGCTCAATGCCGCAGTCGAGCTCGCGTTCGAGAAGCTCACCGTGCTCGTACCGTTATAGTACGGTTGCCACGCTGAATACGTCTTCCCCGGGTTGTAATAGATCGGATTGTAATCCGCACTGCGCATCGCCGCGTAAATGCCGTTCTGCGTAAAGCCGGCATCCGTGGAATTCCGGAGTTGGGGTAACGGCGGTGAGATCGCGTAAGCCCCGTCAGCGCCGGAAGCGGGTGTATAGGCTTCGGGCTGCGTGCGGTTGTAGTACCCACCGTTGTTCGTGGTACGGACACCGTTCGGGAACAGGTAAGCGTACTTCAGCCAGGTGGTCGCGCTGCTCGTATTCGTCCCAGGCTGACAGACCGGCGACTGAGTCGCCAGATCCTGATGGTACGTCACAGCGCCGAAGCCCGCGCCCTGCCCGCCGGCGCAGTTGAAGTTCGGCACCAGCACACTGTTGAGCGTCTCGACGAAACTGCCGGCGCCGCCGTTACCGGCGCTATCCCACCAGACCACGCCGTCGTTCGTGTTGTTCAACAGCACCTCGAAGTCCATCGACCCCGAGTCGTCCAACACGAACATGATGTTAGGGCGCACCTGGGAGCGCGTATCCAGAGGAAGCTGCGAGAGCGACACGGTGGTGGTCGTGGCTCCAGCGGCGAGCGCCGCTGCCAGGAGTGAGACGATGGCCGCCAGCCGAGGCACTAGGTTTTGAGTCGTCACGGATCGATCCTCACAGCTCCACGAGCGCCTGCACGTAGGAAACCGCCCCTTTGGGGCCGGTGACCATCGCAGTGATGCGATAGAAAACCATGGGTGCGGTCGGGAACTGAATCGCTCCCGCCGCGACGCTGTTGCCCGACTGCGCGCCTTGAGCCGTGCGGCATTGAGAGGAGGGATCGGAAACCGGGCTGCTCTGGCAGAGCCGGTCGACGATCCACTGGAGTTTGAACTGGCCGGAGGTCGTCGCGGCGGGCCAGGCGGACACCTGCGGGATGCCTGCCGGGTCGGTCGTCTGCATCGATGGAAAGTAGCTGCCCGAGGGCAGGCCGGCGCCGGTATCGCCGTTGAAGGTACCGCCCGACATGGCGGACTGCATGCTCGTGATCGCGGTATTGATGGCGACTTCGGCCACCTGGTTGGCGGAAGTGCGGAACGCAATGTTGCCCGCCACAGTGGTGGCGATACCGGATGAGCGCAGGATGACGACCGCCGATACGAGCAGAACGGCGAGCGCGATAATGACCAGGATCATGGTGCCGCCACGCTGGGATTTCATTGGAATAGCACGTTCTTCAAAGGCATGACCAGGTCATACGTACGGTACTTGTAGCAACCCCAGCTCGAGTTACCCGCAGCCAGGGCCGCACTCAGATCCACAGTCGGCCCCCCCGACCACAGGTAGGGCTTGCCGGGTGAGCCCGCTCCGGTGTTGACCGTGGCATCGCAAGAGCCGCCGTGAGTCGCAGGCTGGATGAACTGCGAGTTACGAGCGACGATACCAACATGAATGGCCTTGATCTCAGCCGCTAATGCCGAGTTCAATGCATTCCAGGGCGCTGTACCGGCACTCACCCACTGCAGCGGCTGCCCGCTCCCGGTGGAGATACCGTATTGCGCCTTCATGAAGACCACGTCCTCGTTGATCATGTTGGCATTCGAGGGTGTCGTCAGATTGTCGAGTGTCTGCAGCCCGTTGGCGCCCACCTGGTAGCTCACGTACGCGAATCCGCCGGACCCGAAAACCAGGCTCCCGGCCGGATAGCTCGGAGCGTTGGTGAATGTCGCAGCCGGGTCGGCAGGGTTGTACGGCATCGTAGACCCGGCGGCATGCTTGAAATTCGCATTCAACCCCACAGCCCCGATGGAAGAGACCTGCATGAAAGTGCACGGTGAGCCCCCTCCCGTCACACCCACCACGACCAGGTCCCCCGTACTGAATCCAGCGGAGCTGGCGACGGCCAGGTCCGCGGCCGGCGAGGTCATGTCGCCAATGAGACGCGTGCTGGATTTACCGAGAATCGACTTCATGTAGGCCACGTTGATCTGGTCCGAGCCGCTGGCTCCGCCATCGGTAATCTGCACCGGGTAGACCGGGGCCGCGTCGAGGAGCGTGCCGTCGGTGGAGCTGAAGTTGAACTGTGTGCAGACCAATGCATTGTTGAAGTCAACGGGCGAGATGCCGGAGTTCTTCACCTCGTGCGCCACCGAGAACAGGAAAATGGCCGAATTTTCCAGTGCCGCATCCTCCCCGACATCCCGTCGTTGCGTGGTGTCGAAGGTGATCATCGCCGTCGCCGCCGTCAGCGCCACCAACAATCCGATGGCCATGCCCACCATCAGCTCCACCAGGGTGAATCCCCGGGAGGGCTTCATGACAGCCGGCGTGGTGGAGTCAGTTGATGACATTCGTGGTCGCCGTATAGGAATGCGTCCGGCTTTCCGACGACTTCCGCCATGACACGGTTACACTGAAAGTACCGTCGGTGGCGTATGAGCCCGACGGCAAATTGACGGTCGATGTCACTCCCGGAAGGGTGCTTGCGACCTGTGAGGCCCACGTCGTCACGTTTGCCGCCGCCGTCGCGCTACCGCACGTCAGACTGGCATTCACGGCATAGCAAGGCGCATTGGCCGGGTCCGCGAGAGCCATTCCGATGAGCTGCTCGGCGAAAAAGGTGGCTTCGATCCGCTCCCGCGATTGCACATTGGCCTCCACGATGGTCGCGGACATCCGCAACACCCCGAGGACACCAAATACCAGCAGCACGAGCGACACCAGGGACTCGATGAGAGCCACACCGGCCTGATTCACCGGGCGAGCGCGGACAGCTCGAAAAGACCTCATGTCTCAACCCCCGGCCTTGCAACTCGAGGGCGAGGTGGCCGCGGCCGACGGATCACACGTGCGAACATAACCGCCCGTCGCCTCGACCGACAGGCACCGCATCGGCCCGCCCGAGGCAACACACGTTCCACTGTCGATCGTGAAACGCGCCACGAAATTGCCGCTCAGCGGCACCATTCGGCCCGTTCCGTCGTACGTCGCGCTGGCATTATTCGGTAGTGCCACCTGAATGTGACCGGCGAGCATGCTGCCGGCATTGTATTGACGGAAAGGAGTGGCGGTCTGGCAGCTCGGATCGACGGCGGTCAGAATCAAACTCCAGTCCGCGGAAGTCGAGGGAGCTCCGGGGCAGAACGTCACCTGCGCGTTGCGCTGGATTGCCTCGATGCGGGCCTGAAACAGCCCGTCGTGCCACGAGGTGGCCACCGCCCGGATCTGCGAGTTCCTGGACGTGTTGAGGAGGCTCGGTGTGGCCATGACGACCAGGATTGCGAGCACGCTCACCGCGATCATGATCTCGGGAAGCGTGAACCCTCGTTGCGTGAACCTTCGTTGTTCGTTCGTCTCATTCATAAGCCTGATCCGGAGCTCGCCTGGGGCGAGCTTCAACACCCATTCAGCAGTCGCTGAGCTTGGTTGCCCAACAGCTCTTGCTGACGGTGGAGCCCGCGAATCGTGTCGTGTTATGAGCCTGAGTATCGTCCACCGTGTAGATGTACCCGGTGAGCATTCCCGTGCCGGTTGCGGTCGCCGTGTAAGTCTGGCCGCTGTTGGCCGATGAGCAGGAGTAGGTGAAGTACTGGGTCGCCGAAGGAACCGTCAGGCCGCACGCCGGCGGAGCCGAGCCATAATTCGCCTGGTCCTGATAGAAGTGCTCCAGTTGAATCTGGTAGCCGCTCAGGATGTTCATCCCTTCCGGAAGATGCGAGCGGATGACATAGGCGCGATAGGTTGGAATGGCGATCGCCGCGAGAATCGCCACGACGCCCATCGCGCACAGAAGCTCCACGAGCGAGAATCCAGCCGATCTGTCCGCTTGCGCGGGTAACCCTTCGACTTTGTTATTGTGCATTGCATCAATCCGCTGTTTTCCGCCCGCCGCATCCGGCCGACCGTTTATTTGAAGCGCGCTGCAGAGGAAAGCCTAGCAGAGATTCATGACACCATGGCGGCCAATATCGCACCGATCAAACCGCCGATTGCAACTTGTCTGTGATTTGAACAGGTTGCGCCCACGAACCCGGTTTCGCACCGTCGGTGTTCGCCGACGCTGCATGACTTTACAACACAGCAATTGCAACCATAACACGATCGTGTGCAGGCTTGCGGGCCAGTGGCTCGGGACCGCGCTACTGGCGTAGGGTCAGGCAGCGAGCTCGAGAACTCTGTCGAGTGCCTCGACCAACATGTCAGCCGCGCCGCGGGCGAACGGGACTTTCACTCGTGGATGAAGCAGGATCTGACACTGACGCACTCGATGGGTCACTTTGATCGCAACACCAGGCCCCTGGCGAACTCGATCCGCCATCCGAAATAATCGGCGTCGAATCCGTCAAAGTGCTCTCCGGAGGACTGTTGCATCCGGCGCCACGCCGTCAGTACGACGTTCAACACGATACGGCCGGCAATCAGCCAGTCGAGTATCGCCAACTCGTCCTGGCGCAGTGGCGCCACTTCACAGTAGGCCGCGACGAACTCACGCATTGCCTCATCCGCCGTTTCCGGAGTGGCGAGCTGTCCGGTGACTCCGACGGCCACATCGGCCGCCAGCGCGGTATGAATCGCGTCCCCAAAATCGATGATGCCGACGACACGCGCTTCGTCTTGCGGATCGACGAGGATGTTGCGGGCATTGAAGTCATTGTGCACGAACTGATGGCGCAGCCTGCCGAGGCGTGGTGCGATCCAGGCACCGAACCGCGACACGAAGTCCTGCAGAAAGGCCACACTGGGCAAATCGGGAATCCGCGGGATCACACTGGCCAGCTCCGGCACTCCTGCCATATCCCAGGCGATTTCCCGCCGGCTGGCTGCGTGCTCGAACGTGCGTAACGCGCCACCGAGACGGGCCAGCAGCTCGCCGCACGACCGGCGTTGCGCCGGACGACGGGTCGCGGACATCAACAGCTTCCCTGGCAGGAACGTGCAGAGTGATGCCCTGCGCCGCGCACCGACGGAGTCGCGGAATCTGATTTGAGCGTCACCTTCCTGACTGCGGACTATACGCGGCACGGGCAGGTCGCTCGCGACGCGCTCGAGGTGCATCAACACGGCGGGTAACAAGTCCGCGGTCGTGGCGGACTCCGCCGCGGACAACACTTTCAAAATGTAGCCGGCGCCATCCTCCACCTGTATGCGGAAATTCTCGTCCCGGTCACCGGTCAGGCGCGCAGCCCGCCCCGGGATTCCGTAACGCCCCCGGACGAGTGACTCGACGTAATCCAACTCGAGCAGGCCGGCCCCCGACATGTTTACGTCATCCGGGAGAGCACATCATTGCCGGGATCCTTGTCCACGAGCCGGTGTTTCAACGCGCCGGCCACGTGGAGCACGACCAGCACCAGGAGGGTGTAGGCCAGGTAACGGTGCAGGGCTTGAAATACCGCGAAGCGCGCGTCGTTCTTGGGTAGCAGCTCCGGCAGGTTGACCCCAAAAAAGAAGACCCCATCGCTCTGGGTATAAGAGCTGGACATGGAGTAACCCATGCACGGCACGACTATCATTAACACGTACAGCGCCGTATGACCGATCCTTGCCGCCCGTGCTTCCCAGGGTGCCAGGCCAGCCGGCAAGCCCGGCACGCGAGCCCGCCAGCGAGCGGCCATCCTGACCAGGACCATCAAAAGGATGAGCATCCCGAAGGACTTGTGCCACGGATAGAGGACTTCGAATTTCGCCGGCACCTTGTCATCGAGCGACACCATGGTCCAGCCGGCGGCGATCATTCCCAGGATGATCACCGCCATGCTCCAGTGGAGGATCCGCAGGGTCAGTGGGTATTTCACAGCGAATCGCCTCGTGAGTTGCTCGGCCCCGCCCTCAGAAATGAGTACGGACCTCCAGGCCGATGGTTTCCGGCTGATTGGTCACCAGGCGCGGCCGTCCGGCGGTTTCCGCGCCGATGGAGCGGCTGTCCGCCAGGTTCGCGTGCTGGTTGGTGAGATTCTTACCCACCAGCGCGATCTCCCAATCATTGTGATTGAGCGCGATCCGGGCGTTGAGCACAGCATAGCCCGGACGCTCGCGGGTGGTGAAGTCGTTCGCCCCGGTGATGTTGTTGGCGCTGAAGCTGCGCCCAACATAGGCGTAATCGATCTCCGGCACGATCCGATCGGAGCCCCAGACCGTTTGGGTCCAGGTCGCGGCGACGTTGGCGGTGACATCCGGCACCTCGAAGACCGGAGCGCCGGGCTGCTGCGGCGAATCGGCGCCGGTCCGCGTGATTTTGGCGTTCTGGTAACCCACGCCCAAGGACACCTGCAGCGGCTCGAGCGGACGGGCGTTGAGCTCCATCTCGCCGCCTTTGCTGGTCGCAGCGCCCGCATTCGCACGGTATTGGAAGCCGCAGCCGAGCAGGATCAACTGTTGAATGTTCTTCCAATCGATGTAGAAGGCCGCCGCGTCGAGTGTCAGGCGATGATCGAACCAGGCGCTCTTCATACCGATCTCGTAATTCCAGAGCGAGTCGGATTTGAACTGGCGTGTCTGGTCGACCGTCACCCCAGTGGGGAGTTGCGTTCCGCATAACGCCGCGGGCACCGAAGGTACCAGTCCACCAGGGCGGAAACCCTTGGCGGCCGTCGTATACACCATGACATCGGGATTGACGTGATAGTCGATCTGCACCTTGGGTGTCGTGCTTGACTCTTTGGTCGTGACCTGGGAATCGACCAGCTGACCGACGCCGGCGTAATAGTCTTGCACCGATTCGGTGACCACGCCTTCCTGGTAGCCGCCCGCGGTAGTCTTCACCTGGCTCCAACGCAGGCCCGCCGTGGCTTTCCAGGAGGGCGCGAACGCATAGGAGACTTCGCTGAAGAGCGCCGGCTCCTTCACGCTGGTGTTGTAGTTGGTGCCGAAGATCTCATCCGGATTGTTCGGATTCGGACACAGGTAGGTGCCCAGGGGCGCGTTCGGCGGACACGTGCCGAAGACGTTCAGGAGAATGTTGCCGAGCCCGGCCACGGTGTTGGCCGGGTAGTAGGCCGCGAATGGAATCTGGCCGTGCAGGTCGGAATAGAATGCGCCGGCGACGAATTGCACGGGTCCCGACAGTTGCGAGACGAAGCGGATTTCCTCGACGAAGCGCTGGTAGCTCTTTTGCTCGGATACGGAGTCGGGCAGGGCCTGGTAGCCGCCGAGCAGATCACCATACAGCCAGTCGGAGACATCCTCGGTCTCGAACACCTTGCGGCTGAAGTAGGCGCTGGAAGAGATGAGCTCGCCGGCACTGGTGTTCCAGTGGACCGTGAGGCTCGACAGATTCCAGGTGTCGTATCCGCCTTCCGGGATGTTGAAAAGGCGCGCCTGGATGAAGTCACTCGCATGCAACGCCGGCAGGACCGGGGGAACCGACGGACCGGGTACCGGGTAGCCATAGCCATTGGCGAGATCGGTGGGAGCATCCGCCATGGGAAAGCCGTTGTATTGCGCCCGCTGTATCATGAAGCGCGGGGTGATCGTCAGATCGTCGGTCACTTTCACGGTGAGGCTCGCGGCACCCCCGTAGGTTTTGATCTGTCCGACATTGTTCACCACCGTGACCGCGGACGGATTGGAGTAGACCGACAACGGCGTACAGGTGGGTGTGGCGTTGAGATTATTGGCCGTGGTGTCGGGATTGGTGCAGTAGCTACGCTTGAAATAGCCCGCCTCCTCGTCATAGAAGCCCGACAGCCGCAGGGCGGCTTTTCCCGCGACGACCGGGATGTTGACGACGCCGTCGGCACTGTAGTTGGGTTGATCCGTGTGCCAGGTGTCGGACAGCCCGGCGTGCACGTCGGCCGAGAATCCGGTGAGGTCCGGGGTCTTGGTGATGATCCTGACGGTTCCGCCCATGGAGCGGGCACCATACAGGGTGCCCTGCGGGCCGCGGAGCACTTCGATGTGATCGATGTCCAACACCCGCGGATCGATCGAGTCCGGCAGCGGAGTGTCGTCGATGTAAAAGCCGGTGGTGTTGTCTCCCGAGATGCCGCGGATGGAAATGGTACGGGAGGTGCCGACACCGTCTCCGGTCATGGCGAAGGCGAGGTTGGGGACCTTGGTGCCGTAGTCGAAGAAGTTGGTGATGGATTTCTGCTCCAGCTCCTTCTCGCTGAAGGTCGTGATCGATAGCGGGACGTTCTGCACGCTCTCGCTGCGCTTGGTGGCCGTGACGGTCACTTCTTCGAGAGCGTCAGACGGCGGCACGGCGGGGGCGTCGGCCGCCGCCGCGGTACCGGCCGCACATTCCAGGATCACGGCGCAGAGGGATATCCACTGGATCCGGCGCAATCCCCCTGGGTATACAATCTGCCGCATTGCGGTCGACTTGTTCGAAAAACTCAACAATATCCGCGACATGTTCTCAACCCCCGAAGTTTCGAATTGTACGACGCGCGACCGTCGCTGTTGCCGATCAGCCGAGCTGCGCTTCGATCAGATAAGGCCCCGTGGTGTGTAACCCGGTTGTCAGTGCTTGCCGGAATTCATCGACCGTCGTGGCGCGGATGGCAGGCACCCCATACCCTTGCGCCAGCGCGACCCAATCCACCCGAGGCGAGTCGAGGCCGGTCAGACGAGCCACCGCCGGCCGCTCGAGCGCGGCGCCTGAGCGCCGCAGCTCTGTTTGCAGAATGCCGTAGCGATGATTGGCACTGATGATGACGGTGACGTTGAGCGCTTCACGGGCCATCGTCCACAGTGACTGCACGGTGTATTGGGCACTGCCGTCGGATTGCAGGCAGATGACACGAGCATCCGGCGCCGCCACGGCGGCACCGACGGCGCACGGAAGTCCCTGCCCGATCGCTCCGCCCGTGTTGGTCATGACCCGATGCCGCCGCGCCCGATGGGCGCGTTGCAGGTAAGGTCCCCCCAACGTCGAGCCCTCGAGAGAAACAATCGACGACTCGGGGAGTTGTTGCACGAGTGCCTCGGCAATGGCGGTCGGCGACAGACCGACCAGGTCCTCTGGAGAGACAGAGCGCAGTGGCTCCGCTGAAACGCGGTAGGTATCTCGAGACAAACGCTCGGCGAGGTGTTCCAGCGCGAGAGCACCGTCTTCGAGCGGACTCGAGAGCTCCAGCAAACGCTCGAGCTCAACCAGTCGACTCGGCTGTCCCGCATAGCCGAAATAGCTCACCGGCTCCCGGGCTCCCACCAACAGCACACTGCTGTTTCCGAGCTGCCTGTTGATATCGTCGGGAAAGTAGGCGAGCCGCTCCAGCCGTGGAAGGTCGCCACCGAGCGGCACTATGGCCGGGTAGGACTCCATGATCAGTCGCGCACCGGTGGCGCCGGCGATCCGGGCGGCCGCGCGTTGTCCCCGCTCATTCAGGGCGTTGGATCCCAGTAGAATGACCGCGGGCCCTGCGGCAACCAGTCGATTCGCGGCGGCGGCGATCTTCTGCTGGGAAACCGGCCGCGGCGTACGGGAAGATAACGACGCTGGTATGCCCGGTGACGAGACCGCCTCCACCTGCGCCTCCATGAGGTCGCTCGGCACGATCAGGGTCACGACTCCCCCTGGAGGCATCAGCGCACGGCTCATCGCGTCACGCACGGCGGACTCGATTGTGGCAGTTGACTCCAGTCGGGTCACATACGTGGACATGGGCCGGGCGAGTGATTCGATATCCGAGGTGAGAGGCGCGTCGTGGCGAAGATGCCAGGTCGCATGATCCCCCACAATGTTGATGATCGGTGAATGAGCGCGGCGGGCGTTATGCAGGTTGGCCAGTCCGTTGGCCAGACCCGGACCCAGGTGCAGGAGCGTCAGCGCAGGTGTTCCTGAGACACGGGCATAACCGTCGGCAGCGCCCGTACACACGCCCTCGAAAATGCCCAGTATCGGTCGGATGCCCGGCACCTCGTCGAGCGCGCGGACCAGGGCCAACTCGGTCGTGCCGGGGTTCGCGAAACAAACACGAGCGCCCAGCGCGTGCGCCGCTTCCAACAAAGCCTGACCGCCGGTGGACGGGTTGCTCACGCGACTTCCCGCGCGATGTGCTCGAGTCCCGCCTTGAACTTGCCGACGAGCTCGTCGATCTCGGCCTTCTGAATGACCAGGGGAGGCGCGAACACCAGCGTATCGCCGAGCGCGCGTGAAATCAGTCCGCGCGAGAAGAGGCTCTTCAACAACCGCCGGCCGACCAACGCCTCCTTGGGGAAGGGTGTTTTGCTGGCGCGGTCCTTGACCAACTCAACCCCCAGCATGAACCCGGCGCCGCGGATCTCGCCGACCAGGGGATGGTCACCCACCGCGGCCCGCATCTGGCCATGCAGATACGGGGCCAGCTCGGCAACATGAGCGACCACCTGCTCCGCGTCTATGATCTTCAATGTTGCCAGCGCCGCGGCCGCCCCAACCGGGTGGGCGGAGTACGTATAGCCGTGCCCGAACAATCCCGCCTTGCCGGATTCGGCCTCGATGACCTGCCACACTTTCGGCGCCACGAAGCAGACTGACAGGGGGAAATAACCGCTGGTCACACCCTTGGCAGCGGTCAGGAGGTCGGGCTCGACCTTGAACTTCTGGCTGCCCCAGTAGGTGCCGAGACGGCCGAAGCCCGAGACGACCTCATCAATGACCAGCAGAATGTCATGACGCCGCAGAATGGGCACGATGGCCTCGAAATAGCCCTCCGGCGGGGCGATCAGCCCGCCGGCACCCATGACGGGCTCGGCAAAGAACGCGGCGATGGTATCGGCACCCTCGCGCTCGATGACCGATTCCAACTCCCTGGCGAGGTGTTGGGAGAACTCGCGTTCCGTCATGCCGGCGGGCGCCTGGCGGTAATGGTGTGGCGCAGTCACGTGCAGGATCGGGCCGATGGGCAGATCGAACAGCGTGTGCATGCCCGGCAGGCCGGTGAGGCTCGCGGTGGCAACGCCCGAGCCGTGATAGGCGTTCCAGCGGCTGATGATCTTCTTCTTGCGCGGACGCCCCAACAGGTTGTTGTAGTACCAGATGAGCTTGAGCTGGGTCTCATTGGCATCACTGCCGGATGCGCCGAAGAACACGCGTGCCATGGGCACCGGCGCCCGCGCCAGAAGCGCTTCGGCGCATTCGATCGCTACATCCGTCGACATGCTGTTGAAAGCGTGGAAGAAGGAAAGCTTCCGGCTTTGCTCGGCGATGGCGTCCGATATTTCGCGCCGCCCGTAACCGAGGTTCACACACCACAGGCCAGCCATGCCATCCAGGTATTCCTGGCCACGGATGTCCTTGACACGCACGCCGTTACCTTCGGAGATGACCAGCGGCCCGTCGCGCAGGTGATCCGCAACCGACGTGAAGGGATGAAAGAGGCTTTGCCGGTCGATCTGGCCGGCACTCTGTGGGTCCAGGGTCATTGCTTACTCCCGGCGCCCGAGGCGAGCGCCACTCGCGTCAAAAATTCACGCACGTGCGTCATAAATTCACCCGGAGCGTCGTCATGAACGTAGTGACCCGCCCCACCGATACTAACAGCCTGGATAATTGGGTTGAGCGCTCGCATCTGCGCCACGCTGACCGCCGGACAGAAATCGGAACGCTCACCGCGGATGATCAGCGTCGGTGTCTTGATCTGCCCCACCACGGGCCACAGATCGACGATCCGGCTCGGGTCAGGGGAAACCCGTGTTTGACGGATTCCCTCCGCGTCATAACGCCACACGATGCGCCCGCTCACTTCCGCACGCAAACTCTCGGCGACGCGCTGCTCGATTGAGGCAGCGCTCAAAGACGGACGCAGTGTTCGCCAGTAATGCCGAGCCTCGGCCCAGGAATCAAAGCCTGGCGGCAGGGACTGCATTTCACTGACAATCCTCTGCGCCCCCGCGCCGGAGACG